>Ga0307470_10000469_pt1 | contig 19949 bp, 11 predicted proteins | sample atmos_gasesAM3C__FD_204565 | JGI IMG/M metagenome (GOLD analysis project Ga0307470, IMG submission 204565) | Hardwood forest soil microbial communities from Morgan-Monroe State Forest, Indiana, United States - atmos_gasesAM3C_05 | ecosystem: Environmental > Terrestrial > Soil > Temperate forest... | reverse complement strand
AACGCCGCAGAAATGTTAGGCTGGCAGGACCGGATTGGAGCGATTGACCCGGGAAAGTTTGCCGATCTCGTCGCAGTTCCTGGCGACCCTGCCGCCGACGTGACCGAGCTGGAACGAATCCAGTTCGTCATGAAGAACGGTGAAGTGATCAGGAACGAATTCAAATGAAACTGCCGGCGTACATTCGCTCGGTCGCTTCGAGATTCTTCCGTCGCGCGATGATCGAGAGCGACCTGAAAGAAGAACTCCATGTGCATATTCAATTGCGCACTGAGGAGCTGGAACGGATTGGCTTGTCCAGTGCTGATGCGAAGCGCCAGGCGCGAATAGAATTCGGCCCGACCGAAAAATTCAGAGAAGAATGCCGGGAAGCGATCGCCGGCAATTTCGTGGAGTCGCTGTTTCGTGATCTGCGTTTTGGCGGACGAATGTTGATAAGGAATCCCGGGTTTACCGTGATCGCGGTGGCTACGCTTGCTTTGGGCATTGGCGCCAACACCGCGGTCTTTAGCGCGTTCAATTCTCTTCTGATTCGACCGCTTCCTTTTGACACGCCCGATCAGCTTGTCCGCATCTACTCAACTAAGAACGGCGTTCCGTTTCTAGGCACCGGGAATCCAGGCGGTCCGTCTCCCCTTGATGTTCGCGACTTCGCGCAAAGCAATCACACTTTTGAAAAGATTGTCGCTTACGATACCTGGCGGAAAAATGTAAGCTTTAGCAATTCCGGCGGTGATCCCGAACAAATGCGAGTCGGCCTGGTTCCAGCCGGCTATTTCGAAGTCCTTCGAGTTCGTCCAATGATCGGACGGTTTTTTTCCGAGGACGAGAACCAGGAAGGCCGGCACTATGTGGCTGCGATTGATGCGCGGCTCTGGAAAGAACGTTACGGAGGCGACCCCGCTGTCCTTGGGCAGAAGATCTTCATTAACGACGAGGCTTACACGATTGTAGCAGTAATGGCAGATGCCATCCCGGAATGGATGGAACCGGGGAAGCCGGGGAAAGTCGAGGTATGGACCCCATTCGCATCGACCAATCTCTCGTCTGAAAGTTCGCGAGGTTCCCGTGGGGATGCGGCGTTGGGCCGACTCAAACCCGGAGTATCGCTTCAGGAAGCCCAGGCTGATCTGGCGACAATCGCCGCGGGACTGGCCGCAACTTACCCGATCGACAAGGATATCGGTGTTAGTCTTGTTAGGTTAGCAGACACCCGGGCAGGGACTCTCCGACCAATGCTATTGTTACTAGCAGGAGCTGTAGGTCTGATCCTTTTGATCGCGTGCTTGAATCTCGCCAATCTGTTGCTCGCACGCAACGCAGCCCGCGAGCAGGAGCTGGCGATGCGGGCCGCACTTGGCGCGGGAAGAAGTAGCCTTATCCGCCAGCTCTTAGTGGAGGCGGGTCTGGTATCAGCCGCCGGCGCGGCGGCGGGTTTAGGTGTGGCGCAGATCGCGGTGTCGGGGTTTCAAGGAATCTACTCGACTAATCTGCCGCAGCTCGTCTCGATCCAAATCGACTGGCGCGTGGTGACGTTTACGATCTTGCTCTGCGTCCTCACGACCTTTGTAGTCGGTCTGGTTCCGGCGTTGAAGGCAACGCGTTTGGACGTGATCGATGTTCTGAAGCAAGGCGGCCGGACCGGAACTTCGAGTCGTTCTACGCAGCGGCTCCGCAATCTTTTGGTGGCAACCGAAATCGCGATGGCGCTAATGCTGATCCTGGTAGCGAGCCTGCTAATTCAAAGTATCGCCCGTTTGGAAGGCCAGGGATTGGGTGTCAGGCAGGAGCATTTGGTTAAGGCGCATTTCTATATGCCTCCCGCCAGGTATCCTGACTCGGCGACCATCACCCGCTTTTGCGACGAATTTGCAACGCGCGTCCGGGGATTACCGGGAGTAACTGCCGCAACTATCACAACCGTTTACCCGCCGACCAACGGTTGGACCCAGATGCTGGACCTCCCCGGACATCCGGTCAGTCGAATCCAGGATGTAGCGTCGGCTGAGTTTGGAGTAACCGACGCGCACTTCTTGACCACATTGGGTATTCCATTGGTGCGAGGAAGAAATTTTGCGGAATCGGACACAGCTACAACTCAGCCGGTAGCGGTGATCAATCAGGAATTCAGCCGGCGTTACTTTCCTAACAGCGATCCTATCGGGCAGCAGGTCCACATTGGACCGCCAAAGTTTCTTCAGATCGACGCCGAAGCAGCGAGCACAGTTGATAATGCCGATGTAACAATCGTCGGGGTAATCGGCGACTTTAGAAATCGCGGATTAGCGCTCGCACCGCAGCCACAAATTATCGCCTTATATTCGCAGCAGCCAATCGTGAACTATGGGTTCAAAGACATAGTGGTTCGAAGTGCTTCTGCGCCACGAATGCTAGCCGGCGAAATCGCAAACGAACTTCATAGGTTGAATCCTGACATGCCTCTGGCTGAGGTCCAAACATTTGATGAACTTGTTCAGCGCCAGACTGGCGACAAACGCTTCACGACCTTCCTTCTTACCTCATTCGCGATCGTCGGCTTGATCCTGGCAGTGGTGGGTGTCTACGGAGTGGTCTCGATAGTGGTCTCACAAAGGAAGCATGAGCTGGCTGTTCGCATCGCGTTAGGGTCAACCCGCGGCAATGCCGTCGCGCTTGTCCTGGGACAGGCTCTTCGAACCGCGGCGATCGGAACCGTGTTAGGATTGCTCGGCGCCTTGGCCGTCCAGCGACTGATCCGCGGTTTCCTTTTCCAGGTTTCGCCGGTTGACCCAATCACTTTTGTTGGCGGAGCGCTTTTCTTGCTCGTCGTCGCGACCGTGGCAAGCCTGGTCCCAGCTTTGCGAGCGCTGCGGATCGATCCGGCGCAATTATTACGTCAGGAGTAACGATGAGATTCCTCGCCTACATCCGGTCGTTAGGTTCAAGGCTGTTCCATCGGTCTCAGACGGAGCGCGAAATGGAAGAGGAGCTACGCTTCCACATCGAGCATCGCGCGGACGAACTCGAGCGTGTGGGACTCGCCCATCACGAAGCGATTCGCCAGGCCCGAATTGAATTTGGCTCTCCCGAAAGATTCAGGGAGGAATGCCGGGAAGCGATCGCGGGAAACTTTATCGACATTCTTCTTCAAGATTTGCGGTTTGGCATTCGCATGCTGCGAAAAGCGCCGGGCTTTACGGCTGTCGTAGTTTTGACGATCGCGCTGGGGATCGGCGCGACGACGGCGATTTTCACCGTGGTCGACGCCACGCTCCTGCATCCACTTCCTTATCCGGACTCCGACCAACTAGTCAGGATCGTGGACGACCTCGAGGGAGTCGGCGCGCGCGACGTTGGGATGTCGGAACCCGAGTGGCAGGACCTCCAGCACTCCGGGATTTTCGAGAACGTTTCTCCGACGTGGTATGACGACAATAATCTAACGGGTACGGCCGCACCCGCGCAGGTTAGGCTGCTGATCGAAGCGCCGAATTATTTCAGTTTGTTAGGCGTAAAACCGGAGCTCGGTCGCACCTTCCCGGCAACCGACCATTCACCGGGGTTCATTGGTGAAGTCGTGATTAGCGACGGCTTGTGGAAGCGGATGTTCGGTTCCGATCCAAACATCGTCGGAAAGAGCATCCGCATGGACACCGATTTGTATCAGGTCGTCGGCGTCATGCCTCCAAATTTCCACGACCCCGGGACTTCGCCGCGAGAGCGAAACATTGAAGTCTGGGCCGCTACTAGTTTTTACGGCCCGCCGTTGTTGGATCAGCCTCTGCGAAGCAGGCGGAACCTGCCGACTGCAATCGCGCGACTAAAACCCGGCTTAACGATTGGTGGAGCGCAAAGCAAGGCCGACGCACTGGTCACTTCGTTGCGAAAACACTATTCAGGTGATTATCCGGCCCAAATGGGATGGAAAATTCGATTGGTCCCATTGAAAGAGAGCGTGGTCGGTAACGCGCGTCAGACTCTGATCATGCTGGTCGTCGCGGTCGGCGTGGTTCTTCTGATCGCTTGTGTGAATGTCGCAAACCTCTTGCTCGCGCGCGGCAGCGTCAGGTCTCACGAGATGGCAATTCGACGCGCGCTTGGAGCCGGACAAGCAAGACTGACCCGCCAACTGCTGACTGAAAGTTTGCTTCTGGCGTTGCTCGGCGGCGCGATTGGAATCGGCGTTCTTATCCTCACGAAAGATTTCCTGGTTCAACTGATGCCCGCAAGTTTGCCGAGGTTAAATGAGATATCGATCAGTTGGACCGTGTTGCTCTTTGCAGTCGGGACGTCGGTCCTGTCCGGCATAGTCTTTGGCCTTGCTCCAACCCTGTCTGCTCGCCGCCTGGAACTAACTCATGCGCTAAAGCAGGAAGGGCGTGGCTCGACCGGGTCACGCGAACAGGCGCGCACGAGACGCGCCTTGGTCATAACGGAATTCGCCATGTCTCTCATCTTGATGGTCGCGGCCGGCCTGCTGCTCCACAGCTTTTGGGATCTGCTCAATGCGCAGCTCGGGTTCAATCCGCAAAACGTGATGACGATCAAAACGAGAATGCCGTATCCAAACGATGCCAAAATCGATGTTTACCCAACAGCCACGGAACAGACGCCATTTTTTCGGGAAGTTCTTCGCCGCTGCAAACAACTGCCGGGAGTCGAGGAGTCCGCGATGGGGGATCTGGGCGCACTTCCCTTGGGGCACGATCGCACCAATCAGAATCCGCCCATTCCAATGGTGATCGAAGGGCGGCAGACCCAAAGCAATGAGGCGCCCCTGGTCGATGAATCGATCGTTTCGCCGGAATATTTTCATTTGATGGGTATGACGCTGCGCCGCGGGCGCATGTTCACCGATCAGGATAAGGACGACGTCGAGGCCGTCGCCGTGATCAATGAATCGATGGCGCAGACGCTTTGGCCTGACGAAGACCCCATCGGCAAACACATCAGCCTCTCGCGACGCGCGCCCGCGTGGACAACGATCGTCGGCATTGTCGCCAATGCGCGGACCGAATCGATCGAGAACACCAACATCCCGCTGATCTACACCAGCCTTTATCAAAGAGGTGCGAAACATCTCGCGATCTTTCTGCGCGGACATATGGATGCCGCCGCCATTCCCGAACAAGTGCGCAAGCAAGTGCAGTCGATCGATCCGACGCTCCCGGTTTTCAGTGCGGAAATGCTAACTGAAACGGTGTCCGCGTCGCTCGACCAGCGGCGCTTTTCCCTCGAGATCGTGGGTCTGTTTGCTCTGACAGCGTTGCTTTTGGCCGCGATCGGAATCTACGGGGTGCTCTCTTATCTGGTTAACGAACGCGCGCACGAGATTGGAATTCGTCTCGCCCTTGGCGCGGCAAGAACCAACATCCTACAAATGGTCCTCGGCCAGGGATTGCGGCTCGCGTTGACTGGCGCCGCCGTGGGACTCGTTGGGGCGATCGTCGTTTCCCGCCTGATCGCCAGCCTGCTTTACGGGGTGCGACCGACCGACCCTCTGACGTTTGCCGGCGTCGCAATCCTCTTTCTCGGTGTCGCTGTGCTTGCTTGTTATTTGCCGGCGCGCCGCGCGACAAAAATAGATCCGATGATCGCGCTCCGCGAAATATGAGACTGGCTTATCTTCGTTCGTTAGGCGCGCGGTTCGTTCGTCGTTCTCAAACCGGGCGCGAGCTGGAGGAAGAACTTCGCTCGCATATTCAGCATCGCGCCGACGATCTGGAACATTCGGGGTTGAGTCGAATCGAAGCCGAACGCAAGGCGCGAATCGAGTTCGGCAGCCGGGAGCGCTGCAAGGAAGAATGCCGCGAAGCGTTGGGCGGTAATTTCATCGATGGTTTGATCCAGGACGCGCGCTTCAGTGTTCGCACGTTGCGGAAGTCGCCGGGCTTTTTTTTTGTCGCAGTGGTCACGCTCGCACTCGGCATCGGCGCGACCGTCGCTGCTTTTTCGGTAGTGAACGCCGTTCTCCTCCGGCCTTTTGCTTTCAACAATCCCGAGAGACTTTTGTGGATTTACGCGCAACGCGTCGACGCGCCGCGGACTTCGTTCTCGTTGCCGGAGTATTGCGACTACCGCGATCAAAACACTTCATTTGAAGGCCTGGGCGCGATTGGTTCCTACAACGCCAACCTGGCGGACTCCGGCGACCCCGAACGAGTCCAGGGCGTGCGGATATCGGCGAACGCGTTTGGTATTCTCGGCTTGCGACCATTCATCGGCCGGACCCTGATTGACGCCGACGATCGCAACGGCGCGCCCGCCGTCGCCATGATCAGTTACGGTTTGTGGTCGCGACGTTACGCGAACAACCGAGACATCGTCGGCCGCTCCGTGAACCTGAATGGCGAGCCCCGCCAGATCGTGGGCGTGTTGCCGCGGAATTTTGCGCTGCCGAATCTCGATGCGGACGTTGTCGTGCCGTTGCAACCCGAATCGGATCCACGCCGAAACGCGCGCAACTCCGTCAGCTTTCTCCGTTTTGTCGGCCGCCTGAAACCGAATGTCACTCCGAAGCAGGCTTACGCGGAGCTGGATTCAATCCGGCAAAATCTGCGCCGCCAGTTTCCCGAATCCTACACGGGGAAAATTGGAATAACGATCGTCCCTCTCACCGAAGAAATCGTGAGCAACGTTCGCACGGTGCTGCTAACAATTTTTTGCGCCGCCGGCGCGCTCTTGCTCATCGGTTGCGTGAACCTCGCCGGCATCTCGCTCTCGCGCGCGGCTGCTCGACAGCGCGAACTCGCGGTTCGCACCGCGCTGGGAGCGACCCGCCGCCAGCTGGCTCGCCTTCTTTTGGCGGAAAGTTTCATCCTTGCGATGGTCGGTGGGTCGTTAGGCCTGCTCCTCGAAATCTGGGGACAAAGCGTGTTGCTTCGTTTGGTTCCGGCCGATCTGCCGCGGATCGAAAGTTTTTCCGTCGATTGGAAAGTGTTTGTGTTTGCGGCCGGCGCTACGCTCATCGCCACGTTCGCTTGCGGCCTCGCGCCGGCCTGGTTGCTCTCGCGTTCGGACCTTCGGGACGCGCTCGGCGCGGGCGGCCGCGGATCGACCGGAGGCGGTTTGCAGTCGCGACTCCGAAGCTGGCTCGTCGCTGGTCAGATCGCGCTGGCGCTCGTCCTTCTCACAAATGCCGCGCTTCTGTTTCGCAGCTTCGCACGTCTCCGGGGCGAACAGCCCGGATTCGATTCTTCGAATGTTCTCACCGTTCGGCTCTCTCTTCCGCAGAGTAATTACAGCGAGCGATCGACGTTGGTTCAGTACTACGAAAAACTTCGTCTGCGGCTGGCCGCGTTGCCGGGGATTCAAGACGTCGGACTCGTCTCGATTCTGCCGCTCGCTCCCAAGAGTACTTCGACGATTCCTTTCACGCGTCCCGATCGCCCGCCGGCCAAACGGGAGGATACGCCATCGGCCAATTATCGAATCGTCAGCCCGGACTATTTTCGCGCGATGAGCATTCCGCTGCTCAACGGACGCTATTTCACAGAACAGGATGATGGCGAGCGCCCGCCGTCCGCGATCATCAGCGCGGTCCTGGCAGCGAAATATTTTCCGGATCGTTCTCCAATCGGCGAACGGCTGATGATTGACGACACCGACGCCGAGCCACGCAGCGTCGAGATCGTGGGCGTGGTTGGGCCGGTCAAGCAAACCAGTCTCGAGACGCCCGCGAAGCCCGACATTTATCTTCCGCTGCGCCAGGTGCCGAAGGACGGTTTGTCCTGGCTTCGCTTCAGCACTTATTGGTTGTTGAAGACTTCGTCGGCGACTTCAGGGCTTGATCAATCGATTCGCGCGGGAGTTCGCGCCGTCGATCCGAGTGTTGCCGTCGGCGCCGTGCGGCCGATGGAAGAATTGACGGCGGCGGCGTTGGCTGCACGTCGTTTTAGTCTGTTGCTCGTTGGTTCCTTTGCCGGCGCTGCGTTGTTTCTTGCGGCCGCCGGACTGTATGCCGTCATTTCCTACGGCATCCAGCAACGCACCCGCGAGATTGGCGTTCGTCTCGCTCTCGGCGCCACGCATCGGAGCATTCTCGCGTTGATTTTCAAAGAGGGCGGTTTTCTTCTCGGGTTTGGAACGGCGGCCGGCGTGATCGTTGCCCTTGTCATGGCAAAGTTCATCGCCGCTCAAATGTACGGAATCAGTGAGCGCGACCCGTTCACGCTCGCAGTCGTCAGTCTGTTGCTCGCCACCATTTCGCTTTTTGCCTGTTGGTTCGCGGCGCGTCGCGCATTGAAAGTCGATCCGGTCGTCGCTCTTCGTTTCGACTGAAGTCGGCCGCGCATCGGGACAGGCTTTGACGGTAACGCGGGCGAACGCTAAGACAGGCGCGTGAAAAGAGCCGAGACGCGCCGTTCCACTTATGGGCCATGGCTCGTCGGACTCGGCGCGGCCCTCTGGGGAACGGAGAGTGCGTGGCGCATTCCGCTGAACGATCTCTTCGATGCGGACGTGATCGTGTTTTGGGAACACGTCCTCATTCTGTTGATGTTTCTGCCGATCCTGCTTCCGCGCCTCGGTGAGATCCGCCAGATCGACAAGCGCAGCTGGGGTTATTTGATTTTCTCCGGATTCGCCGGCTCGGCTGTGGGCACAATCTTCTTCACCCTCGCGTTGAAAAACGGCAACCCGACCGTCGTCAATGTCATCCTGAATATTCAGCCGGTCATTTCCACTCTCGGCGCGTTCCTCCTCTTCGGCGATCGCCTTGCGCCGCGGTTCTTTCTCTTCGCCGGCATCGCTATCGTGGCCGGCATTTTTCTCTCGGTAGAATACCCGGCGCTTATCGGCGTTTCCTTCGCCGAGGCGGGACTCAATCTCGGCACCGTTTACGCGCTGGTCTGCGCGGTTTTCTGGGGACTCTCCACCGTCGCGGGACGCGGAGTCATGATCGGTATTCCGCTTCGGCTCGCCTCAAGTCTGCGGATCGTTGTCGGGCTCGTTTGCATGACGGGCATTCTGCTCGCTTCCGGAAAACTCCGGGGCGGCTCGCTCTGGCCGGCCGCGGCGCAAGCGCATCCTGGCACCGCGATTGTCGCGCTGCTCCTCCTCGCCTCGATTTCCGGCGGCATCCCTTTGCTCATTTATTTTGAAGGACTGCGCCTGACCCGAGCGTCGACGGCCGGCTACTTTGAAATGATGCAAACGCTCGCGGCTGTTTGCATCACCTGGGGATTCTTTCACGCCGCGCTCCGGCCCCATCAGGTCGTCGCGGCGATCATTTTGATCGCAGCGGTCGCGATGGTGCAACGCGCCCAGGTCGCTGTGGAATCAGAGTAACGTCACGCGGCGAAATCAAATCGGGCGCGGGTTTCGGCATCGCGCGCTTTCTCGTACACAGCGACGGCGGCGACGGCATCTTCAAGCGCGATACCGGTGCTGTCGAAAACGATGATCTCTCCGTCGCTCGTTCGTCCGGGCTTTGTACCTGCGACAATTTCCGCGAGCTCCGCATGGACATTTTCTCTCTTCATCAAATCTCCGGCGATGGCGTGATGGGTGTCGCCAATGGTGCAGCATTGTTCAAGGTTGTCGGCGATGATTTTCGCTGACGCCATCAACGCGGGATCGATTTCCTGTTTATGGCTGTCGTCCGCGCCGACTGCGGCGATGAAGGTCCCGGCAGCTACGTCCTCGCACCTGACAAAAAATTCTGTCGCCGTCGTGCAGGTGACGCAAACGTCGCTTTGCCGCAGAGCCGCGGGCAGGTCTCGCGCGCACTCGAGGCCGACGCCGAATTCGGGTCCGAGCGCGCTGACGAAATTTTCAGCAGCGACAGGATCGCGATCGAACGCGTAAATTTTCTTCAGCGAAAGCACGGCGCAAATGGCGCAGAGCTGCGCCGCGGCTTGCTGACCGCAGCCGCAAATCGTAGCGACGGATGAATCGGGACGCGCCAGGTATTTCGCCGCGACAGCCGAGGCAGCTGCGGTCCGTTTGATGGTGATGTCGATCGAATCGAGGACGGCGAGGGGCCGGCCGTTCGCGCCGTCGCAGACCAGGATCAGCCCCTGAATCGTGGGAAGATCGTGTTCGGCGCGGTTCTGCGGAAAGTTCGTATTGAGCTTCGCCACAATGTAATCGCGCTCACCGGGAAGCAGCGCCGCCTTGATATGGAGCCCACCGCGTTTCGATTTGATCCCGAGAATTCCCGGCGGCGGCAGTTTGCCCTCACCGAGCTGACGAAACATTTTTTCAACGGCGTCGATGCATTCCGCCATCGTCAACAATTGGCCGACTTCGCTGCGCGAGAGAAGCAACGTCGACGAAGAATTCACGAGGGCGCTCCGACCAGGTTGGAAATCTCGTCGCCGGTTGTCTTTTCGGCCGGGCTTTCGCCTCGACGAAATATCCGGGCGCCACGCGTTCCACCGAGAACAACGCGCCCCTTCTCCGCCCGCACCCACGCGCCTTCGCGCATACCCAGCACCGGCGTTTCGTTTTCCTCGAGAAATTGAATGATGCGTTCCTCCTGCGTTTCTCCCATGTGGGTCGAACTCGGCTCGGGATCCTGAAAATGCGGACTGATCTGAAACGGAACGAGGCCTAACGACTCAAACGATCGCGGCTGGACGATGGGCATGTCCTTGGTCGTCTTGATCGTGGGGCCAGCGACGTTCGAGCCGGCGCTGCTTCCGATGTACGGTGCGCCGTCGCGAACCCGGTGGCGAATCGGCTCGACGAATCCGAGGTCCTGCAGCGCTTTCAGCAAACGGAACGTGTTTCCGCCTCCGATGAAGATCGCATCGGCTGAGCCGACGGCCTTCTCCGGGTCGCTGGCAGTGTGAGCCGATTTCATCTCGTAGCCCATCTCCGCGAATCGCGCGATCGCCTTGGCCGCGTATTCATGGCGGTCGTGGAGGGCGAATGGGAAAAAGAGAACGGACTTTGAGTCGCCGAGGAAATCCCGGATTTCTCCTTCGGCATGATCGAGGTAACCGCGGCCGTGAATGGTGGAATTGCTGATCAAAAGAATGCGCATGAAATTTGGGTAAATGTTACAGATATAACATCGAGATATATGTGTTGGTTTGTGAGAGCGCCAGAAAAAACATCGGCTCGCGCTGGTGGCTCCGGATTCGCCAAGCTAAATCAGTTGGTGAACAGTGCCGGCTCATGAAAATCGGCTGCCTCCTTGTCATCCTCGGCTTGCCCGTAGCCCTCGCCCGGGCCGAACCGCTTTTGCCCACAGCCGACGGCACTACCTGGCAGTACGAGTCGAGCGAGGAAATGGGCGGTCCCTCGGCCGGGCCGCCGACGACCACCTCTGTCACCATTCGCATTGGCCGCCAGACTTTTGGCGGCAAGGAATTCATCAAACTCGAAACCGTCACGGACGAAGTTGTCACGCGAACCGAACTGATGACGCTGGACGACCACGGCTGGGTTTGTCATTTCCGCGCCGGCAAGGATGGCAGGATGGCGAAGCTCGATCCGCCCCAGACGATCATACCCGCGACGATCAAGGCGGGTGATTCGTGGGACACGGATGGCGACGTAGCCGGGATGGAGATCCATCAGCATTTTGTGGTCGGCAAGGAAGAAAGCGTGACCGTCGCTGCCGGGACCTTCCGCGCGTTTCGGATTCATTGTGAAGATTCTTCCGTCATGTCGGCGAAACTCGATCGCTGGTTCTTTCCCGGCGTTGGTTTTGTGAAGGAGACTACTGTGGTTCGCGGGCCGACGGGCGGATTATTGCAACGGGCAATACTGGAGTTGCAGAAGCGGCCGGAAGTCATCGCCAAACCTCAAGTTTCACCGACTCCTTCACCGCCGCCTCCGCCGCAGCCGAGCGCAACGCCGACTCCGCCCATGCGCGGGCCGGCCGTCGAGACCGATCCGGAGAAGGCGGGCAAGAAATTGACGGTAGAAGTTTCGACGGATCCGACCGGCGGGATGAAAACGGAATTTAGGTCAGACGTGCAAAACATCTATGTGCGCTGGCACGGGAAAGGCCTTCCGAAAGACGCGCGCGTCCGAGTTACCTGGGTAGCCGAGGATGTGGGCGATCTGGCGGAACCGAATTTCGTCATCGACGAGACCGAGAGTGTCGCCCCTGCGCCGGACGCGAGTGCGCGTTTTACCCTGGGCCGCCCGCCGGATGGCTGGGCCGAGGGCAAGTACAGGGTCGAGTTCTATGTGAACGACGAGCTCGAGGAGACGGTGCGGGTGACGATCGTTCACTAATTTCGAGATCTCGTTAGGCCTGGAGATTATGTCTGCGATCACGCGACAAATTTTCGAAAATATTGTCTTGCTCGCCTAACGAGTGTCTTGCTAATCCTTCGGGAACCGAAGGAGACCCGTCATGATCAACCCAAAATTGGGGACGTTCGGATTTTTCCGGACCGTCCTCGCAGTTATTGTTCCCATCGTCCTCGCGACGAGTGTTCTTGCTCAAGCCCCGCCCACGACTGAGACGGCTACAGTCAGGTCGTTCAATGAAAACGGCACGGAGGAAGCCACCACCGAACGCGTGTTCGTGACGGGGTCGGCCATTCCGACTGCGGCAGAAGTGGGGCCAAACCCGGTTCTCAACGTCACTCGCGACCTGATTAACAAGTCGGGGGAGCGCAATACCGAGGAACTTCTTCGCAATCTTCCCGTGGCCAACGCGAATGGCGTCCCCGTTTCTAACAACGAAAACGGCTCAAACACAGCGGTGGGTGCGGCCACGATCGCGTTACGCGGCTTCGATGCTCGGGCGACGCTTATCCTCCTCGACGGCCGCCGCGTCGCGCCTTATCCCACCGGCAACAGACGCGTTGTCTTCGTCGACTTGAACACCATTCCGGAATCATCCATTCAGAGCATCGAAATCTTGAAGGATGGCGCGTCCACCACCTACGGCGCCGATGCCGTGGCCGGAGTGGTGAACATCAAGCGCTTTCACGACTATCACGGTGCGGAGGCGAAGTTCGAGTACGGGAACACAACGGATAAGGACTCGGGCTCCATCAATACCGCGGTGACCTTTGGGACAGGCGATGGGAAAACAAACATCTCCGGGACGCTTAATTATTACCATCGTAATTCGATCTTCAATCACGACCGCGATTATTCGGCGGTGCCACCGTTCCTGAGCAGCAACGCAAGTCCCTACAATCTCCAGGTAACGAACGCGGCCGTGGCGGAAGCGGGAGGGAGGGTGATTCCCAGCGCCAGCGGAAACCAGTTCGCGAGCGCGCCCAACGGCACGAACGGTCTGGCTCCAGCGAGCACTTATCTCTACGGCGCAGGCCGGCCCAGGTCGGGGCCGAATGGATTTAACTTCAACGAATTCTCGCTCTCATTCCCGGCGTCGGAACGCTACGGCGGTTACGTGGCGATGGATCATAAAATTTTCGGCGAGCAACTCGTCGTTTACGCCGACGGGCTGTATCAAAACGTGAAGACGCACAACGAGCTGGCGGCTCCAGCCACGGGGAATTTCCAAAGTCCTGGGTTTACCACCCTCGCCATCCCGCCGCGGGTCCCCAACCCGGCGGGTACGACTCCGTTCGGCGGGCCCACTTATGCCGAAACCGGAGTAGCTCCCGGCGCCTTCAATCCGTTTAATCCCTTCAACCAGATCATTTCCGGCGGAACGCGAGCGCGCCTCGCAGAATTCGGCAATCGCCTTTTCGATAACGAAAGTGATGCATGGCTCGCCACCCTCGGTTTTCGCGGCGATAAGTTATTCAACGGAACGTGGGGTTACGACACAGGCTTCCGGTACAGCCAGATCAGGAACACGACCACGGGAACGCAAGTCTCCATCTCGCGTTTTAACCGAATCTTGAACCAGGCCGATCCGATATTTAAGCCCGGTTCGTCGGAATACATCGGAACGACTACGGCCTTCAATCCATTTGGCGATTTCCGCGTTCCAATTCCATCCAATGACGCTTCGATAGAATTCGCCCGCGTCCATCCCAAGGATCTCGATACCTCGAAACTGGCCACTCTCGATGCGACCATCTACACAACGGATCTTTTCGACTTGCCGGCAGGCGGAATTGGTTTCGCCGTAGGCGGGCAATTCCGGCGTGAATCGCTGAACGAAGATCCCGACCAGCTCAACATCAACGGCGATATCGCCGGCAACTCAGCCATCGCCCAAGCCCGCGGCGGACGAAAATCCTACGCCATCTTCGTGGAGACGAGCATCCCTATCTTCAGCGAGAAAAATGCAATCTCTGGGTTTCACGCCCTCGATATCAACGTAGCCGGACGATACGAAGCGTTCCTCAACAATGATACCAACGTCGCGGTGCCAAAGGTAGGACTGCGCTGGCAGCCGTTCGACGACACGCTCACCTTAAGATTTACCTGGGGCAAAGGCTTCCGCGAACCCTCGCTGGAGGAATTATACTCCGCTCCCATCTCCGACATCCAACCCTCGCACGACCCCAAGAATGGAGGTGCTTTTGAGCCGGAAACTACCACCCTCATCCAGAGCAGTCCCAACCTGCAACCAGAGGATTCGGAGACATTCAGCGGAGGCTTCGTTTGGACCCCGAAGTTCGTGCCCGGCCTGACCTTTTCGACCGATATCTGGCAGATCGAGCGGACCGGCGTGGTCCAGTCCGCGTTTCTCGATGCGGTTTTGGCGCGCGAATTAGCTGGCACCTTGTTACCGGGAGAGCGGGTCGAGCGCCTGCCGGATGGCACCATCACGCGCATTGTCGTTTCGAACCGAAACGAGGCGGCGCAGAAAGCAAACGGAGTCGATTTCGGGATCCAATATCAGTACCCAACGGCATCCTTTGGCACCTTTACCTGGATGATGCAGGGAACCTATCTCAATTCCTTTGAAGTTCAGCGCGTGGAAGGCGGCCGAACCGAACAACTGGCCGGCGTAACGACCGATCCCGGCGCATCCCAGGAGGGTTACTACCGGTGGAGAGCCAACACCCAGCTCGATTGGGCCTGGAAAGGTTTCGATATTATCGGCACGGTTCATTTTATCGACGGCTTCCATGAGCAGGATGCCGACCTGAACGACCACGACGTTGCGCACCGATGGCTGTTCGATATCCAAGCCTCCTACGATTTCGGCGCGCTTGTTACCACAACATCGGACACCAACCCCAGCTATTCGAAAGGCGATAAGGCCAGCGTTTCCACGTCTGCTTCAAGCAAGATGAGCTTTTGCGACTACTTCTTCAAGGGGACCACGTTGACGGTTGGCGTCAACAATCTCTTCGACAAGGATCCGCCCTTCTCCTCAGGCCAGGGCGGCAATGCCGTCGGTTATCCGGGCTTTACCTATGATTCGACCGGGCGTTTCTACTACGTGCGCCTGACGAAGAAGTTCTAGGCAGCTGCCGAATTAGTTAGCAGAGACCGCTGGTGCGATCTTGCGGCGCCAGCGGGGAACGGTTAGGGCTTGGACAAGTGCGTATCGCGATTGTCTCTGCCATTCTTTTTCTTTCCGGATGCAGTGCGCTGCTTTTCCAGACACTTTGGCTCAGACTTAGCGGCCTGGCTTTTGGTAATTCGGTTTGGTCAGCAGCGTTGATTCTTTCGAGCTTCATGGCGGGGCTGGCACTCGGAAGCGCCATTGCCGCTTCGAAAAGCCTTCCAAGAATTCGGCCGCTGCGGATTTACGCCGGCTTGGAAATGATTGTGGCAGCCTTTGGCTGCACCCTGGTGTTTGGGCTGCCGCTGCTCGGAGAATGGATGCGGCCGGTCTTCCAGGCATTTTGGAACTACCAGCCACTACTTAATCTCTTCCGTTTCGCGGTCTCGTTCTTGATTCTTCTGGTTCCGACTACGGCCATGGGACTAACTCTTCCGGTGCTGCTGGGAGATCCGCTTCTGAAACGGCACGAATTTGGGCGGGGCATTGGCTTACTTTATGGAGCTAACACTTTGGGAGCGATGGTGGGGGCCATGCTCGGCGAAATCTATCTGGTGCAAAAGTACGGACTTTTGGGAACGGCATGGGCGGCTGCGGGCATGGGCTGCGCGGCCGCCGCAACGGCATGGGCATTCGCGCAGGCGGAACCGGCGCGAGTCGAAAAGGCTCCGCCTCGCTTTCGGTGGAGGCTGTCGTTAGGTATAAGGCCACCCTGGAGGCTGCTCTTTGTCAGCATGGGAGCAGGCGCGGTCCTTCTCGGCCTTGAAGTGATCTGGGTTCGCTTCCTGCGTTTGTACGTCGCTTCTACATCCATCGCCTTTTCCGTCATGCTCGCGGTCGTCCTCGCCGGAATAGGTCTTGGCAGTATTGGCGCAAGCCTGCTCCCGCAAGGTCGCCTGCCGCGTCGGCAACTGTTACCCATACTCCTTATGCTGTCGGCCGGCGCGACGCTTCTCTCCTACCTGTTTTTTCCGGTGCCGGTTCAGCCTCCAAACATTCCTACATTCGATCGCGCCTTCGCGTTCCAGGTCTCGGTGCTCTCGCTCGTCTTGATGTTTCCGGTCGCCTTTCTCTCAGGAGCTCTCCTTCCGACGATCGCGAGCTGTGTTCAATCGGAGGTAACGAACTGGACGAACAGCACAGGACTTACCATCCTTTTCAATACTATCGGTGCGGTTTGTGGACCGTTGCTTGCGGGGTTTGTTCTTCTGCCCCAGCTTGGATTCCAATCGAGTTTGATCCTTTCCGCAGCCGTCTATGCCGGGCTCGCTTTGCTAACGAGTCAAAGACTGAGCTGGTCCCTTCGACGACCATCCGGTATTGCATTGGTCGTGCTTGGCGCAGCCTTTGTTCTGATCCTGGCGTTCTTTCCCTACCATCGCAACGAAAGCCATTTCGCGAATGCCCGCCGCCTCTACGAAGGCGATGGTTCGGTTCTCTCAAAGAAGATCGAAGGCACAGCAGACACCTATCAGCTTCTGCGCCGCGATCTTTACGGTCAGCCCTACTACTACCGGCTGGTGACCAACTCCTACTCGATGTCTGGAACTGTGCCACGCACTCAGCGTTACATGCGGATGTTTGCCTATCTGCCCCTGGTGTTGCGCCCCGAGAGCGAGAATGCCTTGTTGATTTGCTACGGCGTTGGCGTGACGGCGGATGCTTTTACGCGTGATGTTCGCCTCAATCATCTCGACATCGTCGATATTTCAAAGGAAGTCTTTGCCCTTGCCGACTCCTATGTCGGTGCCGGTTACGCAAATCCGCTCCGGGATCCGCGCGTCACTACCTTTGTGCAGGATGGCCGCTTCTTTCTCCAAGCTTCGCCTGAACGCTACGACATTATTACCGGCGAACCGCCGCCGTTAAAGGTAGCGGGAGCAGTCAATCTTTATACTGAACAGTTCTTTTCGCTGATGAAGCGGCGGTTAAAGGATGGCGGCATCGTTAGCTTCTGGTTGCCGATTTACCAGATCAACGTCGACGAAACCAAGGCAATCCTTCGTGCCTTCCATAATGCTTTCCCGAACGCCTCCGTCTGGGCGACCTCCGATATGGAATGGGTCATGATCGGAATCAAGCCGCCACTGCCAACGCCTGACCGGGAGCGCGTGCGGAGGTTCTGGAGCGATCCCACCACAGGTCCCGACCTGGTCCGGATCGGTCTGGAGGTTCCCGAGCAAATGCCCGCTTTGTTCGTGATGGACGCCGACGAAATCGACCGATTAACCCAGGGTGTCGAGCCGTTGGATGATTTTTATCCCAAGCGGTTGACCGATGCACAGCCAGACCTGACCGCAGTTTATCATCTGACTAACACTTACTTCGAAAGCTCAGGCGCCCTGCGACGTTTTCTGGCATCCCCTCTGGTTCGTGCGATCTGGCCTAACGAACGGAGCGAATCAGTTGAACAGTTCTTTTTCGTTCGTGAGGTACGATACCGGGCGGAGATGGGTGGAAGTAACTGGCTGGCTGAGCTCGATCATTATCTGCGTTATTCGCGATTGCGCGCCCCGGTTCTGGAGGTCCAAAAGAGTGACGAGTTTCGGGTTTCGCTCGCCGAACGAGTAGCGGCTGACTCAGCTTCTTTGCCGGCCGAAACAGTGCACGATCTTCTGGCGGACGCGCTCGCCCGACGGGATTCTCTAGCCGCCATTCGCATACTCGAGGGCGAGGAACAGCGCGGGTTTTCGAACAGCAACGACGTCTTCCTTCTGATCTACCTCTACTGTCACAATGGGGACGTCGAGAAGGCAGAAGCTCTCGCCAACGCCCGGGCGGGCTCAATTAAACGAGACGCGTTTGTTAATTGGCTCTGGGGAGAATTGCAGGCAGAATTCGGCTTTCGTCCTCCACCGTGAGAGATTCATTTGCGTGGCGTCGTCCCAATAGTAGCGTCAGATATGAAAATCCTGCTCGTGAGCTGCGCGGCTATGCTCATCGCGCATCTCGCCCTTGGGGGTAAGCCAATCGATCAAGGGAAGGATGAGCGAGCGGTTTTTGTCACCGGCTCGCTGATCCCGCAACGGGTTAAGCTCAAACGAATCGGCACGACGACCACCCCCCCAATGCGGATCATCGATCGCCAGGAGATCGACGCTACCGGTCGCCAGACAACGCGAGGAGCGTTGAGCACCGATCCTTCGGTTCGGGCAATAGGTCACTGACTTGCATCCGGAGCGGGCGCGGGGCTCAAATGGAGTCGAGCCTGCCGCCGGCGCAGGGCGGCGGAAGAATTTGGAGCTTCTCCAACGCTCTTATTACCGGCCCCGCCAAAGTGCTCGGCGCACTCTGTGACTTGGGCATCTTCTGGCTTGCCGCCTCGAGACATCCTCGATACGATCGATTTGCGGCAACTTTTTACCCAGGCCCCCAGCATCCGTGAGACACGGGCGGCAAAATGCGGTTCGATAATCTTCTAAAACTATGGACTCCCATTTATTGAGGTTTGCGCGGACAAAGAGAGTTTCGGCCAGATCACGCCGCGACGGAGGATGCCGTTGTGTTTGCTAGCTGGCTATTCGGGGTCGCTTATGGCGTGGCCGTGGTAGCGATTGTGTTGGTCGCGGCGGTCAGCGCCAATCCGGTCTTGCTCGCGCTCGTAGCTGCGCAAGCCATTCTGCTTGTATTCGCCGCGTACGGATTTGCTTATATTGTCGCCCGCACGGCCCTGGCCGGGCCCGTGGCCGCGATCATTCCCGTTGTGAATGGCCCGAATCCCATTCCGGACAACCCGACCGAACTCAGCGCGCGAGCGTTTGCTGTGGGATTGACTGCTGCGTTGAATACAGTGGGCGCACCTGCGCTGGCAGGAGCGCTTGTTCCCGCGCTCGGGGCGCTGTTGACCCCGATTCTTGCACCGTGGGCGTTCGTCGTGACGTCGTTCGCTGCGATTCCAAATGTGTCGCGCAATCGCTTCTACCAGGGGGTACTTGGATGGTCGGGCTGGATATTTCCCATGTCTCTTATAGCTTCAGCCGTTGGATTTCTATGGTTCGCGGTCAATTTCCCCTTCGCCCTTGTCTCCGGTTTGGTCGGCGGGGGTTGGCCGTTCCGCATTGATTGGTCCACGGGCGCGATCGAGACAGTGGGCGGGATCACCGGACTCATCACGACCGTTCCTGCCGCAGCAGGCACTGTCGGCCACTTTGTTTTTATCCTCGCGCCGTTCGGTGCCAACCCTGCCGCGCTTCAGCAGCCGTTTGTCGTCGTTACTCCGCCCGCTGTCACTAATGTACCCGCCCATGAAACCGGCCACACACTGGATTACACTGCATTCGGCGGCTTTCGGGTGTTATTCGCGCTGATCGATCAGATCATTCTTGGCAATTCGTTCAACGCATACACAGAACTGACGGCTGACAGTCACGTTCGCAATCCGGGTCGGATGCAAGTCCGAGTTTGGTCGTAGTCCAATAGATCAATCATATGTGCCTGATTAATGACCTTCAGATTGCGGGCGCACCGTGGGATGCAAATGGCGATCCCATTACTATCCTCGTCTATGTCCGCGTTGAAGGTTGTGACTACCTTGAGTTTAAAGTGTTCCGCGCGCTGGGCGACACAGTCCCACTGTACACAGCATCGAATCGGCCCGTTTCTTGGAGCGGCATTGGGC
>Ga0307470_10000468_pt1 | contig 19949 bp, 22 predicted proteins | sample atmos_gasesAM3C__FD_204565 | JGI IMG/M metagenome (GOLD analysis project Ga0307470, IMG submission 204565) | Hardwood forest soil microbial communities from Morgan-Monroe State Forest, Indiana, United States - atmos_gasesAM3C_05 | ecosystem: Environmental > Terrestrial > Soil > Temperate forest... | reverse complement strand
GTTGGCGCCGCGAGTCCGCCACGCGCTCGACCATCCGGTCGAACTCCCGTGCGAGCATCGCGATCTCATCCTGTCCCGGAAGATTCAGGCGCGCGGACAAGTCCGTGCCCTCTCCGACCGCCACGGCATGTCGCGTCACGCGAGCCAGCGGCTTCAGAACGATGCGGTTGAGCGCGACCACCAGGAGCAGCAACACGGTGACCGCCGCGCCGATCAGGTACAGCGAGGCGTAGGTCACGGCCCCTTGACCGCGCGCGGTGATCCGGCGCGGGACTTCGACCCGGAAAGTCATGAGCGGCTTGCCGTAGACGTCGGGAAAGGACTTGAAGATCTGCGTCGATGCGCCGGTTTCGGCGATCTCCTCGCCGCCGGCGGACAGGTGATCCCGCAGCATCGCGAGGCTGGCCTGCGCCTGCGCGCCGATCATCTGCACCTGGGCCGGAGTCAGGAGCCTCCCGATGATCACCATTCCCAAGGGCGGTCCGCCGCCGCTGCCGTCCAGCACGGGCGCGGCGGCCATCATCATGACCCCCCGGTTGGTGCGCAGCAGTCCTCTGGCCGATTTTCCCCGAACCAGGCTCCCGCGCCACGGAAAGTCCTCCGGCAGCGCCTTGAGCGCCGCCAGGTCGAGATCCAGCGGCCCGCCGGTATCCAAACTCCTGGCGCTCGACACCACATAGCCGCCGTTCAGGTCGACGATGAGCATCGCGTTCACTTGGAGCTGCTTCATCGCCGTCGCAGTGACGTTGGCGCGCACGAACTCCAAATTCGGAGTCTGCACGAATCGATACACGTCGGCCCAGTTGCCCCAGTCCGCCGCCGTCAGCTCCATGCTCTCCAGAGTCGAGTCGAGCGCATAGCCGATGCGCTTCATCGACGTCTCTGCCTCTTCCCGTTCGAGTTGCGCGAAACTCGGCATCAGCACCTGATCTTGCACCGCGATTTCGAGCACGATCAGCACGGCAAACAGCAGCGCCAGCAGCGCGATCATTTTGGTGCGGATATTCATCCGCCCCTTCGTACCAGAATTCCCCGTCTACGGCCGGACTGCTGTCTTATTTCATGTTGGACGGGCGCGCGAGCGAACCCGGAATGAGACGTGGATCACGGTCGAACCGCGGCGCCGATGCTCAAGCCGCTTGATTGCGCCCGGACTTCTTGGCGATCTGCAGCTGGTTCTGCGACTTCTGCAGCAGGCTTGCCGGACTATCGGCAGGATCGGGTATGACGGCGCACACTCCCACGCTCACGCTGACGTAGCGCAGCACCGCGGACCGCGGGTGATGGATTCTCAGATCCCTTACCCGTTCCGCCATGAGTTGTCCGATGCGCAGCGCCTGCTCGGTCGTGAGGCCCGGCGCAAACGCGATCAAGCTGCCGCCGTCGATGCGCGCGGTGACGTCGCTCGAGCGGCGCAGGCATCCCGACACGACGTGTGCCACGCGGCGGATGGTGGAGTCGCCGGCCGCGCGGCCAAAGGTCGCGTTGTACAGATCCAAGGCGTCGATGTCGATCGCGAACACCGCAATGCTGCGCTTTTCCCGCTGCGCGACCGCCCAATCGCGCTTCAGCAGCTCCTCGAGGTAGGGCAGGGTGAACAGGCCCGTCAGGCGGTCGTCGCGGATCGCCACCGCGGTCGGCTGATGCGCGCCGCTCAATGAATCCCGGGTGAGCTTCGGGTCGATGCGCAGACGCTCGCCCGCGTCCCGATGATGTCCCGCGAAGTGAGTGACGCGGCCTTGCTCGTCGAGCAGCGGCGAGACCGTCATCTCGTTCCAAAACACCGTGCCGTCCTTGCGGTAGTTTCGCAGCAGCACGCGGCAAGACTCCCCTCGGGCGAGCGCCTCGCGCAATCGGTGGCGCCCGTCCTGTTCGCGATCGTCGCCCTGCAGGAGCCGCAGATTGCGGCCGAGCAGCTCCGCCGCCGAATAGCCCGTCAAGGCTTCGAAGCCGGGATTGACATAAACCACCGGGCGCTCGGGATCTTGGGCGTCAACGAGCGCGACCCCGTCGGGCGAGCTCTCGACCAGGCGCCGATAGATACTTGCGTCAAAGCCCGTCATGAGTGTCCCTCAACACCAGCGGCGGTGTGACCGACAGACTGGCGATTCTGGCCGCCGTTTCCTGCCAATGCCGATTCGCGTGCAAATCCGCCGGCGGCTCGCCGCGGGCGCGCATCCGCACCAGGCGCGCCTGCGATGCCGCAGAGCCGACATTCGCCCCAAAACGCCCCAGCACCAATTCTACGGAATGTCGATCGTTACAAATGGGCAGGACGTCGCAACCCGCAGCAAGAGCGAGATCGGCGCGCGCCATGACGTCGCCGAACGCGGCGGCTCCCGCCATGGTCAGGTCGTCCGCGAACACGCAGCCGTGAAAGCCCATCTCGCTCCGCAAAACCCCGCCGATCCAGCGCCTGGACAGACTGGCCGGCAGCGCGTCCACGGCCGGAAACACCACATGGGCGGCCATGATTCCGGGGAGATTGTTGTCGATGAGCGGGCGGTAGGGCCGCATATCCGCCTCCAAATCGGCGAATTCGCGCCGATCCACCGGCAGTGCGACATGCGAATCGGGAACCACCGCGCCATGGCCGGGAAAGTGCTTGGCTATGGCCGCCATCCCCGCCTCGCGCATCCCGGACATGGTGGCTACCGCGAGGGCTGCCACGGTGTCCGGATCGCTGTGAAAGGCGCGGTCGCCGATGATTTCGCTCACACCGTAGTCGAGGTCGACGCAGGGCGCAAAGCTGAAATCCACCCCCACCGCGCGCAATTCGCTGGCCATCAGCCAGCCGACCGATTGCGCAAGCGCCAAGGCGTCGCGCCGGTCCTCGTCAAATCGTCTACCCAGGAGGCGCGCGGCCGGAAGACGCGTAAATCCCTCGCGGAAGCGCTGCACACGGCCCCCTTCGTGGTCCACGGCGATCAGAAGATGCGGCGTACGCAATGCGCGAATCGCCGCCGTCAATGCAGCGACCTGCCGCGGATTGCTGTAGTTGCGTGTGAATAGAATGACGCTGCCGACCAAGGGATGGGCGAGCACCCGGACATCCTCGGCGCTCAACTCCGTGCCCGCGATGTCGACCATGAGCGGTCCCAGGCTCATGCGGGACCCTCGAAGACCGCGATCGATTCGACGTGCGTCGTCTGCGGAAACATATCCATGACCCCTGCGCAGGTCAGCCTGAACCCCTGGGCGTGAACCAAGGTCTCCGCATCCCGCGCTAAACTCCCCGGATGGCAGGAAATATACACGACTCGGCGCGGGCGCCAATGCGCCATTCGCGGGAGCAGTGCGGCAGCGCCCGCGCGCGGAGGATCGAGCAGCACCACGTCATAGCGCTCGTGCGCCCATGGGCCGAACTGCGCCGGCTCGAATAGATTCTCCTTGACGAATGCCGCGTTGCCGACGCCGTTGCGGGCGGCGTTGCTTTCCGCTTTGGCAACCAGCGACGCATCACCCTCGACGCCCAGCACGCGCCGCGCTCGGCGCGCCAAGGGCAAAGTGAAATTTCCCAAGCCGCAAAACAAGTCGAGCGCCGTATCGCTTGCCGCGGGCAGCAGCAATTCCAGGGCCGCGCTCACCATCGACGCATTGATTTCGCGGTTGATTTGAATGAAATCGACCGGCCCGAATTCGATGACGGTGCGGCCTTCGTCCACCGCGTAGGTCAGGGGTGGATAGTCGGCACGCAGCGCCCGAACGCTGGCGAGGCCGCCGGTTTGCAGAAAGATCTGCACCCCGTGCTGCGCGCCGAAGGCCGCGATCTTCTCGGTATCTTCCGGGCCGGGCGGCTCGAGGACGCGAAATACCAGGGCAGTTGCGGCGTCGCCGGCCGACACCTCGACCTGCGGTATTTTCTCTCGGATGGCCAACGTCTCCACCAGCGCGGCTAGATCCCTCGGCAAGGTGGCCAGGGGCGCCTGCAGAACCTCACAGCGGCGCAGGTCCGCGATGTAGGGCTTGTCGCGCTCGCGGAAGCCGGCCAGCACCCGGCCTTTCTTGTGGACGTACTTGACGCCGAGCCGGGCCCGGCGGCGATACGCCCACGCAGGACCGCGCAGCGGCGCCAACACGCGCTCCGGACGCACTTTGCCGATTCGCTCCAAATTGTCGAGCAGCTGCCGCTGTTTCACCGCCAGCTGAGCCGGCGCCGACAGATGCTGCAGCGAACAGCCGCCGCATGTTCCGAAGTGCTCGCAAGCCGGGACCACACGCTCCGGCGAGGCGGCCAGAACCTCGACCAAACCGGCTTCGTCCAATTGCCGGCGCCGCTTGAACACCCTGAAGCGAACGCGTTCTCCCGGCAGCGCGCCGTCGATGAACACGGTTTTTCCGCCGTCGCGCGCAATCCCGCGCCCGTCATGCGCCAGATCCACGACATCGGCCTCCCGAATGTCGCCGAGATTCAACTTTCCGGCCACGCCGCCGCAAATTCTTTGAGGTGGGCCGCGCTCGATTCGCTCAAGTATTTTCGCACGCGTGCAACTTCATGGGCGTGCTCAGCCGAGTTCAGGTGTCCGCGCAACAGCTCGAACCGCAGATAAATCAGGAACGTGTTCAGCACGTCGGTTTCGCAATAGGCGCGAATGCGCGCGAGGCCGCCGCGCAGATACTCCGGCCACACATCCGCGCCGTGCATTCCCACCTTGCCGGGAAAGCCGAGCAGCGTTGCAATGTCGTCCAGGCTCGCGCGGCCGCGCCCCTGGAAGCCCGATAAAATATCCATCAGATCCATGTGCCGCCAATGAAACCGGCTCAAGTAATTGCTGAATCTGAAGCTCTGGTCCGAATCGCCCGTTTCCCAGTAGCGGGCGGCGGTTACGCCGTGCAGAAGACTCCGGTAGTTCAGCACCGGAAGATCGAACCCGGCCCCGTTCCACGACACGAGGTCCGGCGTGAACTTGTCCAAACCGTCGAAGAACCGCTCGATCAACACCTTTTCCGGCGAGGTCTCGTCGCCGACGCTCCACACCTTCAACGTGTCTCTCGAACGCAACACCACGGAGATGGCGACGACCCGGTGCTGCTCGTGCGATAGAAATTCGCTGCCGGTTTCCTGGCGGCGCTTGGTGAACATGATCTGCGCGACCTGCTCGTCGGACAGGCCGTGCAGGCCGTAAAGACGCCGGCCAAGATCGGTGTCCGGCACCGTTTCGATATCGAACACCAAGGTATTCATGCGGCCGAGCGCCGCATGAGCACGGCGACCGCGACCACCAGGCCCGCCTCGTCGGTCAGCGTCACGTGACCTTCGCCGATGCCGAGACCGTCCCGGACCCGCGCCCCGCGCGCCGAATAGACGACCTCCGGCTTGCCCCAGGAATTCTGCACCACTCCGACGTCGCGTATCCAAACGCCGTGCGCAAAACCGGTGCCCATGCCTTTGACGATGGCCTCCTTGGCCGCGAAGCGCATGGCGATGAAGCGCACGGGGCGGGCCGTGCGCTCGAATTGCGCCCGTTCCTCGGGCATCAACAAGTGCGCCAGGAAGCGCTCGCCGTGCTTCTCATAGACGCGCTCGATGCGATCCACCTTGAGCACATCGATGCCGATCCCGTAGATCATCGCGCCGCGCGCATCAGCTCTTTCATGTCGCGCACCGCCTTGGCCAAACCGTCGACGATGGCGCGCGCTACGATGGAATGCCCGATGTTGAGCTCGACGATTTCCGGAATGGCGGCGATCGGCTCGACGTTGTGGTAGTTGAGGCCATGGCCCGCGTTCACGATCAGGCCGAGGCGCGCCGCGAATTTCGCCGCCGTATATAGCCGTTCGAATTCGCGGGCGCGGGCGGCGCCCGTGGAATCGGCATAGGCGCCGGTGTGGAGTTCGATCACCGGAGCCCCTGCGCGCTGCGCCGCTTCGATTTGCTCCGGATCCGGATCGATGAACAGGGAGACTCGCACTCCCGAGCCGCCGAGCGCGTTCACGGCGTCGCCGATCCGCGCGCCCTGCCCCACGACGTCCAATCCGCCTTCGGTGGTGATTTCCTGGCGCGACTCGGGCACCAGGCAGCAATCCTGAGGCAGCACTTTCTGGGCGATTCGGATCATTTCGTCAGTCACCGCCATTTCCAGGTTCATCCGCGTCTGCAAAGCCTCGCGCATCGCGGCGACATCCCGGTCCTGGATGTGCCGGCGGTCTTCGCGCAGATGCAAGGTGATGCTGTCGGCCCCCGCTTCCTCGGCCATCAGCGCCGCATACAAGGGGTCGGGGTAGCGGGTGCGGCGCGCCTGGCGCAAAGTCGCGACGTGATCGATGTTCACGCCGAGAGCGATGCCCGAATGCAGCGCGGCGCCGCTCACAGGCTCTCCCGATCCGCCGGCTCGCGGCGGCGCAGCGCCAGCGCGACCTCACGCGATTTCAAGGAGCGGCCGTCGAGACAGGCATCGATGGCCGCGCGCAGCACGCGCTTGGCATCGCGCAGCGAGCGGGCGTCGCCGAAGCTCTCCGCCTGCAGGTCGGCCAGGGATTGACCGTAAACCGCGCCGGGCGCCTCGGCCACGCAGGGCTGCGGCCCGCTTTGCAGGGCGAACCGGTAGTATCCGTCCCGCTCCACGGGAACGCCGTCGCCGGTTCTCGCGAGTTCGAGACCATAGCCTAGATCGTTCAGCAAACGCTTCTCGAAGCGGCGCAGCGTGGGCTCCTCGATTTCCCCGTCGCATAGCGCCTGCACGCACCAGGCATAGGAGCAGAAAATCTCGGGATGCGGATCGCAGCGTTCCGTCAGCTTCAAGAGCAGCTCGTTCAAATAGAACCCGCTCATAAGCCGGCTCGGCGCGAGGCTGGTCACGGGACCATCGATTTCCGCCGACACCAGCTGACACGCTTCCCCCTTGCCGGACCAGGATACGAGCATGCGCTGGAAGGGCCGCAGTACGCCTCTCACGGCGGATTTGGGCCCGTTGGCGCCGCGCGCGAACAGCGTCAGCCGTCCATGGTCGCTGCTAAAAACCTCCACGATGCGGCTGGTGTCGCGATAGGCATATTGGTGCAGCACGTAAGCCGGTGCCAGCCACACCTGCCTCGCAGTCCTCATAACGTGTCGTACCCGAACTGGCGCAGCGCCATTTCGCTGTCGGCCCAGTTTTCCTTGACCTTGACCCACAGTTCAAGATGCACGGAGCGCTGCCATAGATCGTTGAGCTCGATGCGGGCAAGCCGCCCGATCTCCTTCAGCCGCTCCCCGCCCTGACCGATGACGATGGCCTTCTGCCCGGCGCGCTCGACCCAGATGACCGCGTTGATCATGAGGCGGTTGTTCTCGTCCGCAAAGCGTTCGATCTGTACATTGATGCCATAGGGCAGCTCCTCGCGCAGCTTCAGCGTCAGCTTCTCACGCACGATCTCGGCCGCATGGAACGGCTCGTCCCGATCGGTGACCACATCGGAGGCGAACAAGGGCGGCGATACCGGCAGCCGCGAACCGACCAGATCGACCAGGCGGTCAAGATTATCAGACTGCAGCGCCGATATCGGTACGATTCCCGATGCCGGAACGCGCTGCGCCAGGTCCTCGAGGAAGGGCAGCAGCTGCTCCTTGGGGAATACGCGATCGACCTTGTTGACGACCACGAACAACGGCTGCTTCAAGCCCCGCACGCGTTCCCAAACCCAGTTGTCCTCGTCCGTGAAGTGCATGGCTTCGATCACGAATACGATGACGTCCGCGTCCTGCGAGGAGGAAATGGCCACGCGGTTCATGTACTGGTTCATCACCCGGCGCGTCGATTCGTGCAGGCCGGGCGTGTCCACCAGCACCAATTGAGCCTCCGGGCGATTGACGACGCCCAAGATGCGATGCCGGGTGGTTTGCGGCTTGGCGGTGACGATGGACACCTTGCGCCCCACCAAGGCGTTGACCAGCGTCGACTTGCCGACATTCGGCCGGCCCACGATGGCCACGTGCCCGGCCCGAAACTTGAGATCGCTCATGCGGGCTTCCGAATTTGGGGCGGCAGCAGCTCCAGCATTTTCGCGGCTGCCAACTGCTCGGCGCGCCGCCGGCTGCCACCCTCGCCCACGGCGGACATGCCAAAGACGGGAACCTCGCAGCTGACGGTGAAGGATTGCAGGTGAGGATCGCCGGTTGCCGCGGTCAAGGTATAGACCGGCACGGCGAGTCCGTGCGCCTGCAGCGCCTCCTGCAAGCGTGTCTTCGGGTCCTTCAGCGTATCCGCGGCCGGCAAGTCCGACAGCCGCGGGCCCATGATGCGCGCCACCGCCGCCGCCGCCGCATCGAACCCCGAATCCAGAAAAATCGCTCCCAACATGGCCTCCAACGCATCCGCCAGTATCGACGCCCGGCGAAACCCGCCGCTTTTCATCTCACCCGGACCAAGACGCAAGTGTTCGCCCACCTTGAGTTCGCCCGCGATTTGCGCCAAGGTCTCGCCGCTGACCAGCGTCGCCCTCAAGCGAGACAGGGCGCCCTCGTCCGCCTCCGGATGCGCATCGTAGAGCATTCGCGCCACACCGCAATTGAGAATCGAATCGCCCAGGAATTCCAGCCGCTCATTGTGGTCGGCGCCGGCGCTGCGGTGAGTCACTGCGGCATGACACAGCGCCGGCTGCGCGAAAACGTGGCCGAACGAGCGTTCGACCCAACTCAGGAGCTCGTCGGTTCCGGGAAACGGAATCACTGCACCTTCACGGTCTTGTCGAAGTGCACCGACAGCGAGATATTGGCGATGTACGGCACGGCGTCATCGTAGGCCACGTGCAGCTGCAATCCGCCCTCGTCTCTCGTGATCTCGATGTCCTTCTGGTCCACTGCGGTGATGTCTTCGATCGCCCAGTGCCGGTCCAGGGATTTGCGTACGCCGTCCAGCGCGGCGCTTTCGCCCTTGAATTCCGATGCCGCCGATTCCATCGTTCGTGCGAGCTTCATGTAGTTGAGGTACACCGGAACCAGGCGCACGGCCGCATAGCCGATGGCGCCGACCAGCACGAGAATGCAGAGCAATCCGATGAATGTCATGCCCCGCTCGCCCCGCCGCACAGATTCTTTCATGTCCTGACCTCCCTAAATTGGCCCCCTATTGAATCGCATTCCCCACCCGCCGCCAGAGAGGTCCGTCACGAGTATCGAGATTAAGCCAAATTCGCACCGCCTTCCCGACCAGATTCTGCTCCGGCACGAACCCCGGCGCATCGATATCGTCCAGCCACCGGCTGTCCTTGCTGTTGTTGCGGTTGTCGCCCATGAAGAAATAGTGGCCCGCGGGCACCACCCACTCGCCCGTTTTGACGCTGCCGTTGGCGAACATGATGAGATGGCGTTTGGCGTCCAATTGTTCGAAGGCCGTCGGCGCACCCACATAGTTCCACAAGTCCTGCTTGGGACCGGTGTAAACAGGCCCGCGCTCCTGGGGCATGGGTTTGCCGTTGACGTACAGCAGATTGTTCTCATCCACCCGGATGCGGTCTCCGGGAAGCCCGACCAGCCGTTTGATGTAATTGATCTTCGGATTGGGCGGCAGGCGGAATACGATGACGTCGCCCCGCTGCGGAGTGCCCGTGGGGATGAGCAGCGTATTGGTGACGGGCAGGCGCAATCCATAGGAATACTTGCTGACGAAGATGAAGTCGCCGTCGAACAAGGTGGGCATCATGGAATCCGACGGGATGCGGAACGGCTCGAACAGGAACGACCGGATCACCAGCACCAGCACGATGACCGGAAAGAACGAGCGTGCATATTCGACGGCGATGGGCTCGCGCACCCGCTCGGCCGGCGAGCCCGCCGAGGCGGCGCTCTGTTTGCGGCGGCTCGCGAAGAACGCCTGATCCAGCAGCCAAATCAACCCGGAAACGGCGCCGACCACCACCAGCATGAGGCTGAAGTCGACGGCTTCATAGCGAAACAGCCGCCACAGCATCGCCAGCGACAGGACCACCAGCGCATATCCGGCGATCTTCGGCAGCCACGGCTCCTCCACGCTCGTGGCTCCCGGATCGCGTTTGGGCCGGAAGATCCAGCCGTCGACCAGAATCACCAGGACGCAGACGACGGCTGCGCACAGGAGACCTATGAAAAGGCTATCGCCGTCGTTCATCAAATACCCCTAATCGATCTAATGTGGTGGTCACCGGGCGCAGAGCTCAACGCCCAGCTCAATTGGTCTTCTTACCGACCTGCAGAACGGCCAAAAACGCCTCCTGAGGAATTTCGACCTGCCCGACTTGCTTCATGCGCTTCTTGCCGGCTTTCTGTTTCTCGAGCAGCTTGCGCTTGCGGGTGATGTCGCCGCCGTAGCATTTGGCCAGCACATTCTTGCGCATCGCCTTGACGCTGGCGCGCGCAATGATGTGGCTGCCGATGGCCGCCTGGACGGCGATGTCGAACATCTGTCTCGGGATCAGTTCCTGCATCTTGTCGACCAACTCCCGGCCGCGGTTGTAGGAATTGTCGCGGTGGACGATGAGCGACAGCGCGTCGACCGGATCGCCGTTGATCAAGACGTCGAGCTTGACCAGCGGCGCCGTTTGAAAATGGCTGAATTCGTAGTCGAACGAAGCATAGCCGCGGCTCGCGGATTTGAGGCGGTCGAAGAAATCGAGCACGACCTCGGCCAGGGGCAATTCATATTGCAGCGACACCTGGCTGCCGAGGAACAGCATCTTCTTCTGCACGCCGCGCTTCTCGCTGCACAAGGTGAGCACAGCGCCCACGTGATCGGGCGGCACCAGGATGTTGGCGGTGATGATGGGCTCGCGCAGCTCGGAAATGCGGTCCTGGGGCGGCAATTTGGTCGGATTGTCGACGTTGATCACCGAGCCGTCGGTGAGCAGCACTTCGTAAATGACGGTCGGGGCGCTGGTGATCAAGTCCAGGTCGTACTCGCGCTCGAGCCGCTCCTGAACGATGTCCATGTGCAGCAACCCCAAGAAACCGCAGCGGAATCCGAAACCCAAGGCAGTGGATACTTCGGGCTCGAAATGCAGCGCCGAATCATTGAGCTTCAATTTCTTGAGCGCTTCGCGGAATTGCTCGTAATCGTCGGAGCTCACGGGGAACAATCCGGCGAAAACTCGCGGCTGCACCTGTTTGAAGCCCTCGAGCGGCGCTTTGGCGGGGTTCCCCTCCAGGGTAATGGTGTCGCCGACCGGCGCCCCGTCGATTTCCTTGATGCCGGCGATGACGAATCCGACTTCCCCCGTATTCAAGGATTCGCGGGTCACCGGCTTGGGCGCGAACCGGCCGAGCTTGTCCACTTGATGACTGCGGCCGGTGGACATGACGCGGATCTTGGCGCCGGTGTGCAATGCACCATTCATCACCCGCACCAGCGAGACGACGCCCACATAGTTGTCGAACCAGGAATCGATGATCAATGCCTGTAGAGGCCCGTCCGGATCACCCTTGGGGGCCGGAATGCGTTTGACCAGCTGCTCCAGCAACTCCGGGACGCCGAGGCCGGTCTTGGCGCTGACCAAGGCGGCGTCCTCGGCTGGAATGCCGATGATTTCTTCGATTTCGTGAATGACTTTGGCCGGATCGGCCGAGGGCAAATCGATCTTGTTGATGACCGGCAGCACCTCGAGCCCCTGCTCGAGAGCCGTGTAGCAATTGGCAACGCTCTGCGCCTCGACTCCCTGGGCGGCATCCACCACCAGGAGCGCACCCTCGCAGGCTGCGAGCGATCGCGATACTTCGTAGGAAAAATCCACGTGACCCGGCGTGTCGATGAAGTTCAGCTGGTACAGCTCGCCGCTGACCGACTTGAACGCGAGCGTGACGCTCTGCGCTTTGATGGTGATGCCCCGTTCACGCTCCAAATCCATCGAGTCGAGCACTTGCGCTTGCATCTCCCGGGCTTCGAGACCGCCGCATTCCTGAATGAATCGATCAGCCAGAGTCGATTTGCCGTGATCAACATGAGCAATGATGGAAAAGTTGCGGATATTCTTCATCTACGCCTGGGCTTGGACAAACCCCCGATTATACCGGTCGGCGATGATAAGCGAGGGTCTTATGTAGTTCCTCGAGGTCCAAATGCCCGTGACACACCAATTCTCCGGCGAAAAGCAGCACCGGAATCTTGTGGCCATAGCGCGCTCGCGCCGCCGGATCGGCATCGACGTCGAGCACGTCGACCGCGAAGGCGCCGGCCTCCGGCAACGCGGCGAGTTCGCCGAGCATCTCCTCGCACAGGCCGCAACCCGGGCGTGAATACATCACAAAGCGCGGCGAGCGGCTGACGGACACTGAAATTAACGGTGGGGAAGCTCTGCGCCGCCCGAGGATTTCACCGAGTGAGCGATGAACTCCACGGTCTGGGCGGGCACTTCGCCGACCGCGGTGACTTGGTGGCCCTGCACGACGGTGGAAAAGGCGAACCCTGAACCCACCCGCGCAAGGCCTTGCATCGGCGGTTCGGCGGGCGCGCTCGAGCCGGCGTCCGCACCGGTGCCCGTGACCCGCGCGCCGGCGCCGGGCGCATCGGCCGCCTGCGCCTCGACGAATACCGACACGGTTGCCAATCCATCCGAATACACGAGATGGCTCGCGGGGACGCTCGCCCCGCCGATCGTCTGGGCGCCGGCCACCGTCAGGCGAAATCCCGGCGGCAATTCGCTGGCGCGGTAGGCCGACAACGCCGGCGATGCAGTGTCGTGCGACGGTCCCTGGCGCACCCATCGCATACCCTCGGTGCGCACCGCCGGCACCAGGTCGCTGTCCGGAATGCTCTCCGGCATGTCCAGACGCGCGAAGAATATCTGCTCGATCACCTGGCCGCGTGAATCGCAGAGCTGGGTCTTGAGCGGCATGGCGGTCTTTTCATCGAGCCAGAGACGATACCCGAACCGGAATTGGTCCTTGGGGTTCACCGCGATGACTCGCGCCGCCCGCCCCAGGATATGCGTGGCCGGCAACGATTCGATTCTATAGAACTCGTTCACGTCCGCACCGAACTGAGGCAGCGAGCCTAAAAACGGACCATGCTCCGGGCGCGGTTCGACCAGTATCGTATGCTGGTCGGGCAAGTAGCACGTCAATTCATCGTTGTCGCGTACGAACTCCCGGCCGGACCCGTCCAGGGACTGCAGCCGCTCGGACACCCGCCCCGACCGCACCCGGTGCACGATGCGCATGGTCTCGACGCGGCCCTCGCTCAAATGAAAAAAGGTACCGTCGTAGTTGCGCGTGGTCAGGGCATGATTCATTTTCTGCAGCCATTCGCGCGGGTCGTCGGCGCCTCGGGAACGCTGCGGCAGCGCAGTCAGCAGGGCGCCGACAATGGCGCAGGGAATCAGCCAGCCGGCCCGATTACGCGCGACCCACGTCATGGGGCAACGTGCGCCGCCGCTTCGTTGGCCGCCGGCTGCTGTTCCTCGGCTTCGATCAGCAAATCCGCCATCACCCCGCGTAGATCGAGGCCGGACGAATATCGGCTGTGGGCGAACACATAGTTGGTCAGGCGCGCCCGCGGTATGGCGGCCGGCGCCGCGGGCGAGGTCGTCGGCACGGTATAGGAAATGGCCTCATGGGACGCCGCGCTCGGGGCGGGGGCCGCGACCTGCGCCGTGACTTGAGCGCCCGCCCGCAGCGTAGGCGCCACCGCCCGCTGCTGCAGGGCCACGACCGCGACGGCCGCCACACCCGCCGCCACCGCGGCTCCCGCAAACGGCCGCCACCAGCGGGGGCCGCGAGACTGCGAGAACTGCCCATTGACCGGGATCAGTTCGCCGTCGATGGCGAGATTGACGCGCCCGGCGAACCCCTTGGTCAAGAGACCGCGGGTGGTACCCCGGATCGCCTCGCCGATCAAGGCGTAGCGGCCGAAGCTTTCGCGCAGCTCGCCGTCGCGAGTGAGCCGCTTCAACAGGAGTTCGGTTTCCGAGTTGGGCAGTTCTCCGTCGAGAAATGCCGAGACCTGCTCACGAATTTGTTCGCTCATGTGTCCTCAGGCCGACCAAGGCCGCCGTCGAATATGGGTCGTAACTTCTTGTCAATCGCCTCTCGCGCGCGAAAGATTCGCGAACGCACGGTGCCCACCGGACAATCCATGGTTTCTGCGATATCTTCGTAGCTCAATCCTTCCAACTCGCGCAGCACGATCGCGGTGCGCAGGTCCTCCGGCAAATTCTCGATGGCGCGGTTCACGGTGTCGCGAATTTCGTCGGTGAGCAACAAGCCCTCGGGAGTCTCGGACTCGGCCAGCCGGGCATGAAGATCGTATTGTTCGGGATCCTGAAGATCGAGATCGTAGTCCATCGGCCGGCGTTTGGTGGCGACCAGGGCGTTCTTGGCCGTATTGATCGCGATACGGTAGAGCCAGGTATAGAACGCGCTATCGCCGCGAAACGACTGCAACGCACGGAAGGCCTTGACGAAAGCCTCCTGTGCGATGTCTTCGGCTTCGGTTGCATCGTGCACGTAACGCATGATCAGCTTCAGCACCTTGTGCTGGTATCGCAAGACCAACAAATCGAACGCCGCGCGCTCGCCGCGCTGGACCCTCTCGACCAGTTTGAGGTCACTGTCTTCAACACTCATGCGTGATCCCAAACCGGCGAGCTCACAAGCCAGCCTGTCGCGATAGACCGACCGGCGGCGGAAAAGTTCGACAATTCCCGGGCCGGACCCGCTTTAAACGTGACTTTGCGCACAGTGTAGGATTCTAGCAGCGGCAGGCACCGCACTACCGGTCTGTCGTGATGCGCTCGATCAGGGCGGCGAACTCGGGCGGCGGCCGCTCCGACCCCAGGCAATAGGCGTAGAGAAGGGTGTCCTGGGTCTCCAGCAACCGCCTGAAGGCCTCCTGCTCCCGATTCGACGCGCCGCAGAAACGATTGTCGACATAACGCGTCAGCAAGACGTCGAGCTCCTTCATGCCGCGCCGGCACCGCCAGCGCAGCTTGCCGAGTTCCGGGAGGTCGGCGGCCATCAATGGCGGCGATGAGCCATCAATTGCTTGATTTCGCCGATGGCCTTGGCAGGATTGAGGTCTTTCGGGCATGCCTCGGTGCAATTCATGATGGTATGGCACCGGTACAGCCGAAACGGATCCTCGAGATAATCGAGACGCTCGCCGGCCGCCTCATCGCGGCTGTCGACGATCCAACGGTAGGCCGCCAGCAGCGCGGCGGGCCCGAGGTATCGATCGCTGTTCCACCAGTAACTGGGGCAGCTGGTGGAGCAGCAGGCGCACAGAATGCATGCCGAGGGCCGGTCGACCTTTTCCTGGTCCTCCTTCGACTGCAGGCGCTCGCCGTCCGGCGGCGGCGGCGTGCGGGTCTGCAGCCAGGGTTTGATCGAGGCGTATTGAGCATAGAAATTCCCCAGGTCAGGGACCAAGTCCTTGATGACCGGCATGTGCGGCAAGGGATAGATCTTGATGTCGTGCTTGACGTCGGCGCAGGCGCTGACGCAGGCCAGGGCATTCTTGCCGTCGATATTCATGGCGCACGAGCCGCATATCCCTTCGCGGCATGAGCGCCGGAAACTCAACGTGGAATCGATCTCGTTCTTGATCTTGATCAGGGCGTCCAACACCATCGGACCGCAAGCGTCCATGTCGACTTCGTAGCTGTCGAGGCGCGGGGTCTCCCGGAGGTCCGGGTCGAAGCGGTACACCTTGAAGACGCGAACGTTCTTGGCGCCCGCCGGTGCCTTGAATACGCGGCCGTCCTTGCGCACCTTGGAATTGGCGGGAAGCGAGAATTCAGCCATCAAAAGCTCCTCAATAGGTCCTTGCCTTGGGGGGTATCGATTCGACGTCGCCGGTCAAGGTATTCAAATGCACCGGCCGGTAGTCGAACCGGGTGGCGCCCTTGGCGTCTACCCAGCACAGGGTATGCTTCATCCAATTCTGGTCATCCCGGTTCGGAAAGTCCTCGCGCGCCTGTGCGCCGCGGCTCTCGCGGCGATTCTCCGCCGAATGCATGGTCGCGACGGCCTGCCCCAATAGATTGTCGAGTTCCAAGGTCTCGATGAGATCGGTGTTCCATACCAGCGAACGATCCGTGACTTGCACGTCCGCAAACGAGGCGAAAACCTCCGCGAGCTTGCGCCTGCCGTCGCTCAAGGACTCGCCGGTGCGAAATACCGCGGCGTCGCTTTGCATGACCCGCTGCATATCCAAGCGGATGTCGGCCGTGCGCCGCGAGCCCTTGGCATGCCGCAGCCTGTCCAGGCGAGCGAGTGCGCCGTCGACCGCGTCGGCTTTGAAGGCGCGGTGCGCCGTATCTTTCTGCACCACGCGCGCACAATGCCGCGCCGCCTCGCGGCCGAATACCACCAGATCGAGCAGCGAGTTGGATCCCAGGCGGTTCGCGCCGTGCACCGATACGCAGGCCGCCTCGCCCACCGCCATGAGTCCGGGAACGACCACCTCGTTGCCGGCCATGCGTGAAATGGCCTCGCCATGCACGTTGCACGGGATGCCGCCCATGTTGTAGTGCACCGTGGGCAGCACGGGTATGGGGTCCTTATTGACGTCCACGCCGGCGAAGATTCTCGCGGTCTCGGCGATGCCGGGCAACCGCTCCTTGATGACCGCGGGACCCAGATGCTCCAGATGCAGATCGATGTGATCCTTGAGCGCTCCGACGCCGCGGCCCTCGCGAATCTCGACGGTCATCGCGCGGCTGACGACGTCGCGCGACGCCAAGTCCTTGGCATTCGGCGCGTAGCGCTCCATGAATCGCTCCCCGGCCGCGTTCGTCAGATATCCGCCCTCGCCGCGCGAGCCCTCCGTGATCAAGCAACCGGCGCCGTAGATGCCCGTGGGATGGAACTGCACGAACTCCATGTCCTGCAAGGGCAAGCCCGCGCGCAGCGCCATGCCGCCGCCGTCGCCCGTGCAGGTGTGCGCGGACGTGCAGGAGAACCACGCTCGGCCGTAACCGCCGGTCGCCACGATGACCATGTGGGAACGGAAACGGTGCAGCGTGCCGTCGGACATGTCGAGCGCGATCACGCCGCGGCATTCGCCGTTCTCCATGATGAGGTCGAGAGCGAAGTACTCGATGAAGAAACTCGCTTCGTGCTTGAGCGATTGTTGATACAGGGTGTGCAGCATGGCGTGGCCGGTGCGATCGGCCGCAGCACAGGTGCGCTGCGCGATTCCCTTGCCGAAGTGCGTGGTCATGCCGCCGAACGGCCGCTGGTAAATGCGGCCGTCCTCGGTGCGCGAAAACGGCACGCCATAGTGCTCGAGTTCGATGACCGCCGCAGGCGCCTCCTTGCACATGAACTCGATGGCGTCCTGGTCGCCCAGCCAGTCCGATCCCTTCACCGTGTCGTACATGTGCCAACGCCAATCGTCTGCGCCCATGTTGCCGAGCGCCGCCGAGATGCCACCCTGCGCCGCAACGGTATGGCTGCGGGTGGGGAACACCTTGGTCAAACAGGCGGTGGAGAGCCCCGCTTCGGCCAGACCGAACGTGGCGCGCAATCCTGCGCCTCCGGCGCCGACGACGACCACATCGTATGTGTGGTCGATCAATTTGTATTCGCTCATTGCTTCTAAGATCCGAACGCGACCCGCAAGATCGCAAAAATGCCCGCGCCGCCGGCCAGCACGTGCAAGAATTGCAGCGACAATAGACACAGCACTCTCATGCCGGCGGAATGAACGTAGTCCTCGATCACTTCGGTGGTTCCGAGGGACGAGTGATACGCCGACACGGCAACCAACAGCACCGCCAAAAAGCCGCTCAAAGGAAACGACAGCCATGCTCTGACGGTGGCGTAATCGAGCGCCGGCAGCGTCCACAATGAAAATACGAACCACAAGGTCAACGGAATCAGCGCGACGGCGCTCACCCGCTGCGCCCACCAGTGCGCGGTACCGTCCTTCGCCGAACCCAAGCCCAGCACGCGGCCCAATGGGCTTCGCAGGCTCATGACCGGTGACCCGCCCATATCGAGCCCCATATGCACAATGTCAAAGCAATCGAGCCCAGCACCGCGAACCAGCCGCTGGCGTGCCGCGGCGTGCGCTCGAAGCCGTAGCCCGCATCCCAGAACAAATGGCGCACGCCGTTCAAGAGGTGGTACAAAAAAGCAAAGGTCCAACCGACCAGACCGACGAGTCCCACGGGACTTGCGAAGAACTTTGCGGCCTCGGCATAGGACTCATCGCCGCCCGCCAACGAAACCAGCCAATAGCACAGCGCGAGGAGACCGAATGCCAGAGCGATGCCGGTCAGGCGATGCAAAATCGACAGGCTGTTGCCGATCTGCCATCGATAGATGCCGAGATGAGGCGACGTGGGCCGCGCGCGTGCTGGCATGATCGCTCCTAGCGGCTAACGGATGGGGGGCAGAGCATGGTCAAAAGTCGATACAGCGGCCACGCAGCTCCCAATCGCCGAAGCGCGTCGGCTCCGGGCCTTCGCGCCCACCGACCTCGCGCGGCGCGGGCAACGGCGGAGGTGGCGGCGCGGCAGCCGCGGTAGTGTGGTCTTTCGGTTCGAGATCGTCGGAATGCGTCATCACAGGCGAAAGTTTGCCAGAAAACGCTGTCTTATAAACGCTTGATTTCGAGAGGCTTGACTTCACGGTTCGAGTACCCATTTGATAGCATGATGAACACCGACGCACCGGCCCGGTTCGGCCCTTTACCGCATTTGGGCGTGTTGCGATTCACCGGACCCGACTCATTGAGTTTCCTGCAGGGTCAAGTGTCCAACGATACGCGCCGCCTCGCGGAGAACCGCAGCTTATTCGCGGCCTATTCAAGCCCCCAGGGCCGCGTGCTGGCGCTCATGCATCTGCTGCCCCATTCCAGCGGGGTGGTTGCGATTTTGCCGCGCGAGCTGATCCTGCCGACTCTGGAATCGCTGCGCAGGTTCGTGCTTCGAGCCAAGGTGAAAATAGAAGACGCCGGCGAGTTCCTGAGTGTGGCGGGCCTGCATGACCCCGCCCGCCATCGGTCCGAGGGCTACACCGAGAAGGACGGCATCGGTGTGGCGGGCGTCAACCGCGACCCTGACCGCCACTGGGTCATCGGTGCTGCAGAGAAACTGGCGGAGCACCGGCTGGACGGCGACGAGTTCCTCGAGGAACGGGACTGGCGCCTCGCGGACATTCGCGCCGGCCTGCCGCAGATATATCTGAGCACGCGCGAGGCCTTCGTCGCGCAGATGCTGAATCTCGATCTCTTGGACGGCATCAGCTTCAACAAGGGTTGCTACACCGGACAAGAGATCATCGCCCGCACCCAGCACCTCGGCCGCATCAAGCGGCGCCTGTATCGGCTGCAATTACCCCCCGGCGACTGGCGCATCGGCCAGCCGCTGCGCTTGAACGATGGCCGCTCGGGGCGGCTCATCGAGGTGATTCGGAGCGGCGGCGGCTTCGAAGCCTTGGCCGTGCTCAATGTGGACTCCGGCGCGGCCGAATCCACGGCCGACGCGCCGATCACGGGCGACGCCCCGATCAAGGCCGCTGGACTACCGCTTCCTTACGAAATCTGATCGCAGCTGGCTAGAGATCGACGATCTCGATCTCCTCGGCGTGCAAAGTTTCGCCGAGAAAAGCGCTTCCCACCCGCGCGAAGCGCGCCGCGCCGTCCGTGGCAAGCCAGGAGACGGCGCCGCGGGCACCCGGCGAAGCGGACGCAACTGGGAGCCGATCCAGCACGGCGGCGGCGGTCGTCGCCGCCGAGTCGACGATGACCACCTCCGGCGGCAGCACCGCGCGTATGGCCGCCGCCAGCGCCGGGAAGTGCGTGCAGCCCAGCACCAAAGTATCGGGCGCGGCGCTGCCCTGAAAAATCGGATCGAGGTAGCGGCGCGCGACCGCCTCCGCAATCGGACCCTCGGTCCAACCCTCTTCCGCCATCGAAACGAACAAAGAACACGCCCTGGACGTGACGCGGGCGGAGGGATTCAGCCGCTGAATGGCAGTTCGATAAGCGCCCCCGCCGACCGTACCTTCGGTCGCGATGACCGCGATGTGCTGCGAACGGGAGGCCGCGACCGCCGCA
>Ga0307470_10000467_pt1 | contig 20042 bp, 10 predicted proteins | sample atmos_gasesAM3C__FD_204565 | JGI IMG/M metagenome (GOLD analysis project Ga0307470, IMG submission 204565) | Hardwood forest soil microbial communities from Morgan-Monroe State Forest, Indiana, United States - atmos_gasesAM3C_05 | ecosystem: Environmental > Terrestrial > Soil > Temperate forest... | reverse complement strand
TCGCCGGCCTCGCCCGCGCGCGCGACCTGACGCTCAACACCCTGGTGCAGGCCGCCTGGGCCATCCTCCTCTCCCGTTACAGCGGAGAGGAGGACGTCGTCTTCGGCGCCGTGGTCTCCGGCCGGCCGGCCGAGCTGCCGGGGGTCGAGTCGATGATCGGCCTCTTCATCAATACGTTGCCGGTGCGGGTCGAGGCCGATCCCGCGGCGCCGCTGGGGGAGTGGCTGGCGGAGGTCCAGGCGCGCCTGCTCGAGCTGCGCCAGCACGAGACGGCGGCGCTCGCCGAGGTCCAGCGGGCGAGCGAGGTGCCGCCGGGAGAGGCGCTCTTCGCGAGCGTCGTCGCCTTCGAGAACTACCCCGTCGACGAGTCGCTGGGGGAGGGCGAGGACGCCCTCACGGTGACCGACGTCGCGGTCTCCGACCGCACCGACTATCCCCTCTCGCTCGCCGTGCTGCCGGGCCGGACGAGCTCCGGCCGCCCGGCGCTCGCCCTGCGCCTGGCGCACGATCGGCGGACCGACGCCGCCACGGCACGCCGCCTGCTGGCGCACCTCGAGCTGCTGCTGGGCGCCCTCGCCGCCGCTCCCGACGGACGCCTGGGCGATCTGCCGCGGCTCGCCGAGGCCGAGCGGCACCAGATCGTCCAAGAGTGGAATGACACCTGGAACGATACCGGCGCGGCGCCCGGCGAGCTCTGTCTACATGAGCTCGTGGCCGCCCAGGCGCGGCGGTCGCCCGCCGCCACGGCCGTCGTCGAAGGTGGCCGCGAGCTGACCTACGGCGAGCTCGACCGGCAGGCCAACCGGCTCGCCCACCGCCTGCGCGGCCTCGGCGTCGGCTCGGAGACGCGCGTGGCTCTCGTCGAGCGCTCGGTCGAAATGGTGGTGGCCGTCCTCGGCATCCTCAAGGCCGGCGCCGCCTACGTGCCGATCGATCCCGAGACGCCGGCCGACCGCGTCGCCTTCGTCCTCGCCGACGCCCGCCCGGCGCTCCTGCTCGCCGCGGACGCCGTCGCCGAGCGCCTGCGGGAGGACCCGCCGTCAGGGATCCCGGAAGTGGTGCCGATCCTCACCCTCGGCGGCGAGCGGGAGCGGATCGATGCCGCGAGCGCCGAGCCGCCCGCGGTCGCGATCGACCCCGCGAGCCTCGCCTACGTCCTCTACACCTCGGGCTCGACCGGGACGCCCAAGGGGGTGATGGTCGAGCACCGCGCCGTCGCCGCCTACGTGCGCGCGATCGTGGAGCGCTACGGGATCGGCCCCGGCGACCGCGAGCTGCAGTTCGCCTCGCTCGCCTTCGACGCCAGCGTCGAGGAAATCTTCGCGCCACTCGCGAGCGGCGCGGCCGTCGTCCTCCGCAGCGGGCCGGCGGAGGAGCCGGCGCGGTTCCTCGCCCGCTGCGCCGAGCAGGGGATCACCGTCCTCTCCCTCCCCACCGCCTACTGGCACCAGGTCGCGGCAGCGCTCGCGGCCGAGGCTCTGCCGCTCCCGCCGCGCCTCCGGCTCGTCGTCATCGGCGGCGAGCGGGCCGTCCCCGAGCGCTGGACCGCCTGGGGCGAAGGTCCCGGCCGCGGGGTGCGCCTGGTCAATGCCTACGGCCCGACGGAGGCGACCATCGCGGCGACCCTCCACGAGCATCCGCGCACCGCCGACCCCCTCGCCGGCCGGCGGGAAGTGCCGATCGGGCGCCCGCTCCCCGGGGTGCGCGCCCACATCGTCGATCGCGAGCTGCGGCCGGTGCCGCTCGGAGCGCCGGGCGAGCTGCTCCTGGGCGGCATGGGGCTCGCGCGGGGCTACCTCGAGCGCCCCGAGCTGACGGCGGAGCGTTTCGTGCCCGATCCCTTCGCCGATCCCGCCGAAGCCGGCTCGGGCGGCGCCCGCCTGTACAGCACCGGCGACCTCGCCCGCCGCCTGGCGGACGGCGTCCTGGAGTTCGCCGGCCGGCTGGACGGCCAGGTCAAGGTGCGAGGCTACCGGGTCGAGCTGGGCGAGATCGAGGCCGCCCTGGCCGCCCATCCGGCGCTGCGGGACGTGGCGGCCGGCACCCGCGAGGATGCTTCCGGCAACCAGCGGTTGGTCGCCTACGTCGTGGCGCAGGACGGTGGGACGCAGCCCACCGCGGCAGCGCTCCAGGCCTTCGTCGCCGAGCGCCTGCCCGCCTACATGGTGCCCTCGCACGTCGTCTTCCTCGCCGCCCTGCCGCTCGCCGCCTCCGACAAGGTCGATCGCCGTGCGCTGGAGCGGCTGGCGCTGGAGCTGCCGCGCGAGGAGCGGCCCTTCCGCCCGCCGGGCAACGCGGTCGAGGAGCGGCTGGCGGCGATCTGGGAGGAGCTCCTGGGAGTCGAGCGGGTGGGTCTCGATGACGACTTCTTCGCCCTCGGCGGCCACTCCCTCCTCGCCACCCAGCTCGCCTCCCGTCTGCGCCGCGACCTCGGGGTGGAAATGCCTCTGCGTCGGCTCTTCGAGCTCCGCAAGCTCGCCGACCTCGCCGCCGAGGTCCTGGCGCTGACGCTCGCCGCGGGAGAGGGCGGCGAGATCGACGCCATGCTCGCCGACCTCGACGGCCTCTCCGACGACGAGGCGCTGGCGCTGCTGGCGGCCGAGGGCGAGCCGGGGGAGGGGGGGATCCCCTGATCCGCCATGGTACAATCCCGCCCTCGCTGCGGGGGTTTGCGGGTCCGGAAGGCGAAAGCCGGCAGTGTCTGAGCCTTGCGGGAAGCCCTGCGGCGCGGTAGTACGGGGAGGCGTGGCCGAGTGGACAATGGCAGCAGACTGTAAATCTGCCGGGCTAAGCCCTACGTTGGTTCGAATCCAGCCGCCTCCACCACATCCTCTCCTCTCAAACCGTCTGAGCGGTTCCCGAGCGGGAGTAACTCAGGGGTAGAGTCACAGCCTTCCAAGCTGTTGGTCGCGGGTTCGAATCCCGTCTCCCGCTCCATTAGAATCAGATACTTACAAACTATCCCCCGATCTCGTCTTAGGCTATAGGCATCAAGCAGGCATCAACCGGCACGGTTTCGCGGGGTCCCCTCGATCTCGCGGCCTGCTCGGGATCCGCTACGGCGGCTGCGTCCGCTCCGCGGATGTCTCAGCACGTAGGTCAGGCACGCCCCTTCGGGGAGCGAGCGGTACTCAAATCGGGGCCTTGCCGCTCGGTGCGCTTAGCGCCTCCAGCGCGCGAGAGACGCCGGACGCACCAGGGCTAGGCTCCGCGACCGATTCGGCCGCCTAGCGGGCTCCTACGGCGCCGGAGAGGCCAAGCCGCTGGCGCTCGCTTCTGAAGTCCTTCAAACCTCCCCACCTGCGGGAGAGAAACCGCCTTCGCGTCCGTCCTAATAGGCGAATAGAGCTCCCTCGAGAAAGGTGGTGCCCCATGTACCGCTGGACCACGGCTCTGCTCGAGCCTCGGAACCCCGGAGGAACGTCCATGCCACAATGCGCGCTCGCCATCGGCTGCGCCCTCGCGCTCCTCTCCGCCTGTACCGTCTCCACGGGTCATCGGGCGACCGTGACCGCGCCACCCAAGCCCCCGCCGGCAACCAGCCCAGCCGACCTGCCCACGAGCGCCGGCCCCCCGGGGAGCGCCGCTCGCGCGGTGAACCCCGCCCCCGTAGCTATCACCGACCCCCAGCCGAAGGCTCCCCCCGCAGGGACCACCCGGGTGGCTGGAAAGGTCCTCACCGCGAACGGAAAACCCTTGGCTGGTGCCACGGTAACCCTCGAATCGACCACCAGCCATACCATGGTGTCCACGACCACACGCACGGACGGGAGCTTCATGCTGAGCCCCGTCCCTCCGGGCGACTACATCCTCAAGGCCACCATCGCCGGTTTCGACGTCGTGGAAACGACGGTGACCGCCTCCCTGGGCGCAGAAGCCATGACCGTCCTGCAGCTCGGCGCCCTCCCCCCGGCGAAGCCGAGCTGGAACAGCTGGGCGACGGAGGAGCTCGCGGCAGGCGAGCCGGCGCCGGCGACGGCCACCTTCCTCGTCGGCTACTCGTATCGGGTGACCTTCGACCTCGCCGGCATCGACTACGGCGACCTGGTCAAGGATTCGATCCTCTCGGCGGAGCCCGACCCGAGCCTCCAAGGCCTCCTCGCGACGAAGGCCTCCCTCACCCTACTCGCCAAGCCCTTCCTCCGCAGCGAGGGCCTGACCTTCGCCCCCGGCCAGGGAGGCCAGGCCGAGCTCCAGCGCCAGGTCGTGGATCTCGACCGGATGCGCCAACCCGCAAAGTACCTGAACGAGCTCTCCGACGCTGACCGGCGGCGACTCCCCAAGCTCGCGGATCACCTCCATGCGGCGCGCTTCGAGGTCCTCGTCAAGGCCGAGAAACCCGGTCGCTCGGTCGTCGCCCTGGCCCTCTGGGACGCCGACACCCGGCAGCCGCTCGACTTCCTGTCGTTCCCGATCAACGCCGTCGACCCCGCAGCCTCGGCTCCCGTCCCTGCCTTCTCCGCGGTCCACCCGCCGCCCTTCGGCCGGCGCCTCCAGAGCGGCCTGCGCACCCTCCTCACCACCCCGAGCTCGATCACCGCCGACGCCGGGATCGGCATCTTCGAGCTCGACGAGAGCGGCGCTAACACCGTCGTCTTCCTCGGTCCCGGCGGCGTCGCCCGGAGCTGGAGCCCGCGCCGCTCGATCCGCGAGTTCGTGAGCGACGAAGGCCCGGGCGAGTTCGGCCTCACCCGCCAGCTCGAGGGCGTCCACTGCCCATCGCCCTCGCCGCCCTCCTGTCGTGAGGACTACTCACAGGTCTCCCGGTTCTTCTCAGCGATCGTCTTCTCCGCCCCGGACTCCAAGGGCGAAAACGACGCCCATACCTCGCTCGACGAGCTCTCGAGCCTCGTCGACAGCAAGCCCTTCCCGGTCGTTGCGACCCGGTTCATCGACGCCTCCGGCGCCTCGCGGCCGATCCCCCTCGGACTCCTCGGCCTCTCCGGCCGCCTGCTCGGAAACCTCGCCTATGTCACCCAGCCGCTCCCCGTTGACCGTCCCGACCCGGCGACCAGCTGCATTCACGACTTCGCGACGGTCATCCCCAAGACGCTGGGGCTGGGCAACGCCTGCCAGCGCGCCGTTCTCGACGACCTGCTGCGGCCGATCGTGCCGCCGTCGAGCCCCTTCATCTCGAGTTTCGACGAGTTGCAGAGATTCCTCGCGGGCGATGCCGGCTCCGCACCCGCAGAGGGTCTCCTCCTCGTCGCCCATCACTCCGACGGCTTCCTCAGCTTCACTCCCGAGTTCAGGCGGGCGCTCGCGGCGGAGGAGATCCGGCGGAGGTACTCACCCGGCAGCGCCGCCATCTTGATCGGCTGCTCCGTCGGAGGATTGAGCCCTTTGAACCGCAGCCTCCCCCTGGTCAGCACCCTCAACGAGCACGGCGTCGACGCGATCATCTTCTCGCCCTTCGGCGTCAACGCAGAGCTCGGCTCGCGCCTGGCCGTCCACTTCTCGGCGGCGGTCGAAGCCTCGCGCCGCTCGAAGACCGAGACCTCGCTCTTCGAGCTCTACCAGCAGACCTTCAAGGACACCCGGGCGGACGACGCAGTCCAGCCCTTCCTGGGCGAGCTCGCCGAGTTCTCGATCGCCGGCAGCGGAAACTTGAAGCTCTGCGCGGAGAACCCGGGCGTGGCCACCGCCTCGCCAGCCCCCCTGGTCGTGACGAAGGCCCCGGGTCCTACCACGAGGCGTCCCGTCGCGAGGCGAGGAGCCACCAAGAAGTCCTCTGCGAGACGGCGCGGAGCAAAGCCAAGCGCTCCTGGGCGGCCCGCTTCAGGGCGGCGCCCCGCGCGGCGAAGCCCTGGAAAGCGGGTCACGCCGGGGAGCCGCTGCGGGCCACCGCCGGAGTTCTCGGTCCCGTCCCTCGGCGGCGGGCCCATCGTCATCGACCCGAACGGCCCGATCAAGACCGGAATAGGCCCGGGCTCACCCGCGGGCGCGGGCGGCTGCTCCTGCTGCTGCTGCCCGCGGTCTCCTGCCGTGGCGCTCGGTGGAGGACCCGGGAGCGGGAGCTCCGGAGGCCAGATCAAGGGCGGGGTGGGTCCCAAGCTCCTGCAAGCCTCGCGAGGAAGCGCGGGCTGCCTCAGCGGGGGCTGAGCGCTCAGCGCCAGTCACCCTCGAGCTCGAACCCTGCCCAGCAGGCGGGGTCGGCCGTCCGCGGATCGGCGCGCAGAGCGAGCTGGGCGCGTCGCAGCGCGGCCGCGGCCGTGAGGTGATCGCGCAGAAGGGCCTCGTAGAAGCGCGCCATGAAGGCCGCCGAGGCGTTGTCCTCGACGCTCCAGAGGCTCGCCACCACCTGACTCGCGCCGGCGTGGAGGAAGGCGCGCGAAAGCCCGAGGAGCCCCTCGCCTCGCACCTCGGGCCCGAGGGCGGTCCTGCAGGCGCTCAAGACGACGAGGCGCGAGCGCAGGTCGAGCCCGGCGATCTCGCCCGTGCGCAGGAAACCCAGCCGCGGCCGGCCGCGGTCGTCGACCAGCGAGAGCACGATCCCGGAGAGCGCCGGGTCCGACGGGTGCGCCAGGCTGTGGGTGGCGAGGTGGAGGAGCCGGGCGTGGCGCACCGGGTCGCTCGCGAAGGTCTCTCGCCCAGCGGCGAAGTCGAGTGCCACGAAGCTGCCGGGAGCGAGGGCCGCGATCGCCGCCGCCTCGCGGCGGGTGGCCGGGAGCCGCGGCAGGTCGTCGAGGCGGAGGTCACGCGCCGCGCGGGTCAGGTCGGGGCGGTCCGCAGGCTCGCCGACGACCGGGCCAGTCTCCTTGTCGCCGCGGCGCACGCGGCGGTCGAAGGCTGAGAAGACGGGATCCGCGAGCACCGCGACGGGAGGCCCCGCCGGAGAGCCGCCGGCTCTACCCCGGGCCGCCGCCGCAGCCTCGCGCCCGCGCAGGGCAAGGAGCGTGGTCGCCGAGGGCAGGCGGACGATCTCAAAGCGCTCGGCCAGAGGATGCCCCGCGGCGCTCCAGGGCAAGGCCGCGAAGGGCACGTAGGCGAGGAGGCCGTCAGTCACCAGGACGAGGCGCCGGATCTCTCGCCGGTCCTCCGGCGAGCCCAGCGGCCCGAGGAGGAGGCCGGCCAGCCGGAGACAGGCCGCCGGGTCGGCACGCGAGCCGGCCATGCCCTGGTACACCTGCCGCACGAGGGGCTCGAGGGCGCGCCGGCCAGGCAGCCGATAGGAGGCGAGCCCGTCGTGGCTCACGACCCAGAGGTAGCCGCGCTCCTCCCCGAGGGAGAACTCGAGGAGAAGGGTCTCGCGGTCGAGGAGCCCCGCCGCGATCCGGTCGACGGTGAGCGGCGGGCCATCCTCGGCGGCGCCGGCGCCACGGTTCCGGCGCTCCCGCTCGGCGATCCCGTCGACGAGCGTCCGCATGCGCGAGCGCTCAGAGGCGAGGAGAGCATCGGCCGCGAACCCTCGCCCGGGCTGGCGGCCGTCGAGATGCATCAGGGCGTCGATCGCGCCCTCGAAGTAGAGCTGGCGCAGAGCGAAGAAGGGGAGGGTGAGGATCTCGTCGCCCAAGCTGGCGCGGAGCGCCTCGATCGTGTCGATTGACCGCCCGAGCTCGCGCTCCGCGCCGGCGGAATCGCCCAGGCCCGCGGCCGCGCGTCCGAGCAGAAAGCGTGCGTGGGCCTCGCCCTGGGGGTCGCGCGCGGCCAAGGCCACGAAGCGGGCGACCGCGCGGGCCGCCAGGCGGCGGGCCCGCGCCGGGTCGCCGCGGTCGAGCCAGAGCTCGGCGAGGTTGGTCAGGCTGTGGGCGACGTCGCGCCCTGGCGGATCGTGGAGGACGAGAGCGAGCGACTGCTGGTAGCAGGCGAGAGCCTCATCCCACCGGCCGGCCTCGCGGAGAACGGTGCCCAGCCGATCGAGCGTACCCGCCTCTCCGACAGAGTCCCTCGCGGCGCGGCGTCGCTCGAGCGCCTGCTCGAGGATGATGCGCGCCTGCTCCCGCACTCCGCTCCCGCCACCGGTGAGCGCCCGCAGCCGGTACACCCAGCCGAGCTCGGTCAAGGTCGCGGCCTCGCCGCGCACATTACCGAGACCGCGGCGCAAGGCGAGGGCCTCGCCGAAATCCCGTTCAGCAGCGTCGAGCGATCCGAGGAGGCTCGAGCCGACGCCCAGGTTTTGGAGCGCCGTTGCGACGGACTCCTGGTCGCCGAGCCGCCGGAAGGCCGCGAGCGCCAGCCGGTAGTGCTCGAGCGCCGCGCGGAGCTCGCCGCGTGCCTCGAGGAGGAGGCCCAGGTTGTTGAGCACGGCGGCCTCGTCCTCGAGGAACCCACCGCGCCGCGCGAGCGCCAAAGCCGCCTCTTGGGCGCCCCGAGCGCCCTCGAGGTCGCCGGCCTGCCGCAACGCCTCGCCCAACCGGAGGTTGGCGTAGGTCTCCTGGCGGACGTCGCCCAGGCGGTGGAATCCATCGAGCGCCCGACGGTAGGCGGGCGCCGCGTCCTCATGAGCCGCGGCCTCCGCTTCTGCGAGCCGGAGGTCGGCGAGTGCCTCCTGGCCTGGCTCCCCGGCGCGCCTCCACAGCTGGCACGCCTTGAGGAGCTCGGTCCGTACGGCTCTTGCATCGCCGGCGGTACCGAGCTCCTCGGCGCGCGCAGTCTGCGCCTGGGCCGCGACCCGCAGCCGGTCCCCTTTGCTCGGCAGGCCGATCGAGAGCACCCGCAGTCGATAGGTTCCCAGCGCGTCCGGCCTCAGCGGCCGGATCTCCAGCTGCCAAAGGCCGCCGTCCGGAGCGATCCACCAGAGCTCCTCCGGACCCCAGTCGCGGTTGGGGCTGTCGACGGCGAGACGAGGAGGCTCCCCCGCTCGACGCAGTACTAGGATGACGTCCACCCCCTGCTGATCGACGACGAGATGGAGCAGCCGGCCCGCAGGGACGGCGATGAGGTACGTGTGAGACGCGCCGCCGGCGATCCGCGCCGAGAGAGTCGTCCCCGCCCCCACCCTCGCTCCGGGGACCGGAAGCGCGGCTTGCCCGCGCCGGACGTACCGAGGAAGGTCGACTCCCCAAGCGAGCGCTACGGCGCCGACGGCGAGGGCCGCTAGCAGTGGCCGGGACGACCTGCCGGGCATGTGGCATTCTCGCCGAAGTCGCTCGGCGTGAGCGCGCGCCCGCTTGGACATCCCGACGGCGGTCGACCTCGCCTACGAGACTGGGACGCTCGGCCGTTCACTGACGGAGCGAGCGAGCTCGCCGGCCTGCGAGTACTCGGAGGCGGCTGGGTCGAGTCCATGTGAGGAACCAAGGGCTGTTCTTCGACGGCATCGAGCCACAGGTTTGGCGCTCCGAATCGGCGGACATCAAGTCTTCAGGAGCTGGTTTACAGATGTGTCGAGGTCGAGCCGGGGAGGATCTCGATCCGCCTCGAGGTCTATCAGGAGTCCCTATCCAGTGCCTGGGAAGATGTCGAGCGAGAGACCGCCTGGCGCTATGTCGAGGAGCAGCTTGAACCGGAGTCCCACGAAGCCGCCGAACACCTGGGCCATGTAGCCCTCGGATTTCCCGAGCCAGCTGTCGAACTCGCGGCGGGAGATGCCGCGGAGCCTCCGCATCGCCTCGGGAACGAGCCCGATGGGCTAGTCTCTATATCCATCGACAAGTACGCATGTAACGTGTAGACATGAAGCCATTGGTAGGCCTATGCTTCCAAAGATTCCGAAGCAGAGGCCGAAGTCCAGGGGCTGGCTGTTCGCCGAGGCTTAGCAACCGAGCTTTGTCCGGTGTCTCTGCTGGAGGATTAGCTGCGAAACCAGGTGATCCACCACCAGCACTATCGTCGACAAAATTCCGGCAGATACATGAAAGGAAAATGAAGATGCCATGGTTCAAATCAGTCGCTCTGGCTGCCCTCTCAATTTTCTTCTGTCCCCTTGATGCGGCACGAGCGCAGGAAACACCCCGTGGATTCCAGGGCTCAACTAATCCGCATATCGAGAAGTGGGCCTACCTCTTGTCAGCTTCAAAGTGGCCTGCTCCAGTCATTTACGTGTGCTGGGAGAATCCGGCTGACGTCAATGAGAGCGAAAGGAAATGGGTCCAACAGGCAATCACCGAAAGTTGGCAGAAGGCATCAGCTCTGCAGTTTAAGGGCTGGGGACCGTGTGCAATTAAGGTAGAGGGAATTAGAGTGCGCATCGAGGATTCAGGGCCGCACGTAAAATCTCTCGGCCAAGGATTAAATGGAATGAATGACGGGATGGTACTCAACTTCACCTTCCAGCACTGGAGCCCTAGCTGCAGTGGGGATCCAGCGCAACGAAAGCTCTGCATAGTGAGCATCGCGGTTCATGAGTTCGGGCACTCCATCGGCCTCGCCCATGAGCAGAACCGTCCAGATGCTCCAGGAGAGTGTGCTCAGCTCGCTCAGGGCCCGGACGGAGACAAGCTAATGACGCCCTATGACCCCACCTCGGTCATGAACTACTGCAATCCGGTTTATAACAATAACGGCAAGCTCAGCGATCTAGATGCCAAGGCCGTCCGGGAGCTCTATGGTCCGCCTGCGAAATAACCAGACCCTACAGGTGCCGCGACAAGGGGTTGTTTCGGCATACCTTGCTGTGGCTTTCTGGCTGCTGTTCTGTTCTGTTGGCGAAACGGACCAGATCTCCTTGGAGCAAATTGTCAGAGATAACAAAGGGGCTCTGGTATTCCTGAGCACCAAGGTGATTCTATCGACTGGTGAAATAAAGGAATCAACGGGTACTGGATTCCTCTTGAGCTCTGAGGGTTACGTTCTTACCGCGAGCCATGTACTGTCCCCCGAGGGGCAGTACGATCGGGCGCAGGTGGAGGGTGCACCTCAAACAAGGTATGGTAAGGCATGGCCCTTGGATGTTATTCAGGACGATCCGAGGCGAGACTTGCTCCTGCTCAAATTCAAGGATGTCGGGATCGAATGGCCCCGGGTGCCGGTCGGAGTGCCCAGTCGGGCCGCGGTGGGGAGGAAACTGTACGCATTGGGATTTCCTCTGAACCTTGACTTGAGCCCGAAGGAAGGCACGCTAAGCAACAGAAATGGACCTGGAGGGAGCTGGACCACCACCCTTCCGCTGAACCTTGGTGATAGCGGTGCGCCGGTCTTTGATGACAATGGACAAGTCGTTGCACTCGTCATCGGCGGTATACCAGAGGCCCGCGGGATTGCCTTTTGCCTGCCGGTGAACTACGCCATGGCCCTGCTTGGCATCGCGGGAGTGAACCTGCCGACCAATACGCCTGCTTTTCGGGGCGCTCGCCCTCACCTTCTATTGCCTCCGGATGGGTCAGAAATGACGGCATTCCCGCGCGCACTGAAGCTGACTTGGTCAGAGGTCACGGGATCGCGAAGTTACCACTTGCAGATCCAGATCCAAGATCTGGTTGATTCGACCTGGCACCCTCATCCCTTTGGCCTAGGGGACAGAGTTGTTGGAACGCTGTCGTTTGGTCTCGAGTTTGTCGGTAGTCAGCCTGGCCGTTGGCGGGTGGCAGCCATCAGCGAGGAAGGCGAGGAAGGCGAGTTCTCCGCATGGTCCTACTTCACTTTCTCGGACGCACGCAGCGCAAGTGCGCAGCTTAAGGAATTCCCGTTTAAGCCCACGGTACTGCTCAAGTACAAGTACAACTTTGAGGGTAAGGAATGCGAAGGATACTTTCTGAGTGACGGACTCGGCCGATGGGCAGAGATTACTCCCGGCAGGAATGGGTGTCTGGAGACCGCCTACTCTTTCGAGCAGGAGTCTAGGGATGGAGACACGGTTCTCTTACACGACACCTCCCGTGGGTACTTCGTGAAAGTACCTCTATCCGGAGGTTGGGCGACTGGGGGAGGATCTGCGAAGGGACCATTCAGCTATCTCCACCTACTAGAGAAGTCAAGTTAGGGCAACAATATGCTTGACTCAGTAGCAGGTGCGCGAGCTGACGGGCATCGCCTATCCCACTCTGGTGTGCTACGTGCGGATCGCCTGCCACAGGAGGGCGAAGGCCGGTCGCGGCGCTTTCGTCGGGAAGCCGTCGCGGTGTTCCGGGAGCTGCGGCGGACGAGCGGCCGGCGCGGCGGGAGCCGCGCCTCCGGCCGCGCGAGCGCGGCCGGTACGGCCGGCGCGGCCTCCGGCTCCCTGCTCGGGCGAATCGAAGGCGTCGAGAGATGGCAGGCGGACCTCAAGCGGCGGTTCAGCGACCTGGGCGAGAGGGTACGCGATGGCAGAGACGAGACGGAAGTTCAGTCGGGAGTTCAAGTTAGAGGCGGTTCGGTTGGTGACATCTGGGGGGCGCGGTATGGCGGTGACGGCTCGGGATCTCGAGGTTCGTCCAGACATGCTCCGTCGCTGGAAGCGTCAGTTGGAGGAGGATCCCGTTGAGGCGTTTCCCGGGAAAGGGAACCTGAAACCTGAGGAGGAACAGGTTCGCCGGTTGCAGCGGGAGCTCGCTCGCGTCAAGGAAGAGCGGGACATCCTGAGAAAAGTAGTGGCGATCTTCTCGGTACCGTCGCGATGAAGTTCCGCTTCATCCAAGCTCAGAGCGGCCGGCATAGGATCACAGGAATGTGCCGCCTAACTTGCCCAGGGGAGCGAGGTTGTCCCCGCCGCCGTTAGTCAGCTCCGCCTCAGAAGATGAGGGCCCAGGCGCGCTCGAAGATCCAGTACGCGGAGAGCGCGCCGATGCCATAGGCGGGCAGGCGGGCCGGCGCCGCGAAGCGGGGGAGGGGGAGGGAGCCGAGCGCCGCGCGCGCCATGAGCAGGGCGCCGACGAAGAGGAGCTGGCCGACCTCGATGCCGCCGTTGAAGGAGGCGAGAGCGAGCGGGATCTCGCCCGCCGGGAGCCCCACCTGGGCCAGGGCTCCGGCGAAGCCGAGACCGTGGAGGAGCCCAAAGCCGAAGGCGAGATTGCGTGGAGAACGCCAGGGCGAGACGGCGCGCCCGGCGTCCTGCCGCGTCAGCTCGATCGCCACGGCGAGGATGCTCCCGGCGATCAGGATCTCGACCGGCGCCGGCGGGATGCGGACGACGCCGAGGACGGCGAGCGACAGCGTGACGCTGTGGCCGAGCGTGAAGGAGGTGATCGTCCACAGCAGGCCGCGACCGCGGACCAGGAGCACGAGGCCGAGGACGAAGAGCAGGTGGTCGAGGCCGCTCAGGATGTGCCGGAGGCCGAGGAGGAGGTAGTCGCGGCAGACCGCCGCCGAGCTCGTGCCGGGCGGCACGGTGAGCGCCGGCGCATCCGGCCGCAGCACCGCCTGGATCAGGCGGCCGTCGGCCAGCTCGATGCGCAGGAGGGCGTCGGTCTGCGCCGCCGCCAGGCCCGCGACGGCAATCCGCTCGCCGACCAGGCTCCGGCCGCCGCAGTCCAGCCGCCACCGCGCCTCGGACCAGGGCTCCCCATGCCGCGCCTCGCCGGGGCCGACCTGGACGCAGCGGCGGGGGAGGAGAGGACGGACCGGCGCGTCCACCGGTTGCACGCTCGGCTGCCGCCAGAGCACCTCGAGCGGCGCGCCGCGGACCTCGCGGATCTCGAGGAGCGACGGGTCGAGCGGATGCGCGCCCGCCGGGCGTCCGGCGAGGAGACACAGGAAGATGCCGAACCCGGACGCGGCGAGCGCGGAGGGGCGCCGGCGCTTCATCGCCGCGCCTCGGTGCTGGGGGCGGGGGCGGCCGCGGTGGCGATCGGGGTCGCGCCCGGTATCCCCCTCGGTGCCCCGCTCGCTGTCCTGCTCTCTGGGGGCCACTCGATGCGGATTCGGTAGAGGCGCCGCAGGCGGTCGAGCCCCGCGGCCAGCCGCGCCGCCGCGCGCTCCTCGTACACCATCTGGACGAGCTGTCCACGGACGCTCGCGAGCGGCGGCGTCTGCGCCGCGTGCCGGGCGTGGACCCAGACGAGGTGGAGACCGAACGGCGAGGCGAGGGGGGCCGACCAGGCGCCGGGCGGGAGCGCCATGACCGCGTCGGCGAACTCGTCGCCGAAACGGCGCGCGATCGCATCCCGGTCGAGCCCCTCCCAGCGGGCGGCGAGGGGGAAGGAGTCCGCGAGCGCGGCGCCCTCCTCCGGCGACAGGCGCTCGGCGCGGAGCCGCTCCGCCAGCGCGGCCGCGCGCTCGGCCAGGTGCTCGGGATCGACGGCGGCGCGGAGGAAGACCTGGGTGAAGTCGACCGCGGGCGGCTCCAGGAAGCGCTCGCGGTTGCGTTGGAGACAGGCTACGAGCTCCGCGTCCGTCGGCGGCCGGGGGGCGGGGTCCTCCTGCAGCAGCAGGCGCATCTTCTGCCGCAGGTGCTCGCGCACGGCGACGTCGTCGTCGAGGCCGAGGTCGAGCGCCTGGCGGTAGAGCTCGGCCTCGCCGAGCGCCTGGTTGCGGCTCACCGCCCGCATCTTGGCGACCAGGCGCTGGCGGATGCCGCGATCGCCGACGTCGAGCGCGAGCCGCCGCGCCTCCCGCTCGAGGAGCTCCTCGTCGACCGCCTGCCGGGCCAGCCCGGCGAGCTGCGCCCGGTCGGGCGGCGCGCCGTACTGCTCGACGAACGTCTCCTCGATCTGTCGCAGGCTGCGCGCCGAGAGCACGATCGGCTGCCGTTCGCGTTGCGCCTCCGCCTCGCGCTCGGCGCGCGCGGGCGGGTACCCCCACGATCGCTCGTAGTCCTCCCGCACCGCCTGCACCTGCCGTTCCGGGAGCGCGGCGGCCGCGGCGGGCCGGCCGCTCTCCCGGTGCGGCGCATGCCAGGCGCGCTCGGCGCCGAACAGGAGGCCGCCCAGCGCCACGAAGTGCAGCACTGGCGCGCGGTACCAGCGGCGGCTCATGGCGCAGCCGCGGCCGGCACGTACCAGATCGGCGACGACCAGGCGCGCTGCTGGACGGCCTTGGGCACGTCGTTGCTGCAGCACTGCTGGTATTCGAACTGCGTGTAGCCGACGATGCTCTTGTTCGGCTGCGGCGGCTGCGAGCAGTCGACCTGCCGGTCGAGGCAGTAGTACTGGTTCCAGCGGCAGCTCGGGTTCTCGACCACGCGCGTGTAGTAGAACGCGTACTGGCGGGGATCGAACTCCGGGTCCGTCCACTCCTTGCAGAGCTCGGGGAAGCCGGCCTTGGCGTCCGGACGGCAGGTCTTGAGGTCGACCGGCGCCCTGGTGGTCTTGCCGGCGACGTCGTAGACCTTCTCGTGCACGTTGCCCTGGGCGTCGACCCAGCCCTTGACGATCTGCGCCCGCTGGAGCGGCGCGCCCGGATGGCCCTTCCAGCCCGGGTCCATCAGGGCGTAGACCGCGAAGCGCGGCGCCGCGGCTTGAGAGCCCGGAGCGCCCGGCGTGAGCGTGCCGCCCATGGGCACCCCGGCGGCGTAGCCCTGGGAAGCGAAGTCGCCCTTGGCGCACATCCCCTCCGGCAGGCCGAAGCCGCCGAAGAAGCGCACCACCGGACGGGTGCCGCTGGTGGCGTAGGTCTCGCGCCGCTGCATGCCGGCGAAGATCGAGTCGCGCGAGTTTTCCTCCGCCCACACCGCGGTGAGGCTGCCGCCGTTGGTCTCGAGGCCGAGGAAGTTGGTCTCGTCGAGCGCCTGGCCGGAGACCGTGAAGCTGACGTCGCCGTGGCCGGCGGTCTTGGCGTACTGCTCGGCGTCGCTCGCGCCCGGCGTGCCGTTGTGGTTGTCGAGGCCGCCGATGAGCCGAGCTTGAACGGGTTGACCTTGCCGCCGTGCTGCTGCTGATAGCGCATGCCGTCCTTGAGCACGTTGCGGACGTAGCTCGAGGGCGGGATGGCGGCGGGGCTGGGCTCGACCAGGTAGGCGCCGGTCAGCTTCGCCCAGCTCATGTTCTCGAAGTCGCACAGCTCGTCGGGGACGAAGGCGCCGGTCTGCCAGGCGTCCGGGTAGCGCTTCGAGGAGCGGCATTCGGAGCCGCCCTTGATCTGGAAGATCTCGACCAGCCGCTCGAGCTCGCCGCGCACCTTCGCGTCCTCGTCGCTCTCCGGCATGAGGAACATGCCGCCGCCGCTCAGGTTCGGGTTGTGCGGGTTCGAGAGGAACTCGCAGGGGTGCTTCGGGTCGCTCTTGTTGCACTGCTGGCGGAGGGTCTTGAGCATCACCAACGGCGAGCCGAGGCCGACGCCCGCCGCCGTCGAGAAGGCGCCGGCGCTCATCGGATAGGCTTTGGTGCCCTGGTACTTCCGGCAGTCCTCGCCGGCGCCGCAGCCGGTCGGCACCTCGACGTAGGAGATCGGCGCGGCGGGGACGTTGGCGTTGCGGAAGATGATGTTGCGGTGCAGGTTGTTGCCGCCCTTGTCGACGACGCAGGTGGCGCCGGAGCCGCAGCCGCTCGTGGTGCCGTTCGCCACGTAGCAGGTCTTGCCGTACGGCTGCGAGCACTGGCCGCGCTGGGCGCAGCGGTCCTTTTCGCCGCAGTCGGCGTCGGCGAAGCAGGGGCGGGAGCTCTGGATGCACTGGTTCATCACCGGCATCGAGGTGTACTCGTAGCCGATGAAGGAGGTGAACTTGCACGCCGGGGTGCGGTCGTAGTTCTGCTCGGCGGCGGCGATGATCTGCTGCCAGACGTTCTTCGCCTGGAAGGTGCAGGTACCGCCCTCCGCCTTCCCCTCGAGGCAGTAGGGGAAGCGTTTCGGCTCGGACTGCTCGACGAGGGCGATGAAGGCCGCGGGGCCGGGGCCGCTCTCCAGCCGGTCGAGCGCCTGCCGCGCGAGCGTGCAGAGCTCGCTCGAATAGCCTTCGGGGACGCAGGTGCCGCTCGCCGCCTTGGGCGGCTTGTCGCAGGTCTGCCCGGTCGCGCAGTCGCTCGCGCTCTGGCAGGAGACGTTGCCCTCGAAGAAGCAGATGTTCGATTCGCCGAGCCATTCCGAATGATCGGTGACGGCAGCGAAGTCGAGCGCCCGCCCCCTGGGGAGCTGGATCGTGCGCGTGGCGGTGTACTGGCAGGTGTCCGGCGGCAGGCAGTAGGGGTGGGCGGAGACGCCGCCGGTCGCCGGCTGGGCGTCCGCGACCTTGACCTGGCGCGTGTCGACGAACGGCGGCAGCCCGACCTTCTCGCCGCGGGCGTAGCGGTAGGCGTCGAACGGCGTGTTGCGCGTGGTCACCGTCGCCGCGTCGGCTGAGTACACGGTGTGCAGGTGGAGCTCGCCCCAGAAGGGTTGGCGGGTCGCCGTGTAGTTGGCGCAGCGCGGGTGGTCCTCGGTGCGCTCGAACGGCGGCGGCGCCTCGGCAGCGACGATGAGACGGGGACAGAGGAAAAGCAGAGCCAGGCCGGCGATACGGAGACGCATGCGAGTCCCTCCTCCGAGTCCCTGCGCGGTTTGCCTGCGGTCCTGGCCGCCGCTCCCGCGAGCGGTCGCGCAGCCAGAACGGTCGATGCTGTGTCACGAAGCAGGTAAACTATGCCAAAACGCCGAGCGCCGCGCAAGGCGGCGGCCCGCGGATTGAGAATCCGGCGAGGGTTCGCTAGGATCGCGCCGACCCTACCGATTCTCGCGCGCTCTTTGCGCAGCCTACGCGCCCTCCTTCCCCTTCTTCCGCCGCCGGTGCCAGCGCTTGCCGGCTCCCCAGAGGAAGAGGAGGGGGGCGCAGGCGATGGCGGCGGCGAAGCCGAAGGAGGCGCGGTTGGCTAGGGTCATGAAGGCATTGCCGCCGAAGACGTTGTCGTTGACGAGGTAGGTCCAGGTCGAGGAGGGGCCGAGCAGGCCCTCGCGACACCAGTCGACCCCCGCGGCGGTGACCTCGATCCGCTCGAAGGTCTCGACGATCATCTCGGTGATCTGTACCGTCAGGGCATCGAACGCCTTGCCGGCGATGCGGAAGAACTCGGCCAGCGGATCGCGCCCGTCGAGCTGGACGAGGTGGATCTCGTCGCGCACCGCCTGCATCTCGGTCAGGTGCTCGCTCCAGCAGCGGTCGATGGCGTGGAGCGTGAGCCGCCGCTCGATCCCGGCGAGGAGCTCCGCGCCGTGGGCTTGGCAGAGCGCCGACCAGCGCTCCGGGCTGCGCTCGGCGAGGAGGCCGCCGGGGTCGTGGCCCGCGAGCACCTCCTGGCGCCACGCCTGGATGGCGCCGCGCTGGCCCTCGAGCAGGAGGGCGTGGCCGAGCAGGCGCTTCCTCGAGTCCGCGTGCTGCCCCTCGACGATGCGCTGCACCCGCGCGATCTCGCGCCGGACGATCGGGTGCTCGATGGCGCCGGGCGCCGGATCGCCGGCGGTTGCCGAAGATTCGGCCGCGGATTCCGTTGCGAGGTCCGCCCGCAGGCGGGCCGGGAGGAGGCGGGCGAAGCCGTAGCGCAGGAGCAGATCGTCCTCGAGGCTGAGGAAGAAGCGCGACGATCCGGGGTCGCCCTGGCGGCTGGCGCGGCCGCGGAGCTGGTCGTCGATGCGCCGGCTCTCGTGGCGGTTGGTGCCGAGCACGTAGAGGCCGCCCAGGGCGACCACCCGCTCGCACTCCGCCTCGTCGGCCCCGCCGAGCCGGATGTCGGTGCCGCGCCCGGCCATGTTGGTCGAGATCGTCACCGCGCCGGGCGCGCCGGCCTCGGCGACGATCTCCGCTTCCTCGGCGTCGTTGCGCGCGTTGAGCACCCGGCAGGGGATGCCGGCCGCGGCGAGCTCCGCGGCCAGGCCCTCCGACTCCTCGACGCTCGCCGTGCCGACGAGGACCGGCCGCCCGGTCGCGTGGACGCGGGCGATCTCCTCGCGGACGGCCCGCCGCTTCGCCGCCCGGCCGGCGAGGATCACGTCGGGACGGTCGTCGCGGATCGACGGCCGGTGGGTGGGCACGGCGGCGATCGCGAGCCCGTAGACCTCCGCGAGCTCGCCGGCGGCGGGGCGTGCGGTCGCCGTCATGCCGCAGAGGCGCGGATACTTCTGGAGGAAGTGCTGGATGGTGATCGAGACCAGGATCCGGCCCTCGGGGCGCAGCGCCAGCCCCTCCTTGGCCTCGAGCGCCGCCTGCAGCCCGTCGGGCCAGACGCGGTCCTCGGCGACCCGGCCGGTCAGCTCGTCGACCAGCTCCACCCGCCCGTCACGCACGATGTAGTCGACGTCGCGTTGGAGCAGCGCCTCGGCGTGGAGGGCGTTCCGGATCTCGGCCTGGAGCCGGGCGTTGCCGAGGGTGAAGAGGTCGCCGCAGCCGGCGAGCGCCTCGACCGTCTCCCCGCCGCGGTCGGTAAGAAAAATGTTCCGCCCGTACTCGTCGATCTCGAAGTCGGTTCCGCGCTGCAGGCGCCGGGCGATGGCGGCGAGGCGTGCCAGGTCGATCGTCTCCTCGTCGATCCGGCCGGCGATGACCAGCGGGATGCGCGCCTCGTCGATGAGGATCGAGTCGGCCTCGTCCACCAGGGCGAGATGGAAGGGGCGGTGGACCTGCTCCTCCGCGGCGAGGCGGAGGCCGTCGCGCAGGAGGTCGAACCCCGCCTCCTTGACGGTGACGTAGGTGACGTCGCCGCCGTACGCCCGCCGTCTCTCCTCCGGCGTCGATCCCTCCCCGAGGGCGGCGACGGAGATCCCCAGCCGCTCGTAAATCGGCCCCATCCAGCCGGCGTCGCGGCGGGCGAGGTAGTCGTTGAAGGTGAGCACGTGGACGCCGCGGCCGGCTAGGGCGTTCAGCACCGCCGGCGCCACCGCCGCCAAGGTCTTCCCCTCGCCGGTCTGCATCTCGACCAGCTTGCCGTGGTGGAGGGCGATGCCGGCGAGCACCTGCACCGGGTACGGCCGCTCGCCGAGCGCCCGCCGCGCGGTCTCCCGCACCAGCGCGAAGCACTCGGGGAGGAGCTCGCCGGCGTCCGTGCCCGCGCGCGCCGCCCGCTGGAGCCCGGCCGCCCGCTCGGCGATCTCCCCGTCCCGCAGCCGCGCGACCTCCGCCTCCCGCCCCTCGACGGCGTGGAGCAGCGGCAGCAAGGGCTCGATCTCCCGCCAGGAGCGCGACCGGCCCTCGCGCCACCACTCGAGGCTCGGCGAGGCCGGTTCGGCGAGAGCTGCGAGTTGCTGGCGCATCGTCGAGGAGGAGCTCCGGTGGAGATCCCGGAGATCCTGATCATCCCACAGCTCCCAGGGAAGATCCGCGAGAGCTCCGGCCCCGATGAGCCGCCGTC
>Ga0307470_10000466_pt1 | contig 20078 bp, 10 predicted proteins | sample atmos_gasesAM3C__FD_204565 | JGI IMG/M metagenome (GOLD analysis project Ga0307470, IMG submission 204565) | Hardwood forest soil microbial communities from Morgan-Monroe State Forest, Indiana, United States - atmos_gasesAM3C_05 | ecosystem: Environmental > Terrestrial > Soil > Temperate forest... | reverse complement strand
CAGCGCCACAGCACGCCCCAGGCGGCGTTCATCTACCAGACGCTCACCGCGGACATCCCCTTCGTGCAGAGCGGTACGTTCTTTTTCTGGGACCCGCTCGCAGCGGCGGTCCTGACCGATCCCGGTCTGGCAAGCGGAAAGACGCTCAGGCTGCGCGTCGTACAGGAGCTCGACGAAGAGGCGGATCATTCCGGCCAGCTCGTCGAAGATCCCACTGGTGCATCGATCGACGTCATGCTCGACGCGGATGCCGATGCCTTCTACGACCTCCTCCTCGATGTCATCAATGGTGGTTAAGGAGCACGCATGAGCACATCCCACGCGATCGTCTTCTACATCAACGGAAACCGCGTCGAGATTGCCGATCCCGATCCGACCACGCTGCTCATCGACTGGCTTCGCAGCGATGCCATCGGTTTCACCGGCACGAAGCTCTCCTGCGGCGAAGGCGGCTGCGGCGCCTGCACGGTCATGCTCTCGCGCTGGGAGTCGAAGGAACGGCGCGTCGCCGAGACCGCGATCAACTCGTGTCTGCGTCCGCTCTGTTCGCTCGACGGCGCCATGATCACGACCACGGAGGGAATCGGAAGCACGCGCGAGAAACTCGATCCTGTGCAGTACGCGATCGCCGCGAACAATGGATCGCAGTGCGGCTTCTGCACACCCGGGTTCGTGATGAACATGTTCACGTTCCTGCGCAACAATCCGAAGCCCGAGCAGCAGCAGATCGAGGATCTCTTCGACGGCCATCTCTGCCGCTGCACCGGCTACCGCCCGATCCTCGAGGGGATGAAGACCTTCGCCGTCGATAGCAGGAAGCACAGCACGTACTCGACGAACCACCGCTGCTTTGCCGATGTGCCGATCGAACAGCATCTGCCGGGACCGCGTCCCGCGCTCGAGTTCCCCCCCGAGCTGATCGAGTACGCGAACGCGATGTCGTCGCTCGAAAGCGCCGGCCGAGGTTACCGCTGGTTCCGGCCTGCGAACCTCGAGGAGGCGCAGCAGATCAAGGCCGCGAACGGCGGCAACTCGCCCAATGTGAAGCTCGTCGTCGGCAACACGTCGATCGGCATTTACAAAGCCGATGTCGCCGACCCGCACGTCCTCATCGACATCCACGCGATTCCTTCCCTCCTCGGATTCCGCGATTCCGACAAGGGCCTCGACATCGGTGCCGCGGAGTCTCTGCAGAATGTGATCGACGAGCTGCAACGCGTCATCGTGACGCAGCCGAGAGAGAAGACCCGCGGCTTCGCGGCGTTCCGCACGCATCTGCTCGACGTCGCCAATCTGCAGGTGCGCAACATCGGCTCGATCGGCGGCAATGTGATGATGACGCGCGCGCAGGCGGAGACCGACTCTCCATTCCCCTCCGACGTCTACCTCGTGCTCGAGACCCTCGGCGCATCGATCATCATCGCCTCGCGCGATTACGACGGCGGCATCAAGACTTTCGCGATGGCCGAACTGCCGGCGGTGTCGTCGTTGCCCGCGGACGCCATCGCGCAGTCCTTTCACATTCCGTACTCGCAGGCCGGCGACGAGATCGAGACGTTCAAGATCGCCTACCGCGATCAGAACGCGCACGCGATCGTGAATGCGGGCTTCGTGGTGCGCCTGGATAAGAAAGGTGTCGTCGAGTCGGCGACGATTCTTTACGGCGGGCTGGCGGCGCTGCCGTCGCGGATGTCGAAAACAGAGGCGGCCATCATCGGTGCTAAGTGGACCGACGCGACGCTGCAGAAGGCGCTCGATGTGCTCGCGGCCGAGGTTGCGGGTGTCATTCGCCCGATGCCGGGCACGAACTTCCTCCCGGATGGTTATCGCGAGTCGCTCACGGAAACGCTCTTCTACAAATTCTTTCTGCACGTCGCCAATGAGCGCTTTCCGAAAGAAGTGCAGCCGGAGAATCGCTCCGGCGGCGAGGTCTACGTTCGACCGCTCTCCGGTGGCACGCAGACGGTCAGCGTCTATCACCAGGAGCGCCCCGTCGGCGAGCCGATCCTCAAAACCACCGCCTTCGTGCAGGCAGCCGGCGAGCAGAAGTACACGCAGGACATCCCGCTCCCGCCGCACGGTTACGATTCCGCGTTCGTCATCAGTGAGATTGCCAGCGGTACGTTCGGCTACAAAGCAACCGCGCAGGCCGCGTTGAAAGCAGCGCAGTCGATGTACGACGGCGTGGTCGCCTACATCACCGCCGACGACATCCCCAACAAAAAGAACCCCTACCTCGGCCTCGGCGGAGACGACGTTGTCTTCGCCCTCAACCAACAGATTATCTGCTGGGGCCAGCCGATCGGACTCGTCGTGGCGAAGGATCGCTGGACCGCACAGCGGGCCGCGTACTTCATCCAGACGGAGATGATCGACTTCGCGCCAACGAAGCCGGTGCTGACGATCGACGAGGCCGTCGCGGCCAAGGACTTCTTCACCGACCAGCAGTACAACGAGCACATCCCGTACATCACGCGCAAAGGAAGCGACGAGAAGTGGCTGAAGCATCCGACGCAGCCGATGAAGGGATGCGACGTCGTCGAAGGGGAGATGGGGAACGAGGCGCAGGAGCATTTCTACATGGAGACGCAAGGCGCGCTCGCGCTGCCCGACGCCCAGGGAGCAATGACGATCTACGCAGGGACGCAGCAGGGATCGTCGGTACAGTCCGCCGTCGCGCAACTCCTCGAGATCGAGAACAGCGCCGTCACCGTCTTTCAGCGTCCCCTCGGCGGCGGATTCGGCGGCAAACAAGCACGCCCGCTGGTCATCAACCCAGCGCCGGCGATCGCCGCGTGGATTCTCAATCGTCCCGTGCGGCTGATCCTCGACCGCAATACCGATATGAACGTCACCGGCAAGCGCCATCCCTATCAGGGCCACTTCCACGCCACGTTCACGAAGAAGGGCGAGATCAAAGGCTACAAGGTCCAGCTCTACTCCAACGGCGGATCGACGTATGACCTCAGCTTCCCTGTCATGGATCTTTCGCAGCAGCATTCCGATGGCGCGTACTTCGTGCCGACGTGGCACAGCCGAGGAGATGTGGCGCGGACGAACAACGCCAGCAACACCGCGTTCCGCAGTTTCGGTGTCGTGCAGGCCACGCTGATCTGCGAGGAGGCCATCGAGAAGATCGCGCACGCGTGCGGCATGCGCGCCGAGGATGTGCGGTGGAAGAACATGTACCAGGATGGATCGAAGCGCTCGTATCAGCTGACGCCGTATGCGCAGAAGCTAGATCAGTGCAATATCCGCGATCTCTGGAAGCGGCTGATGAAGTCGTCCGACTTCAATAAGCGCCGCGACAGCGTCGACAAATTCAACGCGAAGAACCGCTGGCGCAAGCGTGGATTGACGATGATCCCAATCAAGTACGGCGTCGGCTATCAACCGCGCCTGCTCGATCAGGGCATCGCGTATGTGGCGGCGTACGCAGCCGACGGAAGCGTGATGCTGCAGCACGGCGGCGCAGAGTCGGGTCAGGGCATCGACACCAAGATGACCCAGATCGCCGCCGAAACTCTCGGCATCGACATGACCATCATCCGCGTAGCCCAGACGTCGACCGACACGATGCCGAATGCAACGCCGACCGCGGCGTCGTCAGGATCAGACCTGTTCGGCGGCGCCGTACGCAATGCCTGCCTCGAACTGCGCGCACGTCTCGAGAAGTACTGCAAGGAGAACAAGGTCAAGGGCTGGAAGACGGAGTGGAAGAAGCTCTGGCCGACGATCATCAGCGGCGCCTACAACGCTCGTGTGAATCTGGCCGTGGAGGGCTTCTACCAGACGCCGCTGATCGGCGACGTCGAAGGCTCCAGTCAGTACGGACGCGCCTTCCTCTATTTCGTCTACGGCGCCGCGGCCAGCGAGGTCGAGATCGATGTACTCACCGGCGAGACGACGGTGCTTCGCTCCGACATCCTCATCGACATCGGCCACAGCCTCAATCCCTGTCTCGACGTGGGGCAGGTCGAAGGTGCGTTCGTCCAGGGACTCGGCCTGATGACGACCGAGCAGATGATGTACGAACCCGACGGCCGCCTCTACTCGAACGGCACGTGGGAGTACAAACCACCGTGCTCGAAGTCGATCCCCGTCGACCTGCGCGTAACGATCGACAAAGGAGGCGATCCGAATCAGACGGATTCTGCGGTCATGTCCTCCCGCGGCATCGGCGAACCGCCGCTCGTGCTGTCAACGTCAGTGTTCTTCGCAATCAAGCAAGCCATCATGGCCGCCCGCCGCGATCAGGGCGACGACACCTGGTTCGCGATGCTCGCGCCGGCGACCGTGGGGCGGGTGCAAAGCCACTGCAGGGTCACGCGGAGATCGATGCATTTGTGATGAGGGGGTGATCAGCGGCGTCTCTGTATCATCGATGGTCTGCCTGAAGCACGGCGCGTGAAGGTCGCGCCCCGGCGTCGTCGTAGAATTGCAAACGCCCGGGAAGTTTTGTGAAGTATCTCGCCGGCACGGCGGTTGCCGTCAGATCGCTGGTTGCCTGCATGCGCAGCAGGCGACGTACATTCCCGAGTCCCATTGGCCGACAGCGTTCCGCCCGACGCACAGCGGCAGGCTACACAGCCTGCTGTATTCGACGCTCGTCGGCGACAGGGGACCCGCTGATCGGCGGACTTGCCCGCTCGTTTACTTCAGCAGTTTTCCACTTGGGTTCTCGACTACACGACTGCCACGTTCCAGAGGGTGCCGTTGATCCTCTCGCGCGTTCCGCGCCATCGCGCCGCGAAACACCTGCAGTGAACACAGGTTGCGGTCCGAACTGCTGTCAATAGCCAGAAATTGCTGTGCTTGCGAACGATCAATCTCTAAAGTCGGCAGAAGCCTCGCACGTCAGTGACTGCTGCGCGTCTTTAGTTCGTCCAGGCGCTTTCTCTGCGATTCCGGCATGAGGCCAGTAGTGTTGAGCCCCGCACAACGCAGGCTGAGTTGTAACGTGCGCTTGACTGAGTCCGGTCCATGGAGGGGCGTCAAGGAGACGGTTCGATCTAGGCCACCGCTCGCCACTGTTTCGCTGTCGCAAAACGTAACGCTCAATATTGGTCCCGAATGCGCCTTCCTCACGAGTATCGGTTTGACCTCGGCAGGGACCATGTCGAGTGTGACGGCGAAAACGCGGAGAAGTCCATCAGCCTCTCCCACCGCAACGAGGATCTCTCCTGACGGTCCTGATATCGCGTCGAGCGACGTCGCATTCCCAGTGGCGATCTCGCACGTGAGGCCGCTGCCGACCAGGCTAACTCGTGCTTCGCTGGAACGGAAGCACAGCACGCCCGACCTTGGAGACACGAATGCCGACGATTCCATTAGAAATGCTTGCACGGACAAGGTCTGCCCGGCAAGGTCGACCGCCAGACACCGCGTATCGCTGCCGGTGACTAGCAAGGTGATATTCCGACTGTCGGCATGGAAATCGGCGCATCGTTGATGCAACCGTATTCTCGACATGCAACGCCATTCCGACGAAGACCGGTCAAACAGAAGTCCTTCCCGGTCCACAATTCCCCACGGAACACCGTCAGTCGTGACCCCAAGCCGCGACAGCTTGAGGCCGTGCTTCGAATACACAACGCGAATGGTCGGCTTTCCGCCATTACCCATATTCCACTCCCAGATCGTACCGTCTTCATATGCTGCGAAGACCTGATCCGCAGAAAGAGCCGCCACGGCGAGCACGGATGTCGTTTCGCTGAGATGCGCGTCTGTCAAATCGCAATAGGACAGGTTCGCGCGCTCCAGGTTCGTATTCGCAAAATTCGCGCCTCGGAACGAGCTTCCACTGAAGTCGAGTCCCGACAGATTGCTGTCTTCCAGGTTTGCGAACGCGAAATTGCGGTGGCGAAAATCAAGATCTGGCGGCAGCACGGGCAGAACGCGGAGCAGTATAGTCAACGCCTTACCGGCGAGGCCATGCTCATCCTGGTCGGTCGTAAAGGTTACGATCAGTGCACGAAGGTTGTCGAGCATGCGTGGATCTTGCGACCGCCGAAAGATGCCCGCGGTAAATGACAGGATCTCATGATTAACCGGCACACGCCTTAAGAAGTCGCTCGCTGCGGCCGCACCTTGTTGCAGAGATCCGCATAGCCGGCGCGCAACAAAATACTCCCGAATCGAACGATGGCAGAAGTCGACCAGCCAGGCACCGTCGCCCTCAAGCGCCTTTACGCGCGACAGAAGTGATCGCGTGCCGATGCGCGCTTTGGCGTCATTTTCCAAACGCTCATCGCCGGCGAGCCGCCATAGGAGTTCGGCGAATGAACCCGTGACGAGTTGGAGATCTTTCAACGATACGTACGGCTCCTTCGCGCATTGCAGCTGCTCAGCGATGAACTCGAGGACCCCCATCAGGTTGTGAATCGACTCGCCACGGGCCGAAAGCACCTCCCGATCGTCGAGCATCCCTATCTTCCGTTCCAAGCTCCGTTGTGCGTAGCTCTCATACACACTCACTTCATCCAAATCGACTGGCAATTCGTGAAGCGTCTCCTTTAGCATTTGCAAGAACAGCGGCTTGGTCCCCAAGCCAATGGGATCGTGCATCTGTGACAGCCGTTGCAGTAGATGATGTTCCTCGGCGCCTTGGGCGGCCTCGTGTAAGTAGCTAAGTACTTGGCCGCGCGGAATTCGCTTCAGCTGCAGCAGAAGAGGCATGCGTAGCCGCTCCAGCAGGCGGGATGCATCCCCCGTTTCGAAGAAGTGTGTGCGCGACGTTATGAGGATCTTGCACCCTTCGAAGATCGACGCGTCGCAGCAGTCGATCAAAGCGCGGATGTTGTTCGTGAGTGTCTGGGAGTCTAGCTCTTTGGAGATCTCATCGAAACCGTCAAGGATCACGAGAGTTCTGTACCGTTTCTTCAGATAGGCCCAACCAGCAGGGTCGGCTCCGAAGAGCTCAAGTCGCGCATGCAAGAATTGACGGACTGGCTGGCGGGCGGGGTCGAACTCGCGTAAGGCCAGTCGAATCGGAATGAAACCAGAGTCAGGCTGGGAACGGAACGCCCGGAGAAGCTCTCTGGAAAGAGAGTAGGTCAGAAAACTCTTGCCGTCGCCGAATTCGCCAAGGACGAACGCTATCGGCTGGGACGGCTCGGCCAACCACTCGTGAAGGCGCTCTGCGGCGGTTCCAGGTAGTTCAACCCCATTCTGATCCTTGACACCAAGGGGAACGTACCGGCGGTAGGTACTCTCGAAGTCTAACTGCTCCGCGTCTGAAAAGCAGAGATGTCGCTCATGATCGACGTAATCCTTCCAGCCGGACGGAAGGCGGTACACGGGGCGGAGGAGGCGACGATATCGGTCGACGACGGCGGCCCTTTGGTCGTCGCTCCAGATGCTCGGGTGCTGGCTGCTCTCGTCCTGCACATAGAAGCGGTCGTACAGCTTGGGCTCTAAAGCGAAGAACTGATCGACGCCGCTCTCAGGAGACCAAACGTGGATGTCGAAGGGAAAATCGAGAGCTCTGCTTTCGTACTCGAGAAAGTGATGAAGGTCCTGTGCGGGATCGGCTCGAGGACTGATAAGGATCCAGTGATCGATGGCGACGCCGTGCGATTTCTGCTGAAGGAGCTTATCGGCGACATCTTTGAGCGCTATGGACGAGGCGTAGTTCTTGCACTCGACATGACACCGGACGTTTTCCTGGCCCGCGACGGCAGCCTCGAATGCGATGTCATACCCGAACTGGGCGCCTGACCTCTGCTTTCGGAGTTTCTGCAATTGCATCCGAATTTGGCTCTCATCGCATTCAGCAAGTGCAAAGAAGCGGCGAAAGAGCACCAAGGCGGCCTCTTCCAGTGCTTCACCCTTTGCTTGGGGCGGCTTGCGCGTATCGCGCGAATCGACCCTGCGCGGTGCGACTACCGAAGTCTCCGATTCCCTGGTAAAGAAGGTTGCGCCGATGTCATCATCGAAGATGTCCTTGATTAGGACGCGCCAAACGTTCGTGCACCAGTGGAGGCGCGATCTGGCTGATCTGTCTCCGGAAGTTGCTGGGGCTACAAGGTCGAACAGAAATCCTAACTCGGATCTTATGCGGGCCTCCCGGCTGGGATCAAGGTGCGCGGCAAGAGCCAACTCCTTCACCGCTTCGCCGTAGGAGTGGGAGGCTAGCTGAGCACGTCCGAGTTCTTCCCGTCCGTCGGGAGTGAGGTCGCCATCGCCAATCGAAGATTTCGACCGAGTTTGCTGCGCCGATTCTGGGTTTTGATGGTGTTCTCCTCGCGCGGACGCGCGTAGGGCTTCGGCGACTTGTTTGGCGCGCTGATACCGCTTAGAAGGATCCTTGGCTAGGCAATGAGCGACGATTTCGTCGAAAGCAGGCGGGATTTCGGGATCTATTTGGAAGAGTGATGGGTAAGGCTCGTGAACGATCTTATATGAGATTGACGTCAATGAATCGCCTGCAAACGGCTTGCGTCTTGTTAGGCACTCGTAAAGACAAATACCTAGAGAAAAAATGTCGGCGCGGTTGTCAACCGGCGTACCCTTGATCATTTCGGGCGCCATATAGTTCGGGGTGCCGAGGAACTGGCCTGTGGAGGTCAGGTTCGCGCCGCTGGCGATCTTGGCGATGCCGAAGTCGGTGATCTTCGCTCGCGGCCCATCGAGCAGGATAATGTTGGCCGGCTTGACGTCGCGATGGATGATGCCTTTGGAGTGCGCGAAGTCGAGCGCCTCGGCCACCTGCCCGATGATGTCGCTTATCTGGTCGAAGTTGAGCGGCCGTCCCTGGCTGAGCGCTTCCTTTAGGTTCCGCCCTTCCACGTACTCCATCGCGATGAAGGACACGCCAGTGGCTTCATCGTGACCGATGTCGTGTACGGTCACGATGTTGGGATGGTTCAGGATGCCGGCCGCCTGCGCCTCGCGGATGAAGCGCTGTTGGAACTCCTTGGTCTCGTCCTCGTCGGCATGGGCCGCGGGGCGGATCGACTTCAGCGCGACGAGCCGGCCGATCAGCGGATCCTTGGCCAAGTAGACGATTCCCATCGCCCCCTTGCCAAGCTCGCGTACGACCTCATACCGTCCAAGTTTCATTCGCGTTGCGTAGTCTTATTTGAGAAAAGGAATCACCTAAGCCTGATACTCGAGGCCAACACTGGCATCCAGGGCAAGCTCTCTCTCGTTTCCTACCTAGGAGTGACACGCGTGACAAAACCCCTACCCCCTAAGCGATACGCGGGCCTTGCAGGATGAATGTACGCCATGCTAACGCGTCCTCTACTGCTGGAAGAACATGAATCAGGGAAGCAAACATTTTTTCGGCAATTGCGAGCCCGCGAACTGTCACTGATTTTGGAGCTTGGCAATGGTCACGCCGGCCGGCTGAGCTAGGAACTGCCGAAACGTCGCGACTTAGCGCGGGCGGAACCAGCCTCGAAGGACCGACTTGCGGAGCTCCTTCCAGCGCTCGACCGCCTCTTCGAGTGACGCTGCGGTACCGTCGGGCGGTGGCGATCGACGCCTTTGCCACCCGGCGATGCCCGCGCCGGCGACCGTGGGCAGCGTGCAGCGTCACTGCCGGATGAAGCGGAGACTCATGCACTTGTGATGGGAGGAGTCTGGTGGAACCAGCCTCCCAAGGAACTTGACGGTTCCCTCGGCCCGGCATATGTTGCTGGAAACCCAGCACGGCAGCTCTCCACCCATACTTCAGTGATTTGGTGCAGCGTTTCTGCTCAGTGCCTTGAGCTCCATCGCGCCACCGTAGAAGCTCCGGTTCCCAGCCGTTCGAAGCCGCTCACGACTTGCCCGCAACATAGAGAAAGAGAGGGAAGAGCAATATGCCCAACTTTTCGATCAGCATTTCAGGGAAGCCTGCGACCTTTTCGCCGAACCCGCAAAACGTGCCTGCCAACTCGGAAGTCACCTGGAACAATACGACGGAGGACGATCATCAGCTCACGCTGAGCGACGGCAGGGTTACGCCCGTCATCTTTGCCGAGCAGTCGTCTCCCGAGTACGTCATCGTGGCGTCGATCACGTATGAATGCACGGCTCCCGACCACAAGGGAGAGGGCGGCTCAATCAACGTGGTCGCCGTACAGGACATCCCGCCATGCTGAGCCGCGGCCGTCGCTTGTCCACTTCAGCGAGAGAGGGAGAACCGATGAATATACATACGACCGGGCGTCTGACCATCGTATCTGCGACGTTCGCATTCGCACTGTTGCTCGCCTTGCCTCTACAAAGTCAGTCGTCCTCGGGTACGAAGAGCGGAGCTGGAACGAAGAGCGGCGGCGGGAAGAAATCCGGTCAGGGTTCAACGGCTGCTGCCGCGCCGTCGACCCCGCAGATTCCGTGCGCCCGTCCCCAGCAGCCGCTCGTGAAGATCCCCGAGCTCGTTTCCAAGGGCGGCAGACTGCGCGCGACTGTCACCGCAACCAGCGAGTTCGATCGCGTCGGCACCCGTACTCCGGGCAACATCAATGGAGGGCCGGCCCAGCCCGGCGATCCGAATGCCTACACGGCCTGCTACGGACAGTGGCTCCGCGCCTTCCGCAGTCCGGACGCGGTTCCGCCGTTTCCCACGCCCGGGACGGAGGCCGCCGTCGGCGATCCGATGAACGGACCGACGCTTCGGGCGCGGGTCGGCGACGTCATCGAGCTCACCTTCCTCAACAACATCGATCCCTCGGTGTTCGGTAAGTCGATCGACAGCGGCGACGTAGGTGGTTGCGATCAGACATTCGGAGCCACCGCGGCCTCGAACTATCCGGGAACCGACCCGAAGGGAGACAAGTTTCCCAACTGCTTCCACGGATCGACCACGGCAAACATTCACTTTCACGGGACGCACACGAACCCGAATTCGACAGGCGACAACGTTTTCCTGGAGATCCTCTCCTCTCTGCGACAGACCGGGAAGCCGGTGGTCACGCCGGAAAGCGTGAAGAAGGATTTCGACGCCTTCTTCGACCGCTGCGAAGTGGAGCTCGGGAAGGGATCGCATCGCGAGTGGCCGCGCCAATATCCGAGCGACTTTCCCACGACCGATTGGACGAACAAGCAGAAGACCGACCTCCTCAAGTTCGACGAGCAGAAGGGCGGCGGCACGCCATTGTCGCCGGTGAACGATAAGCAGATCAAAGAGGGCGCCTGGCCGCAGTACTACATCGGCTCCTATCCGTATTGCTTCAAGCTGCCGGCGTACCCTGATCCCGCGGCAACGTCGACGACGAGCACCAGCACGCACAGCCATGACGGAACCGGCGAGCTGGCCGGTAGTGCGGCACGAACGCTTCTGACCGAGGCACCTCGCTCGCATCTTCTGGAGATGGGACAGGCGCCGGGCACCCATTGGTATCACGCCCACAAGCACGGCTCGACGGCCATCGACGTCGGCAACGGCTTTGTCGGCGCGTTCATCATCGAGGGCGCGTATGACGACGAGCTCTCGAAGTACTACAAGGCTGCTAATCCGGCATGGAGTCCGTCCGTGCTGGTCATCAACCAATTCGGAACCTCCGTCAACCTGAAGAACCCAGGCGGTGGACAGGACAAGGGTCCCGATTTCTCCGTCAACGGCCGGATCAATCCTGTCATCTCCATGCGGCCGGGCGAAGTGCAGATGTGGCGCATCGTCAACGGATCGGGCCGCGCCGGCGCGTACTTCATCGCGCCGCCTCCCGGCTTCCACTGGCGCCAACTGGCACAGGACGGCGTCCAGCTCAAGGACGTGAACTATCAGAACAGCAAAGACCGCCCCTTCCTCCTGGCGGCCGGCAATCGGGCGGATATCCTCGTGCAGGCTCCCGCCGCCTGCAACATCACCACGCCGCCTTGCAGCTACTCGGTGCAGGTGAACAACGAGGTCGATCCATCGGACCGCGTCGGCGCGTTCCCGATCAACCTGCTGACGGTCAACGTCTCGGGCACGGCGTTCTCTCCGGTCATGGCGTTCATCCCGACCGCTCCCGCAATGCCCGATTTCCTCAGGGACATTCCGGACAGCGAGGTAACTGGAACGAAGACCATCGCCTTCAACACCATCCCTCAAACCAATCCTCCCTCGCAACCGGCCAGGCACATGATCGACGGGAAGCAGTTCGACGGCGAGGTTGGCGCGGTCGTGCTGTTGAACACGGTCGAAGAGTGGAAGATCACGAACGCGACGCAGGGAAACATCTCGCATCCGTTCCACATCCATATCAATCCATTCCAAGTGACCGAGGTGTTCACTCCCAACGAAACCCTGGCCAACGGCTCGCCGAAATACGTCACCGACAAGTCCGCGATGCAGCCCGGCCAGTGCTACCTCGATCCCAAAGACCCGAGCAGTTGGAAGCCTTGCGGTGGCAGCGGTCCCTCATCGAAGGACGCCATCTGGTGGGACGTCTTCCCGATTCCGTCCGGATTGCCGGCCACCAACGCCGATGGCACGCCGATCAACGACCCCAGCGGTGCTCAGATCGTCGTCCCCGGCTACTTCAAGATGCGCAGCCGCTTCGTCGACTACTCCGGCTACTACGTCATCCACTGCCACATCCTCGCGCACGAAGACCGCGGCATGATGACCGTCGTAGAAGTGGCCCCGCTGGCGTCACCCTACGCGCATCACTGAGACAACTTGGAAACAGGAGGCGGCCGGAAGGCCGCCGCCTGGCTTCGCACGTCAAGCGATTCTGTTACCGCGCGCGAACGTCAGGAGGGTCAGGTCTAGAGTCTAAAGTGCCGACGACGATTGGCGCTAATGCGATCAAGCCAATTCGGCACTTTAGACTTTAGACCTGACCCCTCAGGCGGCGTTACGTGAAGATCAGGAACGCCGGCTATGAAGACGGCGGGATCTGAAACCTGGTGGAGCCGAACGGGATCGAACCGTCGACCTCCTGATTGCCATTTCCGCGGCCGTACACACCTCGATTCGCGCTAAGGCCTCCACCAACGCCACCAGAGGGGAATGCCGCCCTGGATGTTGGCCAGCACGAACGCGCCTGGCCCGATGGCGGCCACGGACGGGCGGCTGTTGAGTAGGCCGCCAATGTCGTGCCAGTCGTCCGTCACGGTGAAGCTGTTGTCCATGCCGAGGTAGAAGAGATGATTGGAACGGCCATTGATCGTTAGCAGGATCTGGTCGTTCGGTACTCCAGTAACGGTGACGGAAGGACCGCTCTTCGGCCCCGCGCCGGCGACGCTGAATTTCGTCACGGGCTTCCACGGCGTCACGACCGTGCCGCTTTCGTTGCCCTCCGTCACCCACAGCGTTCCTGTTGTGTCGAAGACGAACAGCGTCCAGATGCCGGGCCGCGTGGAGATGACGGCCGGCTCGAACATCGGACCGGTGCTGACCGGCGGCAGTTCGATCGGCCCGGTCCACGATCCGTCGGCGCTGTCTTTGTAGACCAGCGCCACGACCGTCTCACCCGGGTGATCGACGCGGCCGCGGAGACCGAAGACGATGATGCGCTGAAGGTTGAGCGTGATCGATGCTGGATCCGACAGCCAGTTGGTTCCCGCACGCGCCGTCTTCAAGTGAAACGCGCCGCCCGCCTTGTTGGTGAGATAGTCGCGGCGGTAGTCGAGATAGCTGTTGGTGTCCAAACCGCGGACGAAGATGGCAGTCTCGCCTTTCGCCACTGGACTCACGGTCGCTGCCGGGATGCCCCGGAGCGGCTCGGGCGGTGCGCCGGTGTCGCAGTCCTCGGGTGGATACCATGGGAAGTAGCGGCGGCAGAGTTGTCCGACGTCGCGCCCGCCGCTGAAGAAGGGCACGAAGTAGTAGGCCGAATCGAACGGACCGATGACGCCGGGTGAGGCCGCGGCCGGCGGCGACTGCATCGTCTCAAACGGCGTCCAGTAGCGATAGATGCCCTGGACTTCCATCGCGCCGCTGATGTCGCCCGGATCGAGGAACATGCGCTGCCCGATCGTCACGCCCGACACGTTGGGCATGATCGTGGTTGCGCCTTTCGGACTGCCGAATGCTGTCGCTGGGTAGTGCATCACCGAGGTGAAGTTGTAAACGCCGATGTCCTGTGAGTCTTTGTCGATCTCGAAGTCGTGGCTGTAAGTGGAATCGATGTTCTTCCAGACGATGGTGACGAACTGGTCGCGGTCATGGCGCGTGTGCTCGTGGAGAAGGCCGAGCGTGTGCCCGATCTCGTGCACGATGACGAAGGGATTGGTTTCCTTCTCGTTGATGTGGACGCCCTGCTCGCCGCCAATGTGCCCGAGATCAGAGTGACCGCCGCCGTTGCTCTTTGGATCTTTGTAGGTCTGAAACGTGACGTAGTCCTTCTCGGTGGTGAGCGCGGGGAAGGTGCACGGCGTGGCGCTCGACCAGGTGGTCATGGCGCTGGTCATGAGGGCCATCATGGCGGGAGTGACGCTGGCGTCGAAGCGGAAGGGAACGACGCAGTCTGGCCAGACCTGGGCGATGTCGATGACGCCGACCGCGGTGTTGACCGGCTTCGAGATCAGATTGCCTTGCGCGTCGACCGGCCCGAGGTCGATGTCGCCTTCGAACCGCGCGTGGCCGTTGATGACCTGATAGCTGACCTTCCGAGGTGGGCCGAATGGTCCGTTGACGACACCTCTATGGAATCGCGGCGCCGGCTGCACGGCGACGTAGCCCTCGCCGGCCGGCGAGCGCGATGAGGCGGGTGCTGGTTGCGGGGGTTCGGCGGCTCGAACCGAGACGCACACGGCGAACAGAGATAGAGCGATCAAAATGCGAATGTGCATACCGAGGAGAGGCAGAGCTCGGCGGTTTCCCTACCTACGCCCCACGAGGTTCACGGAATTGTTGACCATCGCGCCCGGCGTAGCCTCGCGGCACGTAAGTCGTTGAAGGGATTGGTGGAGCCGAACGGGATCGAACCGTCGACCTCCTGAATGCCATTCAGGCGCTCTCCCAATTGAGCTACGGCCCCACGATGTTTCTGGCTGGCTGCCCTATCTCGGCAGGGTACGGGAACTAACGCGGCGGGCGCGTCGAAATTTCCCGGGGGCGCGATTCTAGCCGAGGGGCGTGGGAACATCAATTGCGAGGACTGGCTCGCTTGAATCGGATTACCCGCGCACTCCGGCACCGCAACTACCGCCTCTTCTTCGGCGGACAGAGCATCTCGCTCATCGGCACGTGGATCACGCGCATCGCCACGAGCTGGCTGGTTTACCGCCTCACCGGCTCCGAGCTGCTCCTCGGCGTCGTTGCATTCTGCAGCCAGATTCCATTGCTGATCCTGGCGCCGATCGCCGGCGTGCTCGTCGACCGCTGGGACCGGCATCGCATCCTCGTCATCACGCAGATCCTCTCCGCGTTGCAGTCAGCCGCGCTGGCGATGCTGGCGTTCACGCATGTGATCACGGTGGCCGAGGTGATCGTGTTGCAGTTGGTGCAAGGGGTGATCAACTCGTTCGACACGCCGGCGCGCCAGGCGTTCGTCGTGGAGATGGTGGCCGACCGCGAGGACCTGCCCAATGCGATCGCGCTGAACTCGTCGATGATCAACGCATCCCGCATCATCGGGCCGTCCATCGGAGGGTTGCTCATCGCCACAGTCGGCGAAGGATGGTGCTTCGGCGTCGACGCGATCTCCTACATCGCCGTGATCATCTCGCTGCTGATGATGCGCCTCACGCTTGCGCCGCGCGCACATGTCGATACGCACATGCTCGAAGAGCTGCGGACGGGATGGAGGTACGTGGCGGGCTTCGCGCCGGTGCGCGCGCTGCTGCTGATCATTGCGCTGGTCGGCGTGATGGGAATGCCGTACGCGACGCTGATGCCGGTCATCGCTTCAAGGGTCCTTCACGGCGGCCCGCACACTCTCGGCATTCTGATGACGGCATCCGGCATCGGCGCGCTGATGGGAACGGTCTACCTTGCCTCCCGGCACTCCGTCCTCGGCCTCGGCAAGGTCATCGTCGCCGCCAACGCTGCCCTCAGTCTCGGCCTGATCGCGTTCTCGTTTTCGCGCTCGCTGTGGCTGTCGGCGATCCTGCTGCCGATCGTCGGCGCGGGAATCATGGTGCAGGCGGCGTCGGTGAATACGATCCTGCAGACGGTGGTCGATGAGAACCTGCGCGGACGGGTGATGGCGTTCTATTCGGTGGCCATCATGGGGATGCAGCCGATCGGAAGTCTGTTGTCGGGAGTCGTCGCCGAGCGAATTGGCGCGGAGATGACGATCTTCTATGGGGCGCTGTTCTGCCTGATCGGGGGGATATGGTTCGCGATGCGGCGTGCGATGCTTGCGGAGTATGTTCGGCCGATTTACATCGAGCGGGGGATTCTGCCGTGGGACGATGGGAATCTTGCTCCGGCGCCGGCGACGGGGGTGGAGATTCGAATCTCTGATGATAAATGAACCACCGGGGCGGGGACGCCCCGGTGGCCGCGGGCGAGACGCCCGCACTCCTAGAACATCGCTGAAAGGGCGTTCAGGCGGTCGGTCCAGAAGGCGCGGATGCGGTCGGCTTCGGCTTTCGTGGCGAGTTTGCGGTGCTCGAGAGCGACCTGGCTTTTCGATTCACCCTTCGCGTAGAAGCCGATGTCGATCGGTGCGCCATCTTCCCAGCGGAGGCGGATGTATTTGCTCGGCGTGGCGCTGCGAACGGTGACCTTTACTCCGGGCAGCCACTTAGCGCGGGTGCGGGCGCTGCTGAATGCGGCGTAGAGCTTCGCCAGAGGCACGGCGATCGTCTTGCTTTTGGTCACCGACCAGTCGCCGCTGCGCATCTGGCCTTGCGCACGCAGGCCACGGATGCGCTCGTATCCGACGGCGACCATCTGCGTCCACCAACCCGGCGTGTTGTACTTCTCGCGGATGTACGCGACCAGCTCCGGATGAGACATCTCTTTGCCGCCGGCCTTGTCGAGCACGAAGACCCACTTCGACCAATCGCAGCCGGTGGCTTTCTTTACCGAATCATCGCTGAGCTTTGCCAGCGCGGCGTAGTCTTCGGGAGGAGCGACAGGCTCCGCGGGGGCTTGTTTCCTGACGAGATGAAGACGTGCGGTGGTGTACGACTCGCCGGTCTTCTGCATGCGCGTACGAACGACACGCTTGAAGTCTTTCTGCTGTGGCATCGCGAAATTCTCCTTCGTTCACGTTCGCGAGCACCGCTCCCAGCAGCGAAGCCCTCGAACGAAGGTTCGCAAGTACCCGACCCGGGAGTATGCCCCCCTTTGCCTCCGCATCGGGCCTTCGCTGGGGAAGGTCTCAGGAGGTTCGGCGCGAGTCAATCGCCGGGGTAATTGTATCCGCAGATGACGCAGATGTCCCGCAGATGGTTCGAAAAATCTGCGCCCATCTGCGTCATCTGCGGATCACTTCGGAAGCGTCACCACAAATGTCGCTCCCCTTCCCGGCTCGCTTTCCACTTCGATGTTTCCGCGGTGCTGGAGGATGAGGTGTTTGGTGATGGCCAGGCCGAGGCCGGTGCCGGCGATCTCCTGGGAGCGGCTTTTGTCGATGCGATAGAAACGGTGGAAGATCCGGTCGCGCTCCTCGGGGGGGATTCCTTCGCCGTGATCGGTGATGCGGACGATGCCGGAATCCGTTCCGGCGGTCACTTCGATATCGATCGACGTTCCTTCACCGCCGTACTTGATAGCGTTGTCGAGAAGGTTGGAGATGGCCTGCTGGATGCGCATTGCATCGCCGTGAACGCGCGCGCCGGCGCCGCTGACCTCGAAACGCAGTTCCTTCTGCGCGGCACGGTCGCGAAAGTCTTCGCAAAGATCTTCGACGAGTCGCCGCAGGTCGATCTCGGCGCGCTCCAGACTGAGGTCGCCGGCCTCGATGTGGCTCAGCTCCGAGAGATCCTGCGCCAGACGCTCGAGCCGCGCCAACTGCCGCGTCATGATGCGGCGGAGCTGGCCGTCCTGCTCCTCGGTCAGATGACCGCGGTCGTATTCGAACGTCTCGACGGCTGACTTGAGGGCAGCGAGCGGCGTTCTCACTTCGTGCGAAAAGTCGGCGATGAACTCGCGGCGCAGCTCCTCGAGCCGTTCGACGCGCGTGACGTCGATGAAAAGGGCAACGGCGGCGAGATCGTGCGACGGCAGCGGGAAGGCACGCATCTCGATCGTCCGCTCCTCGATGCCGCTGCGGAGCGAGAAGCGGCTGGCCGAGTCGGTGGAACCCGAGGTGCGATCGAGCGCGCGATCGAAGCCGGAGAGGATCGCTTCGTTGCGAAGAACGGCGGACAGCGCCTGTCCCACGAATCCGGGATCGAGGTTGAACATCGCTGCGAACCGGCGGTTGGCGAGGACGACGCGGCGTTGCCGGTCGATGGCCAGCACGCCCTCGCCCATGCCGTTCATGATCTGCTGGAGCAGCGCGTTCTGAAACTCCGCCGCGGACAGTTGGCGGGCGAGATCGGCACGGGAGCGGTAAATGCGCGATGCGATCTCATCGACCGCTCCGAAGGTGTCGACGTCGAGCGACGCGGATGCTTCGCCGTCCGGGCGCCCGAGGCGATCGGAGAGACGGCGAATGTCGTTGTTTGTTCGCGACCACAACGTGCCGAATGCGGCAGCGCATCCGATTGCGGCAACGGCGATGATGGCGAGGAGAAACATAGTTCTCATCCGCAGATTACGCAGATGTACGCAGATCTTCCTTCATCTGTGTCTATCTGCGTAATCTGCGGATCAAACCGGCGGATCGTACCGATACCCAAACCCCACCACCGTCGTGATCCGCTCCGTTCCGATCTTCTTTCGCAGATTGCGGATGTGCGCGTCGACCGTTCTCGTCTCCACGTCATCGCTCATCTGCCAGACCTCGGACAGGATCCGGTCGCGCGAGATGACCGAGCCGCGGTTGCGGATAAGGAGGAGCAGCAGCTCCATCTCCTTCTTGGCCAGCTTCACTTCCTGACCTTTGTGATAGACGCGGAAGGCCTTTTCGTCGATGCGAAGCTCGCCGTCGTCATAGCCGGAGGCGCTGGATGGCGCGGTCTGCGTGCGGCGAAGGATCGCGGCCACGCGCGCGACCAGCTCGCGATTGCTGAACGGCTTGACAAGGTAGTCGTCGGCGCCGAGCTCGAGGCCGGTGATGCGGTCGCGCTCCGAGCCGCGGGCGGTCAGCATCAGGATCGGCACCAGCTTCGTGGCCGGCTCGCGCCGCAGCTCGCGGCAGATGGTCAGGCCGTCGACGTCGGGAAGGTTGAGATCGAGAATCACGAAGTCGAAGCTGCCGCTTTGCACGCCCACGAGTCCTTCGTGCCCATCTTCGAAATGAACGACGCGATAGCTCTCGCGCTCCAGGTTCAGACGGATGGTGAAGGCAATGTCGGCGTCGTCTTCGATCAGCGCAATCTTCGTCATTTCGCCGCCGCAATGGTCGACGTGTGCTTGATCATTTTTCCTTCGACGAGATAGACCACCATCTCGCAGATGTTCGTGGCGCCATCAGCCATGCGCTCGAAGTACTTGCCGATGAACGTGAGCCGGATGGCCGAGGAGATGTTGCGGGCATCTTCGAGCATGTAGGTAAGGAGACTGCGGAACGAGCTCTCGGTGAGCGCGTCGACATTGTCGTCCTGCGTGATGACACGGCGGGCCAGATCGGCATCGCCGCGCACGAAAGCGTTGAGAGCTTCGCGCACCATGGCCTGAGCATCGTAGGCCAGTTGCGGCAGGGAGACGAGCGGACGGAGAAGCGGCTCGCGATTGAGCTCGATGGCTCGCTCGCAAACGTCCTGTGCAAGATCGGCGATGCGCTCGAGCTCGGGCGTGATCTTCATAATCGTGGCCACGAAGCGGAGGTCGCTGGCGGCCGGCTGCATCTTGGCGATCAGCTCGATGGTCTTCTGATCGATGAGCACCTCCATGCGGTCGATCTCATCATCATTCGCAATGACCTCCTCGGCCAGCGCAGAGTCGCGCTCGAGCAGCGCCTTGATCGAGCGCGCCATGGCATCCTCGACCATCGCTCCCATGCGAAGGAGAAGGTGCTTCAGGTCGTCAATGTCTCTGTCAAAGTGACGTTCCATGTATTGCGCCTCGTTTGTTGCGCTTCGCGCGTTGTCGGTTGTCGGTTAGATGCGCTTCGCGCGTTGTCGATGCTCGCTCACGCTCGCTATTGGTCGCCGGT
>Ga0307470_10000465_pt1 | contig 20080 bp, 14 predicted proteins | sample atmos_gasesAM3C__FD_204565 | JGI IMG/M metagenome (GOLD analysis project Ga0307470, IMG submission 204565) | Hardwood forest soil microbial communities from Morgan-Monroe State Forest, Indiana, United States - atmos_gasesAM3C_05 | ecosystem: Environmental > Terrestrial > Soil > Temperate forest... | reverse complement strand
CGGCCGGGAGAGGGGGTGACGCTGCGCGACGCCCTCGACCCCGCGGCGCGCCGCTTCTGGGTGCGGGAGCGCACCGCCTCGCGGGCGCTGGTGCCCGCGGACGTCCTCGGCGCGCGGCTGATCCCGCGGGGGAAGGATGCCTGGATGCTCTCCGGCGCGCTCTATCCGATCCCGCGGGGCGAGCTCGCGCTCTTCCGCGCCGGCGTCGTCGCCGAGCTCCGCGACGGGGAAGGGCCGGAGGCCGTCCCCCGCGTCGTCGCCCGCTCCATCATCGCGACCTGGCTGGAGTCCCTCACCGAATCGATGCTTCCCGCGCCGGCGGACGCCGAGGCCGGCGATCTCGTCCCGCTGGTCAACGATCGCTACGAGGTGGCGGACTGGGAGCGCCTGAGCGCGGCCCTGGAGAGCGCGAGCGGGGTCGACGGGAGCCGCGAGGACGGCTGGGTGCGCTGGGGGGAGAGCGGCGAAGAGGTCCGCGTCCTCTTCGCCCTCGACCCGGCGCCACCGCACGGTCTCGACGCCTTCGCCGCTTCCCTCGACCTGGCCGACGAGGCGCGCGCCTGGCTGCTGCGGGTGGCGGGCGAGGCCCTCCGCTTCGTGACGCGGCGGAGCGTCGGAGCCGAGGGCGATCCCGAGGGCGACCCCGGCGACCCGGCGGACGCGGAGGAGTGAGGGCCGCGGTCGCCGGCGCTACGCCGGCGTCGGCTACCCCTCGAGGCCCGCGACCAGGCTCGCGAAGCGGTCGAGGTCGACGTTGCCGCCCGAGAGGACGACGCCGACTCGCCGGCCGGCGACGCCGGGCACCCTGCCGTGGAGGAGCGCCGCGAAGCCGGCGGCGCCGCCGGGCTCGACGACGAGCTTCAGGCGCGAGGCGAGGAGCGCCATCGCCCGGCGCAGCTCGAGGTCGGAGACGGTGAGGACGTCCTCTACCAGGGCGCCGACGATCGCCAGGGTGCGCTCCGCCGGCTGCATCGTCTGCAGCGCGTCGGCGATCGTCGCCGGCAGCGGGATCGCGACCGGTCGGCCGGCGGCGAGCGAGCGCTTCATGTCGTCCCCCGCCTCGGGCTCGACCCCGAAGACCCGCAGCTCCGGCCGCACCCCGCGGCCGGCGACCGCGAGGCCGGAGAGCAGGCCGCCGCCGCTGCAGGGGGAGATCAGGACGTCGAGGTCGGGCACCTCCGCGAGCAGCTCGAGCGCGATCGTCCCCTGGCCGGCGATCACCGCGTCGTCGTCGAACGGCGGCACCAGGAGCGCCCCCTCCTCCGCGGCGATCCGCCGCGCGATCTGCTCGCGGTCCTCGCTGGCGCGGTCGTAGGCGACGACGCGCGCGCCGTAGCCCCGCGTCGCCGCCACCTTCTGGGCCGGCGCGTCGGCCGGCATGACGATGGTCGCCCGGATGCCCAGCTCCCGTGCCGCGAGCGCCACCGCCTGCGCGTGGTTGCCGGAGGAGAAGGCGACGACCCCGCGGGCGCGCTCCGCGGGGGTCAGGAGGGTGAGGCGCGAGAACGCTCCCCGCGCCTTGAAGGCGCCGACCCGCTGGAAGATCTCGCACTTGAAGAAGATCTGGCAGCCGAGGCGGGCGTCGAGCTGGCGCGAGGTCAGTACCGGCGTCCGGTGGACGTGCGCCGCGATCCGCCCGTGCGCGGCGCGGACGTCGGCGAGCGAGACCGAGAGCTGCGGAGAGGTGGCAGTGGTCATCGGCGCCGATCATACCCGCGCTCGAGATCGCGTCGGGCACGTCCTAGCCGTACTTCTTGAGCTGCGGCCAGAGCGCCGGGAGCGGCTGGCGAAGGCCGCGGCAGATCCAGACGTCGAAGTGCTCGTAGGGCATCGAGTAGGGGTGGGTCACGTGGCCGGCGAGCTCGACGCTCTGGAAGAGCCGCGCCAGGTGCTCGCGGTCGTCGTCGAGGACGATCATCACCTCGCCGGTGGTGCCGCGCGGCCCCCAGAGGAAGTAGGTGAGGTGGCCGCTGATCGCCTTGGGGAGGCCGAGGGCCGGGCCGAAGTGATCGATCGCCCCGGCCTGCCCGTAGTTCTGGCCGAAGATGGCGGCGCGGGCGCGGTCCGCGGCGGGCAGCGTGCGATAGACCCGCGCCACCTCGGCGGCCATCTCCGGCCAGCCGAAGCGGTCGGCCATGAGCTGCGGCAGCGGCCCCAGCTTGTGGGTCTCGATGCGCGGCTGCGAGAGGCCGATCGCCTGCGAATAGCGGATCAGGGTGGCGGGCGGCAGGAGGGGCACGAAGACGGGCGCCAGGACCACCCCCGAGAACGCGAGGGCGGTGGCGTAGGCCAGCTTGGGCCACCGCCAGCCGCGCCGCTCGAGCCAGCCCTCCAGCGCCACGCCGCCGCCGGCCAAGAGCATCGGATAGGCGGGTGCCGGGTAGTAGACGCGGCCGTCGAGCAGGAACATCTCGGCGAGGAGAGCGAGGTAGGCCAGCCCGAGGATCCGGTAGCGCCGTCCCTCCCTCCCCCAGAGGAACCAGGCGAGGCCGCCGAGCCAGAGCGGCAGCGCCAGCGGGTTGAGCAGCGTCACCTGCTGGGCCATGAACTGGAGCGGGGAGAGCGGCACGTCCCGCCCGCTCGCCTTGATGTTCCTGAGCATCTCGAAGTGCGGGAAGTGGTGCTGGACCATCCAGAGCAGGTTGGGCAGGAAGAGGGCGAGCGCGGCGATCCCGCCCAGCCAGATCCAGCGCCGGCGCAGGGCCCGGCGCTCGGGGGTGAGGAGGAGTCCCGCGAGGATGGCGACGCCGAAGAAGGCGACCGAGTGCTTGTTGAGGAGGCCCACGCCGCAGAGGGCGCCGAAGGCGAGCCAGCCCTCCCGCCAGCCGTCCCGCACCACGCGAATCACGATCCACGCGCCGGCGGTCCAGACGAGCTGCTCGACGGCGTTCATCGTGTGGATGCTGTGCATCACCATCCAGATCGGCGCCGTGAGCACGGCGAGGGCCGCGATCCCCTGCGCGAAGCGGCGCCCGCCGAGGTCGCGGGCCATGAGCCCGGCGAGGAGCACCAGGCCGGCGCCGGCGAGCGCCGGCACCAGGCGGACGGCGAAGAGGGAGTCGCCCAGGAGCGCGCGGACGAGCGCCGTCAGGGCGGGGAAGAGCGGCGGCATGTCGACGAACCCCCAGGCCAGGTGCTCGCCGCAGGCGAGGAAGTAGAGCTCGTCGATGAAGAAGCCGTAGCCGAAGCGGGCGCCCACGACGGTCGAGACGAGATGGAGCGCGAGCTTGGCGGCGGCGAGCGCGAAGACGGCGGCGGCGAGCCCGCCGGCCCGGACCCAGGGCGCGCGGCGGGCAGCGGAGCCGCTCAGGCGAGCTCCGCGCGGAGCACCGGGAGGACCGCGAGCCGGCGCTCCGCAGGCCGGTGCTCGCGCTCCCTCACCGCGGCACGCCGGGCACGGCGAGGTGCAGCCGCATCAGGCTGGGGCGGAAGGTGGTGGTGAAGAAGGGGAACGCCCCGTTGGTGATGTAGAGGTCGAAGCGGCCTTCGCCCCGGCGGCCGAAGGCGGCGTCGGTCGGGCCGTCGAGCCCGTCGGCCGCCGTCAGCAGGGTCGCGAAGGAGCCGTCCGGCGCGATCCGCAGGAGGCGGTTGAAGGGGTCCGTTCCGCAGTAGAGGTTGCCGTGCTCGTCGAAGGCGAAGTCGTCGCAGCCGAGGTCGTCCGGCAGCGCGGCGTGCACGCGCAGGTGCCCGGCGCTGCCGTCCGGCCGGAAGGGGATGGCGAGGATGGTGCCCTGGTTGGAGTTCGACACGTAGAGCTCGCCGCGGAAGACCTGCAGGCCGTTGGGGCCGGGGAAGGGGGCGTTGGGCGGGACCTTGAGGAGCGGGTCGTCGGCCCACACCGCCGCGGTCCCGCCGGCCGCCGGCAGCGTCCAGATCAGGCCGAGGGCCGAGTCGGCCACGAACAGCTTCCCGCGGTGCATCGCGATCCCGTTGGGGAGAGCCGCCGTGGGCAGCGCGGCGATCCGCGCCGCCGCACCGTTCGGCGCCACCTTCCACACGCCGCGGTTGGCCGGATCGCAGGCCGCGACGGCGGCGAAGAGGTTCCCGTCGTCGTCGAGCACCAGGCCCCCCAGGATGCCGATGAACGAGCCGCAGGGGGTCAGCGGTGGCCCGATCGGCAGCACGGCATGGGTCGACTGCGCGCCGTCCGGCGCGATCCTGCGGATCTCGCCGGTCAGGGCGAGGCTGATGTAGATCGTCCCGTCGCGGTCGATGGCGATGCTCTCCGGCGCCTCGAGGGCCGCCGCATCGAAGAGCGCCAAGGTCTCGACCCTTCCGGCGTCGGGCGGGTGCGCCCATGCCGCCGCCGGCAGCAGGGCGCCGAGCGCAGGGAGCAGGGTCGCGAGGGAGGCGGTGAGCCAGCAGCGCTGCGACGACAGGCGCTTCGTCTTCATGTGCGCTCTCTCCTTGGGAAGTTGGGAGCTCCAGGAAGCGTAGTGCCGGCAGACCGCTCTCATAGGCCCGCGAGAGCACGGGCGAGGGGAAGCCACGGCCTCGCCGATCCCACACTGCCCGCCAGGCCGGAGCTCCTCAGGTCACGGCTTGAGCGGGCGCGAAGATCCGGCGCAGGGGCTTGAGACCGCCGAGCTTCCCCGCGTCCACTGTCACGAAGGCGAGCGGCGCGAAGTGGTGGTCGACCCCATGGGGCTGGACCGGATCGGACTTCCCTGCCGTTCCGGGCCACTCGACATCGCCGGTCGCCGTGCGCGCCGGGATCAGCCAGTAGTCGCCCCGCCGGTAGGTCGCACCGGGCTGGAACTGGATCCGGATCCCGTCCTCGAGCGGCAGCCAGCCTCCGCCCTCGCCGGTGCCCTCGGAGATGGGCAGGGCGCCGTTCTGGAGCGGCGAGCTCCCCTGGCTCTTCGCGATCTCCTGATGATCCCAGCGACGCAGCAGGGCATGGCGGGCGAGGGCGCTCGCCTCGTCGTGCTCCGGCACGTCGACGTCCGCGGTGGGAGACTTCAGGCGGACCATCATCCGCCGCGGATCGACGGCCTCGACCCGGAACAGAGAGAGGGGATCGGCGTCCTCCCGGACGCCGAGGGCGTCGTCCACGAACTCCACCCAGTCGCCGGGCTTGAGGCCGGACCGGGCATCCCGCCCGAGGCTTTCCACGGTGACCGAGTCCCCCTCGCTGCGGACGACCGCGAAGACCACCGAGCCGTTGTCCCGCGACCACTTGAAGGTGGGCGCGATCTCGTCCCCCACCCTCCCGCCGCGGTGGACCTCCACCCGATAAAGCTGGTTCTCGGTCCCGCGATAGCGGGCCTCCGGCGAGGCCTGGCAGGGCTCGGTGTCCGCGGGATCCCCCTTGGCCTCCGCCCGGAGCTCGCCCCGGTGCTCCGGCTGCCACTGTTGGACCCAGGCCGGCCATCCGGCGGGGTCCACGTTCAGGTCGGCCGGGATGTCCTTTCCTTCCGGATCCTTGCTGGTGGCTCGGACCCGCCAGACGACCTTGGACCGTAGCGCCGTGTCCAGCCCGCCCAGGGCGACCTCCCGGAGGGCTCCGTCCTCGATCGGCAGGACCTCGCGCTCCCAGACGTCCAGATAGAGCAAAGAGCGCTTGCCGTCGGGCAGAGCCGGCAGGAGGCTCCCGTCCTTCCCGCTGTCCAGATCCTCCGCGTTCTCGCAAAGGACGCCGTCGACGTAGTAGCGCCCGTGGCTGAGACTGTAGCGGCTGCCCTGCGCATCGAGCTTGACCTCGAAGCCGTCGGCGGCCGCCGGCCCGCCGTAGGGGCCGATGAGGTCGGCCGCCAGGGTCTGCAGATGGTCCAGAAGGATGGCGGTCTGCTCGTTGAAGTCGGCGTCGAGCTGCACCCGGCCCTGCTGCATCAGGACGCGCAGGTAGTGCTTGCCCGCATCGAACGTGGCGCGTGAGATATCGGCTTTCATGGTCCCTCCCTAGCTGGCGTGGATCAGCCCCGCGTCCAGGCCGGCGGGTGCGTACTCTTCGAGGCGGGCGCGCAGATTGGCTTCCCGCTGCGGTTGGAAAAGATCGTGGAAGGCGCCCATCTCCGCCTCGTCGTCGGCGCCGCGCCGGATCTCCTCGGCGCAGGCGTCGGCGAGCTGGCAGTAGTCGGGCGCGCCGTAGAGCGTGCTGTTGAAGAGCGGCCGGACCCGCCCGCTCTCGCGCTGCCGGGCGGCCTCGTCGTCTTTGGGGATCGGCGCCAGCACCAGGTCGGGCTGGCACTCGTAGCGCCGGGGGGTGCGCGAGCCCGAAGCCATGGAGCAAAAACGCACGCAGCCGGTCTGGCGGCGGGCGACCCGCACCTCCCCGCCGAACAGGCTGTTCTCGGCGAGATCGATCGCATGGGTGAGGACCTTTCCCCAGACGGTGCAGCGCCGGAGGGTCAACCGGGCGTGCGCCAGGGGGTCGCCGGGGGCGCCCACGGCCTCCCGCTCGTTGCTGGTGGCGTCCAGGATGCTGTCGGTGATCTGGATCGGTACGGGATCGGCCTCGACCTCGTCTTCCACCACCTGGATGGAGCCGAGGATGCTGTGCTCGATGACCACGCGCCCTCCCTTCGCACCGACGTCGGTCAGCTCCAGGCTCGGCTCGGCGGCCCGCTTCGGCCTGCAGTCGACGGTCAGCCCCCAGCCCGGCACCAGAGTGCAGTGACGGAGGGTCGCGCAGACGCCGCCGGTGACGGCCACGCTGCGGCCGGTGATCAGGAGGCCGTCGAGGGTGAAGGCGCTGCCGGCCTCGCCTCGGACGCTCAGGAAATCGGGGCGCTCGGTCTGCCAGTCGAGGAGGCGGATGACCGGGCGGGTCCGGTTCGCGGCGCGGATCTGCAGGCTCTCCCCCGCCTTGAGCTCGATGTGGATCGGCTCGGCATAGACGCCGCTGTCGGCGATCTCCACGACGGCCGCCCGGCCCCCGTCCTTCCGCCACCGGTCGAGCGCGTGGCGGATGTGCCGCAGCTTCTCTTTCTCTCCGATCCGATAGACGGCGGCGCCTTTCGCCATGGAGAGCGGCCGGTCGTACTCTCCTCCGCCGAGGTCGGCGCTGAAGCCGTAGCTGTAGGAAACCCATACCCCGCGCTGCGGCAGCTCGCGGGGCGGGAAGGCGATGCGGCCGAGCCGGGGATCGACGGCCACCTGCCCGCGGCGCGGGCGGTAGCGCCAGTCGGTCAGGTCGGCGACGACGATCTTCTCCACCGTCACCGCCTCGCGGACGACTTGGTGGTGCTTGCCGGGGCCGGCCGGCCGGCCCAAGAAAATGCAGAGGCTCTTCCCCTCGCCGTAGTAGTTCTGGAGATGATCGGCGAGGGCGCGCCGGCGGATGGGTGCGGGCACGTTCAGCTCCCCGGCGGTGCGGCAGGGATCGGTCTCCGGCGCCAGACGGGTGAAGAGCGGCGCGTCGTTGCCGAGCACGCTGAAAGTGAAGCAGTGCGGGCCGACCTCTTCGGCGCAGTGGGCCGGCGTCCGCGACACCGGATAGGAGCGCAGGCGCCAGAGGAAGAGGCCGACCCCGGCGACGGCGTGGCGGCCGGCGCTGCGGTGCGAGGAGAGGCGCCGCACCTCGGCGGTGCGGGCGAGCTCGTCGAACGGCCCGCCGAGGCGGCCGAGGGCGCTCCCCTGCCGCAGATCGGCGGTGCGCCCGCGCTCCGGCCGCAGGTGGTCGAGTCCCTGGCAGAGAGCGGCGAGCCGGTGGAATTCGACCGCGCGGGCCGGCCAGCCGGCGACGTCGCGGGCGAGCAGCTCGAGGAGCGCCAGGGTTCCCTTGCGCCGCCGGTAGCGCAGGGTGTTCGCCACCTCGCGGCGCGGCACCAGGATCTTGTCGCGCAGCAGCTCCTCGGGGCTCCGCCCGGAGCCCGGCTCGCCGGCCTCGTGGACCGGCCGGTAGCCGATGAGGTCGCCGAGGTAGGGCACCACCCAGTCGTCGCAGGTCTCGATGAACCAGTTGTCGTAGAGGTGGGCGATGTCGTCCTCGACGACGTCTGCCTGCTCGTTGATGACGCGCAGCAGGGCGCGCAGCGACGATCCCTGCTCGGCGTCGCGCTGGCGGTAGACGACCGGCAGCAGGTCGTAGAGGCGGTCCGGGGAGCGGCTCATGGCACGAGCTCCTTCAAGAGGAGGGTCGCGGGGAGATCCGGGGAGAGGACGATGAGCTGCGCCGGAAGGATCCTGCCGCTCGCCTTGTCGCGCCGCGCCAGACCGGCGACGATCCGCTCCCGCGGCTGATCGCTCTCGAACCCCTCGAGCAGATGGGGAAAGTCGTTCGGATCGGTGCTTCCCGGGAGGGCGGCCAGGAGGTCCAGGTCGACGAAGTCGACGCCGGGGACCCGCTGGATGGTGCCGATCGCTTCGCTCAGCGTGGCGTGCTGCCCGAGGTCGCGGCGGTCGAAGGCGAAGCGGTCCAGGAGGGCCGTCCGGATCTTCGGCTCGACGTCCTCCCAGGCGTAGTCCGGGAGGACCCGGACGCCCCCGCTCACCACCAGGAAAGAGAGGTCGCGCAGCTCGATGCTCACCGGCAGGCGGGGATCGCCGAAGCGGTGCAGCGCCTCCTCCAGGTTCTGGTGGAGGTCCGAGGTCGGCGCGATGGGGACGTCGTCCTCGCCGGCGATGGTGAGATGGACGATCTCGCGCCGTCCGTCGGAGAGGCGGGCGGCGCTCGCCTTGCCGATGCCGGCGAAGGTGCGGGCGAAGTCGGCGTAATCGGTCACCGAGACCAGCCGGTCGAGGGCGAGGACCGCCAGCGGCGCGTGGCGGCGGGCCTGGTCCCGGCTCTCGGGGTCCGCGCCGCCGGTCGACGGGAGCGGGTTGATCACTCCTTTGACCCCCAGGGGCCGCGAGGCCAGGAGGTTGATCCGCTCCGCCGGCACGTTGCCGCCCTTGCCGATGCCGATGCGGTAGCGCGCGCGGACATTGTCTGCGCCGGTGGGGAGACGGGCGCCGCGCCGGCCGTCGCCGAAGACCGCGGCGGTCTTGCCGTCGCCCTCGGTACGGGTGGTGTACGCGCGGTCGTTCGGCCCCAGGGAGGCCGGGCTGGGCGCTGCGTGCCAGAGCACCTCGTTGACCCGCACCTCCAGGGTGCTGGCGATCCCGGAGGGCGTTGCGGCCGAGACGAAGGTCAGGGGACCCTGGCGCAGGGCGAACCGTTGCCGCGGCCGGCTAGCGTCGCCGGCTCCCAGCACCTCGACGCGGGTCTCGCCATGGGTGGCACGGACCACGTTGCCGTAGATCGTGACCGTGTCCAGCTTGTAGCAATAGGCCAGGGGATCCGCGAGGAGGAGCCGGGTGTGGACCCGGTCGCCGGGCAGGGCGGGGTCGAAGACCTGCTCGACGCCGGCGAGCATCGCCAGCTCCTGGGCGGGCACGCCCGGCACGCTCACGGCCTGGGCGGGGCCCGTCGCCGTGACCGCTGAAGCCCCGGTCCCGTCCGGCGAGCCTGTGACAGTGGTGTCGGGCTGGACCGTCGCGGCCAGATCGGCCCGCTCCCCGCTGACGATGAGCCAGCGCCCTGCCAGCAGGCCGTCGTAGAGGCCCTGGAGCTCGATCCCGTCGCCGCAGACCGCCTCCTCCACGGGATCGAGGGGCTCCTCGGCGAGCTCCAGGAGCTCGCTCTGGGCATAGACGGAGGTCTCCCGGACGACGGCGAAGGTGTCGACCGTAGGGCCATCGAGTGCGAGCCAGTCCTGGTCGAGGCGCACTCTGGTCTCTTTGCCCGTCAGCCCATAGGCCCCGCGCGAAATGTCGCGCACCTCGCTGGTCTTGGTGATGACCAGATCGGGGATGTTGCCGAGAGCGTTCGGACGGTCGAGGACGATCCAGCTCCCGGGGAGGATCTGCGGATAGACGGTGTCGAGGTGAACGACGTCCTTTTTTTCGAGGCTCTCACCGGAAATTGCGAGCATGAGGACCTGTTTCTCCGTCATCACCTCGCCCGGCTCGCTCAGCGGCGCGAGCGGCGCATTGTGGCCGAAGACGGCGGCGCGGGTGCGCAGGGCGTACACGCGGACCACCGGGGCCGGGGTCACGGGCACGTTCGCCCACGCCTGGTAGAGCCTTCCCCGCAGCTCCGGCCGGGCGGCGGCGACCAGGCGGGGGAACAGGTCGGAATTCCGGGCGTAGACCTGTTCGGGAGCGAGGGCGAGCTGCTGCCGGCTGCGCGGCGGGATCGACGGCGGCTTGGCCAGGGAGGACAGCACGCCGGAGAGGTCCGCGACGGGCGTGGGCCCGGAGGCCGTCGTCCCGCTGGCCTGAGTCGCCAGCGCGGCGACGAGCCGGCCCTGGACCTCCTGGATCCACGGCGCGATCTTCTTGAACCCGCCGCCCTGCGCGGTCTTGAGCTCGCCGGCCAGCTTGGGCAGGACGCTCTCTAGCTTCGCCAGCCCCTCGGTCTCACTGGCCGCCAGGCTCGTCTCCACGTCGGCGAGCAGACCGAGGACGCGCTGCGTCGTCTGGCTGTTGGCGGAGACCACGTTCTCCGGATGGCGGAAGTGATGGACGACCGCGAGCACCGCTGCGGCCCGGACGTGCGCCTCCTGGTCCGCGACGGGCGGCGGATTCCAGGGCTCGACCTCGACCCGGGTGCGGTCCAGCAGCGGCTCGAGGGTCACCTCGCGGACCCTGTACAGCCCCCGCGAGGACCCGAAATCGAGGAGCAGCGGATCGTTGCTCCGCAGGTTGGTCGAGATCCCTCGAAAGTAGATCGTTCCGCCGGTGAGGAGGCGCCGCGCGGTGAGCACCTGCGGCCGGGTGCGCCGGGCCTCGAGATGGTTCCAGGCGGCGCGGGCCTCCAGTGACTCGGCGGTCTCGAAGGTCTGCGGCAGCTCGCCCGCGCCGGGCGTGCTCTGGGCGCGGCTGCCGGCCGGGACCGTGACCGCGCTGCCCGCCTCCAGCTCGAAGGCCAGGTGGACGCTGGCCGCGACTCCGGGACGCGGCTCGTAGCCGACCAGCCGGGCCAGCTCCTGGACGGAACGGCGCTCGGTGGCGGTGCGCAGATACCCCTCGTTGGCGAGCCGCTCCTGGTAGAAGGTGAGCACGTCGGCCACCGTCGCCCAGCCGTCCAGCAGCGCGAGGGCAGGATCGTCCGCGGCGCGCGTGCGGAGTTGCGCGAGCTCCGGGAGCTCGGCGCTCGACAGGCGGGCTTCCATGGTCGCGAGGAAGCTCGCGTGCGTGCCGGCGCGGTAGGCCAGGGCGTCCAGCCCCGGACGGTTCCAGACGGTCTCGGGGGTCAGGGGCTCGATGCCTTCGCAGCAGCCGCAGGAGCAGGCGCCAGTGCCGGCACCGTCGCAGCAGGTTCCGCTCATCGTCCACCTCGCAGGCTCAAGTCGAGCCGGCCGTTCTCGGGGAACCGGGGATCGCCGTCGAGGCGGGCGATCTCCAGCGGACCCAAGGGGAGGAGACCCGCCTCCAGCTCGCCGTTCGGCCCCTCGTGCAGGCGCTCCAGCCGGGTCACCCGCACGCTCTCGACACCGGTGACGGACCACGCCGCCGCGATCAGCCGGCTCGCCGCGATCCCCTCGCCGAAGCTCAGGTTGTCGGGATCGAAGAAGCCGTGCCGGCCGAGCGTCTGCCGCAGGTCGGCCTCCACGTGGCCGCGCAGGTAGGAGGGGCGGACGCAGACGTCGAGCCGGACGGAGAGCGGCACCTGGACCGCCGGAGCGACCACCACGTCGTGCCCGATCCGTCGGTAGCACTCGAGCACCGCCGCGATCTCGCGGAGCAGCGCCGCGTCCTCCCGGCCGCAGGGCAGATCGACGGCGACCAGCACCTCGTCGCCGCTGCCGGTCCAGCGCAGGGCGGCGGCGGCGCGGACCACCCGGCCGGCGAACTCCCGCTCGACGATCCGGGCGTAGTCGTCGGCGGTGACGGCACGCTCGATCTCTTCGCGGAAGACGTGGGGCGCGAGCAGCCGCACCTCGGCCACCGTCTCGGGCGCCGTGCCGCCGCGGGCCGGCAGCGGGTTGCGCGGCGTCAGGGTGAGGCCGGAGAGGGTCTGGCGGGGGACGATGAACGCGATCGCCTCGGCGCCGACGTTCCCCGCCGGCCCGCCGCCGATCCGATAGGTCACCTGGAACGTTGCCCCCGCCTCCGGCCGCCGGCCCAGCTCGCCGTCGCCGAAGCGCAGGAGGGCGCGGCCGTCTTCGTCCACCTCCACCGCGAGGTCGAGATCGCCCGGACCGCTCGCCAGCAGATCGCGCCGCGGGCTCCACCCCTCCGCTACCTCCAGGGCGGGGAGCGCCCGCCGCGGGTCCTGGCGCACCATGCTCGCGGCGGACGCGCCGGCCGCCCAGAGCTCGGGATCGACCGGCTCGGAGTAGACCAGCGGCCCCCGCGCCAGCGAGGGGCGGAACAGCGCGGCGATCTCCCGGACCTCGGACGGCCGCCCTTCTCCCTCGCAACGCTCGACCGTCGCCTCCACCTCCACCGGCCCCAGCGTTTCGGGCGGCAGGCGGCGGCCGTGATCCACCAGCACCACGTTGCCGCGCGCCACGCTCACGCCGTCGATCCGCGCGCAGGGCCCGGACGGACCGACCGCCGGCCCCACCACCGAGAGGCAGAGCGGGAACGGCAGCGCGTCCTCCGCCGCCCACTCGATCTCCACGACCGGCGTGTCGTCGAGGGAGTCCACGTCCTGCGTCACCGCCGTCAGACGCACGGCATGGCGGTGGGACGGGTCGGCGTCGTCCGGATCGCCCGTCCTGGGGCCGATCACCTCCGCGAAGAGGAGCACGTCGCCGACCCGGAGATCGAGCGCCCGCCGGCGCCGATGCGGCGGCTGCTTCGGCGGCTCCGGAGGCGGACAGTGCTCTTTGGCGCCGTACCCCGGCGGATCGGGCTGCGCCGCCTCGTCGAGCCACCGGTCCACCAGGGTGGCCCGCGCCGCGCCCCGGGCCAGGCAGCACTCGCCGTCGCCCCAGGTGTAGAAACGGATTTCGTTGTGCGCCCGGCGGAAGCGGAGCGGCGTCCGGGGATCGGCGACCAGCGGCTCGAAGACCTCGTAGAGGCCGGCCGGCACCGGCGCGAGCACCTCCGCCGGCAGCAGGCCGGCCTCCTGCGGGGCGCCCTCATACCGGGTGACGAAGAAGAGGTCCTGCGGCGGGATTTCCCTGTCTTCCTGATCGGTCGCCACGCTCACCCAGGCGCGGGCGTTGCAGCCCTCGTGCATCGGGTAGTCGACCAGCCGGACGTGGCGGCGGACGGAGATCCGCCGGCGGGCGGTGTCGAGATAGGCCTCGGTGGCGACCGCGTCCTGGAAATAGCTCAGATGATCGCCGGCATAGGCGAGCAGCTCGACGAGCGCGATGCCCACGTCCGGCACGTGGCGCTCCCGCCACTCGGGGAGGAGCAGCGCCAGGCGGTCGAGGAGGAGCTGGCGGAAGCTGGCGTAATCCTTGGCCAGGTAATTGATCTCGGACTCGGCCCGGCGCTCCGGCGGGCAGACCTCGCCGGCCGCGCAGTCGAGGCCGCTCGCGCAGCCGGCCTTGAAGCTGAAGCGGAGGCAGGAGTAGCGACGATCGAACCCCGGGAACGGCCGGCCGGTGGGCTCGCCGCGCTCGTCCACCTCGACCAGGCAGAGGGTATAGGTGGAGAAATCGCCGGGCTGGTCGACGGTCACGCGCATGCAGTCGTCGAGCTCCGGGTCTTCTTCGAGGCAGAGATGGAGACCGGTCACCCGTAGCTGCACGCGCCGGCCCCCCTCGATCCGGACGTTCTCGCGACCGATCGCTTCCGGCGCCTGGCCCAGGAAGTAGACGGTCAGGGTGAGCTGATCCTCGCTCACCTCCAGGTAGTCCAGACCGTTGAGATTCCCGGCCGCGCGCACGGCGTGGCGCCGCCGCTCGTCGCTGCAGACTAGGTAGGTCTCGCCGCTCATACGCCGCTCCGCTCGAACGTCGCGACCCGCGCGGCGCCGGTGCGCCGCACCGCGTACTGCACGGTGACGCGCAGCGAGGCGTCCTCGCTCTCGACCGCCAGCCCCTGGAGGTCGATCACGTCCCCGAGCCAGCGCTGGAGCGCCGCCTGCACCGTGAACTGGAGCGCCGCCGCGAGCTCCGGGCTGTTCGGCGCGAAGACGAGCTGCAACAGGCCGCTGCCGAAGTCCGGCCGGTTGACCCTCTCGCCGGGGCTGGTGAAGAGGAGCTGCTCGATCATGTCGCGGAGGTGATCGTCGTCAGCGGTGACGGCGGTGCGCCCGCGGCCGTCGAAATGCAGGGGAAAATCGATGTTCATCGCCGGCTCCTAGGTCGCGAGCACACGCTTCTGGATCGCCGCGGAATTCGGCGGCCCCTGGGGGATCTGCTCGACGCTGTAGCCGAGGGTGGCCGGAGTCAGGATCGCCGCGGGCTGTCCGTTGACGAGGACGCGGGTCGCCGGCTGCACCCGGATGGTGACGCACGGCTGCGGTTTGGTCCCGGAGGGCGCCGGCACCTGGAACAGGCAGCCGGCGACCGTGAGCACATTGGCGACCGTCAGCACCGGCTGGGTGAGATTCACGAAGACCCGCGGCGGCGCCGGCGGCGACCCGGCCACTGCACCACCGTGGAGGCAGGTGGTGATGGCGCCGATGTGGACGAGAGGGCCGGGCATGGGCGGGTTCTCGGTTACTTGATCACCAGGGCGCCCTGATTGATCGTGACCACGCCGCCCACTAGGCTGATCATCGCCCCCGTGCCGTCCGAGAGCACGATGCCGGCCGCGGGAGTGATGAGGATGCTCGGCCCGACCGGCCCCAGGGCGGTCTCCAGGCGCAGGCCCTCCCCGGGTGTGGCGCTGATCACGATGCGGTTCTGCGCCTGCGACTGGATGACGATCGGCGGCGTCACCGGCGGCGCCGCCTGCGCCGCCGCCGGGATCTCCGCCGCCGAGCCCCAGAAGCTGCCGCTGATCACCGGGTAGTCCGGATCCCCCTGCTCGAACTCGACCCACACCCCGGCGCCGATCGTCGGCACCGCGTACATGCCGGTCTGCAGTCCCCCCACCGGCGAGCTGGGCATGGCCCAGGTCGACGGGATGACGTTCGAGACGTCGGGGACGATCACCTGCACGCGCCCCATGCGCAGGGGATCGACGTTGTTGATCACCGTGGCGCGGTAGCGCCCGAGATATTTCTTCGGGCACTCGTCGGCGCCGTCGCCGTTCATGCCGATGCTCATGCGGCGACCCTCGGCACGGTGGAGAGCAGGCCGTTGCGGGCGAGGGTGAAATCCTGCTTGTACTCGCCGCGCTTGATCTTGTGGGTGACGCTCTTGACGTAGTAGAGGCCGTCGAAGGCCGGTCCGACCCCGCGCAGCCCCACCAGCTTCCGGGCCTTGAGCACCCGCCCGTAGCGCACCACGTCGAGCGAGCCGGTGGCGCTCACGGCGTCCGACGACTGCGCCGCCTTGGCGAGGCCGATCAGCGCCGCCTGGATGGGCGTGAGCTTGGCCGTCTCGGCGATGGGGAAGGTCGCCTTCGGCAGCGGCGGGATCAGACCGAGCGGCGGGCTGAGCGGCGTGATGTCCGGGATCGGAATGACGAGCGGAGCCTTCGAGTTCGGCTCCTGGATGTAAAGGATGGGCAGCTTCTTGTGCTCCGAGTCGAAGCCGAGTTGGATCGAGTCCACGTTGGTGTGCGCATCCATCGCCACGTTGAGCGCCGGCTGCGGCACGCCGATCTTGATCTGCGGCCCCCAGTACGCCACGCTGGTCAGCGGCGCCGGCCCCGGCTCGACGTAGAAGACGTAGCCCACGCGGTCGGCGAGCGTCCGCATGTAGCAGAGGTCCGTCCCCTGCTGGCGCGGGATCTGCTGGACGGGGATCGGCACGTCCAACAGGATGCTCGGGATCACCAGCGGCACCACGCCGAACGCCAGGTATTTGAGGAGGATCAGCGCCACCCGCGCCTCCGGCGGCATGGCCGGGAACGGCACGCCGCTGAAGTCGAGGTAGTCCATCACCCGCGACAGGTCCTCGCCGGTCACCGTGAGCACCGAATGGCCGGGATCGGCGCCCGGCGCGATCCGGTGATCCGTCATCACCCCGTCCATCAGCACTTCCGTCATGCCGTTGATCGTCACCACGATCACCACCCGAATGAGCGGGATCTGCGCGCCGCCCGAGAGCAGGAAGATAGTGTGGAGCGGCGAGCTGTTGCTCAGCGCGAACTTGAGCTGGAAACCGCTCGCCTTGCCGTCCGTGGTGGTGACTTCCAGGTCGGTCAGGGCGTCGAGGACGACCTGCGGCACCGGCACCGGCACCGCCGGACCGATCATCAGCGTGAGCCGCACGGGATTGAAGATCGGATCAGACATCGGGCGGTCCCGGGATTCCTTCGGGCAGCGTGATGCGCAGCCGGCGGCCGGTCTCCGCGGTCAGCTCGTCGGGACGCAGGGCGCCGTTGGCGTCGCAGAGGCGCCAGAACTGCTCCGCGTCGCCCAGGTACCGCGCCGCCAGGTTGTCCAGGCGGTCGCCCTGGACCACGGCGTGCTCGGTGAGGAGGGCGAAGCGATCGGGCGACGGCACGAAACGGCGCAGCAGGAAGACGATCGTCTTGCCCTCCGGCGTCTCCAGCATCACCGTGTCGATGCCGTGATACCGGCTGTTCGGCGGGAACAGCGTGAGACCGGGCTTGAGCACGCCGGCCTGGAAGAGGAGCTGGGTCGGATCGTTCACGGGATCCCTCCGATGCCGAGCGCGCCGAAGGAACCGACCGGTCCCGACTGGGCGAGCAGCTCCTTCTGCTGGTGATAGATCATGTAGAGGCTCCCCCCCTTTTGATCGAAGCCCAGGTCGTTGACGGAGAGCACGCGCATGCCGAGGCTGACCTTGGCGCGGATCGGGTTGAGCGCCGGATCGAAGGCCTCCTCGGTGATGCTGAGATCGGTCAGGCGAACGGGGACGATGCGCTTCTCGCTCCACACGAAGAGGGTGAGCGGCGCCTGCGCGGGCACGATCTCGAGCGTTCCGCTCTTGGCGAGGTTGTTGTTCTCGGTGAGCCGCGCGCTCTGCGGATAGAGGATCGTCTCGAGCACCGCGAGCTGTGGCTGGAGGCCGAGCTGGACCGCGATCGGGTTCTGCTCGGGCTGCTCGAGCTGATCCGTGGCGTCGATCTCCACCTCGACCTTGATCGTCTCGACCGGAGGCCCCTTGAGCCGCAGCGCCTCCGAGCGGTCGCCGCTCTCGGCCCCGAACGCCTGCGGCTGGAGCGAGCGGGTGATCGTGTCCGGGTTGTACTGCAGCGCGATCACCCGCCGCACCAAGCCGGTCTCCGGATCGATCAGCACGATGCCGCCCTTGAGCAGGCGGGGGGAACCGGGGAATGAGGTCATGGCGCTCCTTGCGGAAGGCAGCTCGAACGGAGGGCCCGGGGAGGCCCGCGATCGGGTGTCTCTTGGGAGTAGGCGATGAAGCGCTGGTTTCGTTACTACAGGATCGCCGGAGGAGGGGTGGAATGGGCGGGAGGATGGTGCCTGCGCAGGCGCACCTCAGAACCCGAACGGCGAAGGGTCGACATTGGTCTGGAACTGCTCGAGATTCAGCGTGCCGAGAACCTTCTTCAGCTTCGCTACGTCGACGTTGCCATGGATGGCGGTGGCCGTCCGGCCGATCAACTGGTCCAGCTTGGCTCCCATCATGCGGCGCGTCCACTCTTCCTGCAGGACGGCGGCGATCGGCCAGTAGGAGAGGTGCCAGGGCTCCTCTACGTAGTGGCGCTGCGTCGTGTCGGGAGGCTTCTGGCCATAGGGGTGGAAGAAACCGAAATTCGCCGCCTCCGCTGCGAGGAAGGGGATGACCGGCGTGAGCTCCCCGCCCCCTTCCCACCGGTTCCGGGTGGGATCGATCACGTCGAGGTCGGTCCCCCAGGCATGGCGCGAGAAGCCGGGCAGGGACCGGGTCGTCATGACGTCGAGGACGCCCTTCTCGATGTCCTCGTCGGTGCTCTTGCTCGTCGTCCGCTTGGCGAGCTCCGGCCCCGCGACCCCGGCCTGATCGGTGAACGTCCGGACATGGCTCGCCTTGGTCAGCTTGCCGGCGCCGGCGGCCTTGAGCTTCTTTCGAACATCCTCCGGCTGTCCCTTCAGCCAGTCCTGGTAGCTTGCCGCGAGACCGCTGAACTTCTCGTCGACGATGCCCTTGATCCGTTCGCGCACCTTGATGTCAGCAGGTGAGGCGCCTTCTCCGGTCAGAAAGGAGTCCGACACAGTGTGGCGCAGGAGCTCTCCCGGCGGCATCTCCTTCTCATCGAGGAGGAACTCCTCGATCCCCGGCAGGATCGTGGCGACGCTCCGGTCTCCGGTCGCGGCGAGCTCGTTCTTCCCGCCGACCTCATGGGTGATCACCGGCGTACCCCTGCCGCCGGCGGACTCCGGGGCCGAGGCCCATTTGCCGAGGCTCGCCTGCTTCGTGGTGACGCCGACTTCCTTCTGAATTGGGTAGACGGCGCGGCAGATCCCAGTGTCGAGCTTGTTCGCCCGGACGTTGGCCTCGGGCTTCTTCCCCTTCGACCGCATCCGCAGCGCCATCCGGCAGGCGAGGGCGACGGTCGCCGGATCGGACTCGGGGTCGGCGAAGACGCCTCCCTTCTCCTCTCCGGTGACGGAGTGAAGAGCCAGGATGCGGTCCGGCTTCAGCGTCTCGATCACCTTGCGGACCGCCGCCGTCTCCGGCTGCTCGGCGGGGATCTGCGCTCCTTTCGCCGGCTCCGGGGCCGTCGTGAGGCCCGGGAAGTTGCGATTCAGGTCGACGCCACAGGCGTTCTCCCGGTTCCTGTGCGCTACGCCCCAGGGGTTCATCCGAGGGATCAGGATGGTGTCGAAATCGCGCGCCAGGGGATCGGTCCCCGAGTCGAGGCGCGCCTTCAAGGCGTCCGTGACCTGAACGCCGCCGAGCTCGTCGCCGTGGACACCTCCGACAACGAGAGCCCGGCGGGCCGGCCCGTACAGGCCGGAGGGGCCCTTTCTCATCCCTGAGCTCTTGACGATCTCCCGCTGCGGGCGAGGGGGCCACTCCTCGGCCTTCTTTGGATCGGCCGCCGGAGCGCTCTTCGTCCCCGGCTTTTTCGCGGTGCTCGCGGTGTTGTTGGGGTAGACGAAGGCCTCGATCGGCAGGGCCTTCTCCTTATTGCAGGTCGCGGACTGGCCGATCTCCCCGCTCGACTGGGTGAGAGGATCGCCCCAGAACAGCTCATCGTCGAGCGTCGCGAGATCGAGCGGCGCCCGGGCAACCCGCGCCGGGGCGCCGGGGCCGGACTGCTGGATGACATGGGTCAGCTCGTGGGCCAGCAGGCGCTGTCCGTCCGGAGCGCCGGGCGCGAGCTCCCCCGCGCCGAAGACGATCCGCTCGCCGACCGTGAAGGCCCGCGCATGGAGAGCTCGCGCCGACTCCGCCGCGGCGTCGTCGGTATGCACCCGCACACGACTGAAATCGTAGGGAGCTGGTTCTCCGGTTACGGGCAATCGGGGAGCGTTGGCCACCGCCTCGCCGATCCGGTCGGCTTCCCGCTCGCACGCCTCGCCGGGATCGGTGATCCAGCCCTGCGCCTGCGGCGACCCGGTGGCGGCCGAGGTGCGCACGCGGCTGAAGTCATGGCCGAACCGCGCCTCCATGAAGCCGCGGGTCTCCGCGTCGAGAGGCCGGCCGGGCGAGCGGAGGACGTCGTCGACGACCGGCGGCAGATCTCCGGCCGGGGCCGGGCCCGCCGGGGAGCGCTGTGCGACCTCTTGCCGCTTCTTGCGGCACTCCTCGCACTCGCCGCCTCCGGCATGCTGGCCGCAGGCGCACTTGCGCCGGAGAAGCCTGCCGGGAGCTGTCGGCCCTGTCCCCTGGCCCGGAGATCGGGAAGCTGCCTTGTGATCCATGGCTTCAGAGGCCCATCGCGAATTCGGCGTAGCTGTCGGGGTTGTACAGGGTGTCGTTGTTGGACCGGATGAGCCGGAACAGGATTCCCAGGACCGGAATCTGGCTGAGGAACGAGAGGATGCCCGAGCCGCGGGGCCTCAGCCGGCTGAAGTCGGGGCTGTTCGCGTATTCCCGATCCGTCGTCCACAGGGCGTTGTGCACCGTCTCATGAATGATGTTCTGGATCTTCCTCTGCGGATCGGTTTCGGTCGCAAAGGCGGGACAGAGATAGATCGTCCCGAGACAGGTCCACA
>Ga0307470_10000464_pt1 | contig 20127 bp, 13 predicted proteins | sample atmos_gasesAM3C__FD_204565 | JGI IMG/M metagenome (GOLD analysis project Ga0307470, IMG submission 204565) | Hardwood forest soil microbial communities from Morgan-Monroe State Forest, Indiana, United States - atmos_gasesAM3C_05 | ecosystem: Environmental > Terrestrial > Soil > Temperate forest... | reverse complement strand
TTCTTTTCGTCAATACACGATGTGCGGACTACCTGGGCCTGCCGCAGGACCATCCGCTTCGGTTCGGAACCGACACAGGCGGAGCGTGGGACTCTCATATCCCCTTTCTGCATCCGGACGACCAAGTGGAAATGCGGAGAGTCGGGGCCGACAATCTGAGGACCGGCGGCACCACTGAGGCGAGTTGTCGCATTCGGGACGGTCAAGGCAATTACCGCTGGTTCCTCAACCGCGTCGAGCCTCTCCGGGCGACCGATGGCACGGTGCAGTATTGGATCGGGATTAACCTCGATATCGAGGAGCGCAAGCGAGCCGAGTTCTATCTTGCGGAGGGACAGCGGCTCGCGCACACGGGAAGCTGGACGTTCACCCCCGCGGGCTTCGAGCACTGGTCTCCGGAGTTGTTCGCGATCCACGGCCTCGATCCAACGAAGAGTGCACCGACCTTCGAGGAATACATGGCGCTCGTGCATCCTGACGACCGGGATTTCGTCGCGCAGGAAATTCGGACGATGGTCGCGGACAATTGCGGCTTCGACTTCACGAAGCGAATCGTGCGGCCCGACGGATCGGTTCGTCATGTACGGTGCGTCGGCACGCCAGCGACAAACAGCGAAGTGCCTCAGAGGTTCGTCGGAACCGGGATCGACGTCACGGAGCACGAGGTTCTCACAAGTGCCCTGCGCAAGAGCGAAGAGGAGCTTCGGCAGGTTCTGAACCTCGCACCACAATTCATAGCTGTTTTCGGACGCCACCGCGAACGTCTCTTTATGAACCGCAGCGGGCTCGACTACTTCGGCCTCACTCTCGAAGAGTGGCGTGACAAGCCCCCCGTTTGCGCTGTAGGTCACCCCGATGATGCGGAGCGGGTCCAGGTTCAATGGGATCGTGCTATGTCGATGGGCTCTGCTTTTGAAAGCGAAGTGCGGTTTCGCAAGGGCGATGGAAGTTACCGCTGGTTTCTGGCCCGTTACAACCCCTTGCGCGACGACCATGGGCAGATCACACGTTGGTATGTTGCGGGAACTGATATCGAAGACCGCAAGCGAGCTGAAGAGAGACTGGAACAAGAAAACGTCGCGCTTCGAGAAGAGATCGACAAAACCTCGATGTTCGAAGAGATTGTCGGCGGCTCGCCGGCGCTGACCGCCGTCCTGTCGCAAGTGTCTAAGGTCGCCAGCACCGATTCGACGGTTCTGATCACCGGCGAGACAGGCACCGGCAAAGAGCTGGTCGCGCGGGCCATTCATCGACGGTCACCGCGCGCCTCGAGAGCGTTCGTCGCCGTGAACTGTGCGGCTATTCCGCGCGACCTGATTGCCTCGGAGCTATTCGGTCACGAGAAGGGCGCGTTTACCGGCGCTCTCCAGCGACGCCTCGGTCGGTTCCAGTTAGCGGACGGCGGAACGATCTTCCTGGACGAAGTGGGAGAGCTCGCTTCCGACACCCAGGTAGCGTTGTTGAGGGTCCTGCAGGAACGTGAATTCGAGCGAGTCGGCGGACAACATCCGATCCGGGTCGACGTTCGTGTCATTGCCGCGACGAATCGTGATTTGACGGAGGCTGTGACACAAGGCACGTTCCGCCAGGACCTCTTTTATCGCCTCAACGTGTTTCCGCTGGAGATGCCCCCGTTGCGGGAACGCCAGGAAGACATTGCTGTGCTGGTCGAGTACTTCATCAATCGTTACGCGCGGAAGGCAGGCAAGACAATCCGACGGGTCAGTAAGCGAACACTCGATCGCCTGAAGTCGTATCGGTGGCCTGGAAACGTCCGCGAATTGCAAAACGTGATCGAGCGGTCGGTGATTGTGTCCGATACCGACGAATTCACCGTCGACGAGAGGTGGTTATCCACGCAACCCGCCTTCGAGAACCAGCTCGGAATTTCCAAGTCGCTGGCTTCACACGAGAAGGCGCTCATAGAAGATGCGTTGCGAGCCACGGGAGGGCGGGTGTTTGGGCCAGCGGGGGCCGCCGCACGACTCGGAATTCCACGCTCAACCCTTGAATCGAAGATTCGTACGCTAAGGATCAATAAGAGCCGCTTTCGCACGCCGGCGTCAAAGCGCTCTTGAAGTTCGCGTTGTCTCGAATTTCACCATTGCCGAGATTTCGTCTCGTCAATGTCTTGTTCACACGAGTGTGTGCGAGCCATTTCGCGTGGCCTCGCAATTGCGTTCGGAGCAATGGTCGATGCTTAGAATTCATCGCACGAGCGGCCAAGCGGCTATGTTCACGATCAGCGGTCAACTTGACGCGGACAGCGTGAACGAACTGCGCCAGCTGGTCGACGCCGAGCCGGCTGATAGTGTCCTTGTACTGGATCTGACGGACTTGGTCCTCGCCGATCGTGACGCCGTCCGCTTCTTGAGAGAGTACGAAGCTCGAGGGCGTGTTGTCCTTCGGAATTGCCCCGCGTACGTCCGGACCTGGATGGCGGGCTAGAATGATCAACGTTGACAAGCAGGGAAAATCTCCCTTGCTTTCAGCCGAGAATGAGCTTGGCAGCGCGGCCCGCAATCATGTGAGTCGTCGCGTTTGTGCCGGGCCCGGTGATGATCCGTGGCATCACGGAGGCATCTGCAACGCGTAACCCCAGGATGCCGTGGACGCGAAGCTCCGGATCGACAACCGCGAGATGGTCCACGCCCATCTTGCAGGTACCAACCGCGTGCCCAAAACTCGCCGATGCAAGTCTGGCAAGTTCACGGATCCCCTCGGCGCTTGCCGTAGGCCCGGGAATGAGCTCACTCTCGCGCAGATCGTCAAAGGCGTACTGATTGCCGATTTCCCGGGCCGCTTCAACGGCGCGCACAATCGCCGCAAAATCGTGATCGGTAGCGAGATAGTTGCCATTGATCACAGCTGCATCCTCGAAGTTGTTGCTGGCCAGCCGGACGGAACCTCTACTGGTGGGCTTTACAAGCGCCGGCGCGATTGTGAACGCGTCCGGTGGAGGAGCTCCAAAGCGCGACGCTACCTCGGGTGTCACTGCTGGCAGTTGATGAAGCACCAGGCAAATGTCTATGTCGCCAGAAAGACCGCTCGACAAGTACGCCTCTGCCTCGACGGCATTGCTGTCGGCCGGCCGATCCGGCATCTTGCCTTTGTACTTGAACACAACGCCGGACAGAAGCACATGGTCCTGCAGATTCCCGCCAACGCCAGGCAGGTTCTCGACGACGTCGATTCCAAGGCTGCGAAGCGCCTTTTCTTCACCGACGCCCGAAAGCATCAGAAGCTTGGGGCTATTGATCGTACCCGCGGCAAGGATCACTTCCTTGTCGGCCGCAATATCTTTTACCGCGCCGTCTGTCATTAGCTTGACGCCCACACAACGAGTATCCCTGAAGTTCAGTTTCACAACGTTGGTGTTGAGCAGCAGAGTGAGGTTCGGCCTCGACAGAGCCGGGTTCAGGAAGGCGCGAGCGGCGCTCACGCGAGTCCCATCCGCGGCGATGTTCATGTTGATGTAGCCGGCGCCGGGGCGCATCGGTCCGTTCACATCATCCAGAATGGGCATGCCCATCTCGCGGGCCGCGGCGATGAAAGCAGGCGCTGTGACGTGAGGATTCTTGGGGCGACGAATGTGGATGGGGCCACCAGCGCCGCGCCATTCATTGGCGCCGCCTTCCCAGTCCTCCTGACTCTTGAAGACTGGAAGCACGTCGGCGAAGGCCCAACCCGTGGCCCCGTTCTCCGCCCATCCGTCGTAGTCGGCTCGCGTGCCGCGCATCCACACCATGGCATTGATGCTGCTGCCGCCACCAAGTACGTGGCCGAGGGCCATGTTGAAGCTACGGTTGTTCAATTGAGGCAACGGGGTGATAGGCAATTGGTAATCAAGAGGCCCGCCCACGTTGTAGAACCACACACTGGGATTCAGGATGGTTGGCGCGTCATCGGCCCCACCCGATTCGATCAGAAGGACCTGCGCACCCCACGCAGAAAGCTCGCCGGCCAGCACACAGCCGGCGGCCCCCGCACCAACGATGACGTAGTCGTACGATGGTCGAAGCGATGCTCGTTGGGTCATGGGCGTATCCCCTGATTTCCGAACTCGGATGGCACGCTGGTGAGTCACTGACCAAGCGACGGTCAGAACGGATATTGATGCTGGTCACTATGTGCGTTGATCCAGATGACGTCGGTGAAATCGTTCAGGCTCTCAGGGCCAGTTCGGCCCCAGCCGCTGTCTCGCACTCCACCCATAGGCGCGTGGATCTCGTCATTGACCGTGGGGGAGTTCACATTGACAATCCCCGCGAGAATCTTCGGCGCCATTTCGAAGGCCTTGTAGGTGTCGCCTGCCAGGATCGAGGATGTCAGTCCATACATCGTCCTGTTGGCCGCTTTAATAGCTTCTTCGGGGGAATCGACAACCTCGACGACAACCACGGGGCCGAACGTCTCGTCGTTCGCGACAGCGGTGTCGAGCGGGACGTCTGTGAGAATCGTCGGCTGGTAGATCTGCCCCTCGAACGTTCCGCCAGTTCGCAGTATGGCGCCCTTGGCGACCGCTTCCTTCACGCGCCCGTCGACCAATTCCAGCGCGGCCCGCGTGATGAGCGGTCCGATGAGAGTCTTCGGGTTCAGCGGGTCGCCTGACGGCAAAGTCTTCGTGCGTGCGATAAATTTCTCGAGAAACTCCGTGTAGATCTTTCGCTGGATGATGATTCGTCGCGTGTTCAGGCAGATCTGTCCCTGGTGGAAGAACGAGCCGAACGTCGCCGTGCGCACGGCATAGTCGACGTCAACATCGTCCAGGATAATCATCGGGTTGTATCCGCCGAGCTCGAGCACGGTGCGCTTCAACGTCCGACCCGCACGTTCTGCCAGCATCCGGGCGGTCTTCACGCCGCCGATGAGGTTGATGACGCGCACGTCCGGACTCTCGAAGAAGACGTCCGCAATCTCGCCGGCCGCACCTGCGGCGTGACTCACGACATTGATCACACCCTTCGGGAAGCCGGCTTCCTCTGCGATTTCGGCCAACATCAGGCCTGCGGAGATCGGCGCAAACTCGGAGGGCTTCACGACCACGGTATTGCCGGCGGCCACTGGCGAGATAACGGCACGCCACGACAGGACGTTCGCACCGTTCCAAGGTGTGAAGCTCGCGACAACACCCAGGGAGCGGCGGACACCGATTGAATGAAGGCCGGGCTGATTCGCCTGGAGAATCTCGCCTTTAGGAAGAAATACCCAGCCGGCCGCTTGTTGGAGGGTCGCGGCGACCAGGTCCTGCTGAAAGGTCGCAAAGGAGATAGTGCTGCCTGTTTCGCGAGCGAGCACCTCGGCGATTTCCGTCCGGCGGCGCTTGACGATCTCTCCAGCCTTCAGGAACAGGCTTGCACGTTCGGCAGGGGTCGTCTGCGACCAGGCCGGAAACGCGCCGGCTGCGGCTTGTACCGCGATCCGAGCGTCCTCGGCTCCGCCGGCCGCAACCTTCGCGTACAGTTGGCCGCTGAACGGCTCGTGAACGTCAAACGTCTGCCCGCTACTGGCAGAGCGCCACTCGCCGCCCGCGTAGTATGTGTAGGTTCGAACTGACATGCGATCACTCCTTTGGGTGGGGCTCGACGAACTCAAACACCCCACCCCCGACGTCTCGAACAATTAGGTTTGTGCCGGCTGGCGTCCGTCTTGGCCCCTGAAGAGTCCTTTCCGAAGGAATCGGCCGTATGGTCAAAACACTCGAAGCTGATCGCGACGAGCCCAGGCGACAGCTGAGGCTCCAAGCAATAGCAGAAGTGGCATCACCGGAGAGGCGGGGACGACGAACACGTTAGTAACGATCGCACCGAGCATCGTCGGAATCAGCAGCAACGCTCCGAAAACCGCAACACGAGGTACCAGCAAGGCTATCCCCGAGGTGATCTCAATGACGCCCGTCACGTAGCGGAACCACTGTCCGATGCCGATCGCGTCGAACAGACTGACCATCGCTGGCACTCCGGCCAACTTGGAGCCGCCGGCCATTAAGAACATCACCGCGAGAACAACCTGCGTCAGCCAAAGGGCGATAAGAGCCGCACGACCGCGCTGCAAGTGAGTTCCGTTCTGTGTCACTACACGTGTTGCGGCATTTGGAGTCATGTGAGCGTCGCTCCTTTGTGTTGCTTTCGTTGATCTGCGCCGCCCTACTGCACCGGGCTCGCCAACATCGCCATCGATTTCGTAGCTTGCCAACCGTCGTTCTTCGGGAGAACCCGCGAATGCGGACAAAGCCTTTGTGGTGTGCCATCTGGCACTACTGCTTCACCGGAAAAATTGAGACAGGGGCGAGCTGCGGGCCACACCTGGCGTGACCGACATTTGTTGTCCACCATTTCGCCATTGGCGATATCTCGCCAGTGTGTACCTTCCAACTTTCGATTCGACGTTTTGTGTTGGACCGGTATCGCTCTGGTCTACGCAGCGGATTCATTCTGATAAGCGAGGAGAAAGAGAAGGCGCGTTCTTCATCACAATTGGTTGATTTGGTGTGGAGCAGTTGTCTGGAGTTCAATCCACGACCTGCTGCGCGAGGCGTTCTACTCGGCGCGAGAGGCGAGTGTCGTCAGCGATGCAAGGTCGAGTTTTCGTGCATCAGTCTCGCGCCTCAACAGCGACGTCGTAATCGCGGCCTTCCCACCGACCGTCCGCAGGCCAGAACAGAGTGAAGCGAATCGGCGCGCGCTGGTCGGACGCGACCGGAATGTCGACGAACTCGATGCCGAGTGGCGTCGAGTTCGAAGGCGTCTCGTCAATCGTCTGCCAGTCATCGTGCGACCAACGGATCCGAAACGCCGCCGGTGCCTGGACCCGCAGGGTCGAGCCCGGCGTTGTCGACCGTACTCGCCGTTTCGGGCTCCATATTTCCAACGCGCGCCGAGTCGAGCGCGTGCGATAACGCTCCGCGACTTCCGGGATGCAATCAAACACCTGCCCATCCGCCGCCGAGCGCAGCAGCTTGATGTACTCGGCATGCGCCCACATCAGGGGCGTCGCGGCACCCGTCGGCCGGCCCAGCCACAAGTGCGACTCGGGCCGATCGTCCTCGTCCCAGATCTGCTCGGGTAAGAGGCCTGTAGGCCGGGCGAAGCCTTCCATCGCCCGAATGTACGGCGTCGGGTCGCGGCCGGCGGCCAGCTCGTAATGCCCACGCTCGCCCGTCAAAAGCGGCCACGCCCGTCCTCGACCCCATCCCAGGTACGGTCCGCCGTCGTCTCGCTGTCCGAATCCGTCATGGTTATATCGGTGCCAGCAGGGACCCCTGGGCGTGTCGACCTTGAGAATCGCGTCCACCACTTGCAGAGAGTCGACGATCAGAGGGTCGTCCGGCCGGCGAATGCCGTACCGGACGAGCTCCAGGAAACCGGCATCGACGATCTCCTTGGCGGGCAACTCCAAGGGCGTGCCGGGAGGCCGATTGGCGAGTTCCAGCCTGCCGCGGTTCGGGTTCTCTTCCGGCTCGTCGTCGGTCACGCGTACCGGATGGATGCGAATGTAATGACGCGCAATTCGCGCGACGAGGGTGCCCTCCGTCGTGACTGTCCACGCCTCCAGATGAGCTTCGAGGAAGTCAGCGTACTCCTCGAGGAATCGCGCCGTGCTCTCTTCACCACGTCCGCGAGCCAGCGACCCGGCCGCAATCAGCGACGCGATCGTCACTGCCAGTGTCGATGGCGAATAACCGCTCAGTTCTTCCCAACGCTCTTGCGCGGTGGCAGGGCCGTTGCGGATCAGATAGCCGGCCGCCCGCATGACCATCACGTACGGATCAAAGCTCCCCAGGGCGTTCTCACGCGACAGACGACTGGCGAGCAGGATCGGAAACGCCACCTCATCGAGCTGAATGCCGGTCCAGTATGGGTCGCCGTCGATCCAAAAGTTCTGGGCGAATCCCCCGTCTTGCTGCTGGCTGACAGCCAGATAGCTGAGCGCCCGCCGCGGCGACTCGGTGTTGCCGGCGGCGAGCAGGCCCATGGCACTGTTCACCATATCGCGCGTCCAAACAAGGTGGTAGCCGCCCTTGTCTTCATCGCCGTTTGCCTCACCCCAGGGGATCGCCAGCGACGCAATGATGGCGCCGGGATATGTCTTGTCCTCGTGAGCCATCAGCAGGCTGTAGCTTCCGCAGAAACAGTGACCGCGGTCGTGCGAGGCGTTCGTCAGCGACACGTTCTTCCGGCAGACGCGGCCCCACTGCTCGATGAAGCGGGCGCGCTGCACCGTGAACGGCAGGTCGAGTGACTGAAAAAGGGTGGTGACAGCGTTGTGCAGGCTCTCTCCGAGGGCCAGCCCGAGCGTGAACGTTGTCCGGTTGCTGAGCGCCAGCTCCCCTGTGAGGGCGACGTTCCCGTCCGTTGCGCGGTCGAACTCCCAGTCCATCTCGAAGTTGCCGGCCAGATCGGTCCACCCGTCACTTCGACCGACATAGCCGCAGGATGCCCGGCTGAACGGCACGTCCGCACCAAGCGCAAGCCAGGTTCCGTCTTTCTCCGCCGCCAGGACAGTTCGGCCGGACGCCTCGATGACGAACGCGTTATTGCCCCACCCACCGCCAGCGAGGTGCGGCGCGCAGAGGACGTAGAACCGCAGGCGTGACAACAGGGCCGGTTCGCCGTCGAGCGTCGTCTCCTGAAGAATGCACGGGTAATGAGGGTCGGCGATGATCTCCTTCACGATCGTGTAGCGGCCGTCGGGGTCCCGGTTAGTCACCCGGTAGCCCAACGCCTCCGGCGCGATGCGCTCGGTCTGGCTGTGGAGATTGCGGCGTTCCTCGTGAAAGAACGTCGAACCGTCCGTAATCAGGTACTGAAGATCCCGCAACTGCGGGCGGTCGACTGTGGGGTAGTAGATTTCAGTGACGATGCCCTTCAGCAGGGTGAACCAGATGCGGCTCGAAGCGGAGTACGCCGTTCCGATACCCTCCTTATCGGCATACGTCCACCGTGGATCGATGCCGGGTCGCCCGAAGGCCTCGCGCTCGCCGCGGAAGGTGGCCATGTCTATTGAGCCTCCGGTTGAATACCGCCAAGCGCTTTGTAAACTCCGACTACGCTGACGAACACCTGCGATTCGACCTCAGCCACCTCGTCTTCCACTTGCAACTGTGTGCGCTCGGCGTCGAGCAGCGCCAGGAAATCCGTGAGACCTTCGCGATAGCGCGAGCGAGCGATCGACGATGCTCGCGCGCTTTCACGCGCCTGGTCATTAAGTTTGACCAGCCGCTCCTGCAGCTCGCGATAGTTGACGAACGCGTTCTCCGTTTCCTCGAGCGCGCGAAGCACGGTCTGTTCGTAGAGCGCCGCTGCTTCGCTTGTGCCGGCTTTCGCGCCGCGCAATCGCGCCCGCACGCTTCCGATGTCGAACGCCGACCACGTCAGAGCCGGAGTCACCGCCCACGCGCGCGAATCGGTCTTACCGAACAGGTTTCCGCGCCCGGCGATGAACCCGAGAAATCCGCCGACGGTGATGTGAGGGAAGAGGTCGGCTCGGGCCACTCCCTCGCGTGCCTCGGCCGCGGCAAGTTGTCGCTCGGCCGCGCGGACGTCCGGGCGCTGTCGAAGGATCGATTCGTAATCACCAACGCTGAGCTCCTTCGCAAGCGCCGGATAAGGGCGCGGCGACAGATCGACGCCGAGCTCACGCGGCCGGCGGCCGATCAGAACCGCGAGATGATTCTCGTTCTCCGCGATGGCCGCTCGAATTGGCGGCAGGCTGGCCTCGATGGCAGCCACACGTGCGGCGGCGCTGGCCACGTCGAACTCCTCGCCAATGCCGGCTTCGCGCCGGACGTGCGTCAGGCGGAGAGTCTTGCGCTGATTTTCCAGATTTCGCTCGGCGACGGCGAGCCGCTGCTGCCATCCTCGCAGCTCGAAGTAGTTGCGCCCGATCTCTGCTGCGACGACGACACGGATGTCGGCGAGTGACTCGCGGTAGCTCTCCGCATTCGCGCGGGCTGCGCGGACTTCCGATCGCACCCGGCCAAAGAAATCGAGCTCCCAGAATGCGTCGAAGCCTGCGCGGTAGGTCGTGATCGCAACAGGTTTGTCGGTAAATCCCGGTGTGGCTTGCTTGCGTTTATCGAGCGACGCGTCAGCGGTGACGATCGGGTATTGATCGAGCGCCACATCGCTGAACGCTGCGCGCGCCTGATCGTATCGAGCGACCGCGATGCGAACATCCTGGTTCGCATCGCGTGCCTGCGTCTCGAGCTGATTGAGTACCGGGTCGTCGAACTGCTGCCACCATGAGGTGTCGGCACGAAGCGGCAAAACGAACAGCAACGCAAGCAGCGTGGCCGTTGCCGGAACGGCAACTCTTTGCCGCTTGAAACGCTCGACGAGATTGCCGATCACGGCGAAGAACACCGGCGTGAGGAACAGACCAAACGTGGTCACGCCGAGCATTCCGGCAAACACCGCGACGCCCATCGCCCGCCGAATCTCGAATCCCGCGCCAGAGGAGAAGACCAGCGGCAGAACGCCCATGATGAACGCCGCCGAAGTCATGAGGACCGGACGAAGTCGCACGCGGCAGGCTTCCAGAATCGCGGTGAGGCGGTCATCGCCGCTCTTCTCGCGGTCCCTCGCGAATTCGACGATGAGGATTGCGTTTTTGCACGCCAGACCGGATAAGACCAGAAAGCTGATTTGGGTGAAGACGTTATTGTCGCCTCGGGTGGTCCAAACGCCGGCGATCGCGGACAAGATGACCATCGGCACATTCAGAATGACCGACAGCGGAAGCGACCAGCTCTCGTACAACGCGGCGAGAACGACATAGACCAGCAGCAGGCACAAAGGGAAGATCAAGACCATCGTGTTCCCGGAGACGCTTTCCTGATATGCCAGCTCCGTCCACTCGAACGTCATTCCGCCCGGCAGCTTCTGCTTCAACACTTCTGCGATTGCGTTCTCCGCCTGATCTGAGCTGCGGCCCGTCGCGGCGGCGCCGTTGATCTCCGCGGCGGGATAGCCGTTGTAGTGCATCACCTGCACGGGTCCGTATCCCGCGTTGACGGATACCATCGAGCCGAGCGCCACCATGTCGCCCTGCGCGTTGCGCGTGTAGAGCCTTCGGATCTGCTCAGGCTCCGTCCTGAATCTCGGTTCCGCTTCGACGTTGACCTGATAGGTGCGGCCAAATCGATTGAAATCGTTCACATAGAGCGAGCCGAGGTAGATCTGGAGTGTGTCAAAGATGTCGGTGAGGGCCACGCCGTACGATTTCGCGCGCTCGCGGTCGACATCGGCATCGACCTGCGGAACGCTGACTTGGAAACTGGAGAAGAGTCCGGTGAGTTCGGGCCGCTTTCGACCCGCATTCATCGCGTTCTGAACCTGTGCGTAAAGCTCTTCGGAGCCGGCGCCGCCGCGATCCTCGACGAATAGCTTGAACCCGCCGACGGTGCCCAGTCCCTGGACGGGTGGCGGAGGGAAGATGGCCACGAAGGCCTCCTGGATCGAACTGTATTTGACGTTGAGCGCCTGGACGATCGTCGCTGCGCTCAGGCCTTGTGCTCTGCGCTCGTCCTCCGGTTTCAGAGTGACGAAGATCACGCCGGCATTCGACACGTTGACGAAGCCGCTGACCGATACACCCACAACTCCGATTGCACTCTCAACTCCCGGCTGTTGGCGCGCAAGATCCGACATTTTTCGAATCACCGCCTCGGTTCGATCGAGCGTCGCCGCATCGGGGAGCTGCGCGAAGGCCACGAGATATGACTTGTCCTGCGACGGCACGAAACCGCGTGGAACCTTCAGCAGGCCCAGAGCGGCGAGACCGACGAGGCCTGCGTAGACGATGAGCACGGCGATCGAGAGGCGCAGGAGTCGCGCGACGCCATTGGAGTAGCCACGCGCCATCGCGGCGAAACCGCGATTGAACAGACGGAAGAACCATCCGAAGAGGCGATCGGCAGCGCGCTGCAGACCGTCACGCGGCGCGCCGTGCGGAAGCAGCAGGCGTGACGCGAGTGCGGGGCTGAGGGTAAGAGAGTTGAATGCGGAAATGACCGTCGAGATGGCGATCGTCAGCGCGAATTGCCGGTAGAACTGACCCGATAATCCGCTGATGAAGGCCGTGGGAACAAAGACGGCACAGAGTACGAGGGCGATGGCGATAATCGGGCCGGAGACCTCGTTCATCGCTGCACGCGTCGCCTCGAGCGGCTCTGTGCCGAGCTCGATGTGACGTTCGACGTTTTCAACGACCACGATTGCGTCGTCGACAACGATTCCGATGGCCAGAACCAGACCGAACAGAGAGAGTGTGTTCAGCGAAAAGCCGAGCACCAGCATCACGGCAAACGTGCCGACGAGCGACACCGGCACCGCGACGAGTGGAATGATCGACGCGCGCCAGGTCTGCAGGAACACCATCACCACGATCACCACGAGCAGGATGGCGATGAATAGCGTCTGCACGACTTCACGAATCGACTGGCGGACGAAGATCGTCGGGTCATAGACGATCTTGTAGTCGACTCCCGCGGGGAACGACTTCTTGAGGCGCTCCATGGTGGCGCGCACATCGCTCGAGGCCTGGATCGCATTCGTTCCGGGCCGCTGGAACACACCGATACCAACGGCGTTCTTATTGTCGAGAAGACTGCGCGTCGAGTAACTATTGGCGCCGATCTCCACGCGTCCAACATCGCGGATCCGTGTGACCTGGCCGTCGGGCGTCGAGCGGATGACGATGTTGGCGAACTCGTCTTCCGAGGTCAGCCGGCCCCGCACGTTGATCGATAGCTGCAACGTCGTGTCGCGCGGCGATGGCGGAGCGCCGAGCACGCCGGCTGCCACCTGGACGTTTTGTTCGCGAATCGCACGCACGACGTCGGTCGCCGTGATCTGGCGCGTGGCCAGCTTTTCGGGATCGAGCCACACGCGCATGCTGTACTCGCCCGTGCCGAATACCTGCGCGCTGCCGACTTCCGGCAGCCGCGCCAGTTCGTCCTTCACCCGGAGATACGCGAAGTTCGACAGGTACAACATGTCGTATCGCGAATCGGGCGAGAGGATGTGCACAATCATGATGAAGTCGGGCGAGGCCTTCTCCGTGGTCACGCCGATACGCTGCACTTCCTGCGGAAGGCGGGGCAACGCTTGCGCGACGCGGTTCTGAACCTGCACCTGGGCGTTGTCCAGGTCCGTGCCGACGGCAAAGGTGACGGTCAGCGTCAGCCGGCCGTCAGACGTCGCCTCCGAGAACATGTAGAGCATGCCCTCGATGCCGTTGATCTGCTGTTCGAGAGGACCGGCCACGGTCTCCGCGATCACGGTTGGGTTCGCACCGGGATACCCGGCGCGCACAACAACCGTAGGCGGCGCGACGCTTGGATATTCGCTGACCGGCAGCTTCAGGAGCGCGATCCCGCCGGCGATGACGATCAGCAGCGAGAGAACCGCCGCGAAGATCGGCCGCGTGATGAAGAATTGGGCGAGCTTCACATTGGCTCCAGAACCGGCTGAATCTGCACGCCCGGACGTACGTGCTGGAGGCCATTGATCACCACAATGTCTCCGGGCTTGAGGCCGGTACGCACAACGCGAAGGCCGTCGATGATCGGGCCGAGCTGCACCGGTCGATACCCGATCGTCCCGCCCGGGCCGGCGACATACACGAATCGCTTGTCCAGATCCGTTCCCACCGCGCGGTCACGAATCAGCAGTGCGCGATGAACGCCCTTGTCCGGGAGTTGCAGTCGAACGAAAGAGCCGGGTGTGAGTTTCAGATCACGGTTCCGGAAGATCGCACGACCGCGAATCGTGCCGGTGGCCGGGTCGATCTGGTTGTCGATGAAGTCGAGCCGGCCTTCATCATCGAAGGTCTTTTCGTTCGCCAGCGCCATGCGCACTGGCAGTCCGTTCGCGTGCGAGGCGAACTGTTGAAACGTCTGCTCATCCGCTTCGAATGTTGCGTAGATCGGATCGAGCGACACCACAGTCGTGAGCAGCGTCGCTTCACCCTGGCCGCTGGAGACGAGGTTGCCAACCGTGACGATTGCCCGGCCGACGCGGCCGTCGATCGGCGACGTCACGCGTGTGAATTCGAGATTGAGCTGTGCTTCGCGGAGTGCGGCTTCGACCTCCGACACCTGCGCCGCCGATTCCTTCGCGAACGCATTTCGACGATCCCGCTCCTCCTCGGACATCGCCTCTTCGTTCGACAGCCTGTTTGCGCGTTCAAGCTCGCTCTGCGCGCGCTGCACTGTGGCGCGGACGCGCGCCAGCTGGGCTGTCAGGCGATCGACTTCAGCCTGGAAGGGGCGGGAGTCGATCTCGAACAGCGAATCCCCCCGTCTGACCATCGCTCCTTGATGGAAGGAGACGGCGGAGATGTAGCCCGAAACGCGTGGGCGGATCGCCACGGAGTTCACCGCTTCGAGGCGGCCGTTGAAGTCGTTCCACTCCGTCACATTGCGATCCACCACCTCGGCAACGCTGATTTTCGGTGGCGGTGGCGGAGTGCCGCCGGACTGCGCTGCTGAACGTGTGCATGCGTCGAGAAACGGCAAGAAAAGGAGGAGAACGAGCCACGGAGTTTCGGTTCGGGAATGCCGCGAAATCGCTGCTCTCATGATTGTTTTCCTTGTTCACTTGCTGCGGTCAGCAGCGATTCGATCCTTTTCTCGAGATTGCGAGCGAGCTCGAACACGAACTTGTCTTCGTATTCCTCCACGTGTTCGGCGATGCGGTCGTACGACAGGAGAACTCCATTGGCGCGCTCGTCGATCTGAATCGCCACCGTTCCGTACGCGGCGGCCTCCGGAATCTGGCCGGCCATCGAGCACATCACCCTGGGATCGCCGGCGATAATGCGCACGCTGCGCCGGAGCCGTATGAACGGCGTCAAGTCGATGCGAGAGAATTCGACGAAACCCGAGGATCCGCCGGCGGGATCAATGACGCTCTGAAATTGGCCGTCGTCGTTCGCGACTGCAATCTCATCCATCACGACATTCATATCCGGATGGCCGATCGAAGCATCGATCGCCTGAAGAACCTGGTCGAACTGCTTCGACGACCGAATCGTGAAGCGATGAACGCCGAGGACCTGGACGGGCATACGGCGACGCTCAGCAAACCAGAGGAAGACCGGCGCGGACTGCCGACGTATTGCGGTTAAATTCGAGCGGGCTTTCGCCGTAGCCGTGGAAGTAGTCGACAAACGAGCAGGTCCCAAAGTCGTACTGCCTCTGGCGCAGCGTGAACGGACGATCTGTAACACGCGAGAGTCTCACCGTTGCGGCGTCATTTGGAGTCATGTGAGCGTCGCTCCTTGAGTTGCCTCAATTGATCTGCGCCCTTTTTGCATCGGGCTCGCCAACATCGCTGCCCATTTCGTAGCCGGCAGCCGTCGTTCTTTGAGACGACCGGCCAATGCGGATAAAACCTTTGTGGTGTGCGCTCTGGCGCCACGCCTTTACTGAAAACCTGAGACATTGGCGAGCCGTCGGCCACGACTAGAGTGACCGGCGTTTGTTGTCCGCCATTTCGCCATTGGCGACATCTCGCCATCTCATCAGTTGAAGAGGACGAGCGTCCCTTCGCTCGCCAGCATCACGGTATGAACGGCATGCGGCGGCACGATCAACATGCCGCCGGCGCTCACAGCGATCGCTTTCCCGTCTACCAGCACATTGACCTTCCCGTTCGTTACGACTTGAGGTCGCGAATTCGGTGGGCTACGATTCCGACGCCGCGTTCAACCGGGCGTTCAAACGGATGCACGGTGTTTCCGCAGGCGAATACAGACGAACGATCGCAGCGGCCTGGTTCGCTGGGCGCCCCACAGGTCATGATCATCACGGTCACTGGCAGCACGGGAACAATCGGCAGCGAGCTCGTTCGCCTCCTTTCCGCCGCCGGAGCCCCGGCGCGCGCCGTCTTTCGAGACGCTGCCAAACTTCAGTCGCTGCCCGGCGTGGCAGGGGTGCGAGCGGATCTTCGCGACAACAGTCTGCTGGAGCCGGCGATCGCCGGCACCGCGAGGCTGTTCCTGCTGACCGACAACCAACGCGGCTTCGGTGATCTCCAGATCCGGATCGTTCAAACGTCCGCATCGCTCGGCGTCTCGCACGTCGTCAAGCTTTCCGCCCTTGGCGCGTCGCATCACTCCAAATCGTGGATCGGACTGGAACATCGTCGCGTCGAAGACGCGCTCGAACAAACGTCGATGAGCTCGACGATCCTGCGGCCACACGCATTCATGCAGAATTGGCTCGGGGATGTCGCCGAATCGGTTCGCGCGCGAAACGTGATCGAGTCTCCCGTCGGCGATGGTCGCGTCCCCTTCATCGATACGCGCGACATCGCCGCCGTGGCCGCCGAGGTCCTGCTGCACCCGGAAGGTCACGCGGGACGCAGGTACGTGCTCACCGGCGGCGAGCCAGTCGGATATCACGACCTCGCCGCATCGATTGCGAAGGCGTCCGGCAGGACCGTTACGTATCACCCGCTGACGATGGAGGAAGCGCGAGCCCGCCTCCAGGCCAGAGGCGTGCCGTCGGACCAGATCGATGCGCAGCTCGCCATCGCCGCCTATCAGAAGGCCGGCGGCCCCACCTCCGTCGTTTCCGAAGACGTCCGGAGAATCCTCGGGCGGGCGCCGCGCACCATTGACGACTTCGTTGCCGATCACCTGCGCTCATTCGATTGAGTAACGCCGCCGGTGCCGGTATACGATCGCGGGACGAAATCCGGTACCGCTGTTTCGAGAATCCGCGCGCTTCGCGATCCGCGCGATGCATTCGCGGCACGGCTGCACGCCGCGGCGTCCGCGCGCCGCTCGCTCGACGTGCAGTACTACATCTGGCACGACGACACCTCCGGCTCGCTGCTGTTCAAAGCACTCCTCGATGCGGCGGATCGAGGAGTGCGCGTGCGGCTGCTGATCGATGACAACAACACCGAAGGGCTCGACGCGACTCTCTCTGCGCTCAGAGCGCACCCGAACGTCGAAGTCCGCGTATTCAACCCGTTCGTGATCCGGCGGCCTCATTGGATCGGTTATCTCATCGATTTCTTCCGGCTCAATCATCGAATGCACAACAAGTCCTTCACCGCCGACCGCCAGATCACGATCGTTGGCGGACGCAACATCGGCGACGAATACTTCGACGCGCCAAATGCCGCTGTCGTCTTCGCCGATCTCGACGTGATGGCGATCGGACCCGTCGCCGCCGATGTTGCTGACGATTTCGATCGTTACTGGCTCAGCAAAGACTCGTGCCCGATCGAAGCCCTCGCGGCGCCGGCGTCGCCAGCGGGTGTCGCGCTTCTCTCATCGACGCTTGCCGCGGTCGAACGATCTCCGAGTGCCATGACATATCTCGAAAGCATCCGCGATTTCATCTCGACGATTTCAGACGAGCCAGTGCCGGTGACGATGATCAGCGACGACCCTCGAAAAGTGCGCGGCCGCGCCGCGAGGAAGACCCTGGTCATCGAGAAGATCAAGGCAATTTTCGGCGATCCGGAAGAGAGCATCGATCTTGTTTCGCCTTACTTCGTTCCCGGTCCGCGCGGAGTCGAAGTGTTTCGTCGCTGGCGAGAGCGCGGCGTGAAGATCCGTGTACTGACGAACGCGCTGGAAGCGACGGACGTGCCGGCTGTCCATGCCGGTTATGCGAAATATCGCCGCGCGTTGCTCGAAGCGGGGGTGAACCTCTACGAATTGCGCCGCCAATCGCGCATCCGCCAACGAAAGATGGGCGTGATGGGCAGCTCGAGCTCCAGTCTGCATGCGAAAACGTTCGCCGTCGACGGCCGGCGTACCTTCGTCGGCTCGTTCAACTTCGATCCTCGATCGGCGCGCCTGAACACGGAAATGGGATTTGTGATCGAAGACCCCCGAATGGCGCAGCAAATCGCCTCGACGTTCGACACCACGATTCCGGCGAGCGCGTATGAGGTACATCTGTCCGACAGAAGTAACCTGTACTGGACTAACGAGCACCATCGCTACGACAGAGAACCCGGCGTGAATCTCCGGCGCCGCGTAGCGACCGCCATCGCCTCGCGGCTGCCAATTGAATGGTTGTTGTGACACGGCGCACAACACCCACCTCGCGCCTGCAGATCACCAACGGGATCTGATCCGGCGAAACCGGAGAGTGATCGAGGATCTCATGTCCCATCGCATCGCGATCGAGAGGAAGGTCTCGTTACGCGCCGCTTGCGGCTTCCCCGATCAGCGACGCGACCGCCTGTGGCTGTGACACATAGATCGTGTGGCTGCCGGGTTTACGTCGCTTCGCACGAGACGCGCGGACGCTCCTGGTTTGTTGTCCACCATTTCGCCATTGGCGACATCTCGCCACCAAGCCAATCGAGAACGATCCGTAGATTCAGTAAGTTGCAGCTGGTCCGGCAATTGCCTTATTCGCGCGTCGTTAACAACCACCATCCAGACACGGAAGCATGACAAGGAGGGTTCAAATGAGCGTCAACACCGGTCTCTTTAGGCATGAGGAATCCGCACTGATTTTGATCGACTATCAACCGGAGATGTTCGAGCAGGTACGCTCGGAACCTTCAGAGAATCTTATCGATCTCAACGTTCGGTTGCTCATCAGCGCAGCGAAAGCGTTCGATATGCCGATCATTCTCTCGACCGTCGGTGTGAAGTTGGGAGTGAACCACCCCACGAAGAAATCTATTCGCTCTGCTATTCCCGACGCGGTACCGGAGATTGACCGGTCAACGATGGATGCATGGGAGGACGAAGCGTTCCGAAAGGCGGTCATATCAAGCGGTCGCAAACGGCTAATATTCGGGGCCCTGTGGACAGAGATCTGTCTGGCGTTTCCTGTCCTCGAAGCGATGAAAGCGGGCTACGACGTCACCTTTGTGGCTGACGCTATCGGCGGCCGTTCGCAGCTCACCCACCAAACCGCGATTCAGCGCCTCGCGCACGCGGGCGCCGTTCCAAACACATCGCTTGCTCTCGTCACCGAGTTGTTCCGTGACTGGAAATCGCCATTAGGTAAAAAGGCGCAGGAATTCATCTTCCCTTATTACAAGGAACTGAGTGGTCAGCTCCTGCGAGCTGGGGTTACGTCCCCTGGCGTCACCGAGTCGATTCCCTAACTCGGTAGACAGAGGCTGTCGTCGCCTCCGTCACGCCACATGGAGGTCAGAGATCATGGAGCAAGCGCACTTGAAGGTGATTCCGGACCATCTCGGACGTTCGGCGGAATCGTACGCCGTATATATGCTGATTGCCGCGGCCGTCGTATGTCGGCGCCATGATGCTGGGTCACACCCAAGCCCAACGAGGTCAAGGTCATGAAGGGTTTGCTCATGTCGTTCCTCGTCGGGCTTGGCGTGGGTGTGATCTACGGCCTTCTCCGGGTAAAGAGTCCTGCCCCGCCGATCATCGCTTTGATTGGCCTCCTGGGTATCGTGCTTGGGGAACAGATCGGAGTCTGGGCGCGGGAGACAAAGATCAATGTTGCGCGTGCCGCTTTAGTGTGTCTCGTCGGCGAGTCGTGGGGCCGTAAGCATCCGTCCGACGCGAACTAGCGACTCGCCATGAACCTGAACAGAAATCGCATCATGCGGTGAGGCGAATACAGGCGAACGATCGCAGCGAACTAGTTCTGGATTCTCTCGAAGAACCTGATGCACGAGCGAACCGCATCATTCTCCTCCTGGGACAGCATGTTCTTCCCGAGCGCCATGTGCCCGTAGCTTTTCGTTCGCGACTACTGTGAGTGCCGGGGCGAGCATGACGATCACGAGACATGCAGGCATGCCGGCCCCGGCCAGCGCGGCCACTACGGATAGAACCGCGAGGCCACTGCCCGCGACCAGCAACCAGGTGTCGATCGGTCGGAAACCGCGAACCAGATACCAGTGCAGTCCGTGGAGCAGTGCGAGATACATCGCTACCGGGACAGCGACGGCAAGCACCGCAGCAACGCCTGAGAGCTTGGCCGCGCCACCGAGGAAGCCTGCCGCGACACGAAGTCCCGCGCCGGTCGCAACGATGGACGTGACGATCAGGACCTGCATGAAGCTCCAACCCAATGCGCGCTCGCGATGCCGCTGGAGAATCTTCGCGGAAGGCTCGAGGAAATAGACCCACCACATGCCGAAGGTGAGCCCCATGCCCGCG
>Ga0307470_10000463_pt1 | contig 20127 bp, 21 predicted proteins | sample atmos_gasesAM3C__FD_204565 | JGI IMG/M metagenome (GOLD analysis project Ga0307470, IMG submission 204565) | Hardwood forest soil microbial communities from Morgan-Monroe State Forest, Indiana, United States - atmos_gasesAM3C_05 | ecosystem: Environmental > Terrestrial > Soil > Temperate forest... | reverse complement strand
ACCAAATAGGGAAGTCATGGAGCCGCCCGTCTCCGTTATGAGCTTCCGGGTAGGTTGCTTGACCACCGCGGTAACGCGCGTGGCAGACGAATGATCTTCACCCGCCGCCTCGGCGTCGGGAACAGAATTCGGCTTACAGGTCCACTCCACACTTCTTGACACTTTCTGGCATTCGCGCAGACAACGAGCGGCGCTTTCAATGGCTCTCCTCTCGCGCGACACTCAGCACCACCTTTGCTAGTCTCCGCGCATGCTCATTCGTCCGCGGGCTTTGCCTCGCAACGGCCGCATTGTCGTTCTGGCGATCTCATCGCCCTCCGAGCTGCTCCGCATCCAGGTCGCGGGGCGAAGGCTCGAAGAGCGAGGACTGCGCGTCACCCTGGCCAGCAACATCGATCATCGTCATCGCGGCTACCTTGCCGGCGACGACGACGAGCGCCTCGAACAGTTGAACCATTACTTGAAGTCTGATGATATCGATGCCTTCTTCTTCGCCCGAGGCGGCTACGGCGCCATGCGCATCCTCGAACGAGTCGACTACGGCGCCATCACCGCCAACCCACGCCCGATCATCGGATTCAGCGACATCACCGCACTCCACCAGGCCGTCGCCGTCCGCTCCGGCGTGGCGTCGTTCCATGGCCCTATGGTCAACCTCGACTGGTTCATGGGCCTGTCGCCGGAGATCGAAGCGTGGTTCTGGGCGATGCTCGCCGGTGAAGCGCCGCTCACGCATCACTTCGCGTCCGAGGATGTCGTCTTCGAGGGGGAAGCGGAGGGCGTGCTGTTCGGAGGATGCCTTTCGTTGACCACCGCCCTGACTGGCACGCCCTACGACTTCTGGATCGACGACGGCATCTGGTTTTTCGAAGACATCGAGGAGCCGGTCTACCGCATCGACCGAATGTTGACCCACCTCAGGCTGTCCGGTAGACTGAAAGAAATCCGAGCTGTGGTCATCGGGAAGTTGAAAGATTGCGGGACCGACGCCGAAATCGACGCGCTCCTGCACGAGTTCTTCGCCTTCAGCAACATTCCGGTCATACGTAATCTGCCCTTCGGCCATCACGGTGACAACCTCTTGATGCCGATCGGTAGCGTCGTACGCATCAGCACCCGCGACCGCACGCTCACACTCGCAGAACCGGCGGTTCGGCTATGAAAACCGTTTTCAAGACGACCGGCGGAAAGGATCCGGTGAAGGAATCATCGACCAGTTACGCCGCGGGCGACGTGATCTTCCGGCAGGGAGAGCTCGGGACCGAGATGTTCATCATCCTCGAGGGGGAAGTGAACATCGTCAAACACATCAATGGAGAGTCGCACGACCTCTCCCATCTCGAAAAGGGTGATTTCTTCGGGGAGATGGCGGTGCTGGAGAGCGTCCCGCGAACCGCCGACGCTGTTGCCGCCACCGACGTCCACGCGCTTGTCATCAACGGCGCCCGATTCGACGAGATGCTGCGCAAGAACCCCGAGGTGGCGGTCCGCATCATCCGGAAATACTCGAAGCGCTTGCGGGAAGCCAATACCCTGCTGGAACGGCTCGTCGGCCGTGAGGTCGACAGCGAGCATGGCTCGCTCGACGCGACCGTGAGCGCGCCCAGCGAGAAGCAGGGCCGGCATCGCCTCGTCGACATCACCTCCGGCACGGAGTTCTTCTTCAGCAAAGGCGACGAGACCACCATCGGCCGCGCCGATCCGGTCACCGGCATCCTCCCCGACATCGATCTAACCTCTGTAGATGCGAATCGCTCCGTGTCGCGCCGTCACGCCAAGATCATCCGCAGCGGCCACGACTATTGCGTCCTGGAAGAAGTGGGAACCGTCAACGGAACCTACGTCAACGACCAGCGCATCCCCACGGGGACGCCGGTGACGATCCACAGCGGAGACGGGATCAAGATCGGGCTGATCGCGATGAAAGCACTGTTCACCTGAGATCTACAGCCAGTAGAACCTTGCCACGAACCGGCCGCCGCACGCGACAATAGCGCGGTGACGATTACCGTCGAGACGCCCGTTCGCGCGCTGCCCGGCGCAGGACCGAACCGGGCCAGGCAGCTCGAAGAGGCGGGACTGGCTACGGCCGGCGACCTCCTCTATTACCTGCCGTATCGATACGAAGACCGGCGCCACCCGGTGCGCATCGCCGACATCGGGCGCCACGTCGACTCGCCCGTGCTTCTGCGCGGCAAGGTGATGAACGCGAACCTGCACATCACCCGTCTGCGGCGGATGAAGGTGTTCGAAGCCGTGCTCGAGGACGGGACGGGCGCGGTGAAGCTGGTGTGGTTCAACCAGGGCTTTCTCGCCGATCAGATCAAGCGCGGCGACCGGCTGTCCGTCTTCGGTACCCCGAAGCTCTCGGCGTACGGCCAGCTCCAGATCGAGAGCGCCGATTGGGAAACCTTCGAAGGCGATGACGACGCCGACGGCGCGATCGTGCCGATCTATTCGAAGGTGGGCAACATCCCGCCGAAAGCGCTGCGCCGGATCATCGGCGGCGCGCTCCTGGCGCTCCCGTCGCTCGACGATCCGCTCCCTCCCGCCCTTCGCAAGCGCCTCGGCGTGATCGATCTCGCCCCGGCACTGGAGCAGATCCATCGTCCGCCGCAGCTCGACGGCGCCTTCCTCGGACGCCGCTCGGCCGGGCACATCCGCATCATCCTGCAGGAGTTCTTCACCTTGCAGCTCGCCCTCCGCGTGCGCCGCGCAAGCGAAGAGGTGAAGACGAAGACCCGGAAGATCACCGTCGACGACGACCTCCGTGCCGAGGTCAAACGCATCCTGCCGTTCCGCCTCACGAAAGCGCAGAAACGTGTGCTCAAGGAGATCGCCACCGATCTGCAGTCCGAGAAGCCGATGTATCGCCTGCTCGAAGGTGACGTCGGGAGCGGCAAGACCATCGTGGCGCTCATCGCCGCGATCATCATGATCCGCAACGGCCATCAGGTGGCGCTGCTGGCGCCGACGGAGATCCTGGCCGAGCAGCACTACCAGCGCATCCGTCAACTAGTTGACGAGTCGCTCGTCGTAGCCAAAGCCACCGGCTCGATGACGGCGGGGGAACGGCGGACGTTTCTGGCGGGCTTGCGGGACGGCATCATCCAGCTCGTCGTGGGCACGCACGCGCTGCTCGAGGATCGCGTGGTCTTCAAGTCGCTTGGCCTGGCCATCGTCGACGAGCAGCATCGCTTCGGCGTCGAGCAGCGCCAGCGCCTCTTCGCCAAGGGGGACGCGCCGGACATCCTGGTCATGACGGCCACACCGATCCCGCGCTCGCTGGCGCTGGCGATGTACGGCGACCTCGAGCTCTCCGTGATCGACGAGCTTCCTCCTGGCAGGCAGAAGATCAAGACGGCAGTGCGGTCGTCGACGCAGATCGAGCGGGTCTACCACTTCATCGACACCGAGATCGACGCCGGCGCGCAGACATACGTCGTCTATCCCATCATCGAAGAGTCCGGGAAGTCGAACCTCAAGCCGCTCACGATCGGCTTCGAAGCCACGAAGCTGCGCTTCCCGAACCGGCGCGTGGCCATGATCCACGGTCGCATGCCCGCAACGGAAAAAGAAGAGACGATGCAGCGCTTCAAGCGCGGCGAGATCGACATCCTGGTCTCGACGACCGTGATCGAGGTCGGCATCGACGTCGCAAACGCCTCGCTGATGCTGATCATCGACGCCGACCGTTTCGGACTCTCGCAGCTCCACCAACTCCGAGGCCGCGTCGGGCGAGGAACGCGGCAGTCGTATTGCGTGCTGGCGTCGGACATCGAGAAAGATCGGCTCACCCAGTTCGCCAAGACGCTGAACGGCTTCGAGCTCGCCGATCTCGATCTCAAGCTTCGCGGTCCCGGCGAGCTCCTCGGCACCCGCCAATCCGGCGCCCTCCGCTTCCGCTTCGGCCACGTCGTCCGCGACTTCGAGCTTATGGAGAAGGCGCGCGATCTGGCCATCGAGATCCTTGAGAAGGGCGGCCTGGAGAAGGCGGAGAAGGTCGTGCGGAAGCTCCTCGGCATGCAGATACCGACGACGGTAAAGGATTAGCCAAGCGTAGCGCCGTCGGCCCGACGGCTGTACCGCCGCCGGCTCGGCGGCGGTTCGTCGCGTAGCCCATCGCCGCCGAGCCGGCAGCGATCCAGCCGGCCAGCGGCCGGCGCTACGGGGCGCGGATTCATCTGCTACACTGCGCCGTCCTTGAACTGGCGCGCGTGCTGCGACGCGGTGTGAATCGCGCCAAATCCCCGATTGAGCCACGAGTCAGCATTGAGCCATTCACCCCAGTACGTTCTCAGCGGCCTTCGCCCCACGGGACGCGTCCACCTCGGCAATTACTTCGGCGCGGTCCGGAACTGGGTCCGTCTGCAGGATCTCTTCGACTGCTATTACTTCGTCGCCGACTGGCACGCCCTGACGTCCCACTACGCGGATACGTCGGAGATCGCGCAGTCGACCTTCGATGCCGTCGCCGACTGGCTCGCTGCCGGCCTCGATCCTGAGAAGTCGACGATCTTCGTCCAATCGGAAGTGAAGGAGCACGCCGAGCTGCACCTGATCCTCTCGATGGTCACGCCGCTGCCGTGGCTCGAGCGCGTGCCGACGTTCAAGGACCAGCAGGCCCAGATCGACGACAAGGAGCTGAACACCTACGGCTTCCTCGGCTATCCGCTCCTGCAGACCGCCGACATCATTATCTATAGGGCGAACTTCGTGCCGGTGGGCGAGGATCAGGCCTCGCACCTCGAGTTCTCGCGCGAGATCGTCCGCCGCTTCAACAACTTCTACGGCGACGTTTTCCCCGAACCGCAGCCGCTCTTCACCGAAACGCCGAAGGTTCCCGGCCTCGACGCGCGGAAGATGTCGAAGTCGTACAACAACACCATCGGACTGACGTCGAGCGCCGACGAGATCCGCGAGCTGGTGATGACGATGTTCACCGACCCGAACCGCATCCGGCGCAAGGATCCCGGCAACCCCGACATCTGCAATCTCTTCCAGTTCCACAAGCTCTTCTCCAACGACGAGACCATCGCGCGGGTCGACCGCGAATGCCGCGCCGCGGAGATCGGCTGTGTCGACGACAAGAAGCTGCTGGCCGAAATCATGATCGAGTCGCTGCGGCCGATTCGCGAGAGGCGCGAAGAGATCGACCGCGATCCATCGATTGTCTGGGACGTGTTGCGCGCCGGCAACCGGAAGGCCCGCGAACGCGCGCAGCAGACCATGCAGCTCGTACGCGAGGCGATCAAGATCAACTACCCCGGACTCCAATGACGACGATGGCGGACGAAGAGAAAGAGCTCGCGGTCACCCAACCGGCCGACGACCGTCCCGCCGACGAGCAGGACGAGAGCGCGGGCGCGCTCAACGTCACGCTGCCGTCGTTTCACGGGCCGCTGGACCTGCTGCTGCACCTCATCAAGCAGCACAAGATCGACATCTACGACATCCCCATCGCCCTGATCACCGAGCAGTACACCGGTTATCTCGACGCTATGGAGGAGCTGAGCCTCGACGTCGCCGCCGACTACATCTACATGGCGGCGCTGCTGATCCACATCAAGTCGAAGATGCTCCTGCCGCACGACGAGACCGAGGGAGAGGTCGAAGATCCGCGGCAGGAACTGGTCGATCGGCTGCTCGAGTACCAACGATTCAAGGCGGTGGCGGAATCGTTCGCCGAGCTCGACGTCCTTCGCATGGGCGTGTGGCCGCGGCCGGCCACGCCGATCCCGGGTACCGACGCCTCGGAGATCGACATGAGCGAGGTGGGACTCTTCGATCTCATTGATGCTTTCAGGTCCGCGCTCAATCGTTACAAGCAGAACCACCCGCACGCCATCGAGCTGCGGCGCATGACGCACAAGATTTCCGACAAGATGCGCGAGCTGTATGCAACGCTGCAGGAGAAATCGCCGATCCGCCTGCAGTGGTTCCTGGAAGGGCGAGACCGCAATGAGCTGATTGCGATCTTCCTGGGCACGCTGGAGCTGGTGCGGCTCGGCGGCATCTCACTGAAGCAGAGCGAGAATTTTGGCGAGATTCTCATCGGCAAGACCGACGCAACGATCGACGAAGCGCAGTTTTCGATGTTTGATCAAAGTTAGTGGCGAATCAGACTATGGCAATGGAACCAAACGAACTACGGGCCGCACTCGAGGCCATCCTATTCGTCAGCAACGAGCCGGTGAAGCTCGACGAGCTCGCCGAGGCTTTCGCCGACGAGGGGAGGGAGGCGGTGGTGGAGCAGCTCGAAGAGATCAAGCGCGGACTGGACGCCAGCCTCGGCGGCTTCATGCTCGAACAGACCGCCGGCGGCTGGCGATTCGCCACGCGCGCGGAACACGATCCCATCCTGAAGAAGTACTTCGCGAAAAAGGGCGAGAACCGTCTCTCCATCGCCGCGCTGGAGACGCTGGCCATCGTCGCTTACCGCCAGCCGATCACGGCACCCGAGGTGTCGGAGATCCGCGGCGTCAACTCCAACCAGACCATCCGCACGCTGCTGGAGCGGCGCATGATCCGCGTGGCCGGGCGCAAGAACGTCGTCGGCAGTCCGTTCCTCTACCGCAGCACGCGCGAGTTTCTGGTGCACTTCGGACTGAACGATATTCGCGACATGCCGCGGCTCGAAGAGTTCGGAGACCTCATCGGCGAACAGATCAACGATGACCTGGTCCTGGCCATCGAGTCGACGCCGATCGCGGAAGGAATCGAGGTTCCGCTCGCGCAAGGCGAGCAGATCGACGACGCCGTCAACGCGGAGTTGAGCGCGGGCGATGAGAACGCCGCGCGCGAAGACGACGCGCAGCCAGCGATGAACGAGGTACAATCCGGCGTCGTCAACGACCAGCCAGAGTGATGCAACAAGAGCGATTGCAGAAGATCATCGCCCACGCCGGCGTCTCGTCGCGACGTGAAGCGGAAGCGATGATCCGGGAGGGACGCGTCACACTCAACGGACGCGTTGTCACCGAGCTCGGCACGCGAGCGGATCCCGATCGCGATCACATCAAGGTCGACGGCAAGCTGATCACGCACGCCGAGCCTCACCGCTACATCCTCCTGTACAAGCCCAAGGAAGTGATGACCACGGTGGAAGACCCGCAGGGCCGCCGTACGGTCATCGACCTCGTGCGCGGAATCCGGGAGCGGATCTATCCCGTCGGCCGTCTCGATTTTCACTCCGAGGGTCTCGTGCTGCTCACCAACGACGGCGAGCTCGCTTTCAAGGTCTCGCATCCGACGCATGGTTCGGTGAAGACGTACAGCGTCAAAGTGCGCGGCGTGCCGGACGAGCGAATGGTCGACAAGCTGCGCCGCGGTATCACCATCGACGGCAAACGGACGCTCCCCTGCGACATCGAACGGATGCACACGACCGGCAAACGGGACGACGAAGGGAACAGTTGGTTCGAAGTCAAGCTGCGCGAAGGACGCACGCAGCAGATCCGGAAGATGTTCCAGGCCATCGGCCATCCCGTTTCGAAACTGCGCCGCGTCGCCATCGGTCCCATCTCCGATCCGAAGCTCACCCCCGGCGTCTGGCGCGAGCTGACGAAGCACGAAGTGAAGATGCTGGAGACGATGAAGGAGCTGAAGAAGCCTGCCAAGCCGCGGCGCGTAGCGTCGCGTCCGGTCTCGCGCAAAAAACCGGCAGCGGCGGCCAAGCGTCCAGCTGCCTCTCGTCCGAAGTCTCGCACCGCGACGTCGCGCTCCGCTTCATCCCGCGCCGAGCCGCGCAGTTCCACGCGCCGCACACCGTCGCCACGACCGGCGACGCCGCGCGCCAAAGGAGCGGCCGGCAAGTCCACCGGCGGTAAGAAACCAGCCGTTCGCCGCGCAGGTGCACGTCCGTCGCGAAGCAGCGCACGCCGATAAACGCGTATGCCCGCGCCGCTGATCATCGCCATCGACGGCCCCTCCGGCGTCGGCAAGACAACGACAAGCCGTCTTGTCGCCCGTACGCTGGGTCTCCCGCACATCGACACAGGCGCGATGTATCGCGCCGTGGCGCTGGCCGCCACGCGGGAAGGGATCGACACGCACGACGCCGCGAAGCTCGAGGAGCTGGCCTCGCGCGTCCGCATCGACTTCATCCCGGGCGAAACCCCACGGGTCTTGCTCGACGGCGAGGATGTCACCGCCCTCATCCGCACGCCGGAGATGAGTATGGCATCGAGCAACGTCTCCGCTGTCCCGGCCGTTCGGCGTGTCCTGGTCCGTCTTCAGCAGGAGCTCGGGCGCCGGAGCGGCGGCGTGCTGGAAGGGCGCGATATCGGAACCAAGGTCTTTCCGGAAACGCCTTATAAGTTCTTCCTGACCGCCCGGCCGGAGGTACGCGCCCGGCGGCGGCACAGCGAGTTGCTGGCGAAGGGGGAGGACGTTCCTTACGAGTCGATTCTGGCGGACTCCCTTGCCCGCGATCAACAGGACTCCACGCGTACCGACTCCCCACTCCGGTACGACGACTCCTACACCGTCGTCGACACATCCGACCTCAGCATTGACGAGGTCGTGGAGCGGATCGCGACGGCCGTTCGGGCGGGACGCCCGTAATTCCTTGACTCCTCGCGAGCCTCGCCACTAAACTCCGCATTTCGACTAGTATCAACAATTTACGCCACGCTGCGCCTTCGGGCGGATGCGCCCGGAAATCCAGGAGGTACCCCGTTTCATGCCGTCGAGTGACGATCCTAAAAACCTAAAACAACCGCTCCGCAAAGGGGGTGAGACAAACGATCTGGAAGGTCTCGGCATGGACGAACTGCTCGACCTGTATGACCGGAAAATGTCGAACTTCGCCGAGGGCGATATCATCCGCGGCCGCGTCCTGAAAGTGATCGGGGCCGAAGTGGTCGTCGACATCGGCTACAAGTCCGAAGGGGTCCTTCCCGTCCATGAGGTTACCGGCTATGACGGCCAGGTAACGGTCAAGCCCGGTGACGAGATGGACGTTTTCATCGAACGGCTCGAGAACAACAGCGGATACATCGTCCTCTCCCGCGAAAAGGCGGAACGGATGCTGGTCTGGGACCGCATCGAAGCCGCCTTCAAAGCCGACGAGCCGATTACCGGCCGTGTCATCGAACGGGTCAAAGGCGGCTTGGCCGTCGATGTCGGCGGCGTCAAAGCGTTCCTTCCCGGATCGCTCATCGACACCAAACCGGTGAAGAACCTCGATTCCCTTCGCGGCCACGAGTACAAGTTCAAGATCGTTTCGTTCGACAAGAAACGGAACAACATCGTTCTTTCGCGCCGTGCCATCGTCGAGGTCGAACAGGCCGCGGCCAAGGCGGACACCTTCAGCCGGCTTCAGGAAGGGCAGCACACACACGGCGCCGTCAAGAACATTACCGACTACGGCGTTTTCGTCGACCTCGGCGGCGTCGACGGCCTGCTCCACATCACCGACGTCTCGTGGGGCCGCGTCAATCATCCCTCCGAGTACTTCAACGTCGGCGACGAGATCGAAGTCGTCGTCCTGAAGTTCGACCCCGCCGCCGAGCGCGTCTCCCTCGGCTACAAACAGAAGAGCCAGGACCCCTGGACTGACGTCGTGCAGCGCTATCCGCTCGGCTCGAAAGTCCACGGCCGCGTCGTATCGCTCACCGACTACGGCGCGTTCATCGAGCTCGAAGAAGGGGTGGAAGGGCTCATCCATGTTTCCGAGATGTCGTGGACGAAGAAGGTCCGCAATCCCTCGAAGCTGCTGGCGATGGGCGCCGAGGTCGATGCCGTCGTCACCGACGTCAACGTCCAGAACCGGCGGATCTCGCTCTCTCTCAAAGCGCTGGAGCAGAACCCGTGGGACACGATCGCCGAACGCTACCCGATCGGTGCCGTGATCACCGGCAAGGTCCGCAACCTCACCGACTTTGGAGCGTTCGTGGAGGTCGAAGACGGCATCGACGGGTTGATCCACATCTCCGACATGTCCTGGAACCGGCGCCTCAAGCATCCCAACGAGGTGCTGAAGAAGGGAGACGCGGTGCAGGCCCGGGTCATCAACGTCGACGGCGAGAATCAGCGCCTGTCGCTCTCGATCAAAGAGTTCCTGCCGAACGAGTGGGACAACTTCGCGAAGGCGCACGGCGTCGGTGAAGCGGTGATCGGCACCGTGGCCAAGATCACCGACTTCGGTCTTTTCGTTCGCGTTGCGGATGGCGTGGAGGGTCTCGCGCACATCTCGGAGATCTCGCGCGACCCAAAAGCGAAGCTGGAAAGGTCGTTTCACATCGGGGACCCGGTTCGTGTGCGCGTGATCAAGGTCGATTGGAACGACAAGAAGATCGGACTGTCGACGCGCGACGTCGAGCCGTTGACCGAGGACGAGATCGCGCAACATGCGGCATTGGCGCCTGCGGTTGAAGAGCAACACTCGGATTCAGAATCCGAAGAACCGACTCCTACCCCGGAGACCACGCCGCAAGGCTGATCCCATGTCGGAACTCGATCCCGTAACGGCCCCTGGTGACCCGATCGCCGAGCGAATCGCCGCGCCGATCGCCCAAACACCGCCGCGCAAGTCACGCGCGGGGATGTTCTTCTTCGGCGCGTTCAGCGGCTGCCTTGTCGTCGTCGCCGGCTTTGTGTTTCTCGGATTTCTGATCGCCATGATGGCCAACAACGATTCGACCACACGCGGTGACGTCTTCGGCGAGAAAGTAGCCATCATCCCCATCGAAGGAGAGATCTTCGGTTCGCGTGAGGCCATCGACGCGCTGCACCGCTACGCGCGGAACTCCAGCGTCAAGGCGATGGTCGTGCGCATCAACAGCCCGGGCGGAGCCATCGCACCGTCCCAGGAGATTTACGAAGAGATCCGCAAGGTTCGAACGCAGAGCGGCAAACCGATCATCGCCTCGCTCGACAGCGTGGCGGCGTCGGGCGGCTATTACATCGCCTCGGCCTGCGACAGCATCGTGGCCAACCCCGGATCGATCACCGGCTCCATCGGCGTGATCCTGCAGTGGATGGAGACCAAGGATCTGCTGGCGTGGGCGAAGTTGAAACCGGAGACGATCACCAGCGGCGCCATGAAGGCCGCGGGCTCGCCGTTCCAGGATCTCACCGACGATCAACGCGCCTATTTTCAATCGATCGTCATGCAACTGCACGGGCAGTTCGTCCGCGCCGTGGCCGCGGGGCGGAAAGGCAAATTGACGGAGGCGGACGTCAGCAAAATCGCCGACGGCCGCGTCTTCACCGGCGAGCAGGCCCTCGGGCTCAAGCTCGTCGACCAACTCGGCAACCTCGACGACGCCATTCGCGTCGCCGGTAAGCTCGGCGGCATCGCCGGCAGGCCAGGCACCATCTATCCGAAGAAACGGACGCGCGGTCTTTTCGATGCGCTGACGAGCGACGATTCCGATACCGAGACCGCCATCAGCCGCATTCTCACCCGCCGTCCGCGGTTTCTCTTTCAATGGTGAACGGTCATGAATGAGGAGGCACCTTTGGATCACCTGGAACCCGAAGAAGAGATCGAGGGCAAAGCGGGCGTGATGACCAAAGCGGAGCTCGTGGACGAAGTGGCACGCGTCGTCCAACTGACCAAGAAGCAGGCCGAGACGATCGTCAACATCGTCTTCGACTCCATCGTGGACTCTCTCCGGTCAGGACAGAAGATCGAGCTCCGCGGCTTTGGCAGCTTCCGCCTCCGCAGCCGCAAGTCGCGCACCGGCAGGAACCCCAAGACCGGGGAGAAGGTCGAAGTCCCGTCGAAGAAGATCCCGTACTTCAAGCCGGGCAAGGAGCTGAAGGAGCTGATCAATGAGGTGATGGACGTAGTCACTCCATCCGCGGATGGGGGCGGCACTACGTAGGGGACGAATGTTGACTTAGTCAACAGGAAGCCTTCTACCCTCCGCCACCCATGGAAATACTGTTTACCCCCTGGAGGTATCCCTACTTGACCTCGCCGAAAAGCGAGAGCCCGTCTTGCATCTTCTGCAACGCGGTGAAATCGAAAACGCTCCGAGACACGCTGACGCTGTTTCGCACTGATCAGGCACTGGTGATGCTGAACCTCTACCCTTACACGAACGGACATCTGATGGTCGCGCCGGTGGCCCATGAGGCTTTGCTCTTCGACAGCCGCGACGACTCGCTCCGCGCCTTGATCCGTCTCACCGCGGAATCGCAGCGGATCCTCTCCGATGTTTACCATCCGGACGGCTTCAACGTCGGGATGAACTTCGGCCAGATCGCCGGCGCGGGCGTGGCCGATCACTACCATATGCACGTCGTCCCGCGCTGGAGCGGCGACGCCAATTTCATGACGGTCACCGCCCGCACCCGTATCGTGCCGGAGGACCTGGACGTCACCTACGACAAGCTCCTCCCGCACTTCAGGAAAATTCGAAAGGGCTCTATCTCAAACCAATGAAAGGCCGCACAATCCTCGCCATGCTGCTGGCGTACCTCGTACCCGGCGCCGGGCATCTCTACCTCGGCCGCCGCGCGCGCGCCATCACGTTCTTCTGCATCGTCGTTCTGATGTTCGTCATCGGCATCGCCATCGACGGCGATCTCTATGTGATCGGTCATACCGGGGACTCTGTTCTGCGATTGCTGGCCGCCCTGGGCTCGATCGGCGCAGGCCTGATCTACTGGATCGCCGCCGGGATGGGAGTACATGGCGACGTCACCTCGATCACCTTCGAGCACGGCACGGCCTTCACGATCACGGCCGGGCTGATGAACCTTCTCCTCGTGCTCGACGCCTTCGACATCGCCCAGGGACGAAAAGAATGAGTCTCCTTCGCAATCACATTGTGCTGATGTTCCTCTACGCCGTGGCAACCGGCCTGTTCTTCGCGCTGCTCTGGAAAGAGACGCGGGCGGAACGGATCCGCTTCTTCCTGCTCGTCTTCTGTTCGCTGTTTTTCGGCGGCATCGCGCTGGCCTGGGCGATGTACTCGTTTCCCCATTGAATTCCGATGAAACTTGCCATCGTCGCCGGTGAGGCCTCCGGCGATCTCCACGCCGCCGAAGTCCTGCGCGAGCTGAAGGGCATCGATCCCGCGATCGAGACCTTCGGCATCGGCGGAGATCTGCTCGCAGGCGAGGGGATGCGTCTCCTGCATCACGCCCGGGAGATGGGCATCGTCGGACTCTTCAACGTCCTCCGGCATCTGCGGATGTTCCGCCGGATCTACGACGACCTGATCGACGAGATCGCGCGACAGCGTCCGGACGCGGTGCTTCTGGTCGACTATCCCGGCTTCAATCTACGGCTGGCCCGTCGCTGCAAGGAGCTCGGCCTGCGCGTCGTCTACTACATCTCACCGCAGCTCTGGGCCTGGCGGCGCGGCCGGGTGAAGCAGGTGGCGAAGTACGTCGACCGGATGATCGTCATCTTTCCCTTCGAAGAGACCTTTTACCGCGAGCACGGCATCGAGGCCATCTATGTGGGACACCCGATCATGGAAGAGATCGGCCACATCGAGCGCCCGCCGAAACGTGACGGGGTGACGCGAATGGCCCTGCTGCCGGGATCGCGGCGCGCCGAGGTGGTGTCGCTGCTGCCGCCGATGCTCGATGCCGTCGATGTCCTTGCGCGCGAGCGTGCCGTCGAGGCCTGCGTCGTTCAGGCGCCGACCATTCCCCGTTCGCTGATCGACCGTTTCGCGACCGGCCGAAACGTTCGTATCGTGGCGGAGGACAACAGCGAAGCCATCGCCGCCGCGGACGTGGCGCTCTCGTCATCGGGCACTGCCACGCTCGAATGCGCGGTCCTGGGCACTCCCGTCATCGTGATGTATCGCCTCTCACTGGCCAACTACTGGCTGGGGAGAATGGTGGTGACCATTCCGCACTTCGGTCTCATCAACATCGTGGCCGGGAAGCAAATCGTCCCCGAGCTCATTCAGGGCGAGGTGAACGGAAAACGGATCGCCGCCGAAACTCGCATGCTCCTCGATCCCGACGTCTACGCCCGTGCGGTCGAAGAGCTTGCTGCCGTGCGGAGTAAACTCGGAGACTCCGGCGCGGCTCATCGCGCCGCAAACGCCATCATGGAAGTCGTCACACGATGAAGGTCCTCCGCCGGCTCTACCGCTATCTCATCCGCTACAAGTGGTGGGCGGTACTGGCCTTCGGCTCGATGATCATCTTCGCGGTGACGTCGACCGGGATGATCGGCCTGGTGCAGCCGCTCTTCGACATCGGTATCACGCCGCCCGCGGCAACGCCTTCTGGTTCGGCGAAGCAGCCGGCGGCAGCGCAGCCATCGCGAATCTCGCGCGAGGATCAGTTGAAAGGTCGTGTCATCAACGCCGTCCTCAAGCGCGACCTGCCGGAAGGCCAACGCGGCTGGGTCATCGATCACGCCGACCAGTTCGAACATCAGTTTCACGCCTGGTGGGACAACGCCAGCCCGAAGGTGCAGTTCCGCCGCATCCTGGCGGCGCTGCTGCTGGTCATCGTCTTGCGCGCCTTCGCGTCGTTCTTCTCCGAATACGCCTTCCAGAAAGTCGGCCTCTCCACGGTGCGCGACCTCCGCAACGACTTGTACGAGCGACTCATCCATCAGAGTCATCGCTTCTTCTCCGAACGATCGACAGGGGAGATGCTCAGCCGCGTGGTCTCGGACGCCGACGCCATCCAGGCGGCGGTGTCGACCCGCATGGGCGATCTGTTCCAGGAATCGCTCACGCTTCTGTTCCTGTTTCTCTACGTTTTGTGGAGTAACCCCGAGCTGGCGCTGATCACCTTCGTCGTTGCGCCGGTTTTGGTCTATCCCGTCGTTCACTTCGGGCGTCGTCTGCGCGGCACGACCCATCGCTCGCAGGAGCGGATGGCGGACATGGCCACGCTCCTGGAGGAGACGATCCGCGGGGTGCGCATCGTCAAAGCCTTCACCATGGAGCGCTTCGAGATCATCCGTTTCCGCAATGCCACCAAACGTCACCTGGGCTCGAACATGAAAGCGCAGAAGATCCAGGCACTCTCTTCTCCGGTCATGGATCTGATCACCGGCCTCGGGGGGGTTGCGCTCTTCTTCTACGCGCAGCGGCGCATCGCGAATCAGACGTTGACCCCTGGCGCCCTGCTGGCGTACATGGCCGCGCTCGCGGCGATGTACCAGCCGATGAAAAAACTGAACAAAGTCAACCTCTCCGTGAACACCGCGCTCTCCGCGGCCGAGCGCGTCTTCCGGATGCTGGACATCCCGAACGAGGTGGTCGACAAGCCAAACGCCCCGGCCATCGCCGCGGTCGGCAGCGGGATCCGCTACGAGAACGTTTCCTTCCGATACGAAGCCGAGCCGGTACTGACCGGTGTGGACTTGACCGTCGCCCCGGGGGAGATCGTGGCCATCGTCGGTGGCAGCGGCTCCGGCAAGTCGACCTTCGTCAATCTCCTTCCGCGCTTCTACGACGTCAACGGCGGAAGGATCACCGTCGACGGACGCGACATTCGGGACGTCCAGCTCTCCTCGCTGCGCGGGCTCATGGGTCTGGTCACGCAGGAGGTCGTCCTCTTCAACGACACGGTGCGGAACAACATCGCCTACGGTCTCGATGACGCCGACGAGGATCGCGTCATCGACGCGGCCAAAGCAGCCAACGCTCACGACTTCATCACCGCGATGCCGCAGGGCTACGACACCGAGATCGGCGAGAGCGGTGTTCTCTTGTCAGGCGGGCAGCGCCAACGTTTGGCCATCGCCCGCGCGCTGTTCAAAGACCCGCCTATCCTCATCCTCGACGAGGCCACCTCGGCGCTCGACACCGAGTCCGAGCGTCTCGTGCAGGGGGCGCTCGAGCACTTGATGCAGGGCCGTACGACGCTGGTCATCGCCCATCGCCTCTCTACCATCCGTAGCGCCGACAAGATCGTCGTGCTGGACAAGGGTGCGATCGTCGAGAGCGGCAGCCACGATGACCTCCTGGAGCGGCGCGGCATCTATCGCAAGTTGTACGATCTTCAATTCGCCGACGACGCCATTCCGGCCGGAGCGATCGCTTGAAATTCGTGGCATGGATCGGATCAATCTTCATCCGCGTGCTGCACGCCACGCTGCGCGTCCGGCACGTACACGCCGAGAACCTCGAATCACAGCCGCAGTACATCCTGGCCTTCTGGCACGCCCATCTGCTGCTGATGCTGCACTCGGCGTACCGGCGTCCGATCGTGGTCATGATCTCGCGCTCGAAGGACGGCGAGTACATCGCGCGGGTGTTCGATCACTACGGGGTCGACTCCGCCCGGGGCTCGTCCACGCGCGGCGGCACCTCGGCGCTTCGTGAGATGATCCGCGCCGCCCGCGAGGGAAAGAACATCGTCTTCACGCCCGACGGACCGAAAGGGCCGCCGCGCGTGGCCAAGGACGGCGTGATCTATGCGGCGCAGGCGACCGGGTTGCCGATCGTGGCTGTCGCCTTCGCCGCTCAAAAAAAAAACTTCTGCGCTCGTGGGACTCGATGGTCATCCCGATGCCGTTCTCGCGCGCTCTCTTCCTCTACGGGCCGCCGATTGTCGTGCCGCGCGGAAGCGACGTGGAAGAGGCCAGGGAACGTCTCGAGCGCGGCATGAACGAACTTGCGGATGAAGCGGAACGGCTGGTAAACGAATGATCACTTCCATGACCGGCTTCGGCCGGGCTGCAGGCGCGCTCTCGGCGCGCTACTTCGTCGCGGTGACCGCCAAGAGCGTCAATCACCGTTTTCTCGAAACATCTGTACGCATCCCCGACTACCTCTGGGAGGCGGAAGCCATGGTGCGGGGCCTGGCCTCCGACACCTTCGCGCGCGGCAAGGTGGACATCTCCATCCGCGTGCAGCGAACGGCGCAGCCGGACTACAACGTCCGCATCAACACGCAGATCGCCAACACCGTCGTCCCGCAGCTTCGCGCCATCGCCGAAGAGCTCGGACTGGGGTCGACATTCTCCGGCAGTGATTTGCTGCGCGTTCCCGACCTGTTGCAGGTCGAGGCCATCGAGACCGAGATCACGGACGAGGAACGCGACGCCCTGGCCGCCATCGTCCGCCTGGCGCTGGCGCAGATGCGGGACATGCGTGTACGCGAGGGGCAATCGCTCCATGCCGACATCACCGCGCGTCTGGAGACGATCCGCGTGCTCCAGCAGCGGCTGGCCTCGCATCGCCACGAGATGCGCGCCGAGCTCCTGAGCGCGTACCAGCAACGGGTGCAGGAGATCGCCAACGTCAGCGGCATCGAGGTCAACCAGGACCGCATCGCTCAGGAAGTGGTGATCATGGTGGAGAAAGGCGACGTGGCCGAGGAGCTGACGCGGCTGGCCCATCACGTCGAGCAGGCCGAGAAGGCCGTGAGCGGCGTCGAGGCGGCCGGGAAGAAGCTCGATTTCCTGTCGCAGGAGATGCTGCGCGAGGTCAACACCATGGGCTCAAAGTCGCGCTCGGCGGTGCTGCGAACCCTCGTTGTAGAATTAAAAACCGAGGTCGAGCGGATACGCGAGCAGGTACAGAATGTCGAGTAACTTCCACCCCGATGGGACGTTGTTCATCGTCTCGGGCCCATCGGGTGCCGGAAAGACGACGCTCATCAACACCGTCCGGGAGTGGCTCGAGCCGATCGGAATCACCCTGTATTTCTCGGTCTCGCACACCACCCGCAAGCCGCGCACGGGCGAAGTCGACGGCCGCAGCTATCACTTCGTCACCAGCGAACAGTTCCAGGCCATGGCTGAGCGCGGGGAATTTATCGAATGGGCCTTCGTTCATGAGCAGCGGTACGGGACTTCGAAGGCCGAAGTTCTGCAGCGGCTCGACCGAGGCGAGGATGTCATCCTCGATATCGACTACCAGGGAGCCAAACAGATAGAGAGCGACCCCGATCTGGAGCCGCGGTCACTCAACATCTTCATCTTTCCGCCGTCGTTCGAGCACCTCGAGCAGCGGCTCCGCGATCGCGGCCTGAACAGCGAAGACGAGATACAAACACGGTTACAGAAGGCGGTCGACGAGATCGACGCCGGCAAAGAGTTCTACGACTACGTCATCATCAACGATCAGCTCAACGTCGCCGCCGAGTGTCTCAAGGCGGCGATCATCGCAAAGAAACTGCAGACGAAGACGGCGCTCGACGCGATCAACGCGATGGCCGAGCGCCTGAAGGAGGAACGAGATGGAAGGTTTACCAGAGGGCATTGACAGCAAGTTCCGCTACGTGTTGCTCGTGGCCAAGCGCGCCGAGCAGCTCGTGCAGGGCTCCATGCCCAAGAGCAGGAGCAGGCACACCAAACCCACCCGCATTGCCATGGAAGAGATCGAGAAGAACCAGGTGAAGTGGCAGCTCACGCCGCCGGAAGAAGAGACCACGGCGCTGGAAACGGAGTAGCGCGGTTTCGCGGTAGCGAGGTCTCGCGGTCCTTTCGCCGCGCGACCCCGTAACCCCGCAACCCCGCAACCGCATGCATATCGTCCTCGGCGTCACAGGCGGGATCGCGGCGTACAAGGCGCCGGACGTCGTGCGGCGCCTGCGTGACGTTGGCGCGGATGTGCGGGTCATCCTCACACCCAACGCCGCGCGCTTCGTCTCGCCGCTATCGCTCGCGGCCGTCTCCGGCTATGGTGTCATCATCGAACAGTGGGGCGATTCCGGCCACGGCGGCGTCGACCATATCGAGCTGGCGCGCTGGGCCGACCTGCTCCTCATCGCTCCGGCCACGGCCAACATGATCGCCAAGCTCGCCGTCGGTCTGGCCGATGACGCGCTCTCGACCTACGCCATCGCCCACCGAGGCGGCATCATCGTCGCCCCGGCCATGAACACCTCCATGCTCGGCCATCCTACGGTGCAGATGAATCTGGCCACGCTGCGTGAGCGCGGCGCCATCGTCCTCGATCCCGACAGCGGTCTCCTGGCTTGCGGCGACGAAGGCTCGGGACGGATGCCCGATCCGCCGGTGCTCGCCGAATTCGTGAAGCAGCAGTTCGCCACCCGCGACCTGGAAGGGCGAACGATTCTCGTCACCGCCGGCCCGACCCGCGAGCCCATCGATCCGGTGCGCTACATCTCCAATCGCTCCTCGGGGAAGATGGGCTATGCCATCGCCGAGGCAGCCAGGAGAAGGGGAGCCAGCGTCACGCTCGTTTCCGGGCCGACCGCCATTCCGGCGCCTGCCGGCGTCGCCGTCACCCACGTCACCACCGCGGCCGAGATGCACAGAGCGGTGATGGACGCGCTGCCGTCGCATCAGATCGTGATCAAGGCGGCGGCAGTGGCTGATTTCACGCCCGTGAGCATCGCCGATCACAAGATCAAGAAGCAGGCGGACCGCGACGAGACCACGCTGACGCTGAAGAAAGCGCCCGACATCCTGGCCGACATCGGCGCATCGTCACCGCGCCCGTTCATCGTCGCCTTCGCCGCCGAAACGGACGATGTCGAATCGAACGCCCGCGAGAAGCTCGTCCGCAAGAACGCCGACCTCATCGTCGCCAACGACGTCTCCGATCCCTCCATCGGCTTCGACTCCGATCAGAACGCCGCCACCGTCATCGCCCGAGACGGCTCATCGACCAGGATCGAGCGGGCGCCGAAGATCGTGGTGGCGAATCGGATCCTGGATCTGGTCGTCGAGCGGTTGTGATGCGGTCGCGTAGTCTCGCAGTTGCGCGGTCTCGCGGTGGGGATGCGGGCTCACGAAACAGCGAGACCCAGCAACCGCGAGACCCCGCCACCGCACCTGAGCAATAATTTCCAACGCATGAACGACGACCTCCGCGACGAGCTGACATTCCTACGCGACCTCGGCTTTACCCATCTCGACATCCGCAAGCCGCCTGCTCCGCCCAGCGTGGTTGAGGAGTCAGAAGCCAAAACCCTCCTCGGCGAACTGCAAGCCATCGCCGTCGTCTGCGAGAAGTGCAAGCTGGCGAAGACGCGAACGCAGGTCGTCTACGGCGTCGGCAACCCCAACGCCGATCTGATGTTCATCGGCGAGGCGCCGGGCCGCGACGAGGACCTGCAGGGCGAGCCGTTCGTCGGCCGCGCCGGCCAGCTCCTCACCGACATCATCAAAGCCATGAAGCTGACGCGCGACGACGTCTACATCGCCAACGTCATCAAGTGCCGTCCGCCGGAGAACCGCAATCCCGAGCCGGACGAGATGGACGCCTGCCG
>Ga0307470_10000462_pt1 | contig 20251 bp, 14 predicted proteins | sample atmos_gasesAM3C__FD_204565 | JGI IMG/M metagenome (GOLD analysis project Ga0307470, IMG submission 204565) | Hardwood forest soil microbial communities from Morgan-Monroe State Forest, Indiana, United States - atmos_gasesAM3C_05 | ecosystem: Environmental > Terrestrial > Soil > Temperate forest... | reverse complement strand
CCCCTGGGCGGCCAGGCGCGCAGCGACATCAAGATGTCGCCCGCCTCGATCCAGGAGACGATCGTGGTCACCGGCGAGGCGGCGAGCGCGCTCGAGGCCCCGACGGTCGGTGAGAACTTCACCAACAAGACCATCGACTCGCTGGCGGTCAACCGCAACCCCATCGGCATCGCGTCGCTCGCCCCGGGCGTCACCACCAACACCCCGCTCGGCGGCCAGGTGACGATCAGCGGCGGCCTGCCGTACGACAACCTCTTCGTCATCAACGGCGTCGACGTCAACGACAACGTCTTCGGCCAGCCCAACGACCTCTTCATCGAGGACGCCATCAGCGAGACCGAGGTCGTCGCGTCGGCGGTCTCGGCCGAGTACGGCCGCTTCGGCGGCGGCGTCGTCAACGCCATCACCAAGAGCGGCGGCAACAGCTTCTCGGGCACCTTCCGCACCGACCTGACCAACCCGTCGTGGCGCGAGAACACCCCGCTCGAGGACAAGAACGGCATCAAGCGCCTCAACAAGACCAACGAGGTCTACTCGGCCACCCTCGGCGGCTACATCATCAAGGACAAGCTGTGGTTCTTCGCCGCCGGCCGCAACTCGAAGACCGACACCTCGCTCCTGCTCACCCGGACCAACATCCCGGTCGACCTGCCGACCAACGACAAGCGGTACGAGGGCAAGCTGACCGCCAACATCTCGGACAACCACTCCCTCCAGGCGAGCTACATCAAGAACGACACCAGCACGACCCAGCAGCCGATCGGCAACTCGCTGACGCCGAACACCCTCACCCACCCCAGCTTCCCGAACGACCTCAAGGTCGGGCACTACTCGGGCGTGCTCGGGCCGCAGTTCTTCGTCGAGGCCCAGTACTCGGAGAAGAAGTTCCAGTTCGCCGGCAGCGGCGGCACGAACACCGCCATCACCGCCTCCCCGTTCACCTGCGTGAGCTTCGCGTGCCTCTACAACGGTCCGTACTTCGACGCGACCGACCCCGAGGACCGCGACAACAAGCAGGCCGCGGTGAGCGCCTCGTACTTCTTGAACGCCGGCACCTGGGGCAGCCATGACCTGAAGGTCGGCTTCGAGGACTTCAAGAACATCCGTACCGGCGGCAACTCGCAGTCGCCCTCCGGCTACGTCTTCAACACCGACCCGCTGCTCGACGCGAGCGGCAAGCCGATCCTCGACGCGAACGGCAACGCCATTCCGGTGTTCACCCCGGGCTTCAGCTTCAACACCTTCGTCATCTTCTGGGACGCCAAGCGCGGCTCGCGCTTCGAGGCGAAGACCGACTCCGCGTACATCAACGACTCCTGGAAGCTCAACCAGCACTGGTCGTTCAACCTCGGCGCCCGCTACGAGAAGACCAACAACTCGGGCACCGACAAGGTCAACACCGTCAACGCCAGCAGCGTCGTCCCGCGCTTCGGCGCGACCTTCGACCCCACCGGCAACGGCCGCTTCCTCTTCCAGGCCAGCTACGCCGAGTACCAGAGCGCCTACAACCTCGCGCTCTTCACCAACGGCACCACCACCGGCAACCCGGGCTACCTCTACGGCCCGTACGTCGGCCCCCCCGGCCAGGGCACGAACTTCGCTCCGGGCTTCGACCCCAAGAACTACGCCCTGCTCTTCGCCGGCTCGCCGACGCAGAACACCCGCTTCGCCAAGGACGTCAGCTCGCCGCTCACCAAGGAGTACACCTTCTCGATCGGCACCCAGCTGCCGCGCGCCGGCTTCCTGCGGCTGACCTACCAGAACCGCAAGGTGACCGACTTCCTCGAGGCCATCACCACCATCGACCAGGGCCAGACGACCATCGTAGTCAACGGCGTCACCGCCCCGGTCGACGTCACCATCTACAAGAACGACAACGTCCCGGTGCGCGACTACGCGGCGCTCCTGCTCCAGGGCCGCTACTCGCTCACCCCCCAGTGGTCCCTCGAGGGCAACTGGACGCACCAGCTCAAGAACGACGGCAACTACGAGAGCCAGATCGGCCAGACGATCGGCACCTCGGGCATCGGTTTCAAGCCCGAGTTCTTCAACCCCGCCCGCTTCTACCCCACCGGCCACCTGGCGGGCTACGAGGCGGACGTCTTCCGCCTGTGGACCATCTACAACCTCGGTCTCGGCCGCGGCGGCGACCTCTCGCTGTCGCTCCTCGGCGAGTACAACTCGCCGCTGACCTACTCGCTGTCGGTCCCCAACCTGGCGCTCACCGCGGGCCAGCTCGCCCACGACCCGGGCTACGCGCAGCTTCCGCAGACGGACACCCTGTTCTTCGGCAAGCGCGGCAGCCAGGATTTCAACTCGTTCACCGTCTTCAACTTCGCCGCCCGCTACAGCATTCCGTTCTTCAGGTCGCTGGGCCCGTGGGCCAAGGTCGACGTCCGCAACATCCTCAACAGCCGGACGCTCGTCACCTTCGACCACACGATCCGGGCCAACTTCGCGGGTCCTCTCGACGCCGACGGCCTGCCGCTCACCTTCACCAAGCGGAGCACCTTCGGCACGGCGACGCGCAACTCGAACTACCAGACGCCGCGCGAGTACCAGTTCTCGGTCGGCATCAGCTTCTAAGACCGAGCACCATCGGTTGATCTCGACGGGGCGGCTCTCGAGCCGCCCCGTTTTTTTGTCCCCGCCGATCGATCCCCCGCCGATCAATCCGCTGGATCCCGAGCGAAGGTTTTTTGAATCCACCCCGGCGCCAGCTCCGCAGAAGCGGCCTAAGCCCATTGCTTTCAGATAGGTGTGAAGTGTCGAGCAGGTGGTATTGGACTTGCTCTTCAGGTCGTCAGTCAGCAGCGTCTTCACGAAAGGAGACTGGACATGAAGAGTCGATGGATCCCGCAAGCCTGGGCGATCCTCTTCCTCCTCACCGCTCTCGGCGCCGCCCCGGCGCGCGCCCAGGGGCTGACGACGGGCACCCTGGTCGGCAGCGTGGCGCTCGCGAGCGGCGGGCCGGCGCCCGGCGTCCTGGTCAGCGCCACCTCGCCCGCCCTGCAGGGCGAGCGGACGACGGTCTCGCAGACCAACGGCGACTACATCCTGCGCGGCCTGCCGCCCGGCGACTACGAGGTCAGGTTCGCGCTCGACGGCTTCCGCACCGAGACCGCCCGCGTCAACGTCCCCCTGGGCGGCCAGGCGCGCAGCGACGCCAAGATGACCGCCACCCTCGTCGAGTCCATCTCGATCATCGGCGAGGCGGCGGCGAGCGCCCTCGAGACCCCGACGGTGGGCGAGAACTTCACCAACCGGACCATCGACTCGCTGGCGGTCGAACGCAACCCCATCGGCATCGCCTCGCTCGCCCCGGGCGTCACCACCAACACCCCGCTCGGCGGCCAGGTCACCATCAGCGGCGGCCTGCCGTACGACAACCTCTTCGTCATCAACGGCGTCGACGTCAACGACAACGTCTTCGGCCAGCCCAACGACCTCTTCATCGAGGACGCCATCAACGAGACCGAGGTCCTCTCCTCGGCGGTCTCGGCCGAGTACGGCCGCTTCGGCGGCGGCGTCGTCAACGCCATCACCAAGAGCGGCGGCAACACCTTCGCGGGCACCTTCCGCACCGATCTCACCAACCCGTCGTGGACGTCGAGGACCCCGCTCGAGGAGGCCAACCACATCCGGCGGAGCGACCAGACCAACGAGGTCTACTCGGCGACCCTGGGCGGCTACATCGTCAAGAGCAAGCTGTGGTTCTTCGCCGCCGGCAGGAACGCCAAGACCGACCTCTCGGAGGTCCTGAACGCCACCAACATCTCGGTGGACGAGCCCACCCACGACAAGCGCTACGAGGGCAAGCTGACCGCCAACCTCTCCGACGCCCACTCGCTCCAGGCGAGCTACATCAGGAACGACACCGACTCGGTGCAGCAGGCCATCGGCGGCTCGCTGACGCCGAACGTGCTGGTCCACCCGCGCTTCCCCAACGACCTCAAGGTCGGCCACTACTCGGGCGTGCTGGGGCCGCAGCTCTTCCTCGAGGCGCAGTACTCGCAGAAGAAGTTCGCCTTCGAGAACGACGGCGGCACGGACCGCGACATCCACGCCTCGCCCTTCGTCTGCGTGACCTCCTCCTGCCTCTACAACGGAGCGTACTTCGACGCCACCGACCCCGAGGACCGCGACAACAAGCAGGCGGCGGCGAGCCTCTCCTACTTCCTGGACGCCGGCTCCTGGGGGAGCCACGACCTCAAGGTCGGCGGCGAGGACTTCCGCAACATCCGCACCGGCGGCAACTCGCAGTCGCCCTCCAACTACGTCTTCAACACCGACTACCTGGTGGGCCCCGACGGCCGGACGCCGGTGCTCGACGCCGCGGGCCAGCCGATCCCGGTCTTCACGCCCGGCTTCGGCTTCAACACCTTCCTCATCTTCTGGGACGCCAAACGCGGCTCGCGCTTCGAGGCGAAGACCGATTCGGCGTACGTCAACGACTCCTGGAAGCTCAACCAGCACTGGTCGTTCAACCTCGGCGTCCGCTACGAGAAGACCGACAACTCGGGCACCGACAAGGTCAACACCGTCCACGCCAGCAGCTTCGTGCCCCGGCTCGGCGCCACCTACGACCCGACCGGCAAGGGCCGCTTCCTGCTGCAGGGGAGCTATGCCGAGTACCAGAGCTCCTACAACCTGGGGCTCTTCACCAACGGCACCACCACCGGCAACCCGGGCTACCTCTACGGACCGTACGTCGGCCCCGCCGGCCAGGGCAGGGACTTCGCTCCCGGCTTCGACCCCAACAACTACGCCCTCCTCTTCGCCGGCTCGCCGACCCAGAACACCGCCTTCGCCAAGGACGTCAGCTCGCCGCTCACCAAGGAGTACAGCGTCTCGGTCGGCACGCAGCTCCCGCGGGCCGGGTTCCTCCGCCTGACCTACCAGGACCGCAAGGTCACCGACTTCCTCGAGGCCTTCACCACCCTCGACAACGGCACCAAGGTCATCACCGTCAACGGCGTGACGGCCAATACCGACGTCACCATCTACCGCAACAGCAACATTCCGGTGCGCGACTACCGGGCGGTGCTGCTCCAGGGCCGCTACTCGCTCACCCCCCAGTGGTCCCTCGAGGGCAACTGGACGCACCAGATCAAGAACGACGGCAACTACGAGAGCCAGATCGGCCAGACGATCGGCACCTCGGGCATCGGCAACCACCCTGAGCTCTTCGAGGCCGATCGCAACTATCCCCTCGGCCGCCTGTCGGGCTACGAGGCGGACGTCCTGCGCGTGTGGACCATCTACAACGTCAACCTCGGCCGCGCCGGCGACCTGTCGCTGTCGCTCCTCGGCCAGTACAACTCGCCGCTGACCTACTCGCTGTCGGCTCCCAACGTGGCGCTCACCGACCAGCAGATCGCCCGCGACCCGGGCTACGCGCAGCTCCCGCAGACCCAGACGCTCTTCTTCGGCGCCCGCGGCAGCCAGCAGTTCAACTCGTGGACGGTCTTCAACTTCGCCGCCCGCTACAGCGTGCCGTTCTTCAAATCGCTGGGCCCGTGGCTCAAGCTCGACGTGCGCAACGTCCTCAACGACCGCACCCTGGTCACCTTCGACCACACCATCACGCCGGACTTCTCCGGGCCGCTCGACGCCTTCGGGCTGCCCACGACCTTCCTCAAGGGCGCGCGCTTCGGCCAGGCCACCACCAACGCCGACTACGACACCCCGCGCACCTACCGCCTCTCGGCCGGCATCAGCTTCTAGCCAGCCAGCACTCCACCGCGCTTCGAACGGGACGGCTCCGGCCGTCCCGTTTCGCTCGGCCCGCTCTGTTAAGATCGCGAGCTGCCGCGAAGCTCCCATGAAGCGAATCGAGCGTCTGCATCCCGGCCTCCAGCCCGTCGTCCTGATCGCCCTCGCCGGGGCGCTCGCCCTCGCCGGCTGCCGAGGCACCGCGAAGGCGCCCTTCCCCGACGCGCCGGTCGTCCTCATCTCGATCGACACCCTGCGCGCCGACCACCTGCCCGCCTACGGCTACGCCGGCGTCGAGACGCCGGCGATCGACCGGCTGCGGCGCGACGCGGTGCTGTTCGGCAACGCCTACACCGCCGTGCCGCTGACGCTCCCCTCGCACTGCTCGCTGCTGACCGGCCTGCCGCCCTCGGCGCACGGCGTGCGCGACAACATCGGCTACCGGCTGGACACCGCGCGCACGCCGACCCTCGCCGACCGGCTGCGGGCGCGGGGCTACGCGACCGGCGCCGCGGTGTCGGCCTACGTGCTGCGCGGCGCGACCGGCCTCGGCGCCTCGTTCGACAGCTACGACGACGGCATCGAGTTCCTCGCCGATCAGACGCTGGGGGCGCTCCAGCGCCGCGGCGAGGACACCGCGAACGCCGCCGCGGCCTGGATCGACGGCCATCGCGAGCGGCCGTTCTTCTTCTTCCTCCACTTCTACGAGCCGCACGCCCCCTACGAGCCGCCGGAGCCATGGAAGAGCCGCTACCGCGACCGCCCCTACGACGGCGAGATCGCGACCGTCGACGCCGCCCTCGGGAAGCTCCTCGACCACCTGCGGCAGACCGGCGTCTACGACCGCGCCGTCATCGTCCTCCTCGCCGATCACGGCGAGGGGCTGGGCGATCACGGCGAGAGGGAGCACGGCGTCCTCCTCTACCGGGAGACGATCCGCGTGCCGCTCCTGCTCAAGCTCCCCGGCTCGCGCCGGGCGGGCGCCCGGATCGACGCCCCGGCCCAGCTCTTGGACGTCGTCCCCACCGTCGCCGGCCTCCTCGGTCTCGAGGCATTGCAGCAGCTCCCCGGCCGCTCGCTCCTCGCGCTGGCGGGAGTGGGCGCGGCGCGGCGGATCTACAGCGAGACCTTCTACCCGCGCCTCCACTTCGGCTGGAGCGAGCTGCGCGCGCTGACCGGCCCCCGCTACGCCTACGTCGAAGGCCCCGACCCGGAACTTTACGACCTCGCCCGCGATCCCGGCGAGCGCACCAACGTCCTCGCCGCCGAGCGCCGCGTCTCGCACGCCATGAAGGCGGAGCTCGCCGGCCAGGAGGCGGCCTTCGCGGGGCCGCAGAAGGTCGAGGCCGAGGAGGCGGCGAAGCTCGCGGCGCTGGGCTACGCCTCCCGCCCGGTCAAGACCGGGGCCGGCCCGCTGCCCGACCCCAAGCGGGCGATCGCCGCCCTCCCCCTCCTCAAGAAGGCCTACGAGACCGCGGCGGCCGGCGATCCCGCGGGCGCCATCCCCATCCTGGCGGACCTCGTCGCGCGCTACCCGGCGATGCTCGACGCCCGCTTCCAGCTCGCCTCGAACCTCGCCGCCGTCGGCCGCTACGACGAGGCCATGGCGCAGTACGACCGGGCGATCGAATTCGCGCCGGTGGCGGCGGACGGCATGCTGGTCGAGAAGGGGAAGATCGACTTGAAGCTCGGCCGCTTCGACGAGGCCGAGAAGTACGCCCGCGCGGCCCTCGCCGGGCTGCCGGCCGAGGCCCACGAGCTGCTGGGGAGCGTCGCGCTCGCCCGCGGCAGCCTCGACCAGGCGGCGGCCGAGGCCGAGCAGGCCGTGCGGGCCGAGCGCGTGCCCCGCGCCGACTCGCTGCTCCTCCTCGCCCAGGTCCACCTGCGGCGCAACGAGGCCGAGCCGGCGCTCGCCCTGCTCGAGCCCCTCCACCAGCGGGTCGCGGCGGGGTCGCACGCGCCCATCCCCTCGCTCGACTTCCTGCGCGGCGACGCGCTGGCGCGCCGGCAGCGGAACCCCGAGGCCGAGCAGGCCTTCCGCGACGCGATCCGCGCCTATCCGCGGGACTGGCGGCCCTACTCGAGCCTCGCCTTCCTGCTCGCCGTGGAGCGACGCTTCGGCGAGATCGACCCGCTGATCCAGGCGATGGTGGCGGCCAACCCGGGACGCGAGACCTACCTCGCCGCGGCCTCGACCGCGGAGCGCCTGGGCGACGCCGAGGGCGCCCGCACCTGGCGGAAGCGCGCCGGCGTGAGCGGCCCCTGAGCCGGAAGAGACCATGGCGCGCGCCGTCGCCTTCCTCCTGCTGACGCTCGCCGCCGCTCCCGCGGCGACCGCGGCGACCGCGAAAGGGCCGCCCGCCGAGCCGGCCGAGCCGATCTTCGCCGAGCGCGCGGCCGCGCTGGGGCTCGACTTCGTCCACGTCAACGGGATGTCGGGGAAGGACTACATCCTGGAGGACATGGGGCCGGGCGTCGCCCTCCTCGACTACGACAACGACGGCGACCTCGACCTCTACGTCGTGCAGAGCGGGCCGCTGCCGCCGCACGCGGCCGGCGCGCGGCCGGCGACCGACCATCTCTACCGCAACGACCTCGCCGAGACCGGCAAGCTCCACTTCACCGACGTCACCGTGGCGGCGGGGATCGCGGCGATGGGGTCGCTGGGCTACGGCCAGGGGGTGGCGACGGGCGACGTCAACAACGACGGCTGGGTGGACATCTACCGCACCGGCTTCGGGGAGGCGCACCTCCTCCTCAACACCGGCAAGGGAACGTTCGTCGACGCGACGGCGCGGGCCGGCGGCGCCGACCCGCGCTGGAGCACCAGCGCGGCCTTCCTCGACTACGACCGCGACGGCTGGCTCGACCTCTTCGTCGCCAACTACGTCGACTTCGACCTCGCCAAGTTCGAGCCCTGCCGCTCGAGCGCCGGCGTCAGCGACTATTGCGGGCCGCTCGCCTACAAGCCGGTCCCCGCGAAGCTCTTCCACAACCGCGGCGACGGCACCCTGGAGGACGTCTCCGAGCGCGCCGGCGTGGGGAAAAGGCCGGGCAACGGCCTCGGCGCGATCGCCGACGACCTCGACGGCGACGGCTGGGTGGACCTCTACGTGGCGAACGACGAGGTGCCGAACCACCTCTGGATCAACCGCCGGGACGGCACCTTCGTCGACCAGGCGGTCGAGGCCGGCTGCGCCGTCAACGCGGAGGGACACGCGACCTCGAGCATGGGATTGGCCGCCGCGGACTTCGACGGCGACGGGCACGACGACCTCTTCATCACCAACCTGACCGACGAGACGAACACCCTCTTCCTGGGCGACGGGCGGGGGAACTTCGCCGACCGCACGCTGGCGAGCGGCCTGGGGCCGCCGTCCTACCCCTTCACCTCCTTCGGCACGCTCGACGTCGACTACGACAACGACGGCTGGCCCGACCTGCTGGTGGTCAGCGGCACGGTCAAGAAGATCGCGGCCCAGGTGAAGGCCGGCGACCCTCTGCCCCTGCGGCAGCGGGGCCAGCTCTTCCACAACCTCGGCAACGGCCGCTTCGCCGAGGTGACCGGTCCCGCCCTGGGACCGCTCCAGCGCGAGGAGGTGCGCCGCGGCGCGGCCTTCGGCGACCTCGACAACGACGGCGACACCGACGCCGTCGTCGCCAGCAACAACGGCCGCCTCGAGGTGCTCGTCAACCAGGTCGGCCAGCGCAACCGCTGGCTCGGCCTGCGCCTGACCGGCGGCACGCCGCCGCGCGACATGCTGGGGGCGCGGGTCGAGGCGTCCCTGGCCGACGGCCGCGTCCTCGTGCGCCACGCCCACACCGACGGCAGCTACCTCTCGGCCAACGACCCGCGGGTCCTCTTCGGCCTGGGGCCGGCCGGCAGCGTCCGCGAGGTGCGCGTCACCTGGCCGGACGGGCGGCGCGAGCGCTTCGCCGGCCTCGCCGCGGGCCGCTACTCGACGCTCCACGAGGGGACCGGCGCGCCCCTCCCCCCGCTCCCCGGAAAGCCGAAGTGACGCGCGCCCCCGCCATCGCGATCGCCCTGTGGGCGGCCGCGGCCCTGCCGCTCCTCGCCGGCGCTGGCCCCGCGAGCGGCCAGCCGGCGCAGCCGCAGCCAGCGCCCGCCGCCGCTGCGCCCGCTCAGCCCAAGGTTCCGGATCCGACCGCCGCCCGGCGCCTGCGCGACCGCGAGCGCTGGCAGGGCGCGATCGCGGCGAGCCGCGAGGCGACGCCCGAGCAGAAGGCAGAGGCGCTGGGCGAGGTCGCCGCCCTCGACTACGCCTACGACCTGCCGGAGAGCGCCGAGCCGCTCTTGCGCCGCGCCCGCGAGCTGGCGCCGCGCGACCCGCGCTGGCCCTACTACCTGGGCCAGATCTACCGCGGGACCAACGAGCCGGCGAAGAGCATCGCCATGTTCCGCGCTGCCGTCGAGCTGGCGCCACAGGACGTCGCGGCGCGAGTGCGGCTGGGCGAGGTCCTCCTCGAGCAGGGGCAGCTCGACGCCGCCCAGAGTCAGCTCGCCCGGGCGCTCGAGCTCGATCCCCGGTGCGCCGCCGCCGACTTCCGCCTCGGTCTCATCGCCGACGCGCGGGGCGACCGGGCGCGCGCCGCCCAGCTCTTCGCCGCCGCTTTAGCCCTCCAGCCGGACGCCTCGGCGATCCACCGCCCCCTGGGGACGGCCTACCGCGCCCTCGGCCGCGAGGCCGAGGCGCGCGCCGAGTTCGCCCGCGCGGGCGACGTCGTGGTGGCGCTCGACGACCCTCTGATGGCGCGGCTCGTCGACCTCGTCAAGGGCTGGCAGAAGGCGATGACCGACGGGGCGACGGCGGCCGCAGCGCAGCAGCCCGCCGCGGCGGTCGCCGCCTTCCGGCGGGCGGTCGCCATCGATCTCCTCGACGTGCAGGCGCGGGTGCGGCTGGGGGCGGCGCTCCTCGGCCAGGGCGACGCCGCCGGCGCCCGCGAGCAGCTCGAGCTGGCGCTGAAGATCGCCCCCGACGACCCGGACGCCCTCTTCGAGCTCGCCTACCTCATGCTGCGCCAGGGCGACGCCAAGGGGGCGATCGCGCGCTATCGCGCCGGCCTCCGGGGCCGTCCGGACGACGTCGGGGCGCGCTACAACCTGGCCGGTGCGCTCCGCGAGACCGGCGCGCCCGAGGAGGCTCTCCGCGAGTACGCCCGGCTCGGCGAGCTCGCCCCCAAGAACGCGCTGATCTGGCTGGGGAGGGCGACGGCCCTCCTCCAGCTCGGCCGCTGCGCCGAGGCGCGCGCGGCGGTCGAGAGCGGCAGCGCCGAGCTGCCGCGGGACGGCGCCCTCGCCCAGGCCGAGGCCCGTCTCCTCGCGACCTGCCCCGCGGCCGGCGCCGAGGCGCGCGCCCGCGACGGCGCCAAGGCCCTGGAGATCGCGAGCGCCCTCTACGCCGCCCGCCCCGAGCCCGAGCACGCCGAGGCCGTCGCCATGGCCCTCGCCGCTCTGGGCCGCTTCCCGGAGGCGGCGGCGCGCCAGCAGGAGGCGATCCGCGCCGCCGGGGCCGCGGGCAAGACCGCCCTCCTCCCCGAGCTCTCAGCGAACCTCGCCCTCTTCCAGGCCGGCAAGCCGAGCCGCACGGCCTGGCCCCCGAAGCAGATGTCGCTGCTGACGCTGGCGAAGTAGGACCTCGAGAAGCTTCGCCTCAAATCGACCCAGCCCGGCGCGCCTTCCACGCAGTCACCCGGCTCGATCCTTCCAGATTTCAGGATCTCGCCGACCGTGGAAGACCGCCAAGACAACGATCCGACGGGCCTCGGCGCGAAAGTAGATACTGAACGGGAACCGTCGCGCCGTGACACGCCGAACGTTGTTCTCCACCACAGCATAGAGCTGAGGTTGCTCAGCCGCCAGCGCGACACACCGCTCGACTTCAGCGACGAACTCAGCGCCCAGGTTGGGGCGCTGTTTCTCATACCAAGCTGCCGCCTCGATGAACTCGGCGCGGGCAGCACGCCGAAACGTAATCTGCAGGCTCATCGCCCGATGCGGGCGAGAGCCGCTGCTTTCACATCACTCCATGCAACGACGTCATCGGGATGCGCTTCATGATCGGCGAGCCGTCGATCCAACTCCGTCCTCTGAGCCTCCGTCAATGAGGGCGCCGCGCCGCGCTCTGTGATGCTGTCCCACAGCGCCTCTACCAACTCGAGCTGTTCTTCCAGACTGAGTTGCCGGGCCTGGTCGAGAAGGGATGTACTCATGAGGTAAGTATAGCCAAGCAGGATTCGATTCCCCTTGAGGAGCGTTGCTAGGTCGAAGCGTAGGCGGCGAGCGGCGGCAGCTCGCGGACGGTCGCCTGTCCGCCGCCTTCGATCTCCAGCTCGGCGCCGGGATCGGTTCCCTGGCGCTTCAAGATGGCGATCCCGATGGGTCCCAGCGCGGGCGACTCGACCGCAGTCGCGACCGTCCCCGCCTCCTGCCCGCCGGCGAGGAGCTTCGCTCCCCGGCGCGGCAGGGCGTCGAAGGCGAGGCCGCGAAGGGTGCGATGGACCTGGCCGCGGTAGTGGATGCGGGCGACCACCTCCTGGCCCAGGTAACAGCCCTTGGTGTAGCTCACCGCGGCCTCTTCGAGGCCGGCCTCCTGGGGGAAATTCTCGGCGCCGAAGTCGAGCCCGAAGCGCGGGATGCCCGCTTCCGCCCGCGCCACCTCGAGGGCGGCGAAGCCGACCGGCGCGACGTCCCCGCGGTCGAGCAGGCCCTCGATCAGCTCGCCGGCGAGCGAGGCCGAGATCCACAGGGTGAAGGCGGGAACGCCGAGGAGCTCGCGCCGCGCCATCTCGACGTCGCTCCCCAGCACGCGGGCGCGGCGGTGCGCCCACGGCCGCTCGAGCGCCGTTGCGGCTTCCCCCAGCACCGCCGCCGCGCGCGGCCCCACGAGGGTGACGGGGAGCATCTCGGCGAGCGGCATCGCCTCGACGCGGTCGGCCAGGACGTACTTCCGGACGTGCGCGGCGACGGCGTCCTCGCGGCCGGCGGGGAGCTCGAGCCAGAGGCGGTCCGCCATGGCGAGCGCGGCGAAGTCGGCGAGGATCTTCCCCTGGGGACCGGTGAAGCAGCCGTAGGTCCCCTCCCCCGGCACCAGGCTCTTCACCTCACAGGTGACGAGGGCGTTCAGGAGCCGCAGGCGGTCGGCGCCGGTCAGCTCCAGGCGCCCGATCCACGAGCGGTCGATCAGGCCGCATCCCTCGGCGAGCGTCCGCAGCTCGTCGCCGAGCGGCCGGTAGCACAGCGGCACCTCCGAGCCATCCTCGATCGTGCCGAGCTCGGCCCCCAGCCGGCGGTGGAGCGCGGCGAGCGGCAGCGGGCGAGGGCGGGCGGGCGTCGACTCGGTGGCCATGCCGCCAGTGTACCAAGGGCTAGAATCCCCGCCGTGAGCTCCTCTCAGCCCTTCGTCCTCGACGGCCCCTCCGGGCCGCTCCACGGTCTCGTCGACCTGCCGGACCAGCCCGGCCCGCGCCCGGCGGTGGTCGTCTGCCACGGCTTCAAGGGCTTCATGGAGTGGGGTTTCTTCCCCTATCTCGCGACCCTCCTGGCGGCGCGCGGCCTCACCGTCGTGCGCCTCAACCTCTGGGGCTCCGGCATGCGTCCGGGAGAGGACCGAGTGAGCGACCTCGCGGCCTTCCGCGCCGACACCCACGGCCGCGAGCTCGCCGACCTCCTGACAGTGATGGCGGCCGTCGTCGCCGGCGCCGTCGCGCCCGGGCGAGTCGACCCCGAACGGCTCGGCCTTCTCGGCCACAGCCGCGGCGGCGGCACCGCGGTCCTCGCCGCCGCGCGACCGGAGTCCGGGGTGCGCGCGCTCGTCACCTGGGCGGCGGTCGCGACCTTCGATCGCTACACCCCCAAGCAGAAGGCCGCCTGGCGCCGCAACGGCTTCCTGCCGGTCGTCAACAGCCGCACCGGCCAGGAGCTCGCGATGGGGATCGAGCTCCTGGCGGAGCTCGAGGCCAACGCGGAGGATCTCGACGTCGAGCGCGCCGCGGCGCGGGTCCACGCGCCCTGGCTCATCGTCCACGGCGAGGCGGACGAGACCGTGGCGGCGGACGACGCCCGCCGGCTCGACCGGGCCGCGGGAACCCATGAGCACGAGCTCCTCCTCATCCTCGAAGCCACCCACACCTTCGGCGCCCGCCACCCCTTCGCCGGCCCCACCCCCCAGCTCATTCAGGCGATGAACGCCACCCAACGCTGGTTCCGCCGGCACCTCGCGGACCAATGATTTCAATCTGCGAGTTCGCTAACTGCTGAGCTCCCTACCAAGACGCGAGGCGCCGTCTTTAAAGAACCGCTCGAATTTCTCGTCTAAATCCGAATACCCCTTTTGCAGTTCCTCGAGCAGATGGTACCTCTCTTCGTCATCGAGGCTGTCGTTCAAAGAACCTAGGTGAGCTCGCTCTCGAAGAGTCAAGTAGCCCGCGGCGACGGCATATATTTCCTGCATCTCGCTATCCTTGAAACCGACATTACCGAGCAGGGATATGAGTCCAGATGCCGTTGACAGCACAACCGCAACGACCTTGGTAAGGGGCGGAGGCGTATAGGCTGCAAGTAGAGACGTGACTGCCGCCGCTGACAATAAGGAGAGTACACCAGCGGCAAGGTTCAGCCTCCGACGCCGGAGCGTCTGATGGCCGGCGATCTCGAGGAGACGATCCCTCTTCCTACGGGCATTGCGTTCCAGTCTTCCCAGCTCCTCAATGAGCTTCTTCATACGTGCTTCCTCAGGCAACCTGCGGGATAGGCTTGGTTCCGGTGAGAGGTTCCCACCCCTCCATAGTCGGGTATACAGCTAGCAGCTAGCATACTAAATTTGCCGCCCTATTGAGCACCGAACGGTCAGATTAACGGTTATCCTCATGCGATATCATCCCCTCGTGGATCCCCAATACGACGGCATGATCTTCCAGACCTACGCGGCCGAGCTGGCGCGCCGGCTGCGCTTTGCCTCCCCTCCGTTCCGGGTGGTCGACGTGCGGCCACCAGATGCATATGCGGGCGGGCACATCCCCGGCGCGGTCTCGGCCGCTTCCATCGAGCCCTCCGCGCTGGTGGCCTCGGCGCCCGGCAGCCGAATCGAGATCTTCGTCGTCGGCCGCGGCCCGGGCGACCCGGAGGCGCGCGCGGCGAGCCTCGCCCTCCTCCACGCCGGCGCCCACCGGGTGGTCGAGCTGACCGGCGGCATGCTCGAGTGGGAGCGCGACGGGCTGCGGCTCGAGAGCGGCGAGCGCGCCGCTTGACCGCGCGCTAGACGAGAGGCGGCATGCGCCTCGTCCTCCTCGACATCGACGGCACTCTCCTCGAATGCGGCCGCCAGACGCGGCCGTTCTTCGCCGCCGCCCTGCGCGAGGTCTTCGGCACCGAGGGCGACGTCGACGCCTACGACTTCGCCGGCCGCACCGATCCCGGCATCGCCATCGACCTGATGACCGCGGCCGGCGTGCCGCGCGACGAGGTGATCGCCGCCCTGCCGCGGCTGCGCGACCACTACCTCGCCCGGCTCGCCGGCAGCCTGGACGCCGCCGGCATGCGCCTGCTCCCCGGCGTCCGCCCGCTGCTCGAGCGGCTCGCCGCGCGCGCGGACGTGGCGCTCGGCCTCCTCACCGGCAACTGGGAAGGGGGCGCCAGGATCAAGCTCTCGCGCCTAGGGATCGACGGCTTCTTCCGCTTCGGCGCCTACGGCTGCGACGGCATCGACCGCGACGAGCTGCCGCCCGTCGCCCTGGCGCGCGCCGAGCGGGCGACCGGCCGGCGCTTCGCCCCGCACGAGGCCCTCATCGTGGGCGACAGCCGCCACGACGTCGCCTGCGCCCGCGCCCACGGCATCCCCTCGCTCGCCGTGGCGACCGGCCGCACCCCGGCCGCCGCGCTCCGCGAGGCGGGAGCCGACTGGGTCGTCCCCGACCTCCTGGCCGCGGGCAGCGTCGTCGACCTCTTCACGGTCTGACCGCACTGATGAAACGTGCAATTCCCTTGGGTAGGGGCGGAGCTTGCCTCCGCCCGCAACTGTGGGAGTCCACAGATCTGGCTACGCGCTCCGGACCAGAGCGGAGGCAAGCTCCGTACCCCTACCCAGAAGCGATGACTGCGACGCGCTGCCTCACCTCGTCCATCGCCAGGCTCGCCTCCGCCAGACTCTGAGTGGAAGCAGGGCTTGTCCCCGCCCAGGTGGAGCGAAAGAATCCTCTCATGACGTCTCGCCCCGATCGCCGACCTCATGCTCTACCGCCGGACGCGTACCAGGAAAACGGCAGAGTCTTTTCGGTCACCATCGGGACCTCGCCTCGGCAGCCTGTCTTCGAGGATGTAGCGTTCGGGCGGGTATGCATCGCACTCATGGCGGAGCTCCACGGCGCTCACTCAATCCCCATGTATGCCTATTGCCTGATGCCGGATCACGCGCACCTCTTGGTGGGAGTATCGCCGGCCATGCCGTTGCCGCGATTCCTTCAGATGTGGAAGTCTCTCTGTTATCGAGACTACCGGCGCCGGGGAAAATCCGCAAAGTTCTGACAGCTCGGCTACTTTGACCGCGCAGTGCGCCGGGATGAGGACCTTTGGACGGCGGCTGAATACATCCTGCAGAATCCGGTGCGAGCCGGTCTAGTGATGGACTACCGGCACTATCCTCTCTGTGGGTCTCTGGAGTGGCAGCTCGAATGAACGTCGGGCCATTTCCTCGGGTAGGGGCGGAGCTTGCCTCCGCCCGCAGCCGTTGCAGGCCACAGATCCGACTACGTGCCCCGGACCAGGGCGGAGGCAAGCTCCGCCCCTACCCAGAGAAAACGGCGCTTTGCGTTGGGGAGGACCGCTACCGCCAGACCGGCGGCTTCTTGGTGGCGAGGAAGGTGGCGATGCCGCGCTTGCAGTCGTCGGTCGAGCGCGCCTCGGCGTTGGCGCGGGCGGCGCGGTCGAGGGCGTCGTCCAAGGGGCGGCCGAGGGCGTCGAGCAGCAGCCGCTTGGTGCGGGCGATCGACTCCGAGCTGCCGTTGCCGAGCACCTCGACGGCGAGCGCCTCGCCCACCGCCGCCAGGTCGTCCTCGGGAACGACCCGGTTGGCGAGGCCGAGGGCGAGCGCCTGCGCCGCGTCGACGAAGCGCGGGAAGAGGAGGAGCTCGCGGAGGTCGGCCCCCTTGACGCGCAGCGGCAGGAAGGTCGCGACGAGCGCCGCGACGAAGCCGATCCGCACCTCGCTGTAGAGGAACCTCGCCTCCTCGGCGGCGATCACGAAGTCGTGCGCCGTGGCGAGGCCGCAGCCGCCGGCGACGCAGGCCCCCTGGACGAGGGCGATGGTGAGCGCCTCCTGGCAGAGGACGCTCGCGAAGAGGTCTTTGAGACGCAGCGAGTCGGCCAGGTTCTCCTCCGGCCCGGCGTCGCGGAGGGCGGCCAGGTGCTCGAGGTCCGCCCCCGCCGAGAAGTTCTTCCCCGCCCCCGCGAGGAGGACGGCGCGGATCCCCTGGGCGCGCAGCGGCGCCGAGTAGAGCGCGGTGAGCTCCGCCGTCATCCGCGGCGACAGCGCGTTGGCGCGCGCCGGGTCCGCGAGCGTCACCCAGAGGAGGTCGCCGTCGCGGCGGACGGCGAGCGTCTCGTACTGCCACGCCAGCGCTCCCGCCCCCCCGGCCCGTTCAGCCATGGCCCAATTCGCCGGGCGCGCGTTGGGCCAGCAGCTCGTCCGGGACCTCGATCTCCATCTGCAGCAGCCCCTGGGCGTGGGTCTTCCCCTGGGCGTCCGTCTTCAGGCTCTCGGTGCCGCCGCCGCCCAGCGAGTCGTGGAGGATGAAGTTGAGGGCGTGGAGGTTGGGGACCTCGAAGCGCTCGACCGGCCCGCGGCAGACCTGGCGGAAGTGCGCCTTCACCCGCTCGGCGGTCACCTCATGGCGGATCACCGCGTAGAGGGCGGCCGAATCGGCGATGAGGCCGACGTTCGAGGCGTCCCCCTTGTCGCCCGAGCGGGCGTGCGCGATCGTCCCCAGCCGCACCCTCACGCGCGGACCTCCGTCTGGCCGGGTCGCCCACCGGTCCGCCCGCGCGCGGCGAGCGCCGCCGCGGCGGCGGCCGCCGCCACCGCGGCGAGGACGATCGCCAGGGCGAGCGCCGTCGCCGGGCGGGTGGCGGCCGGGTGGTAGAGGTCGGGGAGCACGGCGCGGAAGCCGAGGTCGAGGATCTCGTGGTGCTCGGCCTCGAGCGCCGCGAAGCCGGCGAGCCCGAGGGCGAGCCAGAACGCCAGCGCCGCCAGCCGGAGACCCGGCGCCCAGCCCGCCTCGAGGCCCTGGCGGAGGAGGATCGCGTAGCCGGCGCCGGCGGCGAGCGCCCAGCCGGCGAAGGCGATGCGATCGGCGAGCGCGCTCCAGGCGAAGCCCAGGACGAGCACCGGCAGGAGGCCGGCGACGAGCGGCGCGTACCAGCGGCCGACCAGCCCGGAAGCCGGCTCGATCACGCCTCCTCCACGTTGACCTCGATCCGGCTCTCGACCTCCTCGCGCGCCAGGAGGGCCGGCCAGTAGGCGACGACCTCCTGCGGCTTGGGGCGGCCGCCGGCGAAGCCGGTCACCCCCGGCGGCCCGCCGGTGACGAGCGGCGCGATCTCCTGGCCGAAGCGCTCGACGCGCCCGGCGTCGGGGTCGTGGACGCCCAGCCGCAGGACGACCTCGGGCGGATCGTCCGCCGCCGGCAGGATCCCCGGCAGGCAGGCGCCCATCCCCACCAGCTCCACCATGCGGTGCTCCGGCGCAAAGGTGACGCCGGCGCGCTCGAGGCGCTTCCAGACGATGTCGGCCGCGAGCTTCGCCTTCTCGACGGCGCGCGGCCCGGAGATGGTGAGCTGCCCGGTCGTCTTGTAGCCGTCGAGGTAGGAGCCGGAGATCTTGAGGAACGGGGTCTTGGCGCGCCCCTTGATGCCCGAGACCTCCACCCGGTCCGGACCCTCCTGGCGCAGGCGGATCGAGGTGAAGTCGGCGACGCAGTCCGGGGTGGTGTACTCGCTGGGGCTCGCCATCTCGTAGAGGAGCTGCTCGGAGACGGTGTCGACCGTCACCATGCCGCCGGTGCCGCCGTGCTTGGTGACGGCGAAGGTGCCGTCGGGGCGCGCCTCGACGATCGGGAAGCCGACGTTCCACAGGTCGGGCACCTCCCACCAGCGGCTGAAGTTGCCGCCCGTGCACTGCGGCCCGCACTCCAGGATGTGGCCGGCGATGGTGCCGGCGGCCAGATGGTCCCAGTCCTCTTCGCCCCAGCCGAACTCGTGGATCATCGGCGCCAGGGCGAGCGCGGTGTCGGTCACCCGCCCGCAGAGGACGATCTGGGCGCCCTTGGCGAGCGCCTCGACGATCGGCCGCGCGCCCAAGTAGGCGTTGGCGCTCGTCACCTTGTCGACGTGCGCCGCGAGCGGCTCGCCGGTGTCCATGTTGGCGAGCGGGTGCCCGGCCGCGATCAGCTCCTTGAGCCGAGGGAAGAGGTCGTCCCCCTCGACCACCCCGACCGCGAGGCCGGAGACCCCGAGCTCGCGCGCCACCTGGAAGATCCTGGCACGGCAGGCGCGGGGGTTCAGGCCACCGGCGTTGGTGAGGATGCGGACGCCCCGCTCCTTGAGATCCGGCAGCACGCGGCGGATGAAGCCGATGAAGTCCGAGGCGTAGCCGAGACGCGCGTCCTTGAGCTTCTGGCGCATCATGATCGACATCGTCACCTCGGCGAGGTAGTCCATGCCGATGTAGTCGATCGGGCCGCCGCGCAGCAGGTCCACCGGAGCGTCGACGCTGTCGCCCCAGAAGCCCTGCCCGTTGCCGATACGGACGGATTTCATACGGGCGCCAAGGTTAGCACGCGGGCGCTGTGGCGCTGCGGCGCGCAAGCTCCGGTTTGCGGGCCCGTGGAAGGCGCTGTAGAGTGCGCCGCAACCAGCCGGGAGCGCCGCCATGAAACGAACCCTCCACCCTCTGATCCTCGCGACCGCCCTCCTCTCAACCGGCGCCCTCGCCGCCGCCCCGGCGGCGGCTCCGCGCTTCCGGGCGGGGCTGTGGGAGGTGACGACGTCGTCGCAGGGCGAGCACGCGCGGTCCGCCAGCCGGCAGCGCTGCTACACCCCGGAGCAGGTCAAGGTCGCCAACGGCAGCGCAGCGGAGGTCATCGCCGCGACCAAGGCCAACGCCGCGACCCTGTCGCTCGAGAGCAAGGGCTGCCACGTGGAGAACATCCAGGTCGTCGGCAACCAGATCACCGAGGTCGTCGACTGCCCGGCCCTCACCCTGACCGACGTGACGACCTACTACCCCGGCGACCGCTTCGAGACCGACACCACGATGACCCCGAAGAAGAAGGGCGCGGAGCGCAAGACCCACCAGTCGGCGCACCGCATCGGCGACTGCACGAAGTAGGCTGCACGCCGGGCCGCTACCGCGAGCCCGCTTCGCCTCGGCCGCTTTGGGGTAGGGGCGGAGCTTGCCTCCGCCCTGGTCCGTAGAGCATAGCCAGGATTTGTGGCCTGCCATGGTTGCGGGCGGAGGCAAGCTCC
>Ga0307470_10000461_pt1 | contig 20261 bp, 17 predicted proteins | sample atmos_gasesAM3C__FD_204565 | JGI IMG/M metagenome (GOLD analysis project Ga0307470, IMG submission 204565) | Hardwood forest soil microbial communities from Morgan-Monroe State Forest, Indiana, United States - atmos_gasesAM3C_05 | ecosystem: Environmental > Terrestrial > Soil > Temperate forest... | reverse complement strand
GGCATCAGGAAACCACCACGCGCATCGATCACTTCGGCGTTCGCCGGTAGTTTCACATCGGCGTCGGGTCCCACGCGGGTGATGCGATCACCGGTGATCACCACGCTCGTTCCCGCGGAGACGCTGAGATCACGCGGGTCGAACAAGCGCGCATTGCGAATGACGAGATCGGCCGCTGGCCGTCGCGCCAGCGCGGTCGCGATGCTCTTCGACCAGGCCGCATCCGTTTTTTCCTGCGCTGCCTGCAATTCCTTGATCGCGGCCTCCGATCCATCCGGCACGACCGAGAACCACCCGGAGATTGCCGACGCGACGCCTTTATCATCGAGCCAGATCGATTGCGGAGAAAAGCCGAGGCCGGTGATGCGATACTCGATCAGTTCACCTTTGGCTGTTTTTACTTTGCCGGCAGCCTCGATGCTCGCTTCACCCGCCGGCAGCAACGGCAGCTTGTGATTCGGCGCTTTCAGTAACGCCCGGGCGAGCACGCCGGAAAATTCCGGTGGCGCGCTCATCGGCAAATAGAACGCCTCGCCTGTGATCGCCTTTTCGCCTTGTTCGCTGCGATTTTTCCAACTCGCTTTGCCGTTCTTGATCTCGAAACGTTCTTCGACCGGCGCCTTCATGTAATCGTTTCCGCTACCCTGATATTCGGTGGGCACGCCGGCGGCATCGAGTTTCCAAGTCGCAACGATGTGATCGCCGCGTCCGCGATCGTTGTAGGAATATTCGACGCGAAACGTCCCGGCCGGTTCTTCTTTGACGGTCTGGTTCCCCGCCGGGTTACCTTGAATGAAAATCTTGTCCGTCCGTTCCGCCGCTGACGCGGCAACGAACGCAATCAAAACGGAGATGAGATGGATGGTTACGCGCATATTGCCCGATTCATTTAGCTGCCGGTGGCGTGATGCCGAGCGCCGGCGCGAGCGAGGCCACGATTTTCTCGAAGCGCGGATCGCCGTGCAGAGCGTCCCAGTCGGGATCCAGCTTCAGTTCGCCATACGACGGACCGGCCGGGTATTGGACAGCTCGCGCGAGGTACTCCAGCGCGAGGTCTTTTTCACCGACCCAGCTCGCGCTGACCGCAAAGGAGGTCAGCACTCGGATGCCGTAGAGAGCGTCCTTCTCCATCGGTAACACTTCCATCGCACGGCGGCCGTTGCGCAACGCCTCCTCTTTCCGTCCCAGCGCAGCATCGCACCGCGCGAGGACAGCAAGTGCGCGGCCGTCATTTGGCTGGGTCTGCACCACTTTTTCCTGTTCCTCGCGCGCAGCGGTGTAGAAGGCGCGTGCTTTTTCCTCGTTGCCCGCCAGACGAGCAACTTGCCCCGCATTCGCGTTGGTGAAGGCATCCGTATAGTGCTGTGTCGCGAGCGCAGCCTCGGCTAGCGGAATGTCGCGCTCGGCCAGAGCAAGAATGAGGACATCGTTTGTGCGTCTTTGATAGGCTGCGGGATCTTTCTGGCGGAGTTGCTCGACCAGGCGGCGATACCCAGTTGTGTCGACCTTCCAACGAAAGTCGATTCGCGCGCGATCGAATTGAGCGTCGAGGTCGTCCGGATAAATGGCCAGGACACGGTCGTAGGCGGCCGCGGCTTCCGGGTAACGCCGCATTTCGTCAAGGTTCTGAGCGATTTGCTCAAGCGAAATGAAACTGCGCGGATCAAGCTCCAGGCTGCGCTCCAGATCGTGGACACTATCCTCCCACTTGCCCTGACGACGCGCGATAAGACCGAGCAATTCAGGAATTCGGGCTTCGTTAGGCAAATTCCGCCGCGCGATCTCCAGCTCCGCAATCGCGCCGGCGTAATCATAATATCCGCTATAGAGATGTTGGGCCCGGGCGAGGTGCGTTTCGCCAGCATCGGGCTGGAGCCGCGTCGCCGCATCGAGGGCAGCCTGCGCCTGGGCCAGCCGCTCCGGCGTCCGTTCGCGTCCCAGGTAGAGCCGGTCGTGCGCGTAAGCCAGGAGGCAATAAGCACGGAAGAAGGAGGGATCGCGAGCCACTGCCTGCGTTGCAACGTCGATGGCCTGCGGAAAATTTTTCGCGACCGTTATTGGATTGACACCGGTCGTGAGGAGCAGGGTTTTCGCGCGGCTGTAGAGATCGAACGCTGCGACATCCGCGGTAGGCGGTCGCTCCAGAGCGTTCTTCTCGCCCGGTGAAATTTTGGCCTGCAATTGATCCGCGATAGCCCTGGCGATCTCGCTTTGAATGGCGAAGACGTCGGTCAGGTCCCGATCGTAAGTCTGCGCCCAGAGATGGGCATCATTGCGCGCGTCGATAAGCTGCGCGATCACCCGCACTTTGCTGCCCGCACGTTGCACGCTCCCCTCCAACAGATGCGCCACGCCAAGCTGCTGCCCGATCTCTCGCAGGTTGCGCGGCAGCTCGCTCTTGTAATGCATGACGGAGGTCCGGCTGATGACCTTCAAGTCCGCGATTCTCGCGAGGTGACTCAGAATCTCATCCTGCACCCCGTCCGTGAAAAAGGTGTTCTGTTTGTCGTCGCTCAGGTTTTGGAAAGGCAGAACTGCGATCGATTTCTCCCCGATTGGGAGGGACTCCGCGCGGCGGCGTTCATCGGCATCGAAGCGGACGCTGCGCCGGTCCGTTCCCACCAATTGCCACACCAGCAATCCACCCGCGATCAGGGCGATGGTGACAATAAGAGCAGCGAACTTCCGCGGGCTCCAGCGTGACAGTGTTTCGTGCGAAACATCTTCAGTTCGCTTCATTCCTTCGGGCGTCATCTCGAACGCCCAGGCGATGACAAGCGCGACCGGAAAACCGAGCAACACTAACACGACGACTGCCGTGGTAATTCCCTCGGGCATGTGAAGAGCTGGAACGATGGTGGCGCACACTTGAATGACGAGCCAACCGACGACTGCATACGCGACCGCTACCTTGTAAACGTTGCGCCGCTTTAGCTCGGCGAAAAAATTATTCCTCACTGTTTTGGCGCGATGACTTTCTGCACGATCGCTTCGAAACGCGGATCGCCGCGGAGCGGATCGAGCAAAGGATCTACTTTGATCCACGTGAGGCTCGAACCGTCGCCGGCGGTGATTGCGCGATCGACTGCGCGAAGGGCCTCTTCCTTATTATTCAAGCCCAGATAGACAAGGGCGCGCGAGTAGTCATCTACTTCCTGGCTTTGCGCGATCTGATCGAGCTCCTTTAACGTTTGCTCGGCCGCGTGCCTGTCACCAGCGAGACCTTTGGCCGCTCCCAGGAGTGCGATCGTGAACGAATCATTGCTCAGTTGTTTCGCCCTTTCATACTCGGCAATCGCTCCCGCTAGATCGCCCTTCAACTGGAGGACGATGCCGAGATTGTAGTGGGCGTAGAAGAACGTCGGATCGATCGCCAGTGTCTTTTTAAAGTGCGCGATGGCGTCATCATAGCGGCGAGCCAGGTAAAGAGTGACGCCGAGGTCCGCGTTAATAACCGGCGAAAGCGGATCAAGCTCCACCGCGCGTTTACCCTCGGCGACAGCCTCCTCAAACCGGCCATAACTAACTAGCGCATCGTTGCCGTACCATTGATGGGCGGTGGCGTAATTCGGCTTTAGCTCAATCGCGCGCTGGTATTCACGAACCGCCCCGGCGAGGTCCAGTTGGAAAAAATCAATCTTGCCGAGCGCGGCGTGCGCTTCCGCGAGCTTGGAATCGAGGCTAAGGGCCTTATTTGCGGCTTCCCGGGCTTTCCCCTGAGAGTCGTTGCGCGGAGCGCCGGTATAATAAGGCAGCAGGACATAGGCATTGGCCAGGCCGGCGTAGGCCAGGGCGTAGCTCGGATCATGCGCGATCGCCTGTTCGTAGAAGGCGACCGCCTTCGGAATGTTGTCGCCGGAACGCTTCTCCCAAAGCGATCTGCCTTTGTGGTAGAGCTCGTAGGCGGTTGTGTCACTGGTCGGTTGCGATGCCATCATCTGCTTCTCGGAGCCGGTGAGCTTCGCTTGCAGCGTGTCGGCAATCGCTTTCGCGATGTCGCTCTCGACCGAAAAAATGTCGGTGAGTTTGCGATCGTAAATTTCCGCCCAAAGGTGCGCGTCAGTCATCGCGTTGATGAGCTGGACGTTGACGCGAACCTGGTCGTTGGATCTTTGAACGCTGCCTTCCAGGATGTGCATCACCCCGAGCTGCTTCGCGATCTGCGGCAAATCATCCGGCGCACTTTTGAAGCGCTGCGTTGACGTTCTCGAAATAACTTTGAGGTCCGCGACCTTCGCGAGCCGGGTGAGAATTTCATCCTGCACGCCTTCAGTGAAGAAAGCGTTGTCGGGATCGCGGCTGAGATTATCGAATGGCAAAACCGCGATCGACTTTGCTGGTAGCGACGCTGTAGCCGCCTCGGTGCGAGCCGCACTGGCATCTTGTCGAGGCGCCGCCGTGTAGCGCCCAATAAAAAACAATCCTACCGAAACCGCCGCACCTAACACTGCGACATAGATCCAGGTTCGACTCCTGGACGGTCGTTCGCCGTCGCGATCGGCATCTTCCGTTCGCTTGATTCCTTGCGGTGTCAGCTCAAAAGCCCAGGCAATGATGAGCGCGACCGGAAATCCGATCGCAACGAGCGCGATCACCAAACGCACCACCCAGTTCGGAATTTCGAGGAACGGAAAGACCTGGGTAGCAATCTGAACGACGAGCCAGCCGACGATCGCATAAGCGACCGCGACTTTGTAAACGTTGCGCCGCTTCAGCTCGGCGAAGAAGTTGCGCTCACTCATTTTAACTGATCGTCTGCCAAGCCGAGCGACCGCCGAAAGGCGTCCCAGCGCGGATCAGAGTGGAGAGGATCGAGAAGGGGATCATTCGGATAATAGGCTAGTCCGCCGTCTTGCTGGCGGCGCGCGCGATCGAGCCAGGCAAAGGCCTGGTCCTTGTCGCCGCGCGCACTATAAACCTCCGCGATTTGAAAGGCGCCCACGTCACCGTCGTCCTTGATCAAAGTCGCGAGCGCGGCCTCGGACTCTTCCTTTCGGTCGAGCTTCCAGAGCGCGATCGCCGTTACGACTAGTCGCGCGAACTCGCTGGTTTCATGCTCCGCTGCCGCCAGCGCCTCCGCGTTTTTTCCTTCCATCAACCAGGCGAATCCACTGCCGGCATAAGCCCATGGGGTCGATGGATTCAGCTCGCGGACGCGGTCGAATTCGGCTCGTGCCTCCACCGGCTGGCGCGCCTGAAGGAACGCGCCCGCCAGATAAACGCGCACCTCGGCGTTGACTGGATCGAGCGCCACGGCCTGGCGCGCCAGATCCACCCCTCCGGCGAGATCGCCAAAAACCAGGGCCACCATGGCGGCTGATTTGACGATTACCGGATCGGAAGGAGCGAGCGCCCTCGCGCGTTTGATCGTCGCCGCTCCGCCTTTCCAATCAAAGTTGGCGCCGAATTGGACGTCGAACCGCGCGCTCAGCGCCTCAGGCAAATCCGGAGCCAGCTCGAGGGCGCGATCCGAGGCCTCTCGCGCGCGCGCGAGGCCAGCGTCGAACTGCGCTCTCGTTAGTTTGTCGGCCCAGCCCGTTTCCAAATTCGCCACCCGGGACAACGCCGCCCAGGCGAGGGGGAATGTCGGATCCAATTGGCAGGCGCGTTCCAGAAAAGCCCGGGCTTTCTCGAAGTCTGCAATCGAGAACCGATGCAGATAGTAGAGACCTTGAAGATATTGCTGGTAAGCCTCGGGGTTGCTTGTCCGCGGAGCTTTCGGCAACTCCTGGGCTGGCAGGAGCTTCACCTTGAGCGCGGCCACCACGTCTCCCGCGATCTCGTCCTGCACTTTAAAGACGTCCGTCAGGTCGCGGTCGTAAGTTTGGGACCAAAGATGCGAGCTATCGGAAGCGCGGATCAACTGGGCGGTGACCCGCAACGTCTTCGCGGATTTGCGCACGCTGCCTTCGAGGATGTTCGCCACGTGCAGCGCGTTGGCGATCGTCGCGACGTCGACTTCCTTACCCTTGAACGAAAACGATGAGGTCCGCGCGATCACGCGCAACTGGGGAACCTGCGCCAATTGATTCAGTAATTCTTCCGAGAGGCCATCGGAGAAATATTCCTGCTCCTTATCGGAGCTCATGTTGACGAATGGCAGCACCGCGATGGATTGCTCGGAGACAGGTCCGGCCACGGCCGCCGGTTTCGCGCGGAAAACCTGGTAACCAAGCAGCGCCGCCGCGCAGATCACGACAACAAGGATGAACGCCGCGAATTTCCGCCGGCTCCACTGCGGGATCTTTTCATCGGGGCGGATATCTTCCGTCCGCTTTATTCCTTCCGGCGTCATTTCGAAAGCCCATGCGATGACGAGGGCGACCGGAAATCCGAGCGCTACGATCACGATGAGGGTCTGGACGACCCACTCGGGTGCATGAAATGTGGGCAGGATCGTGGACGCGATTTGGATCAAGAGCCAGCCAACGACCGCGTACGCGACCGCAACCTTGTAAACGTTGCGTCGCTTCAACTCAGTGAAGAGATTTCGGAGATTCATGGAGCGTTCACCGCCCGCCATTTCTAGCGGGACGTGCGACGTGGAAACAGTGAAATCGCCGCGTTTGTCTGGACAACACTCCGTTCGGACGCGGGTTGACCAGCAAAACAATTTCTGGGGCAAGCTGGTGGGGAATTTCGCGACGCCAGCTTACGCTCGGTTATTAACAAGAGCAGTCGCTCGGCCGAGACTTGCTGTTGGCAATCCAAACTCCTGTTCAATGCTGGCAGCAATGCCATCTACATCTTTGTCAATCAGCCTCCGCAGCGTGTCATCGATCTCCGCTCGCGGAAAGAAGAAATCGGCGCTTCCAAGGTATCCGTCGATCGTCCAATGGTCGCCGATGGGAAACTCAACACACGCAATGACCCACTCATTGAGATCGGACACGGAGACGCGGCGGGATCTTACAGACCATCCGTGTTGCGTATGAGGTCGGAGACTGAGCGGGTGATGGGCGGCACGTAGATCAGCGAAAGAGAGTTCTCGGGAGTTAACCTCAGTTGCGATGAAATAGATCCACCCTGATCTCTCCCTCGTGAATGAAGTGGTCATTCCAGATAAAGCGTGTCGATCAAATGTGTGGGTCGCAAACCAGACTGCTATCCACAGATTATCCACTACGTCGAGCCAACTGGTATAGTAGCCGTAGTGCTGCAAGAGTGCGGCCAGGGGCGGACGCTTCAGTCTGCCTAGCTTGATCTTTTGAATTTCGCGTTCAAATCTGGCCTCAGCTTTCAATAAAAGCTTGGAGTTAGCCGTATCATTCGGAAGCCTAAACAATCCTGGAACCATGCCCGCGTGGTTCCGGGTTTGGCCGCGCATCAGCACTTTGGTGCAATTGCCAAAATAGAGAAGCGCTTCCTGCCGTATTTGCGATGCAAACCGCGCAACGATTGCCGGCTCATCGCAGTAGACGCGGGGACGGTCCAAGTCGTCCAGAAACCGCAGATTCACTTTCTTCTTGAGACCTTTTCGGTTTGCAAAATCCCGCATTAGCCGCACAAATTTTTCGACCATAATGGGAAAATAGGGTCTTTTGTAGTAGTGCGCTTTACATGAAAGGCAACACTTCGTGGGACCAAATGAGCGATGTTCAAAGACGCGCGATCTTTGAGGCCGGACTGACTTTGCACGCACTGCAAATCACCGAACATCAAGTTTCCTTTTGTCTGACATGGGTGTTTCCGAAGGATGCGAATACACGTTTACGCGAATTGTTTGCTGCTGACCTTAGGCACCAAAAACTGACCTTGGGACAGCTTCTCGCCGAGCTTCGGAAGCGTGCTGAAATCGCCGACGATTTTGACGAGCTATTGGCAGATTTCGTCAACAAACGGAATCGCTTTGTTCATAAGCTATTGACGGAGGATCAATATCAGTTGCAGTCCGATGTCGGCGCTGCAAAGGCGATCGAATTCATGCTTCCACTGCAAGAATTGGCGGTGACCGTACAAGATACGTTTCACGGCCATCTCGTGTCGTGGGGTAAAAACTCGGAAGATCGCGATTTGAAAGCGGTCAGTGAACAGCTCCTCCAGAAACATCCACGCCTTCGTCGCATTGCTAATGAAGGTCGTTTCAAAAATCGTATTCGCCGGAGTCGTTGATTTATGGTTTTGAGGCATTAACCGCGTGTTTCAACGTATCAATATCCAGCAACAGCGCATGGGAGATGCGGATCATCCCCTCGATATCGGCTTTCTAGTAGAGGCAATGCTTTTTTACGATCGTGTTGATATCGTCACGAGCAGGGCGGGATTAGGGCAACTCGTGCAAACTTTCGGACCAGAGTTGCTATTAGAGTTTCTCGTCCGGGGCCATATGACGGTCCAATTTGAACGAAACTTCACCGGAGTTGTTACTGAAAATTACGGAACCTCGCTCGAAACGTGCCTGCTGACGGTGGCGCAAATCGAAAGACAGGATCTCCTCGATGTGATTCTGCCTATCGTGACCAAGATTGTCGGTCGCCCTGGCAGAGGCCGTCGATTATCGCGCAGTTTGGCATCACGGATTGCCCAAATCCGAATCAATGACGAACTCGGTGTGCGAGTAGCGGAGGATTTAGAATCGCATGGTTATTTGAATGACGCGGCACGCATCATTTTGGAAACGTACTTGCCGGGCAACCTTTTCTCCAAAGCGAGGTTTGAGATCACTCCGGTTGGAGCGGGGAGGTTCAGAATCGAAACAGACTTGGATTTCGCTGCATTAAATCAAGCTTATCATCAGCGCATTCCCGCTACGCACTCATCCATGGATGCTCCCTACATTCTGAGTCACATGATGGAAGCTCGGAAAATGCTCGAGAATTCGGCGACCGCTGGCGCCGAACTCGCAGTCTCACCAGTATATTCCCGGCTCACGACGCTGAAGCTTGAATCCGTTATTCGGAGCCGTCAGCGAAGTGCCGAAAGCATTGCCGCGTTCCAGGACTTAGTTTTCGAGAACGGCCGAAGCATCGCAGATGCGATCAATAGCGGCGCGAAGCGACTTGAAGATGTCCTTCCTGTGCTAAGTAGGGCCCAAAAGTTTCGTGAGTGGCTTCGCACTCGGCAGCCAGACGCTGATCTAGTTAAAGAGTACTTCCGAGCGGTCACGTCCGAATCGTGGATCGACGAGCTGCCCAATAAGTTCATGCGATGGAGCGTATTCACCGGTGCCGGGATCGCATTAGATGTGCTCGGCGCTGGCGGAATCGGGACGGCCGTGGGAGTCACACTAGGGGCGGCTGATACTTTTTTCATCGATCGCCTCGTGAAAGGCTGGAAGCCGGACCGCTTCGTTAACGCGTCTCTCAAAGAGTTTGTTCAGAAGTAACGGGCGCCGATGATTTACCGCTAGTTTCGGTTCGCGCAGCGGCAACCTTGTAAACGTTGCGCCGTTTCAATTCGGAAAAAAAATTGCCCAGGTTCATCGTTGGCGGACGAGGCCGTTGCTTTATCTCCGAACCCGTGACCGGTGACAAGTGACGAGTGACAAGACGGGGACGAGGAGGCAAGTTCAGGCGGCGTGCGCACGATTGCTGAGAAACGGAAAATCTTTCGAGAACTTCATGAGCGCGGCTGCTTCGCTCTACCAAATCCCTGGGACATTGGCAGCGCGAAGTATCTCGAGCATCTGGGCTTCAAAGCGCTCGCGACGACTTCGGCCGGCTTTGCTTTCTCGCGCGGACTGCCTGATGGCGCGGTGGGTCTGCACGCGATGCTGTCGCACATTCGTGAAATAGCGGAAGCGACCGATCTGCCGGTGAACGCGGATTTCGAGAACGGCTATGCCGGCGACACAAACACCGCGGCGGAAAATGTACGGCTTTGTGTCGAAGCCGGCGTGGCAGGGGTTTCAATCGAAGACAACAGCGGCCGGAAGGGCAAACCGCTTTATGAGATCGAACATGCCACCGATCGCATTCGCGCCGCGCACGAGGCGATCCACGGGAGCGGGGTTGTGTTGGTGGGGCGCGCGGAATGTTTTCTCGTCGGGATGAACGACATCAATGAAGTTGTTCGGCGGCTGGTCGCGTATGCGAATGCCGGTGCGGATTGTTTGTATGCTCCGGGGATTCGCGAGCGCGATCACATCGCCGCTGTCGTGAAAGCTGTTGCGCCGAAACCCGTAAACTTGCTTATCAGCGCGCCCGGCGGTTTGACGATGCGCGACGCGGCGGAACTGGGCGTTCGACGGGTAAGTGTCGGCGGAGCGTTGGCGCGAGCGGCCTGGGGCGGATTTATTCGCGCGGCGAAAGAGCTGAGCGAATCCGGGCACTTTGATGGCTTTGCCGCTGCGACGCCGCACGGCGAACTCCAACAGTTTTTCGCTTCCGAAAAATTTTAGGTGCCAATAGGGCGAACATGGGGTTCAATTCCGACATGATGAAGCGCGCGGTCCTTGTCCTGGCTGGTTTGCTCTCTCTCGGTTCGTCGTTGCCCGCGCAGGGGCTTTTTGGCGGCACGTTGTTCGACCAGACGGCAATCAATTCGCCGTGGGCCTCGCTCGAAAGCCAGGACCGCTTCATGTTCTCGACTGCGTTCGGCTCCATGCACGCGCCGACGCAAGAATATTTGCCCGCCTTCAATCCGTCGGAGTCCATGAGCTACGGGTATCTGGCGCCAGACAATAAAACGTCGGTCGATCGGGTCGTCGATCTGCATGCGCCGGACAACGTCCGATTTGGCGGGGAAATTGGTTTCCTTTACGGCAAATCGACCGGCAGCAATGGATTTGGCCGCGAAGATTTCGCCGGCTATGTCATCGGCACCGTCGGCAACGACAAGTTCTCGATCACGGCCGGTTTTTACCGCCAGGAAACGAGCTACAACAGCCCGCGCTTTCGTCGTTAATAGCTACTTCGCCGGCGCTGGCGATTCCTTTGGCAGCGCCGTTGCTTGCCACGCGATGACCTGCCACTTGCTGTTGCGCTTGAGGAACGTTCCGGTGTTGAAATAATTCGCGACGGTCTTCGTTCCCGCTTTGTCCGTCGTCGCTACCAAACGGAAAGCCACCACCGCCGTGTCGCCGTATTCCTGAATGCGAATGTCTTCGGCCGTGTAAACGGCGGTTCCTTCTTCCGGCTTCGGCGTCGCCTTCGTCTCCTCGCGCAGCTCGCGCATGATGTCGGCTTTTCCTTTCCGGCGGCCAAGCGCCGACGTGTAAACAAGCTCGTCGGCCCAGAAGCGATCGTGCATCGCGATGTCGTTCTTGCTCGCGCCGGCCAGAAAATCCTGGAGCAATTTCGTCAGCTCGGGCGCATCCGGTGCGGTTTGTGCCGGCAGCGCGGTTGCCATTAGAAGGGAAAGAAAAGAAAGCAGGATTCGTTTCATGAGATCGCCAGACTAGGAAAGGGCGCGAAAGAAGTCGAAATCAGAATGCGGACGGCGATTGAATGTGTTCCGGCCGCGGACCAACGCCGATAAACCGCGCGGGCAACCGGCGCAGAAACGGAAACCAGCGAAAGAGCCGGCCGATGAACGGCAATGAATCGCCGTCGCTGCCGGAAGCCCGACCGCTGACAACGTGGCGATGAACGAACACCTGCATCCGTTGGATCAACCGCACCGGCCATTCGCGTCGTTCCTGAACTTGATCGAGATCGGCGAGCGACACCGGACCGGCTCGTAACTTTGTCGCGAGAAGGTTCGCCGTCGCCACCGCGTCCTGAAGTGCAAGGTTGATCCCGACGCCGCCCGCCGGCGACATCGCGTGCGCGCTATCGCCGATGCAAAGCAAACCTTCGCGCGCCCAGCGTTCGAGCCGATTGATCTGCACAGTAAGAAGTTTGATCTTCGACCAGTCGTCCAGTTCGGCGACGCGATCGTGGAGGAACGGCGCCATCGCGACAATGTCTGCGTGAAAGCTCGCGAAGCCGCGCTGCTTGATTTCCTCAAACCCGCCTTTGGGAATGACGTAGCCGATCTGGAAATAGTCGTCGCGATCGAGAAGCACGAGCAATTTGCCGCCGCGAAAAAATCCGAGCGATTGTTTTGGATCGCCTTCGCGTTTGGAAAGCCGGGTCCAAAGAACATCGATCGGTACCCCGAATTCCTGAACGGCCAAACCGGCGCGCTCATGCACAATGGAATGACGACCATCTGCACCAATAACGAGGTCGCCGAGAAGGTCCGCTCGCCGTCCGGAGTTTTGGCGCGCACCCCAACGATTCGAGCGCTGTCGCGATCGGCGCCGAAGACGAGGTCGGTGACTTCGTGTTGCATGTGGAGACTGAAAGGGGGGAAGCGTTTCGCTCGCTCCGCGAGGAAGTTCAGGAAATCCCATTGCGGCATGAAGGCGATGAACTTGCAGCGCGTGGGCAGGTGAGAAAAATCGGCCATCGGAACCGCGTGTCCATTCATGACGGCGCGTAATTCGTTCAACTCCTGGTGGGGCACTTTGAGGAATTCCTCGAGCAATCCGAGCTCGTGCATGACCTCGAGCGTCGAAGGGTGGATGGTGTCGCCGCGGAAATCGCGGTTGAAATCGGCGTGCTTTTCTAGCACCGCTACCTCCACGCCCGCGCGGGCGAGCAGATAACCAGTCATCATTCCAGCGGGGCCGCCGCCGACAATGACACAGCCAGCGCGGATTTCAGGTGGCGCGCTCAACGCTCAAGCTTCAACCGATTGCCGGCGCGGGATTCCGAGGCTGTCGAAGATCGTCCGCGTGGCGTCGGATTTATTGAGCGTGTAGAAATGAATACCGGCGACGTGGTTGTCGAGAAGATCGTGGCATTGCTCGAGGGCGAAGTGAACGCCGACGCGGCTGACCATTTTCGGATCGTCCTCGCAACGCTGGAGCGCGCGGAGGAGCTTCGCCGGAAAACGCGCGCCGCCCGCCAGCTCGGCGATGCGTTTGCAACCGCTCATGGAAGTGATCGGCATGATTCCGGCGATGATCGGAACCCGAATTCCGGCCAGCTCACAGCGTTCCCGGAAATCGTAGAAGTCGCGGTTATCGAAAAAGAGCTGCGTTACGATGTAGTCCGCGCCCGCGTCCACCTTCGCTTTCAGGTGCTCCATTTCCACGAGACGATTCGGCGTCGCCGGATGGCCTTCGGGAAATCCGGCCACGCCGATGCCGAACCCGCGCGGGTCGGGATGAACGCCGCTCTCGTTGAAGCGCCGGATGAATCGCACGAGGTCCGCCGCGTTTTGAAACGCGTCCTTTGACTTGTCGTAAGCGCAACCGCGCGGTGGATCGCCGCCGAGCGCGAGAATGTTGCTGATGCAGGCCTTGGCGTACCGTCTCACAATCGCGTCGATCTCGGCTTCGGTGTGACAAACGCAGGTCAGATGCGGGATCGGATCGAGTTTGGTCGTATTTTGGATCCGTTCGACCAAATCGTGCGTCAGATCGCGCGTCGAACCGCCCGCGCCATAGGTGACGCTGACGAAATGCGGCATGTATTCCTCCAGCTCGCGGATCGTCTGGTAAAGGCTCTCGGCCGCTTCCGGCGTCTTCGGCGGGAAGAACTCGAAGGAAAACGTGGGCGAGCCACTCCGCATGATATCGGTGATGTGCATCCGTTTAGGTGCGATCAACATGAGCGCGGAAAGGAAAAGTTTCGACTGGAAATTCATGCCCGAGCCGGCGGGTCGCGCTGGCGCATGTTCTGCTCACCAAAGGTGATGCGCTTCTCGCTTGGCAGCCTTGTCCTGTTCGCGCTCGCTTCCTTCGCTTTGGCCGGCAACCTGCCGCCGATGACCGCGAAAGATGTGAGCCTGATGCTGCGCAGCGGTTATTCCAGCGATGCCGTCGTGCGCGAAGTTACTGCCCGCCATTTCATGGGAACGCTGGACGCGGCGGCGGAAAAGAACCTCGTCCAGGCCGGCGCGTCGCCCGCATTGATCGGCGGAATAAAGTCAGGCTCCTTTGCGGTTCCCGCATCGGAAGTCTTCGCGGTTCAGGCTGAGCTCGCGGCGAAGGAACAGCGCCGCGTAGCGCAGGAGGAAGAATCCCGCAAGCTCAACACCCTGTATCAGGCGCGGCTCGCCCAAATGCCGAAGCCGCCGGCCACCGTCGGGCCTCGGTCCAACAACATCGCGGCTCTCGTGAAGGGCGAGTTGGTCACTTCGCGCAACGGCATTCTTCATCCGCAGCTAGACGCCGAGTTCGAGAAGAAGAAGTTGATCGCCCTTTACATGTCCGCGCAGTGGTGCGCGCCCTGCCGGCAATTCACGCCCAAACTGATCGCCTACTACAACAAGATCGCCGCGGCGCATCCCGAGTTCGAAGTGCTCTTCATCAGCTACGACAAAACCGCCAGCGCCATGGAAGCCTACATGCGCAACGACCAGATGCCGTGGCCAGCCCTGAGCTACGACAAGATTGCCGGGAACGATGCACTCATGAAATATTTTGGCGGATCAATCCCGTGTCTCGTCGTCGTCGATGAAAGCGGCAAAGTAATTTTCGACACCTACGACGGCAAGAATTACCGCGGCCCCGAAGCTGTCCTCGCCGATCTGGATCAATTTTTCGCCAGCAAAAACCCGACTCAAATCGCGCAAGCGCGCTGACGATCAGAGCAAACGCACCGCCGTCACCGCGATGCGGCCGCCGAAACAAACATCGACATCGCATCCCGGCTTTCGGTGGCGGAGCTGATACTCGCCCGCGAAATAGAGATCGCTCTCTTCCTCGTGCCGATAATTAAGGGGCAGGGGATTTGGATCGAGCGCGCACCAGACGACTTCCGGCGTCTCTGCATCCGACGGCAGGTTCGGCAGATTGACGTTGTAAAAAAGTCCCGGCTCGATGGGACGCGCGAGCAAATCTTTCAGGATCGGCGTCACCCATTTTGTGGCCCGCCCCCAATCGAACACGACGCCGGATCTCCGATAATGCGAAACCGCGATGCCCGGCCAGCCGTGCAACACGGCTTCGCGGACCGCGGCGACGGTGCCGGAATAATGAACATCGGCGCCGAGGTTCGCGCCGTGATTGATCCCGCTCAAAATCCACTTCGCGTCCGGAACCACCTTCAACAATCCGAGCCGCACGCAATCAGCCGGCGTTCCATGGATCGCGTAATGTTTTTCGTCGCGCCGTTCAATCCGCACGCCCTCCTGCCACGTCACCCGATGGCTCACCCCCGATTGGGGACCGGCTGGCGCGACAATGACCGGGGCGCCCAGCGTTTGCGCAGCGATGCGTAAGGATTCCAGACCGGCCGCATCGATGCCGTCGTCGTTTGTGAGAAGGAGCTTCATTTGGGATTTTGGAAACGGAACGTCCAACATCCAAGGCGCAACGTCCAACTTCGAAGTGGTAAAACCGGCATGGCACGATCTATCTTATCTTCGTCATTCTGCCATTTCGCATTTTCGGGTATGTTCGATTTCATGGGACCGCTCCGGGTTGGATTCATCGGCTACGAACAGGCGAATGCGCTCGATCTCGCCGGGCCGGCAGAAGCATTCGCTTCCGCCGTGCGCGATGCCGGGAAAGGAAAACAGGAGCGCTGCTATGAAGTTATCATTATCGGCCTAACGAGACGTTCTTTCGCGACTGAGTCTGGCCTTGTGTTCCAGCCGGTCACGACCCTGGAAGCAGCGCCAAGGCTCGACACCCTCATCGTCCCGGGCGGTTGCGGTCTGCGCCGGCCGGAAATTAATCGCAAAGTAGCAGAGTGGATTATCACCCGGGCGAAGACGACCCGTCGCGTGGCTTCGGTGTGCACCGGCATCTACGGTTTGGCGGCCACGGGATTACTCGATGGACGCAACGTCACTACGCATTGGCGTTTCGCCGCCGATGTCGCTCGGCGTTTTCCCGCGCTGAAGATGAAGCCGAACGCGCTCTTCATTAAAGATGATCACTTCTACACCTCCGCCGGCGTGACTGCGGGAATCGATCTGGCACTGGCCCTGATCGAGGAGGATTTCGGATCGAAGATCGCGCTGACGGCCGCCCGCGAAATGGTCGTCTACCTGAAACGTTCCGGTGGCCAGGAGCAATATTCCGAACCGTTACAGTTCCAGACGCAGTCCAGCGATCGGTTCGCGGAATTGGTCGCCTGGATGACGAACAACCCGACCGCCGAAATGTCGGTGGAAATCCTGGCCCGCCGGGCATCGCTTTCGCCGCGACAATTCTTCCGGCGGTTCAAGGAGCATTTCGGCTCGTCACCGGCAATGTTCGTCGAGACGCTGCGGCTCAACGAAGCGCGCCGACGCCTTTCCGCGGGCGAGCCTTCGATCGACAGCGTCGCGGAATCAGTTGGGTTCAAAGGCCGCGATTCGTTCCGGCGCGCTTTCACCCGACGCTTCCGCGTCACGCCCAGCAAGTTTCGGCGAAACTTCGCACTCCTGCGTGCGCCCTCCCGCCGGAGCAAATCCCGAAACAAAAACAAATAACTGTGAATCACCGTTTCCTTCGTTTCTTCGAACACCTCCGCCAGGATTTGCCTTACGGTGTGCGTGGGCTCGGCCGAAATCCCGGCTTTGCCGCAGTCGTCATTCTGACGCTGGCGCTCGGCATCGGCGCGAACACTGCGATTTTTTCGGTGGTCCACGGCGTATTGATGCGGCCGCTGCCCTACAAAGCGCCCGAGCGCCTCGTGATTCTAAACCAGGCGGCGCCGAAAATTGGCCAGGACTCCTTCGGTTTCTCGGTCCCCGATTTCACTGATTTTCGGGAGAAGAATCGCGCGTTTTCGTCGTTGTCGGAATATCACTCGATGTGGTTCATCTTGCTCGGGCGTCCCGAACCCGAGCGCGTTCAGACCGGCGTCGTCTCCGATAATTTCTTCGATACCCTTGGAGTCAAACCGCTGCTGGGGCGCGCGTTTCTTCCGGGCGAAGACAAGCAGGGCGCGGCACCCGTTCTCCTCCTCAGTTACAATTTCTGGCAAAAAAGTTTCGGGAGCGACCCGAACGTGGTCGGTCAGGTTTTCCAGATGAACGACAAACCGCATACGGTGGTGGGCGTTTTGCCTCCGCTCCCCGCCTTCCCGAATCTCGACCAGATTTTCATGCCGGCGGCCGCGTGTCCGTTTCGTGGCGCGGATCGCGTGCTCACGAATCGCAACGGCCGAATCATCAGCCACGTCTTCGCGCGCTTGAAGGACGCGGTGACGCCGGCCCAGGCTCAAGGCGATGCGCAACGGGTCGGTGCTGAATTGGCGGGTGCGTTTCCGCAGAATTATCCAATCAGCGATGGATACACCGCTCGGATTCAAAACGTCACCGAGGCGTTTACCGGAAGATCGCGGACGCCGCTTTTTATTTTATTGGCCACTTCTGCCTTCGTGCTGCTGATCGCTTGCGCGAATGTCGCGAACCTTTCGCTGTCGCGGCTCGTCCTGCGTGACCATGAACTGGCCATGCGCGTCGCGCTCGGCGCCGGGCGCGGAAGGATTCTGCAGCAATTGATAACGGAGAATGTGCTGCTGGCGTTTCTCGGCGGCGCGGCCGGCCTGGCCCTGGCCGCGTGGGGCCTGGATGCGTTGAAAGTTTACGCGGCGGCTTTCCTTCCGCGTGCGGATGAAATTCGAATCAGCACAGCGGTTTTATTTTTCACCGCGGCGATCTCGCTCTTCACGGGACTTCTCTTCGGATCGTGGCCGCGATTGCCCGGGAGCGGAGCGCTATTCGGAACGCTGAAGGATGGTGCGCGCGGCGCGGGAATTCAGGGCGGCAGATTGCGCGGGTTGCTCATCATCGGGCAGGTGGCGATATCGGTCCCGCTGCTCGTCGGCGCCGCCCTCGCGGCGCGCAGCCTGGTCCAGCTTCACCAGGTCGATTCCGGGGTGGACACGAATCGCGTTCTGGTCGCGAGACTGAGCCTGAACTTCACGAAGTACAACACCTTCGAGAAACGCCTCGATTTTTGGGACCGGAATCTGAACGAGATCCGCCGCTTGCCCGCCGTGGAGTCAGTCGCCGTCTCCGGCACCATTCCACTAAACGGGCTCGCAAATAATCCATCCACTTTCGCAATCGAGCATCGCGATGTGCAGGCGAATTCGGCCTCGGCCGCGGCGTTCGTCCTGATTAGCACCGAAGATTATTTCAAGACGGTCGGTGAACCATTGCTGCGCGGACGCTTCTTCAATTCCGGTGACATCCAGACGTCGCCGCCCGTGGCGATCATCAATCTATCACTCGCCAGTCGCTATTGGCCTAACGAGGATCCGGTTGGTCAGCGGATCACATTCGACAACGGCCAAACCTGGACCACGATCGTCGGAGTCGTCGCGAATGCGCGGCAGCAGATCGACGCGGTGCCGCAGGATGAAATCCATTTTCCCTTGCGCGCTGGCAACGCGTTGAACTCCGGCGCGATCGTGGTCCGCACCCACGGTGCGCCGGGCGCGCTTCGCCAGGACCTGCGCGAAGCGATTCGTAACGTCGATCCGCAACAGCCCGTGACCAGCATCGAAACGCTCGAGCAGGTGCGCACGCGCGCGCTCGCATCGCCAACTCTGATCGCCGCGCTGCTCGGATTGTTCGCCTTACTGGCGCTCGTGATCACCGCAGCCGGAATCGGTGGAGTGCTCGCCTTTTCCGTGAACCAGCGCACGCAAGAAATCGGCATTCGGATGGCGCTTGGCGCCAGCCGCAGTGCGGTCCTGACGATGGTTTTGCGGCAAGGGCTTAGCCTGGTGTTGCTCGGCCTGGCTGGCGGAACTGTCGGCGCGCTCTTCCTGGTCCGCCTGATGAAGGAAGTTCTCTACGGCGTTTCGCCGACTGATCCGCTGACCTTTCTCGCCGTTGCAGCAGTCCTACTGGCGGTGGCCGCGGTCGCCTGCTTCATGCCCGCGCGCCGCGCTACGCTGGTGAACCCGATAACTGCTCTGCGCGCCAACTGACGCGAATTTCACAACCATCCACCAACAAAATAAACTATGAATAGACGAAGATTCCTTGCCGCGACGGCTGCCCTCGGCGCCGCCACTGGTCTCCCGGTCACCCGCGCCTTCTCCGCGCCTAACGAGTCAAATACCACCGACGTAAGAGGCCTGCCCACCGAAAAATTCAAACTGACGCCTCCGGCAAACAGTGCCATCCAGGTTGCGCTCGTGATTTCAGAACACGTGAACGTGATCGATTTTAGCGGCCCTTGGGGCGTGTTCTCGAGCGTCATGCTGGGCGGCGGCACCGACCACACGATGCATAGGACGCCGTTCGATCTGATAACAGTTTCCGACAAGACCGAGGTCGTGACTTCAGGCGGATTGAAAATCGTGCCGAACTACACGTTCGCCAATATGCCGCCCGCAAAGGTAGTTGTGATCCCCGCACAAGAGGGCTCCGACGCGATGATCGAGTGGCTTCGCAAAGTGACCCCCACGACGGACGTCACGATGTCCGTCTGCACGGGAGCATTTAAGTTGGCGAAGGCCGGTCTGCTTTCCGGCCAAGCTGCGACCACGCATCACGACTACCTTGATAAACTCCAAAGGGAATATCCCGACATCCAGGTGAAGCGTGGGGTGCGCTTCGTCGAGGGCGAGAAAATTTCCACAGCCGGCGGACTGACTTCTGGAACCGATCTCGCACTGCGAGTGGTGGAGCGGTACTTCGGCCGCGAAGTCGCGCGGACGACCGCGGCTTACATGGAATACCAAGGCAAAGGCTGGATCGTGTAATCCTGTTGCTAGAGCAGCTGCCAGGATATGGTGGCGGATGACGAACTCCGCCGATTTTGTTTCCATCGACGCGCTCATCCATGCGGCCTACGAAGTTATCTCAGGGCCGGCGGGACAGTCTCGGGATTGGGAGCGAGAGCGATCGTTATTCTGGCCGGGTGCACGTTTGATCCCGACTGCGACAGTTCCCGGTCGCAACGATGTTGGCCTGGCACCACTCATTCTGGACGTCGACGCTTATATCGAACGGGTTGAGCCAATCTTCGCCAAGGACGGATTCTATGAAACGGAAATCGCGCGCCGGACAGAACAATTCGGGCAAATCGCGCACGTCTGGAGCACGTACGAATCGCGCCATGCGCCGGACGATCGCGAGCCGTTCATGCGCGGCGTTAACAGCTTCCAGTTATTTCACGACGGCGAGCGCTGGTGGATCGTGAACATCTACTGGCAACATGAAACGGCGGCGTACCCGATTCCCGGAAAATATCTGGAGAACAATGCTGAATGACGCGGCGTTGGCTTGCTTCACGAAGCGTTAGTGAAGTAAAATGCGAAGCATGAAATCTATCGCGAGTGGTATGATCGCAGTCCTGGCCGCTTTGAGTTTCGCCGGCTGCACCACGCAAACGGAAACCACGACGACAACGACGACGAAATCGACCCAGC
>Ga0307470_10000460_pt1 | contig 20339 bp, 17 predicted proteins | sample atmos_gasesAM3C__FD_204565 | JGI IMG/M metagenome (GOLD analysis project Ga0307470, IMG submission 204565) | Hardwood forest soil microbial communities from Morgan-Monroe State Forest, Indiana, United States - atmos_gasesAM3C_05 | ecosystem: Environmental > Terrestrial > Soil > Temperate forest... | reverse complement strand
ATCGAAGGTCTGAAAGGCGGCCAAGGGTTCATTGGAATCCTTGTCCCTGAACCAGCCGAGCGCCGCGAAGCGCCCGGCGCCGTGCGCAACGATGAAGCGATCCTGCAGGGCGACCGTGAGTTGTTCAGGTGGAACCTTGTCCGGCAAGTACTCGAGGTACCCCGCCTGCACGTCAGCGTCCGTGCCGACCAGCCGGATCAACTCCGCGGCGACGGCGGAATTGACCGAGATTTCGAACCACCACAGCAGGGCATAGGCCATGATGACCCAGACGAAAATGACCCCAAAGGGAGCTGCGTCCAATACCGTGGTCACGTATTGAACGCCGGCGAACCTCAGGATGGCGAGCACGATCACCGCGACCGACACGGCGAGCGGTGTGCCCAGCAGAAACCAGCGCCTCACCTGGGACACCATGGCCTGCCAGCGCGCGGTGAAGTTGCCCATCATCAAGAGCCAGGCGGCGAAAACGCTGAAGCCCAGAATGGTCCAGCCCAAGTGACGGCTGGGCACCATCAACGCGAACAAGGAGGGGAGTAATAGAAATTCCAACAAGTGATAGAAGATTCCCGTCGCCAGCGCCGCGACTACCCGGCGAGTGGAAATGTCGGGATCGATGCGCGGGCCGGGGAAGAGTTCGGTGCCGGACAGCGCCGCACGATACAAGACCCGTTGCTCATCGCTGACGGTGCCAAATTGCCAGCGGGCGATTGGGCCTGCAAACCATGCCAACAAGGCCAGCGCGCACGCAAACGCGCCGTACGTGTGAACATACGGCGATTGATTGGATTCGCTGGCCCGGGAGGGCACGATCACCACCCAAAGCAGAATCACCATGGCGAGCAGGAAAGCGACCTGCTGCCGAAACCGCGACTCGCTCTTCATCGGGCGTGCCGCCAATGAGGTGACGATGCAGATGACGCCGATGAGCAGAATCGCCTGGTAGCGGGCGGGGCTGTCCGAGGGGACCACGCGGCACACCGGGGTGCTCCTCGACTCGAACAAGAAGACGCCGAACCGGCCGAGTGCGAGCGCCGCGCAAAGCACGGCAAATTGCACGCCGGCGCGCACCCATAGCCGCCGCCAGAATTCCTGCTCGAGTACCGGGGCTTTCAGGAAGCGCTTGCGGATGCGAGCTTCTCCGTAGCGGAAGAGCAATCCCCAGGCAATCAGCGCCGACAGAACGCAGACGACGCCGAGCGCGGCCCGCGAATAGTACATTCCGGTCGTCCCTACGACGCTGCACCAGGCGTCGAAGGTGGGTCCATAGGCGGCGAACACCAGCGTGGCGAGAAAGAACCAAAACGTCGAGACTCGTGTGTAGGGGCGCGGCGAGAGGGCGGCGTGCACCGTATCGGCGGCGGAGGATCGGATTTCATACCGAACGAGACGATTGATATTGAACTCGGTGCGCCGCCACACACTGTCCAAGATGTAGGGAAGATCGAGGCAGAGCGCCTTCGCGAAAGCGCTGTGGGGCGGCTCCTTACGGCCGGATATGACGTTCCTCGCCAATTCTATTCGCCCTCCGGCGGCGCTCCCGATGATTACGGACTCTACTCCCGTAATTAAGTAAATTGACGCGAAGGATTCCGCGAAGACCCCGGGGTTCCACGCCGTCCGCATGACAGTCAAAAGGCAGAGTCGCCGCTTTGCGACGGAGAGTCTTCGATTGCCGCAATTTGTAGGATTTACAAGCCTCGAACGATTGCCGCGACGGAAAGTGTAAACCGGTTGTTTGATATAATCGGGGATGAATCGGGTGGGTACAGAGGGTCTCCCTGAGCCTCGCACGACTCACGCTGGCCCGGTTCACGAAGATGAGATCAACAAACAACCTGGAAAGAGCCGTCTCATAAGAGAAAAATGGTTCGGTGAAAGAGGCAGGTCTCGTTGGATCCTTGTTGTGGTGAGGAGAAGTCAGCGTAGTCGACTCATGATCAGAACCAAGTTCCCCAAAGATATGCCGCGTGGCTTTGGCGCGGCGGCGAACGACGCAGATGGGCACTAAAATCTCTCCTGCGGCTGCGGTTTTCGCGAAGGTCCTGCGCGCATTCGAGACCGGGGGGTTCACGTGCCCCGACATGTTGGCGGAAGTGGAGCTGCTGCTTGCGACCGGGGCATCGGCAACGGAGCTGTTGGAGATTCTCCGGCGCCGCGAGTTGGTTGAACCGTTGCCTGAGTCCGCGCATGCGCAGGTGTTTAAACTTCTCAATGACGCGAAAGAACTCAATGAGGCGAAAGAGCAGGCTGCGGCAAGTGCGGCCGTATCCGACGAGACGCAGAGCGCCCATCTAGAGACTGCGCCGGAGCGAACTCAGGATTCAGTTCCGGCAACGCCCGGATCCCCGGCGAGCGCCGCTCCCGCGCAGGAGAAAGAAGATACCGTCACGGCAGCGCCCGTGGCGCTGACGTCGGTGTTCAAAAAGGTCGTGAGCGCATCTCAGAGCGGCGCTTTGACCGACACCGAGGTTCTGGCACAGCTGCAGCGGCTGCTCGTCGCGACGGGCTCGTCCCCGAAGGCGCTGCTGGAAATTCTCCGGCGCCGCAAGCTGATCGAACCGTTGCCGGAACACACGTATGATGAAGTCCTCGGTCTTCTCAATGACGCAATGGCAAAGGTTGCGGTGCCGGCGGCCGTATCCGATGAGACGCGCATGGCAGACCGGGATGCCGCGATAACTCAAATCCCGGATTCGAGTTTCGCGCCGATCCGGCCGACGCCGGCGGCTCCGCCGGCCGCACCGCCCGTCGCACCGGCGGGCGCTGCGCCGCCGCCGCGCACCAAAGCTCCCCCAGCCAGGCCGACGGTGACACCGACATCGCGAGCGCCGGATTTCCCCTGGACGGCAACTTCAAATCGGGCGACGCCGCCGAACTCGGCCCCGCCCACCATCCCAATTCAAATTGCGACGCCGAGGCAGGTCGAACGTCCTACTGCCTCTATTCGAATGCCGCCGACCGCCCCGGCTCAGCCGCGAGGTCCGGCGCCCACATTGATTCCAGTTCCAATTCCGGCCATTGGGGCGAGTCGGCGTCTGCCTGAGGGGGCGCCCGCCGCCGCGGGTCCTGAAAGATCGCCGCCGCCGGCTGTAGTTTCGGGCAAGAACGGAGCTGCAGCGCCAGTCATGCCGCAGGCGACAACCTCGAGACCGTCATCTGCGTCGAAGCCGACGCGAAGTCCGCCCGAGACCGCGACTCCCTCTCTGAACTCTCTGCGGACCAGGCCACCCGATTCACGTCCTGCGAAGACCGGGGCCGCACCGCCGGTTGCGGCGCAGGCGAAAACTCCCGGTTCGTCCTCAGCGTCGACGCAGGCTCGAAGTCCGTTTGAAGCCCTGTCCGCGTTCCTGGGACTCAACCGAACGCAGCCACCGCATCGGGTTTCTGTGAAGACCGGAATTACGCCGCCGGTTCCGCCCCAGGCGAAAGCTCCGACTTCGCCCTCAGGGACCCTCCCGACGCCAATTCCGGCTGAGGCGTTGACCGCCCTTCTGAACCAACCGCGGGTAGTGCCGCCGGCGCCCCCTAAGGCGGGAGTGGAGAGACCGATTCCGCCGCAGGCGAAAGCGTTCACTCCGTCTCCGGCCGCAGCGGCGGAATCGGTATCGGCGAAAGCAGCAGCCACACCGCCGGTAGAGACGCCGGTGATACCGGCAACGCCGCCTCCGGCCGCGGCACCGGACGCAGTGTTGGCCAAGGCGGAAACCGGGTCGACGCAGGCGGCAACTACACCGCCGGCAGAAGTGCCCGTGATACCGGCAACGCCGCCTCCGGTCGCAGCGCTGGAATCGGTATCGGCGAAAGCAGCAGCCACACCGCCGGTGGAGCTGCTGGTGAAAGCACCGACTCCGACGTCGGCGCCGTCGCGGACGACGATTCCAGTTGAAGCGTCGACCGTCCCTGCGCCGCCGAAACCAGCGGCCACTCCTGCAAAACCGGCGGCCGCGGAGGCGGCAGCGACGGACGACGAGGTGACCATCGACTTGGACGAAGTCGGTCAATTGAGCAAGGAGACGATTCCGCGAGCGCAGAGCGCCGGCCAAGTTTCAGTCGCGGTGGGCGATACGCTGGCGGATCGCTATCGATTGGCGGCGCTGATCGGCGAGGGCGGCATGAGCCGCGTCTACAAGGCAACCGATTTAAGGTTGGCCGCGCAGGCCGAGCCGGGCTCCTTCATCGCTGTCAAAGTGCTGACGCGCCCAATCAATGATGGCCTCGGGCCATTCTCCGCGTTTCGAGACGAGGTTCAAAAGCTCAGAGGACTGGCGCATCCGAACATCGTGCGTATTTTCGATTGCGATCGAGACGGCTCGACCGTGTTCATCACCATGGAACATCTCGACGGTCCGTCGTTGTATTCGAAACTCCGCGGCGGCGCGACGGCCTCATCGCAGCCCTCCGGATTGGGCAGCGATGAGGCGCGCCGCATTATCTTTGCCATCGCGGATGCCCTGGATTACGCCCACCGCAAGGGCGTGGTGCACGGCGATCTGAAACCCGGGAATGTCATCGTCATCGATCCGTCCGATATCAAGGTCATCGATTTCGAAATCTCGAGCTGGGTCGGCCGGTCCAAGCCGGCACTCGATCGCCGGGACCCGGCGCTGAATTCGCCGGCGGTGACTCCGCGCTACGCCAGTCCGCAATTGATGGCGCGGCAGAGCCCCGATCCTGCCGACGACGTGTATGCGCTGGCGTGCGTGGCGTACGAGCTCTTGACCGGAACCCATCCCTTTGACGCCGGAGCCGGCGCGCAATCGGAGAAATTTCCGCCGCCGCGCCGGGCAGAGCTGTCATCGGCGCAATATGCGGCCCTCGTGCACGGCCTGCATCGTGACCGCAACAAGCGCACGCCGACGGTCAGGCAGTTCGTGAAGGAATTCTCGGCGCAGGAGCGCGGCGGGGCCTGGAAATCCGGTGCCGTCGCCCGCGCGGTCGGATTGAGCGCCGCTGTGCTCATGGTCGCCGTCGTTGCCTGGTTCTTTGCCCGCCACAAACCGGCGCCGGCGCCGGTGGCGGTGAGTTCACCTCCAGCCGCCCCGGGTCCCGGCACGGTAGTCCACGACTGTCCGACATGTCCCAGCATGACGGTGTTGCCCACGGGCCGATTCCAACAGGGGTCGGCGCGCGCCGAGAGCGGCTCCGCGCCATTCGAAAAGCCGCTGCACTGGGTGAGCATCGGCCGACCGCTGGCGATGTCGACGAATGCCGTCACGGTGGATGAATTCCAGCAATTCATCGCGGCTACCGGACGGGACATGCAAGGCTGCGACACGTATGACGGCGAATGGAAACATCGGCCGGTGAATAGTTGGAAGAATCCGGGGTTCGTGCAGTCCGGGACGCATCCCGTCACCTGCGTGTCGTGGAATGATGCCGAGGCCTATGCTGGGTGGTTATCGACGAAGACGGGACATCGATACCGGCTGCCCAGCGCATCGGAATGGGAGTATGCCGCGCGCACCGGGGGCGAGGCCGTTCAACCGTGGAATTCGGACGGATCGGGCGCGTGTACCAATGCGAACGTGGCCGACGCAAGCGCGGCCCACCGGTATCCGGGGTGGTCGGTATTCGGCTGTGATGATGGCTACGTGTACACGGCGCCCGTCGGCTCGTTCAAAACCAATTCCTTTGGGCTCAACGACATGTTGGGCAACGTCTTTCAATGGACCCAGGATTGCTGGCACGCGGACTATACCGGCGCGCCGAACGACGGATCGGCGCGCACCGACGGCACTTGCGCCGAGCACGAGCTTCGCGGGGGCTCTTGGTTCAGTACTCCGGCCTATGTGAGGGCCAATTACCGGAATCACTTCGCCGCGGACTACCGGACCAGCAGCGTAGGGATTCGACTGGTCAGAGACGTCGGGCAATGACGTCGCCGGTTCGTATCAGGTCGATGTCGATGACTGGAAGCCTGGTTTTGGGGTTCGTGCTCCTATGCGCGGCGGCACGGCCGCTCGAGGCGGCATCGCCTTCCGCAGATAAGGCCGCCGCAGCGGCGCTCAAGCGTGACTCCGCGCGCTGCCGTGCGCAGGCGGATGTGGAGGCCTGCTACGATGCCGTCCGCCGGAACCCCGGCGATCCCGCGCTCCTCGTGGCTCTGGCGGATGCATTGGTGCGCGCACAGCGTCCGGCCGACGCAATTCGCAATTACCGCCGCGCCGCTGCGCTTGCGCCGAATATGCCCGGCGTCGCCGCCAAAATCAGCGCGGTCGAGGCAAAGATGTCCTCGCGGCGCGCGCGGCCGGGTGATCCTGCCGCGGGCGGGACAGCGGGCAAACATTATTCGAATGCTGCTGCGGAGACCCAATCGCACTGAACTTCGCCGCGCGGGGCCAAAACCCGCACCGGCTTTCGACGCGGCGATCAAGTATTCTCCGGCCCATGGGTTACGCAATCATCCCCCGGCAACGCGGCGTGGGCGGACAGTGAACCGGAGCACGTGGGTGGACTGGGATCTGCCGGCGCCTCACGTCACACTGCTCGCCGTCGCGCGGGCGGACATCGATGCCTATGATCACGTCAATAACGCCGTCTATATGACTTGGTTCGACCGCGTCGCCTGGGAGCATTCCGCGGCGCTCGGTCTGCCGATCGAAAGATGCCTGGAACTCGATCGGGGCATGGCCGTCTTGCGCAGTCTGATCGCGTACCTGCGTCCCGCCGTGCTGGGCGACACGATTCGCGTCGCGACCTGGATCTTGCCGGCCGACGGCAAATTGCGCATTCGTCGCCGCTTCCAGGTGCGGCGCGAAGCGGATCGCGCGACGCTGGCCCGCGCCGAAATCGAATATGCGTGCATCGAGTTGTCGAGCGGGCGCCCGGCGCGGTGGCCGCCGGAGTTTCGCGAGCGCTATGTCGCGCTCGACGAAGTGGCGCGCGCCGGCGAGAGCCTCGCGCCGGTGTGACGCGGGCCGTCGCGGCATCGCCGTCGAAGCGCGGCCGCGGCCGGGTGCGCGATCAGCCGGTGTTATTTTCCGGGAAGCTCAGCGTCTCGAAGCGACGCGCTTCGGCCTGGCCCAGCTTCTTCTGCGCGCGGATCTCGTTCACGATCTCGAGCGCGGTTTTGGTACATGGCGGCAGCTCGGCGTCGCAGGGTTGCAGCGGCGTCATGCGCTCACCCCACCGAATCAGATGCGAGGACAGCGTCAGTCCGCCTCCGAACGCAGGCATCAGCACCAGGTTGCCGGGCTGAACGCGGCCTTCTTCGACAGCCTCCACCAGGGCGACCGGGGCGGTGGCCGAGCTCATGTTGCCGTACTTCTGCACGGTCAGATACACCTTGTCCGGGCTCGCGCCCGCGCGCTTTGCGACAGCGTCGATGATGCGGAGATTGGCCTGATGCGGCACGACCAGTGCGATGTCGTCCATGGTCACGCCGGCGCGGTGCATCACGTCGAGGCTGGCCTCGCTCATGCCTTGCACCGCCTTGCGAAAGATTTCCTGGCCGTCGAAGTCCCAGCTGGTTTGTCCGAACTGCACGCCCAAATTGGCGTACATGGTGCCCATGCCGCGCACGCGCAGGATCTGCCGGGAGTCCGCATAGCATTGGAGTTTCTCGGCGATGACGCCCGTCTCTTGCTCCGACGCCTGAAGCACCATGGCTGCGGCGCCGTCGCCGAACAGCACCGCCACATTGCGGTTGTCCCAGTCCATGTATTGGGAGATCAGCTCGACGCCGATCACCAGCGCATTCTTGACGATGCCGCTCTTGATCATCGACGAGCCGATCGACAGCCCGTACATGAAGCTGGTGCACGCGGTGTTGACGTCGAATGCCGCCGCCCGAGTCGCCCGGATGCGCTGCTGCACGCCGGAGGCGCTGTTGGGGACCGTCTCGTCGTTGCTGCAGCTGCCGTAAATGACGAGATCGAGGTCCTCGCCGCGCATGCCGGCGCAGGCGATGGCCCGGCGCGACGCGGTGATCGCGAGTTCGATGCCGGGCACGTGAGAGATGCGCCTCTCCTTCATGCCGGTACGCGTGGTGATCCATTCGTCGTCCGTGGGCAGGAATGTGGCCAGGTCGTGATTGGTGAGGACTGCCGGTGGCAGGCACTTGCCCCAGCCGACGATTGAAGCGTGAGTCACTGAAACTCCCAAAGCCTATGTTGTCGCGTTGGCGGTCCGAGACGACGATTATGGCCCTTTGTTCGAATAACTCCACGATTTAGTATTTGCCCGCGCCGACGCGCCAGGCTGTGGCGGCATCGAGGGAAGTCCCTGCAGGCGCCGCCGCCTGCAGGGACCGCTGACGATCAGGGTCGAATCTTGCCGATGAAGGTGCCCCAATTGGCCAGGGGTGTCCGCGGCGCATTGGGAATGTACTCGGTGGCAAACCAAACGTTGTTGCCATCGGACACGGCGGCCGAATAGTCGCCCCAACGGCCGACATTGCCGCCGCTGTAAAAAACGTAGCCCGAGAACCCGTCGTCGGGTCCCGCGCCGTCCGCGGCAATGTGCACGGCCGACGTGCCTTCTTCACCGACTTTGACATAGGCGGCACTGGGGAAATAGTCCGGTCCCACCAGCGTGAACCCAAGTACTCCGGAGTCTTCGCCGGCAAAGGCGAGCGACGGGAAAATCACATTTTCACCCGCCACCGCGACATAGCCCTGCTGAACCACCCGGCCCGACACGGCACCGCCGCTGAAATTCGGCTTCACCGCGAACCAGGCGATACCGGTGCGGCTGCCGTCGCCGATGATGGTATTGACGCCCGAATAGAGCAGGCCGTTCGAATACACGACTTGGTTCATTCGATCGTCGTTGGTGTTGATCAGCTGCTCCGATTCGCCGAGCGAAGCACCCAATGGGATCGGCCCCGGTTTTTGCGCCGCCGGGTTGGGCTGCCCGTACGTCTCGGATGCAATCACCTGAAAGGACAACGACAGATTCGGCGACGATGTCGTCAACGAACGCGTGTTGCCCATGGCCCAAACGGCAATGCGGTTGTCGAGCAGCTGATACGGAGGGCTGCCGAATTGCAAGGCGCTCAGGAAAAACTCCACTCCGTTGGCCGAGCTGTTCGAGGGATTGTCGCCGCCCTCGCTCACCGCCGGCTGGACCGTGTAGGTGAGGCCGCCGTACGGCACCAGGGCCTGCCCGGCGTTGAACACCACTACATACAGATGAGAAACATCGCCATGCGTGGCGTCGATGAGTCCCTTCTTTGGAATGGCGTAAATCTGCGCACCGTTGAACCCGGTGTCGCTAAATTCGTTGGTCGATTGATAGACCCCGTATGCATCGAATCCCAGCAGGGGTTGATCACCGAAGCACGGGCAGCCGGCGTGATTGGGCGTACCATTCAATCCGTCATCCGTCACATCGTAGCTGAGCACGATGAAGGCGCCGCGGGGATCGGACGTCTTGCTCACCGCAATCAGGTTGAAGTTCCGGCCGCCCCCGTTGGTGCCCGAATCTTGCATCAGTTCGGTGATGAACCAGCGTTGGGTTGCGGGGTCATAAACGCATTTTGGGTCGCTGATGAATTGACCGGTGATTCCGGTCGTGCGATCGATCTCCGGCGTCAACCCCCAGAACTGGCTGAAGGCCTCGGGGCCGCTCAGGAGGTTGCCCGACGTGTCATAGACCGAAATCGCATTGTTGATCGCCTCCACGACGAAGCCGCCGCCCACGCAAAGCCCTTGGTCGGGCGGCTCGAGCGAGAACTGCGTGTTCGTGTAGACGCCCGTGCCCGCGACGCGCTGATCGGCATGCGTCAAGCCGCTGAAGCCGAAAGTCGAACTCGATGAATCGATCACCGCGCTTCCTCGTGGATTTGGAATCTTGGTCGGAGGCGCAGGCAGGCCGGCCGTCGATGCCGCGCTCATGACCGAGAATAGATTGACTCCGTCGGCGAGGGCACCGCCGCGCTTGCTCGGAATGGCGAGACCGTGCTGTCCGTGCGTATAGGGCCTGGGCGCGCTCGCCGCTGCGCGAGGAGCCGCGGCTCCAGCCGTTTGATTCTTGACTCCGACGGTCGAATCGTCCTCTTCTTGGATCTCGGGAAGCGCAACGGCGCCCGAGCTGACCGGACCTCCGTGAATGGTGGACTGCCCCAGCGTCTTCAGCTGCATGACCGATTGCTGAAAGGCCTGTATGGATTGCGCGCTTGCCGGTTGAAATGACGCCGCCGCAAACAGGGCGGCTGCTGCGATGGTTAAGCGAGTGCCGCTGACGGCGCTCCGAAATCGAGTGAAACTTTCCCTTCGAGACTGGTTCGTTCTCATGGCCCTTACCTCGTTTTTGTAATCCCCACCGCGGGGTGCTGTTGGTTCTTTGTTTCGCGGTACGAACGGCGTACGGGATTTTTAGTTTGCGACTGCTCATCCCCGGCGATCACTGCCAGGGGCGGCAATCATTGCTAGAAAAACCGAAGGTTCCGTCTTCGTATCGAGAGTGCGGGCGATTGTCCGGCTGTAATTGTTCGTGTGTCAACCGCAGCAATAAGTTAAATTCCGCGGGGACGATCGAGCCGATCGGCCGAGTTCCCGCGTACAACGCGGATTCGGCGCAGCAGTTTGACGGGCAGGGCTCATTATTATACAGTCGTTCAATTAGCGGTCTCGATGATCGAGCGACGCGGTCATTTCAAGAGGAGAGATGCATGCTTGAACCAATTCCTGGAAATCCGGATGCAGAAGTCCTGCTGAGCACGGCGACGGACACGGGCGCCGAGCTGGAGGCCGCCTGGCAAGGCAAGGTTGCGCGCGCCCGCTTCTCCTACGCCTGGCTGCGCGATCATTGCCATTCGAAGGAAAGCCTGAATCCCGATACCCTGCAGCGCCAGGTGGACACTTTCGCGATTCCCGCGGACATTGCTCCCGCGCAGCTGAAGATCGCGGACGAGGGCCGGTCGCTTCACATCGTGTGGAAGCACGACGGCACCACGAGCGTGCTGCCCGCGGCATTTCTGTGGGGCATTGCCCAAAACGACGGCCGGGAGGCGGCGCCGCGGCGGCAGCTGTGGGATCGCGCGTCGATGGGCGAGGATTTCCCGACCATGAGCCATGCGGACATCATGTCGAGCGACGACGGATTGCTGCGCTGGCTGTCGCTGGTGGATGAATATGGTTTTGCCTTGGCGTCTGGAGTCCCGCCGACCAACGAAGCCACCAAGGAGCTGGTCACGCGGATCGGATACGTGCGCGAATCGATCTTCGGCGGCATGTGGGATTTCACGGCCAATATGGCGTTCCAGGACACGGCTTACACTTCCGCCGCGATCGGACCGCATACGGACGGCACGTACAGCAACGATCCGCCCGGCTACCAGATGTTCCACTGTCTCAAGTTCGACGGCAGCGGCGGCGAGAGCACCCTGGTCGACGGTTTCAAGATTGCCGGCGAGATCCGCCGCTCCGATCCGATCGCCTTCGAAGTGCTGTCCACGGTCAAGGTTCCGGCGCACTACTTGGGCGACGGCGTTCATCTGCGCGGCGAGCATCCGGTGATCGGTCTCGACCACAACGGCGACGTCGTGCAGATTGCCTACAACAATTATGACCGGGCGCCGTTTCGCCTGCCGACGCCGCGCATGAACGCATTTTACCGGGCATTGAAGCTATTCAACCGAATGATCAATGATCCGGCGAATGAAATCAGCATGCGGCTCGCGCCGGGCACCGCACTGCTGTTCGACAATTGGCGCACGTTGCACGGCCGCCGCGCGTATCAAGGCGTCCGATGGCTGTGCGGCGCCTACCTGAACAAGGAGGATTTCGACAGCAAACTTCGGGTGCTGCGAACTGCGATGCGCAAGCCGGCGGCGGTTTAGCGCTTCGACGGGACCTGCGGCATTCAGGTCGGGAATCGATGCAGCGCCCTGGCGCGCGCTTTGGCGGATTCCACTTCCCGATACTTCATCGGGGCATTGGTCTGAAGCGCATTCAAAAGGATGCGGGATGCGCCTGCAATTTCCTCGACGGCCGACAGAAAGGCCGGCTCATTGGCTTGCGACGGCTTGGTGAAGCCGGAGATCTTGCGTACGAACTGCAGCGACGCCGCCCGAATTTCTTCGTCGGTCACCGGCGGCTCAAAATTGAACAGGGTCTTGATGTTTCTGCACATGCAATGTCTCGGGCTCGTGAAGGAAGCAAAGAAACCCAATAATCCGGCAGCTGCCCGCTGTCAAGCGGCATCAGTGCAGGGAGAACAGACGCCGGATGTTGGCCGCGACCCGGTCCGCCAGCCCGATTTCGGGCTGCTCTTTGTGGCCGGGATAGTCGAGCACGGTGCGATTCGCGAGCTGCCGGGTCGCCAGGCTTTCACTCAGTTCTTCGGCCATGTTGGGGCGCGCTTTGAGGAGCGGGGCGAGCGCACCCTTGGAAATCTCGTAAATCACCGCCCGGGTGAGCGCGGCGAGCTCGCCATTCACCGGCTCACCGGTGAGCAGCCCAACCTCACCGAAAAAATCTCCCGGCGCCAATCGGATGACCTCGATCTTGCGGCCATCTTCCTCCGCCGAACCAACCAGGACGCCGTCACTCACGATGCATAAGGCTTGCAGGACCGTGCCCCTGCTCACGATCACTTCGCCCGGCTTGTAGTCCTTGCGCTGCATCTTCGCGGCCAGCGCCGCTCTTTCCGCCGCAGTCAAGGTCGAGAACAGCGAGATTCCCGCAAGCAGGCGCTCGGGAATTCCGGACTCGGCATTGTCGTCCGGTGTGAGCTTTTTCGGCGAACCGGAGAGGCGGGGCGAGAACTTGGCTCCCGCCGCCGCGGCCGCGCGGTAAACCCGGTCGAAGAGTTCATTCTGCGCCTTGTCGACCGCGCCCACGTCCGCAACCGTGTAGGAGAGCTCGAAATCGATCATCTCTGCGCTCAGGTCCTTGATGGTGACGCTCGGCTCGGGGGTACGCAGTATGTGCGTGCTGCCGAGCAGCACTTCCTTCAGTAGATTGCAGCCCGCGGCGGGCGTCAGCGAGGGCTCGAGCTTGACGCGGATGCTGGCGCCATGAGTCTTGGTTGGCGAGCTGCAATTGACCAGCTTGGATTTCGCAATGACGCTGTTCGGGATGATCGCCACATCCTGGTTTCCCGTGAGAATGTGGGTGGCCCGCCAATTGGTCTCGATCACCCTGCCCTGGACGGAGTCGTCCAGAATGATCCAATCGCCCACGCGGTAAGGGCGTTCGATATTGAGAACGATGCCGGAGAAGACATCCCCCAGGGAGCTCTGCAGCGCCAGGCCGATGATGATCGCCAACGCACCGGAGGTCGCGAGCAGCCCTTTCACCGGCAGATCGAAGACATCGGCGACGATTGCGAAACTTGCCGAGAGGTAGATGAATGCAGCCATTAGGTCCTGAACCAGCTTCGACTCGCGCGGCTGGCGACCCAGCACCACGAACGCGCGCAGGAAGCCGACGGCCAGCCACGCCGCGACCATCCACCAGATGACTTCGAGCGCGCCCACGAACAGACGCCTGGGTTCGGTTCCGACCACGACTCCGGGGCGATAGGGAACAACATCTCCCGCCAGCAGCAAGCCGGTGAGGGCGAGGAAGACCAGAAGCTGAACGAGGAAACGCGCCAGAGAACTGCGTCCCTGCCAATAGCGGGCGCCGAAAAAACCCGCGACGATCACGACTCCCGCCAAAAAAAGCGGGTTCGCCGCCGCCGCCAGGATGGAAGAGAATGAAATGTTCATACTGCAGGATACGATGATTCCGCGAGGACGGCCGCGGAGTCAATCAATAAGAGCCGCGCGCTACCGCGCTATCGCCGAGCGGCGAATTCCGAGGGCTGAGTGGCGCGCGCGGAATACACCCGCATCGCGCCAGGTTCCTTTCAATGAATCTCGATGGCCAAGGGTTCCGACTTCTGGCTCTTGGCCTTGGGTATGTGAACGCGCAGCACGCCGTCCTTGCTCTCCGCATGAATATCCTTGGCTTCGATGTGGTCCGGCAGCACGAAACTACGCGTGAACGCGCCATAAAGGCTTTCGACACGAATGGTGTTTTCGCCCTTGTCCTCGCGTTCCAGCCTGCGTTCGCCGCTGATGGTGATGACCCCGTCCGCCACGGCGACTTTCACGTCTTCTTTCTTGACGTCCGGGAGTTCGATCCTGATGCGATATTCATTCTCGGTTTCGCTGATATTCGCGAGCGGCATCCATTGCCTCGCGGTGGCTTCATCCGCGAGGGCCCCGCTCTCGGGCATGTAAAGCGGCGAAAACCGCCGCAACGCACTCTGCATTTCACGAAATGGTTCCCAGCGCAACATGGCCATGCTGAATCCTCCTGCGGTGCACCACAAAAAAAGAAAAGGCGATGACGCCGACGGCGTAACCGCAACCGTAAACGATACGTTGCGCGGCCGGCAGCGCCTTGATCCGAATCAATTGCGGCGCGCTGATGATGCGGTGCGGCAAGGGTTCGTGGTAGGAATTGAACATTAATCAGTGCATGATCGGGCCGCACGGATCGCGAGACGGCAGAGATTGGGGGCCGTAATGCTCATACGGGTTGCTCGCGATGCTCGAAATCACGCGGTTGCATGGAAATCTCGATGACTTGAGCGGCGTCGTGAATTTGTCCGCCATTTGGGCGGGCGATGGACCGCAACAGATAGTCGATGCGCTGCTCAAGGTACTGATACATCGGCTGGACTTGGAGTTCGCCGCAGCGCGCTTGAGCGGCAACTCGCCGATGTCGGCGACCGAGATACTCCGCACCGCGTCGTTCGGCGATGGCGGGCCGGGTACGGCAACATTCCCCAGTCAAATCAGCACGTGGCTCGACGCGGCTTCGCCGATGGTGGTCTTCGAGGCGCCGAATCCGCTGGGTCCGGGCCGCATTTCCGTCGTGCCGCTCCGTATCGACCCGCAGAGCCGCATCGGTTCGCTGATCGCCGCGTCGACGCGCGGCGACTTTCCGACGAAAATCGAGATCCTGGTGCTGCGGATCGCGGTCAATCAAGCAGCAATGGCGCTGCATGAGGCGCAACGAACGCTCGAGCAAAGGCAAGTAGCCCTCGAGTTCGAGCAGCGCGTCGCATTGCGGACGGCGGAACTCGTGGACGCCAACCGGCAATTGATGCTGTTGAAGGACCAACTCGCGGCGGAACTTCTGGCGATGACCCGGCTGCACCAATTCAGCACCCGCTTGTGGGCGATCACCGAACTGCCCGCGGCCCTGGAAGAGGCACTGACGGCGACGATTGAAATCCAACAAGCCGATTTCGGCAATGTTCAGCTTTGCAACCCGGAATCGAACGTGCTGGAAATCGTGGCGCAACGCGGATTCAATGCGCAGTTTCTCGAATACTTCGACCAGCTCGCCCATTCGAGTGCGGTCTTCGGGCGTGCGATGCATTCGCGCTCGCGCGTCGTCGTCGAGGACGTGGAGATCGACGAGCAGTTTGCACCGCACAGGCACATTGCCTGCGCCGCGGGATTCCGCGCGGTGCAGTCGACGCCGCTGTTCAGCCGCGGGGGAGAGTTTCTCGGGGTGATATCGACTCACTTCAAGCGCCCGCACCGCCCCTCCGAACACGAGCTGCGCTTGACGGATCTGTATGCGCGGCAGGCGGCCGAGATGATAGAGCGCAAAAGGACCGGCGACGAACGCGCCAGGCTCATCGCACACATCGACCGGCTCACGCACGCAAGCCGGGTGATGAGCATGGTCGAGCTGACCACCTCGGTTGCGCACGAAATCAATCAACCCCTGGGCGGCGTCATTTCGAACGCCAACGCATGCATTCGCTGGCTGAATCGCGAAATTCCGGACGTACGAGAAGCGCGTGCCGCCGTCGAGCACATCGTCCGCGATGCAAACAGGGCAAGCGACGTAGTTCAGAGTATCCGGTCGCTTGCCAAAAGGGCCCCGATGCACAAGCGCGCACTCGATGTGAATGCGGTCATCTGCGAGGTGATATCGATGCTCGACGAGCAGCTGCGCAGCAGCTGCATCGAGACCACGCTGGCGTTGTCGGATGCCGCAATGATCGTCCCTGCCGACCGCGTGCAGCTGCAGCAGGTCCTGGTCAATTTGGTGGTCAACGCCATCGAGGCGCTGCGTCCGCTCATGAACAGGCCGCGGCGATTGCGGATTGTTTCGCGCCGCGAGGCTGAGGATCGCGTGACGGTGGGCATCGCGGATGAAGGCATCGGATCGGGCGAGCGGGTCATGGACCGGCTCTTCGATGCATTTTTTACAACCAAGCCGGACGGCGTGGGAGTGGGTTTGTCGATCAGCCGCAGCATCATCAAGGCTCACGGCGGGGAGCTCATGGCCGCCCGGAACGAGCCCCACGGTTTGATCATGACCTTCTGGCTGCCGATCCACGGCCAAATACCGTGACGCTCGGCTCGCAGAGCGCAGTGTTCGTCGTGGATGACGACATATCGATCCGGGACGGCCTGTGCGCGTTGATCCGATCGGTCGGCCTGGATGTTCGAAGCTTCGTGTCGGCGCGTGAATTCCTGGATGCCGCGCTTCCGGACGTACCGGCGTGCCTGGTGCTGGACGTCCGCCTTCCGGGACTCAGCGGCCTGGATCTACAGCGTGAACTCGGGCGGATTGGGGTGCAGATCCCCATCATCTTCATCAGCGGCCACGGCGACATTCCCATGACCGTGCGCGCCATGAAAGCCGGCGCCGTGGAGTTCCTCCCGAAGCCGGTGCGGGAACAGGATTTGCTGGACGCAATATCCCTCGCCATCGAAAAAGACGCCGGAACGCGCCGGCGCCGGGCAGAGCTTGCCGCAGTCCGCGTGTGCTATGCCAGCCTGACGTCGCGGGAGCAAGAGGTGGTGTCGAAGATTACCCGGGGACTGCTCAATAAGCAGGTGGCTGCGGATCTCGGCGTGACGGAGATCACCGTCAAGCTGCACCGCCGGCACATCATGGAAAAAATGCAAGCGTCCTCGCTTGCAGAACTCGTACGCATGATGGAAAAGCTGACCTGACCTATACCTTGGTGGAAGTTTGGCCGCACCGGCACTACACCAAGGTGCACTGTTCCGCAGGCGTGGGTTGCCTTAAGTTTGCCGGCTCCGGTAAACGCTGCCTGCGGAGAGAAATCTCATGCAACCCATCACCCCAACTGCCTACGCCGTCCCACGATCGCCCCCGAACGGCGGCGCGCAGAGCTCAATGGAGCCGCTCGGTTCCCTGCACCGGTATGACGCGGGCGAAACGGTGTATTCCCAAGACGATGCCGCCGATTACTGGTATCTGATCGTCGCCGGAGCAGCCCGAAAGTGTACGCAGATCGCGGACGGCCGACGCCAGATCATGGACTTCCTGCTGCCGGGAGACTTGTTCGGATTCCACGCGGGCACCAGGCACGACTGCTCGGTGGAGTCCGTCGCACCCGGCACGATCGTCGCGCGTTACCAACGTCCGCAAATGGAATCGCTCATGGATGCCGATCCGCAGTTGGCGCGCCGGGTACGCGAAATCGCGTTCGGCGCGATCGATCGATTGCAGTCGCGGATGATCCTGCTGGGCCGCAGCCGCGCACTGGAGCGGGTATGCGGATTCCTCCTCGAGATGGCCTATCGAGCGCACATCGAGGCGGAGGGAACCGTCGCATTGCCCATGTCGCGCTACGATATCGCGGATTACCTCGCGATCGCAGTGGAAACGGTGAGCCGCTCGCTGACCACGCTGAGATCCGAGCGGGTGATCGCGTTCTTCGACACGCGGCATTTCCGCGTCGTCAACCGCAGGGCGCTCGAAGCCCATTGCTGCCGCTGACGCCGTCCGCCGATTCTCAAACCAGCCAGCGAGGTGTCCATGGGCTTGCAAAGATTCGAAAGATCGCAGTGGACCCACGTGTGCGCCGCAGTTTCCATCGGAATCCTGGGAAAGCGTGCCGAGATCGAAGTCGTATCGCCGGTCGACGGGATACTGATCGAAGCGCAATGGCTGCCGGTGATCGGAATTGCCTTCGATCCTGCGAATGACGCCCTGAAAATCATGCTCGAGGGCGTCGATCATTTCGTGTTCCAGCCGCGTGAGATGTATCTCGATTTCGGGCTCGGCGGCGTTCAAAGCGTCGGCATTCGCGACATGGAAAACGCGTGGCAGATCGTGCTGCTGCGCGACCCGCTGATGCTGCCGAAACCCGCGGCGAACGCTAGGAGCAATCGATCGTGAAGACCGACAGCGAAATCAAGCGGGATGTGGAAGACGAGATCAAATATGACCCGGCCGTGGATGCAACCGATATCGGCGTATCGGTCAAGAACGGGATCGTATCCCTGAGCGGCTTCGCGACCTCCTACGGCCAGAAGCTGCGGGCCGAGGCGGACGCGAAACGAATCGCGGGCGTCATGGCCGTGGCGGATGACATCGTAGTCCGCCTGGCCTCGTCGGATTCGAGGCCGGATCCGGAGATCGCGCGGGATCTGGCCGCGCACCTCAAGACCGAATTGCCCAATTCCCACGAGAGAATCAAGAGCGTCGTCAAGGATGGATGGATCACCTTCGAGGGCGACTTGGAGTGGAACTATCAACGCGAGAGAGCGGAGAGCACCGCTCGACGCCTCGAGGGCGTGATCGGGATCAGCAATCGGATCAAACTCGCGCCGCACGTGAGTCCGATCGAAGTCAGGGCGAAGATCGAGAATGCCTTGAAGCGCAGTGCGCAGATCGACGCGAACCGCATTACGGTCGATGCCAGCGGCGGCGAGGTGCTACTGCGGGGCAGCGTTCGATCGTGGGCCGAGCGCGACGAGGCGGAGAGGGCCGCCTGGCTGGCTCCCGGCGTCACCGAGGTCGAGAATCACATCACCATCGCCTAGTTGAATCCGCTTACGCGCGGGCTGGCTGAGTGGACCGATGTGCCGCCGGGCTTTAATGTACGGCCAGGGAGGCATGAATGACGCCAGCCGATCTCGGATTTTCGATGCCCGCCGAGTGGGCGCCGCACGCCGGTTGCTGGATGGCATGGCCGAAGCGGGCGGAACTGTGGCGGGAATATATCGAAGGGGCGCGCGAGGACTACGTGCGGGTTGCGCAGGCGATTGCCGGTTTCGAACCGGTCACCCTGCTGGCCGATCCCGAACACGCCGCCGATGCGCGGAGAAGGTGCGGTCCTTCGGTCAATGTGGTTCCGATGCCCCTCGACGACTCATGGCTGCGCGACTCTGGCCCGACGGTCGTGGTGGATCCGGCAGGCAGGCGGGCGGCCGCCGTCTTTACCTTCAATGCGTGGGGCGGCAAGTACCAACCTCACGATCGGGATGCCGCCCTCGGCATGTCGCTTGCCGCGCTTTCGGGCATTCCCGCGTACCGCTCGACCCTCGTCGTCGAGGGCGGCGGGTTTCTGTCGGACGGCGAAGGAACGCTGATTACCGCCGAGACCTGCGTTCTCAATCCCAACCGCAATCCCGGCTGGACCAAGGCACAAGCCGACGCGGAGCTTCGCGCCATGCTCGGCGTCAAGAAAGTCATCTGGCTGCCCGGCGACGCCACCGACACGGAAACCGACGGGCACGTCGATGGATATGTCGCCTTCGTCAAGCCCGCCGCCGTGCTCTGCGAGGTGGTCGCCGATCCCGCCGATCCGAGGTACGCCATCATGGCGGCGAACCGGCGGGTTCTGGAGACGGAAACCGATGCCCGCGGCCGCCGGTTCGAACTACTGCCGATCGTCGAAGCACCGCGCTCGGCGGTACCTCGCGGGCAAGAGGGTTACTGCCGGTCCTACGTGAACTTCTACATTGCCAACGGCGCGGTCGTCGCGCCCGCCTACGGGATTGCCGAGGATGCCTCGGCGGCCCTCACGCTGAGGCGAGCCTATCCTGGCCGGGCCGTGGTGCCGGTCGCACTCAACGACTTGTTTCGGGGCGGCGGCGGAATCCACTGCATTACTCAGCAGCAGCCCGCGGGGTAGAGCCCGCCTGCGCGGCGTAAATTTTGCGCACCGACTCCATGGTGTCCGCATCTTCGGCTCGTTTGTCATCCCGGTAGCGTTTGACTCTGGCGAGCCTCAACGCCAGGCCGGCTGGATAGCGGACGCTCGCCTGCAGATCGGAGAAGGCGATCTCGACCACGAGTTCCGGCCGCACGTGCACCGTCCACTGATCACGGCGAGTTTCCCGGACCAGCAATTCCCGGGTCTGCCACTCGAGCATGGCGTCCGTGAGACCCTTGAATGTCTTGCCGAGCATGACGAATTCGGCGGTGGCGGGATCCAGGGCACCCAGATGCAAGTTTGAAAGTTTGCCGGTGCGGCGGCCGTGGCCCCACTCGGCGGCCAGCACGATGAGATCCAGGGTATGGGCACGCTTGATCTTGAACCAGCTGGCACCCCGGTTGCCGGCTTCGTAGGGCGCGTCCAGCGACTTTGCCATCAGGCCTTCGTGTCCGGCT
>Ga0307470_10000458_pt1 | contig 20365 bp, 18 predicted proteins | sample atmos_gasesAM3C__FD_204565 | JGI IMG/M metagenome (GOLD analysis project Ga0307470, IMG submission 204565) | Hardwood forest soil microbial communities from Morgan-Monroe State Forest, Indiana, United States - atmos_gasesAM3C_05 | ecosystem: Environmental > Terrestrial > Soil > Temperate forest... | reverse complement strand
AAGCGAGCGCGATGACAAGAAGCAAGGGCGTGGCCATCGCTCGGTTGAGTGTCTTGGACGTCATCGTTGGCATCAGGTCGATTTTGTCGCTGTCGTCGATTCACCGGACATTCGCAGCCTACGCTCACTTGGTTTCTCGAACAACGCCCCCGAGGGCAGCAGCCTATCTCTAGCCGCCCGCGGGACCACCAGTGAGTGCAACGCCCCTTTATGTCGTGACGGCGCTGCGCGCTCGGAAAACGGACAGCGCCGCGCAGAGTGCGGCAAGGGCAATGAGATAGCCCACCGCGACGGCACGCCGGCCAGTACGAAGCTGAAAATCGGCGAGTCCATCAGCAGCGAGACAGGCAATATCAAGAGGCCGGAATACAAACATACGCGCAGCTTGCGTGGCCATCCGCCGCGTGTCCCAGCACGATCGGCCAGGGCGCCGCCGATGAGCACGCCCCCACCGAAGCCCACCGTCAAAAGCAAACCCAATTCGACACCGATTTGGGCCGGGTCTTTGCTGAAGTCCCTGATGAGCAGCGTCGGCGCCCACCCGATGACGCCGGCAACCCTCGAACGTCAATGCAGCGCCAGCGTGTCCCGCCGCCACGCAACGTCCTGCCATCGGCCGAAGTCCCGCAGGAGCTCGGGGCTGCTCGCTTGCCGCACCAAGGCGAGGTCATCGAGCCGCAGCTCCTCGAAGCTCCGCCGGAATCGCCCGCGATCCTTGACTTCTCTCGCGATGAGTAGTCGCCTGGTACCCGGCGCGTAGCCCGCAAAATCCACGTAGCCTTCCTCGGGACTGTCGAGCCCAGGCGACAGCACATCGATCGTCCAGCCTCCAGCTCTTTCATGAAATACCCAGAGTTCGCGCCAGCCCTCGAGCGGCTGCACCGCGAGCACCATCGCCGGGCCTCGAGGCATGGCCCGTATCGAGGCCATTCTTACTATTCCATACGTACAGCGCCGGATGATTGCGGCGGCGCCCGGCCGACGTGCATCCTTCAGGGCAACACACGTTTGGCCCGGATCTCCCGGCGCCGCGCTGAGACTCAGAGGTCCCGGCTGCGGTGCGGGCAACTCTCCGGCCCAGCGGATGGCACTGACCCGCAGCACGGCGTCCACGTACTCCAGCCGCCGGTCATCACCCAGATCATTCGGATGCACGGCGAGCAGCTCCGCGAGTGCACGCTCCGCCGCAGCGCCGGCGGGTTCGCGGCGGCGGTCGTGGGCGTAGGCAAGCGAGGCCCAAACCCCGGCGCGCCGCGCATGCAGGCGGCTCCGCGTCATCGGGTTCAATTCGCTGACTTTGACCTGCTCGAGCAGCTGGGAGCGTTCAGTGTCGACGGATGCGCGCGGGACGGGACCCAAATCTGGATCGATGCATTCGGGCCGCGTGAGGCCGAGGACTGCGTGCGCGCGCTCCTCCGGCTGCGCCCCGGGGAGCGTCAGAACGCGATGAAACAATTCGCCGTCGTAGCAGACTCGCATACGGCCGTTGCGCTCGAAATTGCGCATGCGAACGCCGAACTGCGCTACGACTTCCAAGTGTGGCGCGAAATCGGCGAGATGGTCCGAGCTGCCGGACGCCTGATCGGCGAGCCGTTCCGCCATTTGGGCTATGGCATCGAAGGGCTCGGCCGTAATGGCCCGCGGCGGTACGGCCTTGAGATACGCCGCGCCGTAACTAATTCCGAGCGCCTCGGAACCTGGGCTCTCGCGCAGGAAGCGCAGCACGGCGAGAAGGTCGGGTGCAGCGGCCTCGGAGAGCTCGACCGGCCGGGCCGCATCACCTCGCAAGTATCCGCCCCGCTCGCGACGATAGTCGTAGACCTTCAGGTACCCGGCATGTTCCCCGCGGACCTCGAGCACATCTCCCTGCCATAGCCGCGTGAGCTCGGTGGCGCCGGAGCGCGGCGCCGCGCGCAGCGCAGCGTGGTCCTGGACCACGATGGCGAGCGCCGCTGCCAGGGCGAGAATCACCGGGAAACTCCCACCTGAGAGGTCACCTTGGCTGCCGCAACGTCGACGGCGTTCACCGGGCTCTGGTCACCGAGGAGACTCGAGCCGATGAACTTACCCGCTGCAGGGAGCGGTGCAATGATGACCTGTACCTTATCGGATAGCTTGTCCGCCAGCGTTTTCTGGATAAGAAGAGGATACCGCGACACCAGCGCGCCCTCGCGCTCCATCTGGCCGGCACTCGCCTTGCCCACGAGATCAAGTCGATAGGCTTCCGCATCCGCGAGTTTTTGCCGCGAATCGGCTTCGCCCCTGGCCTCGATGCGGCGCGCCTCTGCAGCGCCCTCCGCGGTCCGGATACGCGCGACTTTGTCGGCCTCAGCCTCGAGCTGCCGTTGCTCGATCTGCTTCTGCTTGAAGGGCAGGATATGCTTCATGGTCTCCTCCTGCGCACGCGCTGCGATAACTTGCTCTTGGCCGGCGGCTTCCGCGGCCGTTTGCCGCCGCACTTTGTCGGCCTCGGCCTCGAGCTGCTGCTGTTTGACCTGCGCCTCCTTGAGCTGCAAGGTGTAATGAATCTTTTCGGTCTCAAGCTCCTCGGAGAGGAGCTTCTCCATTCCGGCTCGATAGTCCGGAGGCAGATCGACCTTCCCCATATCGACCTCGCGCAACACGAGCCCCATGGCCGTGAATTTTGGCTTAAGCTCCGCGATGAGCTTCTCTTGTATCTCCGTCCGCCGTTGCGAAAAGATCTCTCGCACGGAGTAGCGGGCAAAGGTGGGATAGACGATTGACTGAACCGCGGGCGCGACGAGATCTGCGCTGATGTCGTCCGGAAATTCCTTTGACATCTGGGCGAGGCGGGCGCGGTCCACGGTCCAGCGAACCGCGAGATCGACGCCTATCGATAGGCCCTCGACCGACTGGAAGGGCGCCGGGCCGGTCGCGCTCGCACTCTCGGCCGGCCGATACACCTGATCGCGAGTCGAGTAGCGTCGCACCTGATGGATTCCCGGCAGGACGAGCACCGTGCCCGCGGTGTAGACGCTCACCGATCCGTCGAGCGCGTCGGTGCGCGCCAGGACCTCGCCGCGGCGTACGGATTCAAATGGCGGATGGGTGCACAGACCATAGACGATCAAGACCAGGACGGCGGTAATCACAGCCCGCCCACGAAAGCGCCAGAGTCCCGTGGCGAGGGACCCGAGGGCTGCGGCCACTAAACCACCGAGCCGGCCCAGGGGTTCGATGAGCCCCCGTCGCACGAACTCGAAGAAGGCATCCAAGCGACCAGACATTTTTGCCACACTCCCGTTGCAGAGCCGGATTGGCTCGACCGGAAGAGTTTCGCAATCCTTTGTGGCGAGGCCGTGGGGCAACTGTGGCGGAGTATGGCAGTACGGTTCCAAATCCTCGCCAGCGGCTCGCGCGGCCCACCCCTGCTCGCTTCGTCCACTGCACCGGTGGCGAGGATACGCACCGCTCCACATTCCCGCTTGACTCACACATATCTCGTCAGTTATATATCATCAATAGCCAACAGGTTATCGATCACAAATGCCGAACGCTCACGATATGCTCTTCAGAACGCTCGCCGATCCGACTCGGCGGGCCATCTTCGAGCGATTGTGCCGCGAAGGAGCGCAGACGGTCGGGGCTCTGACGGCTCGAGCCGGGGTCTCGCAACCGGCCGTCTCAAAGCACCTTGGGGTGCTGAAGCAGGCCGGGCTGGTGCGCGACCGCCACGAAGGTCGGCAGACGCACTATAGCGCGCAGCTCCGCGCCTTGGCGCCGCTGATCGACTGGACAAGCCAAATGGCCGGCTTCTGGCAAAGCCGGTTCGACCAACTCGAAGATCTACTCAAAAGGATGGACCGATGAGCAATACTGCGACCGAAACGCTCTCCGTCGTTGTCGAACGGGAGATACCTTTTCCGCCGGAAAAGATCTGGCGCGCGCTCACGCAACCACACTTGATCGAGGAGTGGCTGATGAAGAACGATTTCAAGCCTGTCGTGGACCATCGTTTCAATCTGCGCGGAGACTGGGGCGCTGTCGACTGTCAGGTCCTGGCGATCGAGCCGAACAAGGCGCTGTCTTACGCGTGGGAAGCCCTTGGCCTCAAGAGTGTCGTCACTTGGACTCTCACTCCGACGAGCACGGGGACCCACCTGCGCATGGAGCAGTCGGGCTTCCGGGCGGATCAGCAGCAGGCCTATCAGGGCGCCAAATACGGCTGGCAGAAATTCTTCGCAGGCCTCGAACGCGTGGTGGGAGGCCTGTCGTGAGCCGTGCTCTCGCCTCGCGCCGCCACCCCGGTCAGCCGGCATCGGAGCTCATTTCGAAAAGAATCGCCGAACTCGGGGACTGGCGCGGGGAAATCCTCCGCAGAATGCGCAAGCTCATCAAGGAAGCAGACCCGGACGTCGTCGAGGAGTGGAAGTGGATGGGCACTCCGGTCTGGTCGCACGACGGCATCATCTGCACCGGCGAATCCTACAAGAATGCCGTGAAGCTTACCTTCGCCAAGGGCGCGTCTTTGAAGGACCCGGCCCATCTCTTCAACTCGAGTCTCGAGGGAAACGTACGCCGCGCAATCGACATCCACGAAGGAGAAGAAGTTGACGAGTCCGCCTTCAAGGCGCTCGTTCGCCAAGCGCTCGCCCTCAACAGTTCCGGCAAGTCGAAACCTTCGAAGAAAGGGAAGTCTTAAGCGATGAACCGGCTAACGCCCCATCAACTCGCGCGCCATTTGCTCGGCGCCGCCCTCACTTCGCAGACCGGGTTGACCTGGATGACAACTTTCGCAGCGACTCCCTCTTCTCACCGACCTCCGCAACGATTTGCGGCCAGCGCACCTTGTGGAGGGCGGAGCTGGTTCGAAAGTCCTCGAGCGGAACGGCCTTCAAGGGATCAATGCCATAGAGAAGAAACACTCTGACTGCGGCGATGTCACCGGCGATATCGGCGACACGCTCGAGGAGTCTGAGGCCAGCTCTCTCGTCTCGAGTGGCAACTTCCCGCCGAATGAATGCGCGCGCGACATCCACAGCGAGCCGCGCCTGGGCGATTCCGGCATCGGTGCGTTTCTCGGGTAGCAAGTGCAGATTCTGGATGCGGCTGTCCAACACATCTACGGGGTGGATCACTCGCAGGTGCCCGATGTCCGGCAACTCCATCTCGATCGCGCGGCGAACGAGGTCTTTGGTGGTCAGGCCGACAACACCTGAGAGGAAATCCACTTGCTTCACCTCCCCGCTCTTCGTGCGGTGAGTCACCTTGCCCGTCTGCGGTGTCGAATCATCGAGCGCGGGTATCCAGATCTGCCAGCCGAGCCGCCTGGCAAGATCTTTGGCGAGAACGGAATCGCCAATGAAATCGGCATCTGCGGTGACTCCCGAAACCAGATTTACCGGCCGCTCGACCTGCAGGTGATCGGCCCAGAAGGCCAGCGCCTGGCCGCCGACGAGCAGTCCGCGCGGCGAGCATATGCTCAGGATCTTCCGCACGTCCTCGGGAGTTAGGGGCGCCTCGGTTTGGCGCTCATTCTTCATCGAAGGTGCTTGGGCGATTCAGCATCCGCGCAGCGCGCGCAAGCTCCGGGGGAATCATGTGCTTCTTGCCCCACTGACGGTCCTGTGCCCCCGCCACCGCCGCGGCCGAGGAGTCGAACGCTCGCGGGGATAGCACCACCGCGACGAGCCGCCCGTGTTTCACGATATCGACCCGCCCCAATGCCGCGACATCGTCGAGAAGGCCGCCAAAATTGTTCTTGGCGTCGCTGGCGGATATGCTTTTTGCCATTTGGCTATTTTAGCTAAAACTATCGTTGCCACGCAAGCATGACGCTCACGGGCAAGAAGTCCCTAGGCGGTCAGCAATAATCGGCGGAGCGAAGAAAACGAGCCTGCCGGCAGTACGCGAAACCTATCGCTCGAGGGGGGTGGCCTCTATTTGCTGTACGCGATGCGCGCGCCGGAGCCGGGCGGCACCCTTGCTGCGCGTTAGCAGGGCGCATCCGGGTAACCGCGACGAAGTAGTGACCTCGCTACGCAGACCTCGGCGCAGAATATTTCAGGTGAAACGCCGCTCGCGAGAAATGTAACTCGGCATCTACAGTGCAGGCGTAATTTTTTGGTGTGTTAGAGTACGACGTTTGTGCAAATCCTCAGGACAACTTCGGGGGACGCCGCGCACCGCGCGATAGCGGTTGGCTTGCGATCCATCGTCGCTGAGTCCGGAAATGAGCGTCGACATCACTAAGACGTCGAGAAATGCCGCAAGCGTGCGCCTTCGCGCTGCCTTGCTCGAAAGCCAGAGCCGCGTGCTCGATCGCATCGCCTGCGGCGCGCCGTTGGACGAGATCCTCGATAACCTAGTCCGTCTGATCGAAGAGCAGGCGGACGGGATGCTCTGCGCCGTGCTGCTCGCGGATGCCGGGCAGCAGCGGCTGCACTTCGCAGCCGCTCCGAGCATTCCGGAGGATTACAAGCTCGGCATAGCGCCGTACTTGCTGATCGCGCCGAATGTGACGTCGTGCGGCACCGCTGCGTACCTGCGCCAACCGGTGTACAGCGAAGACACGGCCGCCGATCCGCAATGGGAGGACTGCCGAGGCATCGCCGTGCGCAACGGTCTTCGCGCGGTCTGGTCGACGCCGATTCTCTCGCACGCCGACGCCGTTCTCGGCACTTTTGCAATGTATTACAACACGCCGCGCCTCCCCACGCAGGACCACACCCGGGTGATACAAATGGCCACCCAAATGGCTCGTGTCGCCATTGATGCGAAGTGCGACGATGATCTTCTGCGGATCGTGTTCGAGGCCGCACCGGGCGGAATGCTGATCACGGATCTGTCGGGCAAAATCAGCAGAGTGAACGACGCATTCGCAGATACGCTCGGTTATACCGCGGCGGAACTGCACGGTATGAGTATTGCCGGCATCAGGGAGGAAGGACACTCCGCCGCGCTGGTGGGTGAGTTGCTGTCGCACGGCAGAAAAGAGGTCCTGAGCAACCGGCGCTATCGCACCAAGAGTGGCGCGATCGTGTTGACACGCGAACGCTCGGTGCTGCGGTCCGACTCGTCGGGCGAGCCGCACTTCGTGCTCACCCACGTGGACAGGATGAGCGAGGCCGACAGCGATCCGCTGGCGCCGCTGAGCCGCCGCGAGCGCGAAGTGCTGACGGGCGTCATTGCCGGCCGCACAAGCAAGGAAATCGCCGCCGGACTCGGCATTGCACCGACGAGCGTCGACACCTACCGCAGGCGCATCATGCTGAAGCTCGGCATCCGGGATCTTCCGGGTCTCGTGCGCTTCGCGATGCAGCACGGCATCCCCTGTATGTAGCCTGTCAGCGTACGGACTTCACTACAGCGGGAGCCCCTGCGCTGTACAGTTTTCGCGACAGACATCGGTCGCGATCCCCGCTATCGTTTCCACAGCCGGCACCGTCAGTGTAGTGATGTGTCGCAATCCAGAGATGCTCCTCCTTACCCCGACCTCGGCGCGCAGTGCGCTCGAGATTCTACGCAAAGAGGTCAGATAAATGCGCAAGGGAGCCTCCGAGCGACTCAATCGCGCAATCCTCGACTCCCTGCCGGCGCATATCGCCCTGATCGACGGCTCCGGACGCATCGTCGCAGTGAACGAAGCCTGGCGGCGCTTCGCACGGGAGAACGGACTTCGTGCGGAGGGTGCAGGCGTAGGAGCCGATTACATTGAAGTGTGCCGGACGGCGACCGGGCCTTCCGCGGAGGGTGCGCACCTCGTTGCCGAGGGACTGAGCGAGCTTCTCAAGGGCACCCGCCGCGGGTACGCCATCGACTATGCCTGCCATTCGGGCTCGGCGCGCCGCTGGTTCCGCCTTCACGCGAGCCCCGTCGATGACAGCCCGCTCGCAGGTGCCGTCGTGATGCACCTGGACGTGACCAAACGCCAGCGCGCCACCGAGCGGGCTCGGCTGGCGGCAAACGCATTGCGCCAGATGGCCGAGGGCGTGCTGGTGGCTGACAGCGCCATGCGGGTCGCCACGACCAATCAGGCCTTCTGCAGAATGACCGGATGCAGCGCGAGTGACGCGACCGGTCGCAATTTTGTCGAGTTCCTTGCCGGGAATTATCCGGCACTCGTGCTCGAACGAATCCGCGAGGCGCTGCAGGACCACGGGATTTGGAAGGGCGAGCTCTTCTGCCGGCGTGAGGGCGGCGCCGTATTCCCGGCGAAGGTCAGCATCGCAACAGTACACGCAGACCGTACAGGTCCGGAGCATTTCGTAGCGGTGCTGAACGATCTGTCCACTCAACAGGATTATGAGCGAAAGCTCGATCAAGTCTCGCGGCACGACTCGCTCACGGGACTCGCCAATCGAACCGCCCTTGCTGACGACTCGCAACTGATTATCGCCAGTGTTCAAGGACAACACGAGACGCCCGCGCTCATGCTGATCGGGCTCGACCGCTTCAAGCTGGTCAATGATTCACTGGGACACGCCATCGGGGATGTGCTGCTCAAATCCGTCGCTGCCCGGCTGCGCGCTGCCATACCCATGGGTGATGTTCTCGCGCGGCTGAGCGGGGATGAGTTCGCCGTGATGCTCACCGCCGTGAGCGACGTTCAGGCGGCTGAAATTCGAGGGCGTGAGATCCAGGCCGCCCTCAACGAGGCGTTCGTCGTCGATGCACGGCCGCTGTTCGTGAGCGCAAGCGTCGGCGTGAGTTGCTTTCCGAGCGACGGGCACGACTTCGAAACTCTGCTGCGCAACGCCGACCTCGCCATGCGTCAGTCGAAAGCGGCTGGCGGCAACACCTTGTCGATGTATGTCCCAGCCATGGGCGGCGGCCACCTCGAGCAGCTGACGCTGCAGAGCGATCTGCAGCTCGCTCTCGAACGCAACGAGTTTCTGCTGCACTTCCAGCCCACACTCGCGCTGGATACGGGTGACGTCGTAAGCGCCGAAGCATTGGTGCGCTGGCAGCATCCGACGCTCGGGCTGCTGGCACCGGGCCGTTTCATCCAGCTTGCCGAAGAGACGGGAGCCATCATCCGCCTGGGCGAATGGGTGTTGCGTACGGCTTGCACGGAAGCGGTTCGCTGGGGCCGCGAAGGCTTCGGTCCCCTCGGCGTGGCGGTGAATCTCTCTGCTCGTCAGTTCGAGTTGCCCGACCTGGCCGCCCGCGTCGGCGCGATATTGCTGGAGACCGCACTCGAGCCGGAGCGACTGCGGTTGGAGGTGACTGAAAACCTCGTCATGGCCAATCCGCAGAGCGCGCGCCAGACGCTCAGCGAGCTCGCCGCCATGGGAATTCATATCGCGCTCGATGACTTCGGCACGGGCTACTCCTCCTTGGCCTACCTGCAGCGGTTCCCGCTGCACTGCCTGAAGGTGGATCGGAGCTTTGTGAAGGAGATTCCCGGCAATGAGAGCAGCAATGCTATCGCGCGCGCCGTCGTGGCTCTCGGCAAGGCGTTGGGCCTGCGCGTCGTCGCCGAAGGGGTCGAAGTTGAGCCCCAACTTAAATTCATTCGAGAAGCCGGCTGTCACGAGGTGCAGGGCCACCTGTTCTGCAGGCCGATCAGCCGGGACGAGCTGCTCCGCTGGGTGCGCGGCCGCGGCAAGTGCGAGTAGGCGGCTTCGAAGATGAAACGCATTCTCTTCGTGAATGATGAGCCGGCCGCGCTGCAAGGACTGCGGCTTCGGCTCCATCGCGTTAGCGGTAAATGGGAGCTCGGGTGGGCGGACAACGGCCCACTCGCAATCGAACAGATGCAGAGGCAGCCATACGACGTCGTCGTGACGGACCTGCGCATGCCCGGCATGGACGGAGTGAAACTGCTGGAGATCCTGAGTACGCGGTGGCCGCAAACCATCCGCATCGTGCTCTCCGGACACGCGGACCCGCTTCAGACGATGCGGGCCGTACCGTTAGCCCATCAGTATTTGCACAAGCCCTGCGAATCCCAGCAACTCGAAGACGTCATCGATCGCTGCATTCAGCTGCACGACCTGCTGCATGGGCCGCGTCTGCGGGCGATCGCGGGGCGCATCCGCAAGATGCCGGGGGTCCCCCGCATCTACTCGGCGCTGAGAGGCATCGTCAATGATGAGAATGTGACCGTGAGTGAGGTCGCGCGACTCGTCGGTGCCGACCCCGCAATCGCCGCCCGCGTACTCCAGATCGTCAATTCCGCCTTCTTTCGCCTCGCCCGACGCATCACAAAGATCGAGCAGGCAGTGAGCTATCTGGGGTTCACTGTGATCCGTAACATAGCGATGTCGGTGGAGGTCTTCTCGCAGTGGCCATCGAACGCCTCCGGCCATCTCAAGCAAGCCAAACTGCAGGGGCACGTTCGCGCGGTCGCAGCTGCCGCGAGAGCACTGACCGTGAAGACCCCCATCGCGGATGACACGATGCTCGCGGGGCTGCTGCACGACATTGGATATTGGGTGCTGGCGGAGGAGCGCCCTGCCGAGCTCAGCGCATCCGTGGAGCTGGCGGCGGCGGCGGCTATCCCGGTCCACGAAGCGGAATTACGCCTCATCGGCGCATCCCACGCCGAGATTGGCGCGTATCTGTTGGGCATCTGGGGCCTGCCCTACTCTGTCATCGAAGCCGTGGCTCATCACCACGAGCCGCAACGGGTGTCGCAATCGTATTTTGACGTCCTGGCTGCTCTGACCATCGCGCAATCGCTCGTCCGCGCCGACGATGGCAGCGCGTTCGACGTTGCAGTGCCGGCGGAGTCAAGGATCGATGAGAGCTACCTGATATCCGTCAAGGCGCCGTTCGACTGGAACGAAGCGCAACGGCGCGTAGCCGACACGATCGAATCTGAAGAGGATTCACCGTGAGCCGCCACGGTCTGCCCCGCGTACTGGCCCGGTTCTCCGGACTCCACTCGATGAAGAAAAACTAAATCGACTTCAAGAACTTCTCTTTGCTCCGAGGGGTGGCCGGGGGCAGAGTGTCATCCGTCCGAGGGCGCAGACGCCGCGCGGAGCGGAAGGAAATGCATCATGAATACATCAGCCATTGGACGATTGCCGCGTCTCGAGGCGGCGCTGAGCTACCTTGAGCCGATGAGCGGCAAGCCGCGCTCGCTGGAATATGAGCCGCCGACGGGCGTATTGCGCACGACGGCCGTCCACCGGGATCACACGGTCACCATCCGCGATGTTCGCCCGGTGGCGTCGACTCTCTCACTGGACCGCGAGGGATTTCAACTCGTCGCCGCCGCGAGCAGCGTCGGGAATTTCTACGATCAAGAAGCGGTTCAGACCCGCTACTACGCCGAAGCGGTGTCGCTGCTCAAGGAATTGACCGGTGCATCCCGCGTGGTTGTTTTCGACCATACGATTCGCCGCCGCATTCCGGGCGCGACTGACAGAACCACCGGGATTCCGCGCCAGCCCGTGCCCCGCGTCCACAATGACTACACCGTGAAATCCGGTCCGCAGCGAGTCCGTGATCTACTTGGCGAGGACGCGAGCGATCTGCTGCGCGGGCGCTTTTCCGTGGTCAACGTCTGGCGGCCTATCCGCGGGCCAATACAAGACGCACCGCTGGCGGTCGCCGATGCTCAAAGCGTCGACAGCGGCGATCTCGTCGCGACAGATCTCATCTATCCGGACCGTACGGGTGAGATCTACTACGTGAAGTACAATCCATCTCATCGCTGGTTCTACGCCTCCGCCATGCGCCGGGACGAAGTGATGCTGATCAAGTGCTTCGATTCAGCCGATGATGGGCGCGCACGTTTCGTACCGCATTCGGCATTCGTGGATCCAACCATGCCCGCCGGCGCGTTGCCCCGCGAAAGCATCGAATTGCGAACACTGGTATTCTACGGGGAGTGAGATGCGCTGACCCGCAGTGCATTCACCTATTCGGCGTGCATCGATCGTGCGATGACGTCGAGGAGCTCATCGTTACGGTCCTCGCTCAGCTCCCAGAACATCATACCGCCGAGGCGATGCGCCTTGACGTACTGGGCCTTGATCCTGATCGACTGTGGATCGTCGTAGGTGATGAAGGTTCTCGACGTACTGTTCCACAGATAGGGCGCCTTTGCGCGATCGTCCCAGTAGCGGATGAAACCCTGTCTGCCGATGAACTTGTCCGCGAGTTCAGAATAGTCGTGGGCACCTTCGAATCGCTCGTAGGGTTGCCTCCGCCCGTGATCGATGGGCTTCACGCCCGTGAAGCCTCGGCCGTAAAACGCCGCGCCGAGGACGATTTTGCCGGAAGGAATACCCGCCGCCAGGTGCTGCTTGACCGAGGCATCGGCATATCGATCGGCGGGCAATGCCGTCGCCGCCCGGTACAGTCCCGCGTGATGACCCGTGGTCGGCGTCAGGCTGTTGAAGAAGTCGTAGGTCATCACGTTGATCCAGTCGAGATACACGTGAAGCTTATCCATTTCGGTGTGATCGAAATATTCGCGGTCCGCGGATGCGATGGTCAGCGTATACCGGCCGCCGCCGGTGCGGCCCTCAGCGGCGCTCGCAGCGTCCAGCCTGTCTCGCAGCACTTGGAGCAGCCGGGTGAAATTCTGCCGGTCTTCGGCGCGGTATCTGATGCCGGCAACACCCTGCCCCGGGTATTCCCAGTCGATATCGATTCCGTCCGCGGAGAATTGGCGGAGCAACTCGACTGCACTGTCTGCGAACAGGGCTCGTGAAGCATCCGTGAGCGCCGCATCGGAGAAGCCATCCGCCATCCACCCTCCGATGGAAACGATAACCTTCAGCCGTGGATTCGTCTTCTTCAGCGCGACGAGACGCACGAGACTGGCTTCGCCATCGGCGACCGCCGCCCGGCCCGCCGGTGTGATCCGCGCAAACGCAAAGTTTATGTGCGTGAGCTTTTCGGGATGTATCACCGCCGGAGTCGACCAGCCCGCGACATAGGCCACGATTCGATACCGGTCGGTCGCCGACGCGGTTTTCCCGATCTCTGCTCCCAGGACTCCTTGCGTAAGGCCCGGCGAGCAAATGAGAACGCAAAGAAGAAGCGATGTGCAATGTTTCACGGCGGCCCACGGTGCCCCAACCCAATCCCCATCATGAAGTAACTTACCCCGGAGGGACAGGGCAAACCGGATTGCGATTGACAGCCCATGCCATGAGTCGATATTCTGACCTCGCGCCAATTTGATACTCAGCTTGCGGGCGCTCTATAAATTCAGCTAAAGCGAATGGCCGAGGGCTTCCCTTTGGCTGCTCCCGCAAGCCCGATCAGTTGGCGCCTTTGCAATCATCAAAGGTGCCTCATGCCCGCGGTTGAAGTCTTGAAATTCGGCAGTTCCGTATTGCGCAGTCCCGGCGATCTGCATGTCGCCGTGGACGAGATCTACCGGCGTTGGCGCCTGGGGTTTCGGGTGCTGGCGGTGGTATCGGCCTTCGAGGGCGTTACGGACATCCTCATGGCGGGGGTCACTCGTGCGCTGGGGACCGGCCGGGCCGAGGCGACTGCGGCGTACGTGGCAACCGGCGAGCAGCAGACCGCTGCGCTCCTGTTGGGATCCTTGCATCAGTACGGACTGCCTGCGCGCACGGTGCATCCACACGACATCGGGCTTGTGGCCGAGGGCCCGCTGCTAGAGAGCATGCCGGTGCGCGTGGAGACGGCCGCGTTTGCAAGGCTCTGGCAGCAAAGCCCCATCCTGATTCTGCCGGGCTTTTACGGCATTGACTCGAATGGCCGAATCGCACTCTTCGGGCGTGGCGGCTCGGACATGTCGGCGCTGTTTCTGGCCTCTGCGCTCGGGGGAAGCTGCCGACTACTGAAGGATAAATGGTGTCACGTCAGTAATGTGTCGCTGACTATGCAACAGCCTGGCTATGTAGAGGTTTCGGAGGCGCGCACTGCACATTACTGATTGCCGTTGACGTTGATGGATCGTATCGATATTCTTCCGTCGCGCTAATTTGTTCTGCTTGCGGGCGCGTTATAAATTCGCTAAAACGAAGTGGCCGACAACTCTGTCGGCCGATCCCGCAAGCTTCCCATTGGCGCCTTTGCTTTTACTTAAGGTGCCGCATGCTCATTGAAGTCATAAAATTCGGCAGCTCCGTGCTTCGCTCTCACCACGATTTGCACGTCGCCGTCGATGAGATTTACCGTCGTTGGCGCGGCGGTTGCCGTGTGCTCGCTGTCGTTTCAGCGTTCGACGGCATGACGGATATCCTCATGTCCGAAGTGACGAACGCGTTATGCGCCGAGTGTCCTGAAGCGACCGCAGCCTACGCTTCTACGGGCGAGCAGAAGACTGCCGCGTTGCTCTCGGGTGCATTGCAGATCTCTGGCATCCCATCGCGGGTGGTAGATCCGCGGGAGATTGCTCTTGTCGCCGAAGGCCACTCCTTGGAGAGCACGCCAGTGCGAGTAGACGTCGAGCGACTGACTCAGCTGTGGGAGGCGTATCCCGTTTTGGTGCTGCCGGGATTCTACGGGATCGATTTGGACGGCCGAGTTGCACTTTTTGGGCGCGGCGGCTCGGACCTCTCCGCACTCTTCCTGGCCGCGCAGCTAGGTGCAGAGTGCAGATTGGCAAAAGACGTTCGGGGGGTATTCAACGCGGATCCTGCAAGTAGCACATCAGCTCACCGCTTCTCCGCGCTGTCGTGGGAGACCGCGATCAAAGTGGCCGGTCCGCTGATTCAGCCGAAGGCGTTGCGCTTCGCGCAGCAGCACGCGGTCGCGTTTGAAGTGGGGCGACCGAACGAGACGACCTGCACCCGTGTCGGACATACACACGATGAGTGGGCGCCTCCAGCAGCTCCTTCACGGACGATTGGCGTGGCCTTGGTCGGGTGCGGAACCGTGGGTCGGGGCGTCTACGAGTCGATCCGCCGCTATCCGGCAGCCTTTGCCCTCCAACACGTTGTCGTGCGTGATGCCGACCGATATTCCGATTTAGAGAAGATCACCACGGACGCCTCCGTGATCACGGCACCCCACGTCGACATCGTGATCATATGCACAACGGCTACACCTCAGGTCCCGCCGCTGATCGCGGCAGCCTTAGATGCCGGCAAGTTCGTCATCACGGCCAACAAGGCCGCTGTTGCCGGCCACGGGCCGAGGCTGGTCAGTAAGGACCCTGCAGCAGGTAGCCGACTCTGGTATTCCGCCGCCGTCGGCGGCGCTGTACCGATGCTCGAGACGCTGTCAGCACTGGACTCTCCGGTTCGCGAGATCCGCGGGATCGTCAACGGAACCTGCGGAGCCGTGTTGGACACCTGGGCCTCCGGCAAGACGCGCGAGGAAGCGATCCGGGTAGCGCAGGCGGCCGGCTTCGCCGAAGCGGACCCCACCCGCGATCTGTCTGGGCGCGACTCAGCAGACAAGTTGATCCTGATGACGGCTGCGGCCTTCGGCCGATGGCTCGCTCCGGATGATATCCATACGCGTGGCATCGACGAGATCGATGATGACCCCGAGGGCCTTAAGCTCATCGCCCGGGCTAGAAGGACGCCAATGGACGCCATCATCGCATCGGTGGCGCCGGAACGACCGCCCGCAGACAGTTTCCTGGGTCAGGCCCGCGGCGCGGAGAACCGCTTGGAGATTGAGCTCGAGTCGGGCCGTGTCATCCAGCTCCGAGGGCAAGGCGCGGGTCGCTGGCCAACCACGGCATCGATCATGGGCGACCTTCATGAGCTCACTCGCCGCCTCGAAGGTATCGGGGTGAGGTAAGCCTATCACTCTATTCGCTGGCACGATCGGGCCTCCACAACCAAGGAGACCCAAGATGCTTGCTGATCTGATTCCTCAAAAACAGAAGGCCTATCGTTCTCTTCCCATATTAGGAGCAACGCTCGACGATTTCGATGATTGGATGATCCAGCAAGGATACCGATTTCAGACTCGCCGGCTATACATCGAACGCTGTACGGTCATCGAGCAGTACTTACACCAACGGAGGCATTCGCTGGAGAGTCTGACATTCGTTCAGCTACAACATTGTTTCCGATACTTTCGCAAGCGGGCACACTATATCGCCAGCGTCGTCGGTTGTCTTAGGCGCTTCCTGCTCAGCAGGAACAAGATTGTACCGATTGCCTGTAGCACACAGTTTGACGATCTTCTCGCTTCCTATCGTCACTACATGTCGGCCGTCAGAGGCCTGGCGCCGGGCACCCTCGATAGTAATAGCAGGACGATTATCGAGTTCTTGCATTACGTTCACCGCGCACGGCGTACATTTAAGCTCGCTCATCTACATCCCCACCATGTGGACCGGTTCGTTCGTTCCGTCACAAGTCGGCTTGGCAGAGCGTCGTTGCAGCACGTCGCGTGCGCCATTCGCGCATTTATCCGGTTTCTTCGGCTGAAGGGGCACATGCCGGAGGGTCCGGAGTTTGTGATCTACAAGCCTCGCATCTATCGTGGGGAACAGCTTCCGCGAACACTTCCGTGGAAGACGGTGCTCGCATTCTTGAAGAGTATCGATCCTGACGCAGGCGCTGGACGTCGGGACTATGCGATGTTTCTGCTTATCGCGACTTACGGACTTCGCGGCTGCGATATCGCGGGACTTAAGCTCGATGACATCGATTGGAGAGCAGGCGTGATTCACCTCCGCCAACAGAAGACCCGATCGCCTCTGGAGCTACCGTTAACACGCCCAGTCGCAACAGCGCTTCTTGCATATTTGCGCAAAGGTCGGCCACGTACCCCGGAGCGCTGCGTGTTCTTGAGTGCGGTGGCGCCGATTATCCCGCTAAAGCGTCAGATGGTGGGCTATGCATTCCGCCACCGTGTCAAGGCGGGCAACTTAAAGCTTCCCTTCAAGGGAGTGTATTGCCTCAGGCACTCGTACGCGCTCCATTTGTTGCGAAGTGGGATCGCGCTTAAGACGATTGGCGATTTGCTCGGCCACACCACGATGGAGAGCACCGGCGTGTACCTGAGAGTTCACACCGACGATTTACGCCAGATCGCACTGCCGCTCCCGGCTCACGTGACGGGGAGGGTGCCGTCATGATGAAGCGATTCCAGTCATGTCTCCGCCGATCCATTGTCCAGTATCTGCGGCTCATGGAAGGGCTCGGGCGACGCTTTGCGGGTGAACGCCGCATACTCGAGCTGTTGGACGAGTTTTTGACTGACACCAAAGCCAGGAGCTTTCGGCAGGCAGAGTTCGACGCCTGGACCAAAACGCTGGCACACTTTTGCTCGACCGTTCGCCGCAACCACATGCGCGTTGTCCGTAATTTCTGCATTTACAGGCAGCGGCAGTTCCCCAAGGGCTTCGTACCCAGCACCGATCTTTTTCCGCCATTGGGCCAACCGATCCGGCCCTATTGGTTCTCGGAGCAAGATATTACGCGGCTGCTTTGTACTTGCGACGCCGTCGCCCCAGTGTCACGCGCACCCCTTCGGCCACAGATGTATCGCTTGGCGATAGTGCTGCTGTATACAACGGGCCTCCGGCGCGGCGAGCTGATACGCCTCACGTTGGGCGACTACGACGCACAAGCCCGGACTCTCTTCGTCCGGAAGTCCAAGTTCAACAAGTCGCGTTATCTGGCACTCTCGGCCGATGCGCAGCGTGAGGTCGACGGATTCTTGAGTCTGAGGAAGAACTGGGGGCTCTCCATGCAGGGCGACGTCCCGCTGATCAGTCGCGGCAAAATGGGCCTCAAAGGCTATTCCGGGGGCCACCTCAGAACGGAGATTCATGCCGTGATGGCTACCGCCGGGATTCGCAAGACCGACGGGCGCGTGCCGCGGATTCATGACTATCGCCACGGCTTCGCCATTTCTGTGCTGCTTCGCTCCTACGAGGCCGGACATGAGCTGCAGTCCCGGCTGCCTCTGTTATGTACCTACATGGGGCACAAGTCCATTGTTGCGACGAGCCATTATCTTTCGTTCGTTCCCGCGCTCGCCGAGGCGGCAAGCGAGCGCTTTCGTGAGCGATACGGCGATCTGATCCACGTGGAGGGCTCGCGTCATGAGTAGCAAGCTCCCCAATGCCTTGGCGCAGGCGATCCACGGATTTTTTGGTCCGTATCTGCGTGAACAACGCGGCTTGAGCCGCCACACCCTTCTCAGCTACCGAGACACCCTTGCGCTTCTACTGCGCTTCACCGCCGAGGCGCAAAATACCGATGTCGCCAGTCTTGATCTTGATTCCCTGACCGCCGAGACGGTCCTCGGGTTCCTGAACCATCTCGAGTGCAAGCGTCACAACAAGCCCTCCTCGCGCAACGTTCGGCTCTCAGCCATCCATGCCTTTGCTCGGTATGTCGCTATTCGCTACCCCGAGCGGCTGCGCCAGAGCCAGCAGTTACTCGGCGTTCCTTTCAAGCGTGCTGGCACATCGTTGATCGAGTATTTTGAGCATAACGAGATTCGCGCGATTCTCGACAGTGTCGACCGCCGTTCAGCTCAGGGCTCAAGAGACTATGCGTTACTGGCTTTGATGTTCAACACCGGCGCCCGGGTGCAGGAGATTGTAGATCTCGCTGCCTCGGACCTGCAGCTGCAATCTCCGGCGCAAGTAAAGCTTGTCGGCAAAGGACGCAAAACCCGCATCTGCCCATTGTGGCCCCAGACCGCCCGGGTTCTGCGAGAATTCTTCGCCCAGCGCGGGCTGGATTCGAGGTCTCAAGCCGCCGTATTTTGCAATGCGCGTGGTGAGCGCCTCACGCGCTTTGGTGTTCGCTACATCCTCTCACGGTATTGTCGACTCGCGGCGAGGGAGACGAAGTCGCTCAGCCGCAAACGCCTTCACCCTCACAGCATGCGACACAGCACCGCCGTGTTCCGATTGAAGTCTGGCGTGGACATGCCGTCCATCAGCCACTGGTTAGGTCACGCCAGTGTGACCACAACCGGCCGCTACGCGAAAGTTGACCTTGAGATGAAGAGGCAGGCACTAGCCAAAGCAGCCAGCGGAGGCAATTCCATTGCGTCGTCCAAGTGGCGCCCCAGCCGTTCGCTCCTTGATTGGCTTGATGCGCTGTAGGGTGCATCAGTAATGTGGAGTTCAACCGCCCCTTGGCCCGGAAATGGAGGACTCTGGGGCGGTTGCTTCACATTCCTATCGACGCACCATTTATCCTTAAATGTGGAGCTCCACATTTAAAGATGTCAACGGCGTGTTCGACGCCGATCCCGCGCGCAACCGCCTGGCACATCGATTTTCCGTGCTGTCCTGGGACACAGCTCTCGAGGTTGCAGGCCCCCTCATTCAACCGAAGGCTCTGCGTTATGCACAAGGTAAGGCACTTTCCTTTGAGGTCGGGCGACCCAATGAGGCGGCCTGCACGATCGTGGGTAGTGCCCAGGACGAGTGGGCGGTTCCGGCGCCCGATGCCGAACCGTTGCGTGTCGTGCTGGTCGGGTGTGGTGTGGTCGGACGCGGTGTCTACGAGACCATCCGCCGCTACCCCGAGACGTTCGAACTAAGTCACGTCGTCGTGCGCGATATCTCAAAATACCCCGATATCGAGCGTCTCACCATCGATCCTTCGTGCGCGATCGACGATGCGGTGGATGCGGTCATCGTCTGCTATCCAGGCACGACGTACGCTTATTCGTTCATGAGCGCCGCCTTGAACGCCGGAAGATTCGTGATCACGCCGAACAAAGCAGCCATCGCCGCTCATGGCACGGCCCTGGCGCGCTACACCCGCGGCCCGGGCAAGCGGTTGTGGTATTCGGCGGCGGTGGGCGGCGCACTGCCCGCGCTCGAAACCCTCGCGAGTCTTAGATCCCCCGTGCGCGAGATTCGGGGGATCGTGAACGGCACGAGCGGTGTGGTGCTCGAAGCCTGGTCGCAAGGAAAAACACGGCAGGCCGCGATCGTGGAAGCGCAGGCCGCCGGCTTCGCGGAACTCGATCCAACGCGCGATCTCTCCGGTCTGGATTCTGCGGATAAGCTCGCGATTCTCATTGAAGCGGCGTTCGCGGAGTGGATCGATCCCGCCCGAATCGCCACCCGAGGAATCGAGTCGATCTCAGATCCTAATGGCTACAAGCTGGTTGCGCGCGCCACGAAGAATGCCGAAGGCATCAGCGCCTCGGTCGCGCCCGAAGCGCCGCCGCCTGGAAGCTTCTTAGGTGAAGCACGCGGCCCCGAGAATCGTCTCGAGATCGAGCTCGAGTCCGGCGAGATCATCCGATTGCGCGCGCAAGGCGCGGGCCGCTGGCCCACGACCGCGTCGGTGATGGGCGATCTGCATGAAATAGCCCGGCTCGTCGGCACCGGCCGCGATACGCACACCACCGCCGCGGCTCGGGGCGCATCGGCTTGACGGACTCGGATGACTCCGGTTTCATCACCGGCATCGAACTATTTGTCGATGGAGGCAGAGCGTAGATCTGATTGGGGACGTCTGGCTCGCGCGACGTGCCGGGGCAGGAGGACCGTGAATACACTGCCTCGGCCCGGCTC
>Ga0307470_10000457_pt1 | contig 20384 bp, 18 predicted proteins | sample atmos_gasesAM3C__FD_204565 | JGI IMG/M metagenome (GOLD analysis project Ga0307470, IMG submission 204565) | Hardwood forest soil microbial communities from Morgan-Monroe State Forest, Indiana, United States - atmos_gasesAM3C_05 | ecosystem: Environmental > Terrestrial > Soil > Temperate forest... | reverse complement strand
AAAAATCTTCGAGTATCCCTAAACCGGTGGCGACCAGTTCGCGCCACAATGCGAGTACCACGACGAGTATGTTTACTCGTGAGCGTGGGAACTCTCTCGGCGCCCCTCGGTCAATCAAAAAGAAAAGTCTTGCTGCCCCCAGCTCCGGTGCGGCATCCTGAGTGGCCACGGCGTTCATGAACGCCTGAACAAGCCCAGCCCCCGTGCCCCGTAAAACCCAAGAGCCGACCCGCCAAGTGACCGCCGCGTTCAGCGATCCTGGTCATTCCCCGCGTTCCGTATCGAACACCTGGCCACCGGACGGCCACTGAAAAAATTATAAAAACAATCCTTACTCGCGCTTTCTTCTTGAGCGTTATTGCCGCTGTAGTTCTCGGCTCGGCAATCTCCGCCCGAAGTCAAAAAGCTCCGGTCGAACCGAATGCGGCGAAAACAGTTGAGCTCAAGGAACGCGAGCTAGCGGACCAAGCTGATAGCCGGTTACGCGGGAAGTGGGCGGCGCATCTTAAATCGCGGGCGACTGTGCAAGCAACCAAAGCGCCGACGGCAAACAACTCCGCACCTTTGCCGAAAATCGGCTCGGTCGCGCCCGATTTCATCTTGCCTGATGCGGAAGGAAGAAAACATTGGCTGCACGAGTTCGGAGGCAAGCCAACGGTCCTTTTCTTCTTCAAAGGTTACGGCTGCCTGCATTGCACCCGGCAGGTCACGGCATTCAGCGACGCCTACCAGTTATTCGCGAAAAAAGGTATCCAGGTTATCCGGGTTACTTCGGATAGCGTGGAGAGCTTAAAGGATGCGTCCCAGTCCTATTCTTGTCCGTTCCCGCTTTTGGCAGATCCGGAAGGCGTCGTCTTCGCCCAGTTTGGCTGTGTCTCCGCTGGTGGCGTGCGCCATGGGACGTTTTCCCTCGATGCAAAAGGCCAGATTACCTGGCGCACAGTAGGATCTTCGCCTTATCTGGGCATCAACGACCTGCTCGAAAATGCTTTGCTGAGCGTATCGGCAGAGAATGGTTCGCAGCCTAGTTCGGGAGTAATTGCGCTCGGCACCAAGTAACCTCAATCAACCTATACACACCTATGACAACTAATCCGTTTATCGGGAAATGGACCTACCGTAGTTTGCTCAACGATCCAAACATCAACACAAACTTCGACCAGCTGGAATTCGGCCGAGGAACGCTTGAGATCAAGGAGGCCGCGCCGGCGATTCTCAGCGGCGCGATAGGTGGCCCGGGTTGGTCGTTGGCGTTGCACGGATCCTTCGGCTTCGGTTCCCCCATGCAGGTGCGCTTCCAGGGAAAGGGTACCGTGGGCAACGAACCGTGGGCCTACGATTACATAGGCTGGTTAGTTCCGGCGTGGCCGAATAGCGATGCCTCGCTCCAGCGCGCGGCCATCGTCGGATCCGTTGTGCGCACCATCCCCCACGGCAATGGGTCCGGGGGAGTCTCGCCGGCAGGCGTCGTTGCCTCCTTCTATGCCGTGTTCGCTGGATGAATGCGAACATCACTTTTAGCTCACCAATCTTTTTGGTTTGCGCGGTCTACTAGCAGTCACAGAACTCGCTATGGCAACTAATAGCTCCACTCCTGTTACAAAACATCCCTCCCAAAAGGCCATGGCCAAGCGCCTGGGGCGCCACCTTTTTGAATTGGATGATGCAATAGGTGTTGGGTTCCGGGTCCGAGTAATAACATGCTTGAATGAAATAATTGTTGGGATCCGTGGGTCCCTTCGCTTTGAAAACGCCCTACTGCCATATTATGCCTACATCTATCACTAGAATCGTTATTCCGGTTTACCGTGATTTCGACATTCTCGATGTCAGCGGGCCATTCGCCATGTTCAACACCGTTCGGGACACCGCGGGCATTAGTCCTGTCCTGGCCACAGATCAACCAGGACTCGTGACGTGCCTCCAAGGCATCGAGTTCAACGTCGCTCTCGCCTTGCCGGCGCTCGCTTTCTCCGACGCGATTTGGGTCCCGGGTGGATTTGGACAAGGCTATTTCGATCAGTTCTCTTCAAGCGGACCACTGGTTAACTGGCTCAAGACGGAAGGTCCAAATGCCGGTTATGTTTGTTCCGTATGCACCGGTGCCCTCTTGTTGGCGGCGGGAGGATTACTTGCCGGTTATACCGCGACGACGCACTGGCAGTTTCAGCAGGCACTCGGCATGTTTCCGGGAGTAAGATTGGCGTCGGGCTACCCGCGCTACTGGATCGACCGTAATCGAATCACGGGCGGTGGCGTCAGTTCGGGACTCGATGCGTCGCTGGCGACAATCGCCGTCCTGTCCAACAGCACCAACGCCATGTATGCACAGTTGCTGAACCAATATGCTCCGCGTCCTCCCTTTGATGCTGGAACGCCGGTGACCGCGCCGCCTGAGATTTTGGGTTCATTCCTACGAATTTTTGGACCGGGAACGACTCAAGTCGAAAAAGTAGTAGCCGCATTCCTCCAGAATCAGGGAGCAGGTTAGCTCGAAACGGCCGGTGACCATCTCGCTGCCCATCACGGTGATCCGCATTTGTCGTCAGGATTTCGGGGGCAGGGATTTCCGTGATGTCTTTGGATTTTGGGATTGAACAAGCGGCGGCCGTTTCGTTAGCATCCGGTTAACCCAGAAAACCCCAAGTCCACTTTCCTGGCGACGGAGCCAACAAAACTTCCCTCATCAGAAAGCCTCTCGGGCCGAAACGGGCCAAGCGAAGCTGCGAAATCAACACAACAAAAAAAAGGAGTACCTATGCCGGACAAGCAATGTAAGGACGCATGCGACGACGCCTACAAGGCCAGTGTCGGGAATTGCAACAAGGTTCTGATCGACTGTTTGGCGGAAGCGGGAGACGACGAGGTCAAAAAGAACCTGTGCAAGGAGCGCTTCCGAAAGTGTATGAAATTGTCCAGGGAGGCGCGCGAAATCTGCCACGACATCTGTGACGAAAAATAGCCGCGCGACTCGACCGCAGTCGCTGCCTGCTATCGCCTAATTTCGTAAACGATCTCGCCGCCGATAACGGTCATGACGCATTTCGTCGTCAGGATTTCGGGGGCGGGGATTTCCATGATGTCTTTGGAGAGAACGGTGAAGTCCGCCAGTTTGCCGATTTCGATCGAGCCTTTGTCGGCTTCTTCGAACGCGGCGAAGGCGGCGTTGAAAGTAAAAATCTTCAGCGCCTGTTCGCGCGTGAGCGCTTGTTCGAGATGCCAGCCCTCGGCGGATTCGCCTTTGATGCTCTTGCGGGTGACGGCGGCGTAAAATTCGATCATTGGTTCGCCGCGTTCGACCGGAGCATCGGAGCCGCCGCAAATCACGGCGCCGGATTTTTGCAGACTCTGCCAGGCGTAGGCGCCGGCGAGACGTTCCTGGCCGAGACGCGCCGGCGCGAAAAACAAATCGCTGATCGCGTGCGACGGTTGCATCGAAGCGATGACGGCGAGTTTGTAAAAACGAGAAATATCTTGCGCGCTAAGAATCTGGGCGTGCTCGACGCGCCACCGCGGCTCGCGGATTTTCCGCTTCTCGGGCGGCACGGCTTTCATCGCTTTCTCGTAGAGGTCGAGAATCACGCGATTCGCGCGATCGCCGATAGCGTGAGTTTCGATCTGGATTCCTTTGCGCAGCGCTTCTTCAAAGATCGGCTGAAGCTCCGATTCTTTTTCCCGGAGGAAGCCGGACGTTTCGGGAGCATCCGAGTACGGAGCGAGTAACGCGGCGCCGCGCGAGCCGAGCGCGCCATCGAAAACGACTTTGATCGTTCTCTGAGTGAAATGATGATCGAACGCATTGAGCGTCGGGCCGTCGTGCAACAACGCGGCGCCTGCCGGCCCTGGTGAATAGGCGGCGTTGTAAACGCGGATCTTGCATTGCCCAGCCTCGAGCGCCTGCCGCATCGGCGGAAGATCGTCGAGGTTGCTGCCGGCATTCTGAATTTCGCACCAGCCTAACGACAGTTCGCGTTTCACGCCGACCACGAACGCTTCGCGTCGCTCCGCTTCCGTCGGTTGCGGAATATTTTTGCGAACGAGCTCCTGCGCGTGATCGAGCACCATCCCGGTTGGTTCGCCGGTCTGTTTGTCCTTGAGAATTTCGCCGCCGAACGGATTCGGCGTTTCCTTGTCGATCTTCGCGATGCGCAATGCCGCGCTGTTTGCGACCGCCGCGTGTCCATCCGCGCGAGTGAGAAAGACAGGATTATCCGGCGCGATTTTGTCGAGATCGGCGCGGGTAGGGAACTGCGGCGGCTTCCAGAACGTCTCGATCCAGCCGCGGCCGGTGATCCATTTCCCTTTTTCCGATTTCGCGACGCGCTCTTTCACTTTCGCGAGAAAATCTTCGAGCGTGTTGGTGCCTTCGAGGTTCAAGGTCAGCTCGCGCTCGCCGATTCCGAAGATGTGGCAATGCGAATCCGTCAGGCCGGGCACAAGCAGTTTCCCGCCTAGATCGATCGTCCGCGCGCCCGGCGTCTGAAATTTTTTTGCGTCCTCCTTCGAGCCGACGAAGACAATCCGATCTCCACGGACCGCGATCGCTTCAGGGTGCTCCTGGCGTTCGTTCACCGTTTCGATCTTGCCGTTAATAAAAACAGTTACGGCCGGCTCGGCGCCGAAGAGTGCGGGAGCAATTCCTAAAAAAACCAACGCGCAGAAGATTTTCATCGCGCGGCCATCATCCCGATTTCGTCGGTTGGCGTCGAGCGTGGAGCGTCTTGCAACGCGAATCGTGTGAATAGTTTTCATTCTTCTCTTTTGCATCCGCGAAACTTTTCCGTATGGAAGAATTGGTTTTCCGCGCTGCCACCACGAATGGAAAAACACTTTTCTTTTGCCAACCCAATTGCGATTCATAGAGTTGGCGCTCCTCTCCGGGCCGCTGCCTAAAAATTTAAATGCCAACGACCTTGAGTGCCGCACATCCTAACGACGAGTTCGCTCCGTTTCTAAAGTGGCGGCTGTCCCTTGGCCGAAGCGCAGTCCGCTAAGCGTTTTATGGCGAATTTTTTTCCACGCTGGACGAACTGGTTGCCGCTCAAGATCGCTATCTGCGGCGGCGTCATCGTCTGCGGGCTCACCGGCGCGACCTGGTATTACGTTACGCCGAAATACACGCGCGTCGGTTACACGCCGGTCCAGCCGGTGCCGTTTCCGCACGACATTCACGTTTCGCAACTGGGAATGGATTGCCGTTATTGCCACAGCTTTGTCGACGTCGCGGCGCATTCGAATTTGCCGAACACCCAGACCTGCATGGCGTGTCACACGCAGGTTCAGAAAGATAATCCGAAACTGGAGCCGGTCCGCGCGAGCTGGAAGAGCGGGCAGCCCGTCGAGTGGGTGCAGTTGCATCGCACGCCCGATTACGTTTTCTACAATCACGCCGCGCACGTGAACCGCGGGATCAGTTGCGCGAGTTGTCACGGCCAGATCAATCATATGAGCGTGGTGCGTCACGCCAAACCCCACAGCATGGCGTGGTGCCTCGAGTGCCATCGGCATCCGGAAAATTTCCTCCGCCCCGAAACCCAGATCACGAACATGGATTGGAAACCGGACTGGGAAAAACCGGCGGAGTTCGTGGCGAAATACGGCCAGCCGAAAGACGCGACCGATGACTGGTCGAAGAAGGAGAAACTGACCCAGCAGGAGATCGGGCTGACTCTGAAAGAGCGCTGGAACATTCAACCGACGGTGAATTGCCAGGGGTGCCACCGATGAAACGCGTCTTTGAGCATCCGGCGGAAAAGCTGACCGGGAAACGTTATTGGCGGAGCCTGAATGAATTCAGCGACACACCGGAATTTCGCGGCTGGCTCGAACGCGAATTTCCGTCGGGTGCGGCGCAGTTGAACGGCGACGAATGGTCGCGGCGCGGTTTCCTGAAATTGATGGGCGCCTCGATGGCGCTCGCCGGCTTTGGCCTAACGAGTTGTCGCCGGCCGGAGATGCATCTCGTGCCATTCAGCAAGAGCGTGGAATGGACGATCCCGGGCAAGGCTTTGTATTACGCGACGGCGATGCCGCGCCGGACCGGCGCGATTCCGCTGATCGCGGCGACTGTCGATGGCCGGCCGATAAAGCTCGAAGGCAATCCGCTGCATCCCGCGAGCGGCGGGGCGACGGATGCGTTCGCTCAGGCGTCGCTCCTCGATCTCTACGATCCGGCGCGCGCCAAACGTTTCGCGGAGGTAAAAGAAAAAGAGGAGAACGGGGAGAAGAAGCGAGTTCTCGAAACGCGCGACCGCGCGGCGTTTGAAAAATATCTGGCCGACTTGCAAACGAAGATCGCGGCCGACGGCGGCGCGGGCCTGGCATTCCTCAGCGAGGAAGTTCATTCGCCGACCCGCGAACGTTTGCGCACTAAGCTGCAAGAGAAATATCCCAAAATGCGGTGGTGCGTTTACGATCCGCTCCTCACTGAGGCGCAAAGTTTCGCGACTCAGCTCAGCTTCGGCGATAACGCGCGCCTCGTTCCGCGCCTGGAGCGGGCCGACGTTGTCCTCGCGATCGACAGCGATTTCCTCGATTGCGGCGAAGGCGATCTCGCCGGCATCCGCGCTTTCAGTTCGCGGCGGCGCATCGGCGAAGCGAAGGAAACGATGAACCGTCTTTATACGGTGGAGAACTGCTTCACGCTCACCGGCGCGATGGCCGATCATCGGATGCGTTGCCCAGCCAGCCAGATTCCCGCGTTCACTCGTGCCCTCGCCGGTAAGATCGCGATCGCGACGAAAGACCAGGGGCTCGCTTCGACAATCGCGACGTTGAGCGAGCCGGTAAACGCGATGCAGTTCGACGACGCGTGGCTGACCGAATGCGCGAACGATTTGATGGCGAAGCCCGGCGCGAGCCTCGTGTTGGCCGGCCCACACCAGCCCGTCGTGGTGCAGCTGATGGTTTACGCGATTAACTCGGCGCTGAAAAATGTGGGCGCGACCTTGGTCATTCGCGAGTTCATCAAGACGCCGAAGACCAACAGCATTCTGCAATTGGCGGGCGAAATGAATAGCGGCCGGATCAAACAGCTTTTTATTCTCGGCGGTGACCCGGTTTACAACGCGCCGAAAGGAATCACGATCGACAAGGATACGAAGGCGCCGGTCGATTGGACGGATTTGCAGAAGAAAGTGCCAGACGTGGTGCGCCTCGGTTATTACGAAGACGCGACTTCCGAGCTGAGCACGTGGCAGGTGCCGTCCGCGCATTATCTCGAATCGTGGAGCGACGCGCTGACCAATGACGGCGCGTATCTCGCGATTCAGCCGATGATCCTGCCGCTCTTCGGCGGAATGTCGGAGCTCGATTTGATGAACGCGGTCCTGGGCAACGCCAAGGTCGACGGACCGGAACTGGTGCAGGAAACATTTCGCGCGACCGCGCCTCCCGGCGATTTCCAGACAGCGTGGACGCAATTGTTGCGGGACGGGTTTGCGACGCATGTCGCGCTGAAGGAAAAGCCGCCGACCTTCAACTCGAACAATGCGGGCGGCGTCGCGCACACGCTTTGGACCAGCGCGCCGAACCCGACGCTCGACGCGCCCGAGATCGTGTTGACGCGCAGTTACAACATCGATGACGGCCGTTACATCAATAACGGTTGGCTCCAGGAATTGCCGGATCCCATCACGAAATTGACCTGGGACAACGCGGCCTTGATGAGCCCGGCGATGGCGAAACATCTCGGGGTTGAGACCGGCGATCTCATCAACATCGCGGTGACGGAGACGACCAAGGACACGAATGGGAAAAATATCCGGCGCGAACTGGTGATCGCGGCGCTGATTTCGCCCGGCCACGCGGACAATTCGATCTCGATCGCGCTCGGTTACGGGCGCAAGCGAACGGGACCCATCGGCGAAGAAGCCGGGTTCAACGGATTTCTCCTGCGCAACAGTTCGAACCCGCATTTCATCGCGGTGGATAGCAAAACGGTGGAATCGGTTTCGGTGACAACCGCGCCAACGGAAAAGCAACCCGCGAGTCCATCGCCGGGGGCTCCGTCAGCTGCGCCGACGACGCCTCCGAAAGTTCGCGCGCATACGCTCGGCAGTTACGCGCTCTCAATCACCCAGGATCACTGGAGTATCGAAGGCCGCGGCCTGGTTCGCGAAGCGTCACTCGAGCACTACCGCGAAGATCCCGAGTTCGTGAAGAAGATCGCGGGCGACGAAGAATTACCGGCGCGATTACCGAGCATCTATAGCCATCCGCCGCTCACCGCCGAGCAGCAGTGGGGAATGTCGGTGGACCTGAATGTCTGCACCGGTTGCAGCGCCTGCATCATCGCCTGCCAGGCCGAGAACAACATTCCGATCGTCGGCAAACTTCAGGTGGGCCATGGCCGAGCGATGCACTGGCTGCGGCTCGATCGTTATTACGCGAGCGAGAAACCGTTCAACCAGGATCTCGGCGAATACCCTGAGAATCCGGAGATCGTGCACGAACCGATGATGTGCCAGCACTGCGAGAACGCGCCGTGCGAAACGGTTTGCCCGGTGAACGCCACCGTCCACAGCGAAGACGGCCTCAACGTCATGGCCTACAACCGCTGCATCGGCACCCGGTATTGCGCGAACAACTGCCCGTTCAAAGTGCGCCGTTTCAATTTCTTCGATTACAACCAGCGCCCGATGGGCAAAAAGAAAGTGGGGCCGCTCGAAGTTTACCAGGAGTACATCGCGCCGTTCACCGAGAAAGGCGCGCCGGACACGACGAAGCTCCAGAAAAATCCGAACGTCACCGTCCGGATGCGTGGCGTGATGGAAAAGTGCACCTACTGCGTGCAACGCATCGAGGAAGCAAAGATCGCGGCGCACGTGAAAGCAGGCGCGTCACCGAATACGCGGATTCCGACCGACTCCTTCACGAGCGCGTGCGCTCAGGTTTGCCCGACGGGCGCGATTGTTTTCGGCGACGTGAAAGATCCCGAGAGCAAGGTTTCGAAAATGAAAATGCAGGACCGAAATTATCGGCTGCTCGAATATTTGAATGTGAACACGCGCACGAGTTATCTGGCGCGGATCCGCAATCCGAATCCGAAAATGCCGGACGCGAATCGGATCGCCGTGGCGAGCCTGGGACACGAGAGCCATGAAAATGGCGCAAAGCACGAGCCTGCCGAAATGAAACCGGAGGAGAAACCATAACGTGGATGGCGCAACCACAGCACCGGACGTGATCGAGGGTGAAGAGTCGGCTTCCGTGGAGAGGCCGCTCGCGCGCGTGCCGCTGGTTTTGAACCGGCGGAATTTCTCCTGGATCACGGAGCGAATTTCCGGCGCGGTCGAAGGCGTTGCTCCGCGCTGGTGGTGGGTGGCGTTCGCGATCACCTCAATGGTCGCGATGTTTGGTCTTTTCTGTCTCGGCTATCAGATTTCGACCGGAGTCGGCGTCTGGGGATTGAATCATCCCGTCGGCTGGGCGTGGGACATCACGAACTTCGTTTTCTGGATTGGTATCGGGCACGCCGGCACCCTGATCTCGGCGATTCTCTATTTGCTCCGCCAAAAATGGCGGACCTCGATCAATCGCTCGGCCGAAGCGATGACGCTTTTCGCGGTTATCTGCGCGGCGATTTTCCCAGGCGTCCACGTCGGCCGGGTTTGGATGGCGTGGTTCCTGGCGCCGTTGCCGAACAACTACGGGATCTGGCCAAACTTCCGCAGCCCGCTGCTCTGGGACGTGTTCGCGGTCTCGACCTACTTCTCAGTCTCGGTGTTGTTCTGGTACACCGGATTGATTCCCGATCTCGCGACGTTGCGCGATCGTGCGACGACGAAGATCAAGAAACTGCTTTACGGAATCTTCGCGCTCGGCTGGCGCGGTTCGAATCGCAACTGGCGCCATTACGAAATGGCGTATTTGCTCCTGGCCGGTCTTTCCACGCCGCTGGTTCTTTCCGTGCACAGCGTCGTGTCGTTCGACTTCGCCACCTCGATTGTGCCGACCTGGCACACAACGATTTTCCCGCCCTATTTCGTCGCGGGCGCGATCTTCGGCGGATTCGCGATGGTGCTCACGCTGCTGGTTCCGGCACGCGCGATCTACAAACTCCAGGACATCATCACCATTCAGCACATCGACAAGATGGCGAAGGTGATTCTGCTCACCGGATCGTTCGTCAGTTACGCCTATGCGATGGAATTCTTCGTCGCCTGGTACAGCGGCAATCAGTACGAAAAATTCGCGTTCTTCAATCGCATCTTCGGTCCCTACTGGTGGTACTGGTGGGTCGGCATGCTCTTTTGCAATGCGCTTTCGCCGCAGCTTTTCTGGTTCCGCCGGTTCCGGCAAAACATCTACGTCGTCTACTTCGTTTGCATGTGCGTGAACGCCGGAATGTGGTTCGAGCGCTTCATCATTATCGTCGGCGGATTGCACCGCGACTTTCTCCCGTCGTCGTGGGGTCTCTTCATTCCGACCTGGGTCGATATCTGGACGTTCGTCGGCACGTTCGGGATTTTCCTGTCGCTCTTTTTAATTTTCATCCGCTACCTGCCGATGATCGCGATGTCGGAAGTGAAGATTGTTTTGCCTGAAGCGAATCCGCATCACGCGTCTCCGGAGGAACATCATCTTGTCGCCGCGGGCGGCGGGGAGAGGACCCAATGAGAACGCCATCCGGAAACAAGGTTTACGGAATGGGCGCGGAATTCCCCAGCGCCTCGGCGCTTTACGAAGCGGCGAAACGGGTGCGCGACGCCGGATTCAAACGCTGGGATGTGCACTCACCGTTCCCGATTCACGGAATGGACGCCGCGATGGGCCTGGGGAAATCGTGGCTCAGTACGTTTGTGCTGATCGGCGGCATCACCGGATTGCTGACCGCTGTCACGCTCGAGTTCGGTCCGTCGTGGATCATTTATCCGCTCGTCGTCCACGGAAAGCCGGTCGACTGGCGCACGGTGCCGGCGTTTTTCCCCATCATGTTTGAGCTCACGGTGCTCTTCTCCGCGTTCACCGCCTTTTTCTCGCTCCTCATCATGAACGGCCTGCCGCGCTGGTATCATCCGGTCTTCAACTGGCACCGGTTCAGCCGCGCCACGAACGACGGATTTTTCTTGATCATCGAAGCGCGCGATCCGCGGTTCACCGAGTTGGAAGCGCGCGAGCTTTTGGAACAAAGCGGCGGATCCCACGTCACCATCATTCACGAAGATTAATTTTATGCTCCGCGGCTTCTTTTTAATTTTTCTGCTGATCGGCATCGCGCTCGTCGCGGTGTTCGGTTTCCGCGGGCAGACCAGCACCGGTTCGCCGGTCGAAGTTTTCCCGGACATGGTGCGCCAGATGAAAGTGCGCGCCCAGGCGCCGCTCGCCTTTTTCGCCGATGGCCGCGGCTCGCGCGTGCCGGTCGCAGGCACGGTGCCGATCGGTTACAACATGCCGAAGCCGAACAGCGAAGCTTCGCCCGGCGCCGCGCCGGTCCCGTCGGAAATGAATGTTCAACCGCATCTCGGATTCAGCGGCGGCACCGATTATTTCAACACCGGCAAGATGGGCGACAACTGGGGCACCGGATTTCCGATGACGGTCGACGAGGCGTTTATGCAGCGCGGGAAGCAGCGCTTCAATATCAATTGCAGCGCGTGTCACGGCTACACCGCCGCGGGCAACGGCATCACCAAACAGTACGGGCTCAGCACCGTGGTCAGTTTGCAAGACGAACGTATTCGCAAAATGGCGGACGGCGAAATTTTCAACACGATCACGAACGGCAAGAACACCATGCTGGCTTACGGCCCGAACGTTTCGGTGACGGACCGTTGGGCGATCATCGCGTATCTCCGCGCGCTGCAGCGCAGTCAGAACGCGACCGAGGCCGATGTGCCGCCACAAAATCGTGCCGAATTGGATAAGCCGCCGCCGGCGCCGTCCCCCGAACCTTCCAAACCCGAGGCCGCCAAGAAATGAGCGAACGAGCTGACGTCATGCCGACGCCGGAAGGCGAATACATCGAGAAGAATCGGTTCGCGCCGCTGTCGTTTCTGCTCGCGATCGCCGGCATCGTCGGTCTGGCTCTGAGCGTGGTGGGCGCGTTCGTTAACGCCAAGCAATTCAGTTTCTCATGGCTTTTCGCGTTCGCGTTTTATTTCACGATCCTGGCCGGCTGCTACTTTTGGATCATCGTCCATCACGTCGTCGACGCGGAATGGTCGGTCGTAGTTCGCCGACAGCTCGAGAATCTCGCGCTACTTCTCGCCGTGATGGCGATCTTCTTCATCCCGATCGTCATTTATCGCCATCACCTTTACGAATGGATGAACGTGAAGGTCGGACACGATCCCGTTCTGGATAGCAAGCGCGGCTACCTCAACTGGCACTTCTTCCTCGTCCGCTCCATTTTCTATTTCGCTTACTTCATCGGCGCGACGCTGCTCTTCCGGCGCTTCTCGATCCGGCAGGATCGCGACGGCAACCCGGCGTTCACCATCAACATGCGGCGGCTCGGTTTCGTGGCGCTGCCGCTCTTCGCGTTTTCCCTGACTTTCGGCGCTTACGATTGGCTGCTCGGCCTCGATTACCATTGGTTCTCGACGATGTGGGGCGTTTACATTTTCGCCGGGGCCGCGGGCTCCTCGATGTCGCTCCTGGTTTTGGTAATCACCGCGCTGCGCAAAGCCGGTTACCTCAAGGAAACCGTCACGCCCGAGCATTACCACATCATGGGGAAATGGATGTTGGCTTTCTGCGTTTTCTGGGCCTACATCGGCTTCTCTCAATACATGCTCATCTGGTATGCGAACATGCCGGAAGAGACTGAGTATTTTATTCGGCGAAACACGGAGTCGTGGAATGCGATGAGCCTGTTTCTGGTGATCGGACGCTTCTTCGTTCCGTTCGCGATTCTTTTGATGCAGGGCCTGAAGCGAAAACCGGCCCGACTCTGTTGGATGGCGGGCTGGATCGTGTTCATGCAAATGGTCGACATTTATATTGTGATTCTGCCGGCGCTGCATGGCGCGGGCGTCCTCGTCAGCATCTGGGATTTCATGCCGCTGATCGGGATGGGCGCCACGCTCGCCTTTGTTTTTCTCCGGATCGTGCGCCGCAGCTCACTCTTTCCAAATCGCGATCCGCGCCTGCTCGAATCGCTCCACATTGTTAACTAGCCGTGCCGACAAACGAACAACTCCAGCATTATCAGCCGCGCGGGATTTTCTCGACGTGGCTCGGCATGGTGCTGCTCTTCGCGTTCTTCGGTGTGCTCGCGCTGGTCATCGTGAAAGCGTCGCCGCGCGGTTCGAACTACGAAAAGAAACGCGCCGAAGCGCGCCTGAAAAAATTGGAAGACGCGCAGAAAGAGAATCTCACTGCGCTCAACAGCTATGCCTGGGTCGACAAGAACAAGGGCACTGCGCGAATCCCGATCGATCACGCAATCGGAATCATGCTGGTTGAATTAGCCGACAAAAAACCGACGGCAGCCGGCCCGATCGCGGTGCCTTCTCCCAGCGCAGCGCCGCAAACTTCTCCGGCTGCGAGCGCGAGTCCTTCGGCATCGCCCGCGGCTAGCGCGAGCGCGAGCACAACGCCGAAACCGACTTCAGTCAGCGGTCCGAATTCCGAAGCGCATAATCAACCCGCCGCTGCCGTGAATCCGCCACCGGCTCCGCCAAATACGCAACCGGGACCAAACTCGCTCCCCGCCGCCTCGGCGCCTCCGGCTCCTGCAAAACCGCAGACCAATCCTTCTCAATCCGCCTCACCGTCGGCGCCAGGAACGCCATTGCCTGTCCGCGGAAAAACGCCATGAACCCGTCTGAAGTCCCACTGAAACCACCGGGCGACGACGTCGCGACGACGGACTCCGAAGTCACGACGCGTGACGTCGAGCAAGTCGAGCGCGCGTTGATCGATGCTTCGACGCGTTTGCCGGTCCTGTTCTTCTACGCGTCGGCGATCGTCTGGTTGTTAATCGGCACGCTGCTGGCCGGTTTGGTTTCGTGGAAATTGCACGCGCCTGATCTGCTCGCGAATTGCAGTTGGCTGACCTGGGGCCGCCTCCGTCCCGTCCACATGAACGTGATGGTGTACGGTTGGGCGTCGATGGCCGGCATTGGGACGGCGATCTGGCTCATGGCGCGTTTGTGCCGGACGACCTTGCGTCATCCGCTGCTGCTCATCGCGGGTGGCGCGTTTTGGAATCTCGGCGTGCTGCTCGGTATCGGCGGAATCATTGTCGGCGACAGCACCGGCTATGAGTGGCTCGAGTTCCCGCCGTACGCGAGCATCGTCCTTTTCGTTGCATATTCGCTCGTCGTGTCGTGGGCAATGCTCATGTTCCGTTTCCGGCGCGGCGACAACATTTACATCACGCAATGGTATCTGCTCGGCGCGTTCCTCTGGTTCCCATGGGTCTATGGTGCAACGCAGATGATGCTTTTCGTCGCGCCCGTTCAAGGCGTGATGCAAGACGCTGTGACCTGGTGGTTCGCCAATAATTTGATGTTCCTTTGGTTCGGCGCGATCGCGCTCGGCACGGCGTATTACATGATCCCGAAAGTGATCGGCCGGCCGGTTTACAGTTATCATCTGGCAGCGATCGGGTTCTGGACTTACGCGCTCTTCGCGAGTTGGACCGGAATGCAACGCCTGGTCGACGGCCCGTTCCCGGCCTGGATGATCACGGCCAGCATCGCCGCCGCGATCCTCACCCTCATTCCCGTCGCGACCGTCGGATTGAATCATCACATGACGATGCGCGGTTATTTTGGACTGATGCGTTACAGCCCGACTCTGCGATTCACTGTCTTCGGCGCGTTCGCCTACACCGGGTTCAGTTTGATGGGGATTTTTCTGTCGCTCCGTTCGATCGCGGGCTACGTCCATTTTACCGAAGCGAGCGTCGCCTATACGCACGCCGGGCTCTACGCGTTCTTCACCATGATCATGTTCGGCTCGATGTATTACATCGTGCCGCGCTTGGTCGGCCGCGAATGGCGTTATGCGACGTTGATCAAATTGCATTTCTGGTCGTCTGCCTACGGCGTGGGACTGATGGTAGCGATGTTGTTCCTCGGTGGCATCGCCCAGGGAAGCAGCATGGCAGACGGGTCGCGGCCTTTTGCGGACGCGACCGATTCCATTCTGCCGTATCTGCGCGGCAGAAGTGTTTCGGGGATGCTGCTCACGATCGCGCATTTCATTTTCGCGTTTCATTTTGGCCTGATGCTCTTCGGCCTCGGCCGGAGCTCGAGCATGCCGACGTTCTTAAACCCGCAGGAAGACGAAGCCGTGAAGGATCACATATGAAAGGCGTGACCAGACTTTTCCTCGGCATCTTCGGGACGTTCGCCTTTTCGTGGACGGGACTGACGCTGATTCCGAATTGGCAGATCGGCCATCTCGATCCGCAATCGGATGAGGAGCAGACCGACATTTATCCGCAGCCGAAATCCGGCATGGCGGAGCGCGGCCGAAAAATTTACGCGGCGAACGGCTGCGTCTATTGCCACAGCCAGCAAGTGCGCGCCGATTACGCCGCTTCCGATATCGACCGAAAATGGGGAACGCGTCGGAGCGCGCCGCGCGATTACATTTTCGAACGTCCCGCGATGCTTGGAAAATTGAGGATGGGCCCGGATCTCTCGAACATCGGGAAGCGCGCGCCGTCCGAAGAGAACGCGTCGCCATCACCGGCGCCGTCGATTTCTGCCGCTGCATCACCGGCTGCAAACGCGCCGGCGCCATCGCCGAACGCGAGCGCGGCGAGTTCTCCCGCAGCTGCGCCCAGCGCATCGCCCGCGGCGAGCGCGAGTGCATCGCCGGCGGCTAAAGCGAACGCATCACCGGCTCCAGCAACTTCACCCGCTCCTGCGGCGACAACAGCGGAAACAACCCCGAGCCCGAACGGTGTTCCGCCGCAGTATTCTGCCGCCTGGCATCATCTCCATCTTTACAATCCGCGCAGCGTCCTCGCCGGTTCGAGTTCGAACATGCCGGCGTTCAAATTCCTTTACGAGACCCGCCGCATTTCGGGCGAACGCTCGGCCGACGCATTGAAATTAACGGGCGCGGACGATCCGGGCGAAGATTGGGAAGTCGTTCCCACCTACGACGCGAAATGCCTTGTCGCTTACCTGATGTCGCTCGACCAATCGCACGAACTTAAAGAAGCGAAGCTGACCTCAGCTCCGGCGCCGGCTTCTTCGCCCGCCGCGGCTTCTTCGCCCGCCGCGGCCACGTCGCCTGCTGCGGCTACGTCGCCTGCTGCGGCGGCTTCACCAGCTCCAGCCAAGGAGGAAAAGAAATGAGCGAACCCGGAGCAGGCGATCACGTGCGCCAAGGGATGGATTACGGCGAAACGTCGGACGTTCATCAGGTCCACTCCGCGATCCAGCGGGAGAAGCGCGAGCCGCGCGCCGGTCTCGAACCGCTCTCGATCTGGCTCATTGCCGTCTATGGTCTCGCCATCTTCTTCGGTGGCGCGTATCTCGGCCGGTTCTCGGGAAATTTCAGCGGCGATAGTCTTGATCCCACTCTCGTCCCGACGCACAAAAAATCAGGACCGCAGGGCCCCGGCGAACAAACAGCGGAGCTTTCGCAGGCTGATCGCGGCAAAAAGATTTTCTCTGCCAACTGCGCCGTCTGTCATCAGCCGAATGGACTCGGCGCCGCAGGTCAGGGGTATCCACCGCTCGCCGGTTCCGAAATCGTGACCGGCGGCTCGCGACGCCCGGCGATGATCGTGCTCAAAGGGTTGCAGGGCCCGGTCACGGTAAAGGGAATGCAATTTGGAACGGCCGTGATGCAGCCGTGGGACAAGACGCTGACCGACGCGAAGATCGCCGACGTTCTCACTTACATTCGCCAGGAGTGGGGAAATAAAGCCGGCCCGATATCGACCGCGCAGATCACCGGCTTGCGCAAAGAATTGCAGAGCCATCCCGATTCTTTCGTCGAAGCCGACCTGAAAGCTATACCGGAGGACGCAGACCTGCCCGGTGGCGAACCCGCCGGGGCGAAACCGGAAGCGAACAATCCCGCGGCACCTCCGAAGCAGTAGCTTCTGCAAGGCATCTTAATCGCGGTTCATCGAGCGCGAACTAAAGTTTGGCGGCGATTATTTTTCCGATGGCGCGGAAACCTTCTTCATCCTCAGCGTCAAAGCGATCGGGTTCGGGGCTATCGATGTCGAGCACGCCAAGCAGACGCGAATCGTCGCTCGTCAATGGGACAACGATCTCGGATTTCGAAGCGCTATCGCACGCGATGTGCCCGGGAAACTGATTCACGTCCCCAACGCGGATCGTCGTCCGCTTTTCCGCGGCAGTTCCCACGACTCCGCGGCCGAACGCGATCCGAACGCAAGCGACCCGGCCCTGGAACGGTCCCAGCACCAACTCACCACCTTTGAGCAAATAAAAACCGGCCCAGTTCAGTTTCGGGACCGAATGAAAAATAAGCGCCGCGCAGTTGGCCATGTTCGCCACTGGATCGGTTTCGTCTTGGACGAGCGCGGAGATTTGTGCCGTGAGCTCCCGATAAAACTCCGGCTTGGAGAGTTTGCTGAGATCGGGCGTTGCGAACACGCCACCATTTTAGACGTGGTTCGCGGTAGCGCTACTCGTTAGGCCACCATTTCGTCGACCACCGCGAGGAACGGATCGATGTCGAACGGTTTGGTGAGATAATTTCGGGCGCCGGCCGTGAGCAGGCGCTCAATCTGGCTCGGCGTGGCGTCGGCGCTCAGGACGACGACCGGCACGGTCGCGGTCGCCGGTGCGCCTTGCAATTGGCGCAGCACTTCGGAGCCGTGCATGTCCGGCAAATTGAGATCGAGCAGAATCAGCTTCGGGTGATTGACCATCGCCATTTCGACGCCGTTTCCGCCGGTCCGCGCATGCATCAATTTTAAGGTAGGGCGAAATTCCAGGATGCGCTCGACGAGGGTGAAGTTCACCGGGTCGTCTTCGATGTAGAGAACGTCGCAGGGAGAGGTAGCAGCCAGCGCGTCGTCAACGCGTTCGGTACTGGGGCCGCCTTCACCGAGCTCGTGGTTGATGATCCCCAGAAGGTCGCGTGCCGCTTTCAAGATGTGTTGAACGTCCGCGTCTTTCGCCGGAGTGCCGGCGGGCCGCATCGCGACCAGCTCGGCGAAACCGATGATCGCATTGAGCGGCGCCCGCAGTTGTTGGTTCAGCTCGGCGCGGAAGGCACGCTCGTCGGGCGACAAAGTTTCACTGGGAGAAGAGGAGGGTTCATTCATTGCATTCATATCTGGTTCGGTAAATAGCAGGTTGCGTTCACGCGGCGGACTGAACTTTGGCCGGCTCCGGTTCCACTTCGAGACGCAAGCCCGAGGGCTCGTCGAAAGTCATGTTGCGAAGCTTCTTCACCATCTCGATGTCGCGTCGCATTTTATTTTTGTGAGTCGAAAAAATAAGGGCCGTTTCGTCCGTGATTTGATCGGCTTTGTACGCTTTCAAGAGCGATTGATCGAAGCTGTGCCAGCCAAGGGTATCGCCCGCCTCGATGATTTCCTGGAACGTGCGGTTTTCGCTTTCGCCATAGAGCAAGGTCTCGCGTGTGCGCAGGCTGCTCCCCATAATTTCAGAAACCATCAGGCGACCGCCGCCGATTTTGCTCACAAGCCGCTGGCTGACGACGTAGCGGATGGTGTCGGCGAGCCGCTGTCGTAATTGTTGTTCTTCGTCCTTGGCGAACATGCCCAGGACGCGATTGATGGTTTGGCCGGCGTTGACTGTGTGCATCGTCGTGAAGACAACGTGGCCGGTCTCGGAAGCGGTCATCGCGATCTCCATCGTCTCGCGATCGCGAATTTCACCGACCAGAATTGCCTTGGGCGCCTGGCGTAACGCCGCCCGCAAGCCGCTGGCGAAATCCCGAAAATCCTTGCCGAGCTGGCGCTGGTTGAAGAGTGCTTGCTTGTGCGGATGCAGGAACTCAATCGGATCTTCGAGCGTGAGGATATGAATCTTCTGCGTTTCGTTCAGCTCGTTCAACATCGCCGCGAGCGTCGTGGTCTTGCCGCTGCCGGTCGCGCCCGTGACGAAAATGATTCCGTTCTTTTCGCGAATCATTTCGCGAAAAATCGGCGGCAGCCCGAGCTGATCCAGCGTCGGAATTTCCGTCTGCAATTTCCGCATGACGATGGCCGGCCGGCCGTTCTGAGTGAAAACGTTGACGCGCATCCGGGCGAGATCGGCGAGCGCGTAACTGCAATCGCAGGAACCCTGTCGAGCGAGGTCCGCCTTCAGCCGTTCGTCTTCGCCCATGACGTGGTTCGCGATCTGGTCGATCTGCGCCGCGTCGAGAACGCCCGTCGGCGTATCGATGGGAAATTCCTCCAGGATGCCGTGCTCCTCGACGATCGGCGGTTTGCCGACCGCGAAGAGGAGGTCGGACACGCCCGCGCTGGAGGAGACCATCGCGGAAAGCAGAGCATCTATGAGTTCTTTATTCACAAAAAGCCGGAGAAGCCGCTTTGAATTAGCGAGAAACGTGCCCCAGTGGCCCGCTCGCATTTCCCAGGAATTGAGACGCGCAAAATTCCCTGGCCGCGCGATGATTACGTGAGAGGTCGGATTCTCTGGAAAAAGGCGCTTTTCACTTGAAAACTTTGCCCTGATATTCAGTTTCACTTTCCGCTTATGGACGCATCCTCAGGCCTCGCCACGCAGCCCGAACATCCGCCTACGCCGGGCTCCGGCGCGACAAGCGATTCGCACCACGACGATCACGGCCACGATCACCACGAGCTTCCGTTCTGGCGGAAATACATCATCTCGACCGACCACAAGGTCATCGGCATCCAGTACGGAATCAGCGGCCTGATTTTTCTTTTCTTCGGTTTCTCCTTGATGATGCTGATGCGCTGGCAGCTGGCCTATCCAGGGCAGCAACTGCCGGTGATCGGCAATTTCCTCGGCCACCTCTTTGGTCCCGGCAGCATGCCCGATGGGAAAATGACGCCGGAGTTTTACAACTCGTTAGGCGCGATGCACGGCACGATCATGATCTTCCTCGGCATCGTCCCGATCGCGTTCGCGGCCTTCGGCAATTTCGTCGTCCCGCTTCAGATCGGCGCGCCTGACATGACCTACCCGAAGATCAACATGGCGAGCTACCAGGCGTTTTTCGTCGGCGGCGTCGTCATGCTGATCAGCTTTTTCGTTCCGGGCGGCGCCGCGAAAGGCGGCTGGACTTCCTACACACCGCTCGCCGTGATCGCGGACAAGGGGCCGGCCTACGATGCGTTTTGGAACGGCCAGACGCTCTGGCTCGTCGGATTCATTTTCCTGATCACGTCATCGCTCCTCGGCGCGGTGAATTTCATCGCCACGATCATTCAGTTGCGCGCGAAAGGCATGACTTGGATGCGGCTGCCGTTCTTCGTCTGGGCCCACTTC
>Ga0307470_10000456_pt1 | contig 20417 bp, 13 predicted proteins | sample atmos_gasesAM3C__FD_204565 | JGI IMG/M metagenome (GOLD analysis project Ga0307470, IMG submission 204565) | Hardwood forest soil microbial communities from Morgan-Monroe State Forest, Indiana, United States - atmos_gasesAM3C_05 | ecosystem: Environmental > Terrestrial > Soil > Temperate forest... | reverse complement strand
TGCTGCCGGCGTGGGGGGGGGGGCGGGGCGGGGGGCGCGCGGGGGGGGGGGGGGCTGTTCCCACACCAACCCCCCCGCGCGGGGGGGGGGCCCCCGGGGGCGCCCCGCCGGCGCTACGATCGTTGCCCGCCTTACAATACCCCGTGCCCTTCCATTTCCGCCTGGCCGCCCTGCCGTGGGCGGTGATGTGCGTCGTGCTCGTGATTCTCGCGGGCGTGATCATGAGACGCCAGCGCGGCTCGCGCGTGGCCCGGCTTTTCTGTCTGATGATTCTCCTCGTGGCCGGGTGGTTCCTCGGGTTTGCGGCGATGATGTCGACGACCGCGGTCACGCTGTCTGCCATGTTCGGACGCCTTGCCATCGCCTCGGTGGCCTTCCTTCCGGCCGCGGTCTACGACTTCACGGTGACCTCGATCCGCACCTACGTTCCGCGCCGCGCCGTCGTCCTGACGGCCTGGTTCGCTGGCGGGATCTTCGCGTTTCTCATCCTGGCCACTGACTTCATCCTCTCAGGCACGCGGCAGTTCTCGTGGGGCAGCTATCCGCGCGTCGGACCGGGCGGCGTGCTCTTTTTCGTCTATTTCTTCGTCGTCATCGCGCTGCAGATGTTCGAGTACGCGGTCGAGTACCGGCACACACAAGACGAACGGCGCCGGCGCCGCATCCTTAATCTGGTGGCCAGCTTCGCCATCGTCTACATGTCCGTCGTCGACTTCACGCCGATGTTTGGCGTCGACCACAGGCCGATCGGCTACGTGCCGGTCTTCGCCTTCGTTGCCTTCGCCTGGCGCTCGATTCGAAGCCACCGCTTCCAGAGCATCACCGCCGCGCGTGCGGCGAGCGAGATCCTCGACACGATGGCCGACGCGCTCTTCGTCATCGACGCCGAGGCCAGGGTGCGGGTCACGAACGACGCCGTGCACAGGCTGTTCGACTATGAGGAGCCCGAGATTCTCGGCAAGACCATTGATACGCTCGAATTCATCGACCCGGAGGCCAGCAAACCCCGGACCCTGCGCGAGATGCTGCGGCGCGCGCCGATCCACGACGAGGAGCGCATCTTCCGGCGGAAAGGCGGCGAGCGGATCGACGTCAGCATCTCGGTCTCGCTGCTCAACGACCGCGAGACCGAGGGAGGCGCCGTCGTCATTGCCCGCGACATCCGCGAGCGCAAGCGCGTCGAGGCGGAGCTGCGTGCCTTCACGGTCAAACTGCAGGAGAGCAATCGGGAGCTCGAAGACTTCGCGCACGTCGCCTCACACGACCTGCAGGAGCCGCTGCGGAAGATCCAGGCCTTCGGCGACCGCCTGAAAGTGCGCTACGCCGAGGCCTTGACTGGCGAAGGAGTCGACTATCTCGACCGGATGCAGAAGGCCGCGGGGCGGATGCAGGCACTCATCAACGACCTCCTGGCATTCTCGCGCGTCACGACCAAGGCGCAGCCGTTTGCGCCGGTGGACCTGAACATGATCGCGCACGAGGTCGTCCACGATCTGGAGGAGCGGACCCATCAGACCGGCGGGGAGGTCGTCGTCGGCCCGTTGCCGGCGGTCGATGCCGATGCGCTGCAGATGCGTCAGCTTCTGCAGAACCTCGTCGGCAACGGCCTCAAGTTCCACAAACCGGGCGTACCGCCGCGCGTCGAGCTGTCTGGAAGCACGTCCAACGGCACAGCCGAGATCGTCGTATCCGACAACGGCATCGGCTTCGACGATAAATATGCCGAGCGCATCTTCACGATGTTCGAGAGGCTCCACGGCCGAGCTTCCTACGAAGGAACGGGCATCGGTCTGGCGATCTGCCGCAAAATAGCGCACCGTCACGGGGGTGACATTCGGGCAAGCAGCAACCTGGGCGAGGGGGCCCGGTTTGTGGTGACGTTACCGGTAAGGCATGGCGGGCTGGTCGATTAGTGGATTCGTAGATTAGAGCTGCGATCACCCACGAATCCACTAATCTACTGATCCACTAATCAACTGGTCGAAAAAGGAACCAATGGCCGCACACGCACAACCGATCGTAATCCTCCTCGCCGACGACGATGAGGAGGACCGCATGCTCAGTTCCGACGCGCTCGCGGAGAGCCGCGTCGTCAATGATCTGCGCTTCGTCGAAGATGGCGAGGAGCTGCTCGATTACCTCTACCACCGCGGGCGCTACGCCGATCCGGACTCGTCGCCGGCACCCGGGCTCATCCTGCTCGATCTCAACATGCCCAAGAAAGACGGGCGTGAGGCGCTGCGCGAGATCAAGGCTGATCCGTTGCTCCGGCGCATCCCGGTGATCGTTCTGACCACGTCGAAAGCCGAGGAGGATATCTACCGGACGTACGACCTCGGCGCGAATTCGTTCATCACCAAGCCGGTCCACTTCAATGCCCTGGTCGAGGTGATGAAAGAGATCGGCCGCTATTGGATCGAGATCGTCGAGCTGCCCTCGGGAGTGTCTCCGCGTTGATCGGTTCTCGGGAGATCCGGGTCCTGCTCGTTGAAGACGACGAAGACGATTACGTCCTGACGCGTGATCTTCTCGCGGACAGCCGCCGAACCCGGTTCGCCCTCGATTGGGTGTCGCTGTTCGACGAAGCGGTCGGCGCCATCGGCAAGGGCCAGCATGACGTCTATCTCGTCGACTACCGTCTCGGCGAACACGATGGCCTGGAAGTCCTGCGCGCCGCGCGCGAGGCGGGCTGCACGCGTCCGATCATCCTGCTCACCGGGCAGGGCGACGGCGACGTCGATATCGCGGCCATGAAGGCTGGCGCGGCCGACTATCTCGTCAAGGGGCAGATCGATGCCCAGATCCTGGAGCGATCGATCCGCTACTCGCTCGAGCACCACCTGACGCTTGAAGCGCTGCGTGAAAGCGAGGAGAGGTACGCCCTCTCCGCGCGCGGCGCGAACGACGGCCTCTGGGTATGGGATCTTGCCGCTGACACCGTCTACTACTCGGATCGCTGGAAAGAGATGCTCGGATTCTCTGAGAACGAGATCGGCGACTCGCCCGAGGAGTGGTTCTCACGCGTTCATCCCGACGACGTGGCCATGCTCCGCGCGGACATCGACGCCCATCGACATGGCGCAACTCCCAGCGTCGAGCACGAGCACCGTATGCGCTGCAATGGCGGCGAGTATCGCTGGATGCTCTCGCGCGGCGTGGCCGTGCGCGATGCGGCCGCCGGCGCCACCCGCATCGCCGGATCGCAGACGGACATCACCGAGCGGAAGGTGGCCATCGACCGGCTCACCCACGACGCCTTTCACGACGCCCTCACTGGTCTGCCGAACCGCGCGCTGTTCATGGACCGGCTGGAGCGGCAGATGGAGCGTACGCGCCGTCACGCCGGCCATCAGTTCGCCGTCCTCTTTCTCGATCTCGATCGCTTCAAGGTCGTGAACGACAGCCTCGGGCACGGTCTCGGGGACTTGCTGCTCGTCAGCGTCGCCGAGCGGCTGCGCAACGCCTTGCGCGCCACCGACACGGTGGCCCGCCTCGGCGGCGACGAGTTCACGATTCTCCTGGAGATCGATCACCTGGCCGACGCCGTGCGCACGGCCGAGCGCATTCAGGAAGAGCTGCGTCTTCCATTCCGCGTCGGAGAGCACGAGATCTTCACCACCGCCAGCATTGGCGTCGCTCTCAGCGTAACCGGCTACGAACGGCCGCACGACGTGCTGCGCGACGCCGACATCGCCATGTACCGGGCCAAATCGCGCGGCCGAGGCATCCACGAGGTGTTCGACAAGACCATGCACGACCGCGCGGTCAAGCTGCTGACGTTCGAGACCGAGCTGCGGCGCTCGATCGAGCGAGGCGAGCTGCGCGTCCACTACCAGCCGATCGTCTCGCTCGTCTCCGACAAGGTCATGGGATTCGAAGCGCTCCTGCGCTGGCAGCGCGGCGACGAGCTCATTGCCGCCGACGAGATCGTGCCTATCGCCGAGGAGACCGGGCTGATCCTGCCCATCGGCCAGTGGGTGCTGCGCGAAGCGCTGCGCCAGCTCGCCGAGTGGCAGGAACGCTATCCCGACAACGAGTCGCTGCACATGCACGTGAACCTCTCCGCGAAACAGTTCCTCCAGCCGTACCTGCTCGAGCGCATCGCGGCAGCGCTGGCGGAGAGCGGCGTCGATGCAGAACGGCTGCACCTCGAAGTGACGGAAAGCGTCGTCATCGACAACGCCGAGGCCGCCGCGGAACTGCTCGAACAGTTGCGCGCCACCGGAGTCGGCATCAGCCTCGACGACTTCGGCACCGGCTACTCATCGCTCAGCTCCCTCCGCCAGTTTCCGTTCGACACGCTCAAGATCGACCGCTCATTCATCTCCACCAACGGCGACCGACGCCGTCATGAGATCGATGATGAGATCGTCCGGACGATCAGTACGCTGGCCCGCATATTGGGGATGGACGTGACAGTCGAAGGCCTCGAAAGCGCCGATCAGGTACAGCGCATGCGCGCCCTCGGCATCGACTACGCGCAAGGCTTCTACTTCTCGCCGCCCGTGGATGCAGGGAGCGCTCTGGCGTTTATCGCCACGTAGACCGTTGGCCATGCACGCAAAGATCAGATGCAGAGGGAATTTTTAGCTGGCAGGTCAATGGGAAAGTTGGATGGCCGTTGAGCCACTCCGAGCGGTATCGAAATCACCCCGAGCGGTATCCAAACTACCCCGAGCGGTATCGAAATCACCCCGAGCGGCATCCAAACCACCCCGAGAGGAATCGAGAACCACTCCGAGCGGTATCGAGAACCACTCCGAGTGGCATCGAAACCACTCCGAGCGGCATCGGGAACCACTCCGAGCGGCATCGAGAACCACTCCGAGTGGCATCGAGAACCACCCCGAGCGGTATCGAAGCCACCCCGAGTGGTATCGAGATCCACCCGGAGTGGTGTCGAGAGCCACACGGAGTGGTGTCGAGAACCACCCCGAGTGGCATCGAAGCCACCCGGAGTGGTGTCAGGAACCACCCCGAGTGGTGGCGAGTACCACCCGGAGTGGATCAGGCACCGCCTGGAGTGGTATCGGTACCACCCGGAGTGGTAGCGCGACGTGTTGTCGCGCAGAAGCGATGCGGGTAGGCGCGCGAAGGCGCGCTTGGACAGTCCAGCCCCGCGCTCGGCGCGGGGTTTGAGAGGAAATGGATGTGCGGCCGCGTAGGCGGCCGCCACAAGGACCACGGTGTCGTGGATCAGATGCCGAGATCGGAACGGCTGTCGTGGCCGCCTCCGCGGCCACAAATTCTCTGATCCCAAAACCCCCGCGCAAAGCGCGGGGCTGCATTGTCCGGCGCGCCTTCGCGCGCGGGTACCACGTCGCTCCGTAACGCAGAACCCAAAACCCAAAACCAGAGACCAGAAACTAGAAACCAGAAACCAGAAAGGTTGGCCGAGCGGAGCTTCTGGTTTCTGGTTTCTGGTTTTCGGTCCAGCGCGCCTTCGCGCGCGGGTACCGCTCACATCGAGACGCGCGAAACACTTCGTTCCGCCATGTCTGCCACGAGGGAAACCAGGTCCTCCGGCTCGACCGGCTTCTTCAGGTACTCGTCGAACCCTTCCGTCAGGGCGATCTCGCGCTCCGCCGGCCGGCCGTAGGCGGTGAGCGCCACTGCCGGGATCTGGGACCGCTCGTCCGCCGGCAATCGAATGCGGCGAATGAGCTCGTAGCCGTCCTGCTCCGGCATGGCGATGTCGCACAGGAGCACATCGAAGGACTCCGCCGTCGCCAGCGCCAGGCCTTCGTCCGCGCTCGATGCCGCGGTGACGGTTGCCCCGTATTGTTCGAGGATCGCGGCGATGGTTCGTCGCGAGTCCTGCTCGTCGTCGATGATCAGCACGCGCAGTCCGGCGATCGAAGGCACCTCGGCACGTGACGCTTTTCTCTCCGCTCGTCTTCGTGCGTCGATCGAGACGGGGCGCCGGTCCGGCATCGTTGCCTGCACCGGAATGGTGACGGTAAACGTGGTCCCAAGCCCTTCCCCTTCGCTGGCGACCGAGATCGTGCCCCCGTGAAGCTCCACGAGCTGTTTTGCGATCGAGAGACCGATGCCCATCCCGCCGTGGTGCCGCATCGTGCCGCCATCCTGCTGCGCGAAGCGGTCAAAGGCGTACGGGAGAAACTCGGGACGGATTCCCAGACCCGTGTCCTGAACTTCCACCACCACGTTCGAATTGCGGGAGAAGAGCCGCACGTCGATGCGGCCCCCGGCCGGCGTGAACTTCACCGCGTTGGAGAGGAGATTCCAGAACACCTGCTGCAGCCGCGCCGGATCGCCGCCGAGAAAGAGCAGGCCCGGCTGGAAGTCCATCCGGAGCAGGAGCTCCTTTGCCTCGGCGGCGGGAACAAAGGCGGCCAGAGCCTCCCGCAGGACGCTCTCCAGGTCCACCGGCTCGATGGTCAGGCGCAGCTTGCCGGTGATCATGCGCGAAACGTCGAGGACATCGTCGATGAGCTGTGCCTGCAACTTGGCGCTGCGATGGATCGTGGCGATCCCCTCCATGCGCGACTTCTCATCCAGGCTGCCCATGGCCAGCAATGCCGTCCATCCGAGGATCGAGGTCATCGGTGTGCGCAACTCGTGTGAGAGCGTGGCCAGGAATTCGTCTTTGGACTGGTTGAGCGATTCCGCCTTCTCGTAGAGCCGGGAGAGGTCGTCCTCGTTCCTCTTCTGGTCGTCGATGTCCGTGTTCGAACTGATCCACATCGTGATCTTCCCGGCGGCATCGCGCATCGGACAGGCGCGGCTGAGATGCCAGCGATAGACGCCGTCGGCGCGCCGGAAACGATGCTGCAATTCGAATGCTTCACCGGTGTCGAGCGAGTGCTGCCACTGGCGCACGGTGGCCGTCAGGTCATCCGGGTGAATGAACCTCGTCCATTTCCAGTCCCTGATGTCACCCAGCGAAAGCCCGGTGAAGGCGCTCCACTGCTGGTTGAAGTAGTCGACGTCGCCGTTCGGCCTGGTGGTGAAGATCTTCTGCGGCATCGATTCGGCCAGGAACCGAAAACGCTCCGCCCCTTCCTGTGCCGCCTTCTCGGCCGACTTGCGGTCGGTGATGTCGCGGATGTTGCATTGGATGATGTCCCGGCCGTCGACCTTGTAGGCGTTGCTGACGAACTCCACTTCCGCGCGCTTGCCGTCCTTGGTTTCCAGCGGCAGATCCTCGTAACGGATGAAGCCGTCCTTCTTCAATCGATCGAACGCCGCTTTGCTCTCGTCGATGTCGCGGAACAAACCGATCTCCCACAGCTCCTTTCCGATCAGTTCCTCGAGCGAGTAGCCGAGCAGGGCCATCAAGAAGGGATTGGCATCGATGACCTTTCCGCTGTGGCCGTCGAGGATGAGGATGGCATCCTGCGCCGTCTCGAAGAGTCGCCGGTAGCGAACCTCGGACGCGCGCATGGCGCGGGTGGCCTGCACCCGTTCGGTGATGTCGCGGATGTTGCACTGAATGACGTTCCGGCCGTCCACCTTGTAGGCGTTGCTGACGAACTCCACTTCGGCGCGCCTGCCGTCTTTCGTCTGCAGCGGAAGATCCTCGTATCGGATATAGCCACTCCTGTGCAGCCGGTCGAACGCTGCTTTGCTGGCCTCGATATCGGGGAACAAGCCAATCTGCCAGAGTTGCCGACCGATCAGCTCTTCGAGCGAGTAGCCGAGCAAGTCGATCACGAAAGGATTGGCATCGACGATCTTCCCGCTGTCGCCGTTGAGGATGAGGATGGCGTCCTGCGCTGTCTCGAAGAGCCGCCGATAGCGAGCCTCGGAGGCCTTCATCGCATCAGTCGATTCCTTGTCTTTGACGGGCTTCATCAGGGTCTCTGGTGCACGGGTGGACTCCCGGCCAGACGATGTTATTCATCAAAGAGGCGTGAATCTGTTCAATACGGGACAGGGGTTCCGGCCGCTGTCGCTAACGCGCGTTTCTCTCTCGCCGAAAGGGCGTGGCGAGAAGCGAAGCAATACTGATTTCCGGTGCCGCTGACGCGGCACACGAACTATGCTTGTCCAATCCATTCGTGAGGTGCATCGATGCGGCAGAAGGAAGTCGATCCCCGGTCCATCATGGTCATCCGGTTACTGGTCGGGTGGGTGTTCCTCGCGGAAGGAGTGCTCAAGTTCACACGGCCTGAGGCACTCGGGATCGGCCGGTTCGCGAAAATCGGCTTCGTCTCACCAGGGCTGATGGCCTCGTTCGTCGGATGGGTGGAGATCATCTGCGGGGCGCTGATCCTGTTGGGGTTCTTCACGCGGCTGGCGTGCGTGCCGCTCCTCATCGACATCATCGTGGCCATCGTCACGACCAAGCTCCCCATCCTGCTCGGTCACGGCTTCTGGGGCTTCGCCAATCCGACAGCGAAACCCTTTGGATGGGGGACGATGCTGCACGAAGCGCGCACCGACATCTCCATGCTCCTTGGGCTCATCTTCCTGCTCATCGTCGGGGCCGGCCGATGGTCGGCCGATACTGCCATCATCGAACGGCGCTGAGCTCACAAGACGGCAGGAGAAACCTTACCGGTCACTCGCACGCTCTCGCCGAGCATCTCCGTGCAAAACCGCGCCAGCTCCTCGTTGGTGAAGTCATCCCAGGCCCGGCAAGTCTCGTATCCCATGTACTGCACGTCGCAACAGAGGAGAGCGCCTTCCTGCTGCTGCCGCTCGAGCTGCCAGGCGTTGGCGCGGTTCTCCAGCCCGTCGCGTGTGAGCCGCGCGGCGTCTTCGATTGCCGCCGCGTAACGGAAACGCAGATCGTCATCGTTGTCGCGAAGGAAGCCGCGGCAGAAGACGTTCTTCTCCGCCGCGATCCGGCAAACGGATTTCCCTCCCTCGCTCAGCGCAATCAGCTTCCGGCGCAGGCGTGCTACGGCGGTTTCACGTGTCACGACGACCTTACTCATCCCATCCTCCCATCGGTTTCGCGATCGAGCACCTCGATCGTGCGCATGAAGAGACGTTCCGCTTCTTCGCGGCTGTTGGCGATCGCGGTCATTCCGAACTTTCCGAACTCCGAGACCGCTCCGATCATGTGAAAGACGACGCCTGTCGTCGTTCGATGATTGAAGTCCAGCCGGTTCATGGTGACGATCTCGATGAGATCTTCCGGAAGCAGTCCCCGGTACCTTTCCGACTGCACGTTGTCCGAGGCGCGGTAGAACTTCGCCTGGCCATCGAGGCCATGGAGCAACCCGGAGCTGGGGTCAACCTCGCCTCCGGTCAGGAAGCGAAGCGCAAGGGTGGGATGAGTCGTCCCTCCCATGCGCAGGTTGATCTCGATGGGCGTCACTCGCCACGGCTCCGCCGAATCCTCTCGCGATGCGAGGAAGTCGATGGACAGCCGGCCGATGACGCCGCGGGCGGCCAGGGCCTGACCGATGATCAGCGCCTGCCGCTGCAGCTCGAAGCGATACTCCGCGTGTGCCGGGAACACGCAGCCGAGAAAGACCTGCTGACACGGCCCGCCGAGAAGCTGTTCATGGGTCGACGCCAGGATCACATCCTGTCGCGGATTGATGCGAAGCTGCACGCTCGGCGAGCGCACCTCGCGCGCCTCGATCAACTCCTCGGCCACGCCGCCGCCCGCGGCGAACTTCGCCAGGAACGCCTGAACCGACTCGGATGCGACGGAGAACTGCAGGCGGCTGAGCGCCATGCGAATGGACGCGGCGTCGACCACAGGCGGATACTCGAACCGCGCGTTTCCTTCGCCCGAGAATCCTTCATTCAGCTTCAGCAGCGCGTACCGAATCTTCGGCCGGTGCTCGTGAATGGCCATGAGGGCGCCGACGATGTCCTCGGTCGTGTGAAGATCCTCACGGCCGTAGGGCCGATCGACGCCGGCCTCGGCGAAGAGTTTCCGCGCGCCGGATTTTGACCCCAGGCCGATTAGCCGCGGATCAGGCGCGTTCAGCGGGATCCCGAGCCGCACGGCCAGACGTCGTTCGAGAGGAGTGGAATTGTAGACCGTGAGGTAGGCGCGCTCCGTATCAGGAATGCTGGCGCGGATGCGCTCCATGACCCTGGGCCGCTCGAGAATCTTCTCCGTTAGCGACCGCGGCGAACTGTCGTAGACGCAGAGCAGCGTCAGACGCGCGCGGGCATGGCTTGCCGGGATGCCGACCAGGAGTTGCAGGTAGTAGTCGAGCACCATCGGATGCACTGGCTGCGAGGTGATGTAAACGACCCTGGCCTGCGGATTCCGCAGCCGCATGAGAAGAAACAGCAGCCGCTCCTCGTACCAGTGGATGGCGGGAATCTTGGCCATCTCATCCTGATCGAGGGTGAGCGACGGAACGATGACCGAGGTGTACGCCTCTTCGTCGCCTGGGAAAACGGTGTCCCACAACTCGGCGAGCCGCGGTTTGAGGCGCTCGAAAGCCTCAATCTCGATTTCCTCGGCCGTATACGTTGGGCAGGCTGTCATCCGCGTCCATCAAAACAGGAAGCCGGCGAGGCGACGATGTGCGTCTGCACACGCAAGTGTGATGATGATCACCAGTCACGGTTCACGCGATGACAGATTCGCGGGATGGCGAGCCGCCACGGAACATCTCCGTGGCGGCCACCAGTCGTGCAATGACTACCAGATCCGAACTCTGTCCTCGGGCTTGACGTACTCCGCGTCGCCTTCCTTCACTCCGAACGCCGCGTACCAGGCGTCGACATTGCGGAGCGGTTCGAACGCGCGGACGGTGCCGGGCGAATGCGGGTTGGTCATGATGAGCTGGCGAAGGGCGTCGTCGCGCATCGCGGTGCGCCACACCTGCGCCCATCCCAGGAACACGCGCTGGTCGCCGGTGAAGCCGTCGATCACCGGAGCCGGCTGTCCGTGCAGCGAGAGATGGTAGGCATCGAGAGCCATCAGGATTCCGCCGAGGTCGCCGATGTTCTCGCCCATGGTCAGGGTGCTGATGATGTGGAGGCCGGGGAGTTGCGGGAAGTTGATGGCCTCGTACTGTGCGCCGTATTTCGCGGCCTGCGCGTTGAACTTCGCCGCATCCTCAGCGGACCACCAGTCGCGCAGCATGCCGGTGCCGTCCGACTTCCGTCCCTGATCGTCGAAACCGTGCGTGATCTCGTGACCGATCACCGCGCCGATTCCGCCGTAGTTCACCGCCATATCCGCCTTCGGATCGAAGAACGGCGGCTGAAGGATGGCGGCGGGGAAGACCACCTCATTCTTCGTGGCCTGGTAGTAGGCATTGACGGTCTGCGGCGTCATGCCCCACTCCTGCTTGTCGACCGGCTTGTTGAGACGGTCCAGCTCGCGTGCCCACTCGAACTTAGCGGTGCGCTCGGCGTTGCCGACCAGGTCTCCTTCGCTGACCTGGAGCCCCGAGTAGTCGCGCCACTTCGACGGATAGCCGATCTTGACCGTGAACTTGGACAGTTTCTCCAGAGCCTTGGCCTTGGTATCCGGTCCCATCCACTGCAACTGCTCGATGCGGCCCTTCATCGCGGCGCGGAGGCCGGCCACGAGCTGCTCCATCTTCGCTTTCGACTCGGGTGGGAAGTACTCGGCCACGTAGGTCCGGCCGATGGCTTCACCCATCGATTGCTCGGAAGCGGCCACGGCACGCTTCCAGCGAGCCCGCTGCTCCGTCGTGCCGTTGAGGAACTTCGAGCGGAACTCCCACTGTAGATCGACGAAGCGCTTCGAGAGAAGCGGCGCCGTGTCGTCGGCGATGTGGAACGCCTCCCAGGCCTTCAGCGTCGCCATCGGGGTATCGGCGAAGATCTTCGCCTCTTTCGGAAGGGCGGTGTTTTGGGCGACGACGACGCGCGTCGATTTATCGAACCCCGCTTCCTTGAAGGAGACGATCCACGGGAATCCCGGGGCGGTCGTCTCGAGCTCGGCGATGGTGGTCGGGTTGTACGTCTTGTCGCGATCGCGGCTTTCGGAGCGCGTCCAGTGCGCCTCGGCGATCTTCGTCTCCAGCGCCACTACGTCCGCCGCGCTCTTCTCCGGCTCTTCCCAGCCGATGAGGCCCAGCATGTCGGCCACGTACTTCTGGTAGCGATCCTTCTGCGGCTTGAACTTGTCGCGCAGGTAGAACTCGCGGTCGGCCAACCCCAGGCCTGACTGCCCCACGTGGAGGGCGTACTTGTCGGGGCTCTTGGCGTCGTCGGCGATGCGAATGCCGAAGAACGAGCTGCCGAATCGTCTGGAAGTGCCGCCCATCACACGCGCCAGATCCTCGTGCGTCTGCGCTTTCTTCACCGCATCGAGATGCGGCTGGATCGGCTTGGCGTCCAGCTTCTCGGCTGTGGCCTCGTCGAGGAAGGTGCGATAGATCATGGCCACCTTGGCCTCGTCGGAACCGGGTTTCAGGCTCTTGTCGGCGGCCCACTGATCGAGGAGCGCGTGTACGCGCGCCTCGGAAAGATCAGTCAGGACCGCGAACGCGCCGTAGGCGGTCTTGTCTGGCGGGATCACCGTGGTGGCGGCCCATTTGCCGTTGACGTACTTGAAGAAATCGTCGCCCGGCTTGACGGAACGATCCATTCCGTCGAGGTCGACTCCCCACGTGCCATAGCGCTGAGCCGTGATGGGAGCGGGCGCCGCCGGCTTCGCGTCTTCAGCGAGTGCGGCGGTGGTGAACAGAAACAGGGCGATCACTGAAACAGCGGAACCAAAACGTCTCAAGCGCATGCGTGTTTTTCCCTTCGTTATTGGACCCCCGGACGTGGGGGGAACGAGAGGATAACAAATCAGCGCCGTGAGCGGGCGGCACAGCTCGGTGAAAGGATTCGACGTTTCGCCTACGGTCCGTTCCTGTCTACGTACGCCTCCGCTTGCCTGATGAGCTCCGCGATACCGCCGGGGAATGAGTCGTGGCCGTTGTTGACCTGGGTCATCTCAAACTCGCCGAGGGTTCGATAGCTCTCGAACTGAGACTCGCTGAACCACTGATCGCCGGTCGTCTGGTGCGGGAAGGCGGCGTTCTCCACGGCGTAGTTGTAGACGTCCTTCGGCTCTTCTTTTCCATAGAAAGCGGGTTTGATGTAGAGCAGCTTGCCGTCGGCAGCGCCGGCATCGACCGCGCCGTAGTGGATGTCGGCGACCGCGCAATAGATTGGCTTCTTCGGGTCCTTCTGGTTGCGCGGATAGAGTCCCATGGCCCGCTTGATCTCGATGGGGATGCCGAGGTCGATGCGGATTTTCCGGATGGCGTTGCCGAGGTCGTCGAAGCCGAAGTTCGGATCGGAGCCCGCATCGCTGACGATGATGTACTTGCAGCGGCGCAGCACCATCTCGTAGATTGCCAGATCCTCGAAGTGGCCGCCGTCCGACAGGTAGACGTAGGGGAAGGTATCGTTCGTCGCGCCGAAGGCCTCGGCGAGCAGCGGGTAGAGCGAGGTGGTCGGATTCTGCTGGTCGTAGGTGCGATTGCCGGCCTCCCCGGGATTGCCGAGCCACCACCCGAGCCGGACGTTGAACAGTGTCATCAGGAACGAGAGAGCGGGCGATGAGTGATAGCCCATGTTCGGGCTCGCCGCCGCGCCGGAGATCGCCACGGCCGTACCGAGCGAGACGCCGTTTGGTCCGCCGTAGAGCCGCGTCGGTCGGTACCCCAGCGACTTGCCGTCCGTCTCCGAGTACACCGGCGTTCCCGAATAGAGCGGTGAGACCGTGAACGACTCCGCTTTGCGCTCCTGCCACGCCTTGTTGTCGCCGCCGACGAGGTTGAGCGCCATGTTCACGACGTGCATCGGCCGCTGGTGCAGTGCGAACGGAACGATGTAGTCGCCGAATTGGGACTCGAGATAGATGCGGTTGCGAAGCGAGAGCGGAAGCGAGGACTTGCTGGTTGGATCGAGATCGGCGCTATCGAGCAGTTGGTTCAGGTTTTCCGCCAGTAGCTCGCCGGCCTCGAGACACTTGTCTTTGTCATCGGGATTCGCGGCGGCGGCGCTCAGCGCGTTTTTTGTTTTGTCGGTGATTCGATTGTTCAGGCCGTTCGCCAGGAGTTTGGTCGCAAGGGCACCGATCTTCTTGAAACTGTTCGTCCAGAACATCTCCGGCCGCAGCCGATGCATGTGGAGGTTGTCGTTCGGATCGAATCCGCTGAAGGCGTTCGGACTCCGGCTATACCGCGAGGCGCCGAGATATCCGCGGACGAGCCGATCGCGATAAAGACCGTGCAGCGAGAACTGATTGACACCGATGAAGAGCGACACGAGCCATCCAAAGAGAGTCAGACCGAAGACGAGGACCAGCCCCTCCTTAACGCCCGTGTAATCGATGGCGTAGAGATGCTCGATTATCCGCTCTTTGGGGCCGTCGATTTCCGCGGCAGCGAGCGTCAATCTGGAGTCTTTGCCGACGTGGTACTGGCCGCGGTCTGCCGTCACTTGATGGGGAAGGTCGGAGAAGTAAGCGAAGTCTTCCTCGGAAAGGATCGCTGGTCTTATCTTTGCCAGATCCTCGTGGTGATACGCCAGCCAGACGCGAGAGGTGACCAGCGAGAGTGATGCGAGAATGGCCACGGCGAAGATCGGGCCGACCAGGCCGAGGGCAATGTTGGTGGCGGTCGCGGTGGTGGTGGCCTTTTCGTCTTGCCCATTGCCGTTCGCAGCGGTCTTTCCGCTGCGCCCCACCAGAAGGGCGAAGAGGCCGCTCGCTCCGCCGATGGCGGTGAAGGCGCGGGGTGCGCTGTAGATCAGGATCGGTCCGTAGATGGCGAGCGTCGTGAAAACGATCCAGACGAACCCGGCGACGAGCACCCATCCGGCCGCCCGGCCCCACCACTCACGGTCATAATCCTCGTTGAACCAGCTTGCGCCGCCGACGAAGATCGCAGACTGAATGAAGAGAATAAGCAGAACGACAGGAACGCCGAAGCAGAGAAAGAGCTCGCCGGGGGCGGTGGTGAGTTGCGGCGGTATTGTGTTCCAGGTAGCCAGCGTCGTGAGCGCGACCCGATCCATCGGATGGGGAAAGAGAAACCTCGCGGCAAGCTGGAAGAGCAAAGCAGCCACCGTGCCGGCCACGGCTGCAGCGAGGACTTCGTGGATGAACTTCTTCGCGGTATATGCGCTTACGCTCGAGTCGTGACCGACGTTCGAGCGCCGCTCGTGCGCGCTTGCGATGACGAATCGCACCATGTAACAGACTGACGAGAGGACGGTGCTTCCGATGAGTGCCGCGTACACCCAGCTCCATGGGATCGGCTGGATGTCCTTTCCGTAGGTCAGGCCCCAATAAAGGACCAGGCAAATCGCCGCCAGAAAGAGTGGGAGGAAGACTAACTTGAGGAACCTCCCGTTCGTCAGCCATCCTTCGTCCTTATAGGAAACAGGTCGGGTCATCGCCAGCACGATCAGGGAGATGAGAAACGCGGTAATTGCTAAACCGGCGATTACGGTCGAGAGGGGATGGTGATAGTGCAGCACCGCGATCGCGAGCCGGGGCACGGCCAGCGCCGCAACCAGCAACGGCACGAATGCCAGCCAGTTGAGCAGCAGATTGCGGAGGTACGACGCGACGAAGGTCCATGTGTCGCCGGAAAGAAGACCGAGCTTGGGCGTGAGGTAGTTGCTGAATTGCCGCAGCCACATCAGGGGAGCCACTTCCGGCTCGAGCGGATCGCGCGTCGACGGCGGCTCGGTCAGCTCTTGCGCCACGCCGGCCATCCCTCCCGCGTTGCGGCGTGCGTAGGACGAAAGCCAACTGCCGATATAGCCGCCGCCAGACACGGTGGAGAGGTAGTCGAACTTCGGCAGCACGCCGACGCGCGCCAGGCGCTGCATGATGCCCAGCGCGAACGTCGCGCTGCGGATCCCGCCGCCGGAGATGCAGAGCGCCGTGCGGGGCTCCGCCAGGTTGTGAACCTTCCCGAAGAGATCCTTGAGACGCTCCGACTCGCTGCCCGAGGGGGGCGGCAGTGCGCCGTGCAGGCGTTCGTACTCTTCGCGCAGGACATCGGACAGAGGAAGCGGGCCGTTGGACATGATCGCTCCTACCTTGTGCGCTGATTAAGATTCGGGTGTCTGATTGGGAGAGGCTGGAAGCGACCGATTCCCTACCCTCGCTCCGTATCTTTTCTCTCTTTAACCTCCTTAGACGGACTTATAGCGGCTTTTACGGCGTGAGCGCGTAACTGCCTACTTGTGCCCGCAACAGTTGTCGGCGAATGCCGGTACTTCGGACGTTCGTGTCGCTTCCTCGGTCTCGATCGCGCGCGGGAAGAGGATGTTGTTCTCGATATGGATGTGGCGGTGCGGGCCGGACTCGATCTCCTGCAGATTGGTGTAGAGCGTGCGGTTCCTGCGTCACTCCACCGCGTGACGATCATCACTCGTTGCATGCGACACGTCCCGGCGATGATGGCAATCCTATGCAGGTGTCTGGCGTCATCTCATCCTGTTCAAAGGCGACGGTTATGAACCAACAGCACGCGGGAACGGGGCTGCAACACAGCGTCACCGACGAGCTTCGGTGGGATCCTCGGCTTGACGCGAGCAAGGTCGCCGTGTCGGCGGAGGGCGCTACGGTCACGCTCGCGGGCAGCGTGCACAGCTACTCCGAGAGATGCCGCGCCGAGGCTCTGGCGCGCCGGGTTCGTGGCGTGGCGGAAGTGAAGAATGCCCTCGAGGTCCGGCTGACGATCGGCGATTACCGCACCGACCCCACCCTGGAGCGGCTGGCCACGGACATCCTGGAGTCGTTGCCGGCGATGATTCCGGAGCGCCCGCGGGCGATGGTGCGCGATGGGTGGCTCACGCTCGACGGCGTGGTCGAATCCGCCGCGCAGAAGCGGACCATTGAACAAGCGTTTATTTACATCGCCGGCATCCGCGGCGTGACCAATCGCATCAACGTCGTCCCTCGGTCGAAGGACGCGGAAGCGAAGCGCGCCTTCGAGGAGGCGGTGCGCCGCAGCGCGGCTCTCACGGTCGTCGACCTGAGCGCGGACTTCGCCGGCGCAACCATCATCGTTCGCGGCACCGTCGGCTCGTGCGTCGAACACGATGCCCTGCTCGATCTTGCCTGGTGTACGCCGGGAATCGCCCGCGTGGAGGACCACATCGTCGTCCGTCCGCCAACGGACGATAGAGTGGGCGCGACATGAAATCGCGCGATCTCATCGTCTACGTCGCCGCGGGGGCGATCGCCGGCGGTGTGATCGCCTGGACGGCGATGCGCATCGGGCACAAGCCCGCCGCACCTGTCGCATCGCTTAACGCGCCCGCCGTGACCAGTACGGCCCCCGCGCCGGTGGAACCGTCGCTGGACTCCGTCCCACGGATCTCCATGCCCGACTTCAGACAGCGGCTCGAACGCGGCGAGATCGTGGTGATCGACGTGCGGGCGATTACGGACTACACCGCCGCGCACATCCCCGGCGCCATTCACATCCCGCTCTCGTTCATCCAGGGCGAGCTGCCGTATCTGCCCCGAGGAAAGCCGATCGTCACCTACTGCACGTGACCGGCCGAAGAATCGAGCGCCCGTGCGGCGCTCCTCATCCGCGGCGCCAACCTCGACGCCTCCGCCCTACTCGGCGGATTCAGCGCCTGGCAGACGGCAGGGCTGCCGGTACACAAGGGGCGTGAGCCGTAAAGGGTTTTGCCGAGAGTCTTGAACCACAGAGACACAAAGGATACGGAGAATGTTGTCTCCGTGTCCTCTGTGCCTCCGTGGTGATTTACTTTCCCGCCCCCACCACTACCACCCCGCCCTTCATCACAAACGGCACGTGCTCGATGGTGGTGATGTCGTTCGTGGGGTCGCCGGAGACCGCGATCAGGTCGGCCAGGAGGCCCGGGGCGATGCGGCCGAAGTGGTCCTGCTGGCCCAGGATCTTCGCGTCGACGGATGTTGCGGCGAGGAGGGCCTGCGCCGGGGTCATGCCGGCGCGGACCATCCATTCGATCTCGCGGTAGTTGTCGCCGTGGGTGAAGACGCCCACATCGCTGCCACAGCCGATGGTGACGTTGTTGGCCATGGCCAGTTTGAAGGCGTGCAGGGCTTTGTCCATGCTGGCTGTGTAGGGCTTGGTGCCTCGCTTGTAGCCCTGGAAGTATTCGGAATACGCCTCCTCGGCGGCGAGCGTGGGGAGAAAGGCCACGTTGTGCGCGGCCATGAGCTTGAAGACCTCGTCTGTGCCGCCGTAGCCGTGCTCGATCGTGTCCACGCCGGCCAGGATGGCGCGGCGCATCCCTTCCGGCGTCGTGGCGTGCGCGGAGACGGGCCGGTTCGCGCTGTGGGCCTCTTCGACCAGCGTCTTCAGTTCATCGAGTGAGAACGTCGGCGTGGCCGGTCCCGAGCCGCGCCCGTAATCGGCGTAAACCTTCACCCAGTCGGCGCCGTGGCCGATCTGCTCGCGTACCGCGCGCAGGATCTCCGCCGTGCCGCTCGCTTCCTGGCCGCCTTTTGTCAGCGGATCGAACTCCGGCGCGAATCCGCCGGGGCCGGGCCCGTAGCTGGCCGTGGCCACGATCGCTCTGGTGGCGACGAAGAGGCGCGGGCCGGGGATGCGTCCCTCCTCGATGGCGCGCTTGACCGAAACGTCCGCGAACCCGGCTCCCTCGGTGCCGAGGTCGCGCAGCGCCGTGAAGCCGGCCATTAGGGTGTCGCGGCTGTGGAGCGTGGCCGCGATGGTGCGATAGGCCAACGGCTCATGGAGGACCTGGTCGTTCCACAGCGTCTCGTTGTACGGGTGGAGAAAGATGTGCGAGTGCGCATCGATCAGTCCGGGGAGCAGAGTCATCCCCGGGAGATCGATCGTGGTCGTTCCGGGCGGTACCGTGACGCTCGCGGCCGGCCCGACGGCAGCGATCTTCTCGCCCGAGACGAGGACCACCCATCCTTCGTGCGTCGCGGTGCCTGTTGCGTCGAACACCCGCTGCGGGCGCAGGAGGATGTTCTTCGGCGCCGGCGGTGTGCCGGCGGGCGCCGCGAACGCGGGCGCACTCGTGACGAGAAGAACGATGCAAACGATGACGGCGGACGCAACCCGAAGACGCATGAGGATCCCTCCGCAAGCATTCTGTCGCAGCGCGACGCGCGGCTCAACGGGTGGGTGGAACGTTGTAGTCGTCGCTGCGCAACCTTGCAGTCGTCGCTTCGCGACGTTGTGATGACCTGTCCGCAACGCTGTGATGGTCCTTCATCAACGTTACGGTCGTCTCTCCACAACGTTCCGGTCACCTACTCACAACGCTCCGGTGGGTCCTCCACAACGTTGCGGTCGCAGTTCACAACGCTCCGGTGGGTCCTACCCAACGTTGTGGTCATCCCTCCCCAACGTTGCGGTGGGTCTTCCACAACGTTGCGGTCGCCCTTCCCCAACGTTGCGGTGGGTCCTCCCCAACGTTGCGGTTGCCCTTCGCCAACGTTGCGGTGGGTCCTACCCAACGTTGCGGTCGTGCTTCCCCAACGTTCCGGTGGGCCCTCCGCAACGATACGGTCGTCCTCCCCAACGTTGCGGTTGCCCCTCCCCAACGTTGCGGTGGATCCTCCGCAACGATGCGGTCGTCCTCCCCAACGTTGCGGTTGCCCCTCCCCAACGTTACGGTCGGCGTCCCCAACGTTGTAGTCGCCGTCACTAACGTTGATGGCGCCTTCATCAACGTTCCGTTGCCGGAGCCAACGTTACGATGGCCGGAGCCAACGTTACGGACGTACCCGCAAGGCCAAGTCCCAGCCGGTCAAAACCAGAAACTAGAAACCAGAAACCAGAGAGAGTCGCTGCTTCTCTTCTGGTTTCTGGTCTCTGGTTTCTAGTTTTCCCCGCCCGTCACACCCGATCGTGATGTCCGCCACCTACTCCGCGGAGATAGATTCCGTACCGTTGTGGTATCAAACATCCCATAGGATGAAAATGAAAGAGGAGATATTGATGAAGAAGATACTGATGTGCGCGCTGATGCTTGCGATCGTCCTGCCCATGACCGCATTCGCCGATGGCGCTGCGACGTACAAAACGAAGTGCGCGGCCTGTCATGGACCTGACGGGGCCGGTCAGACTCCGGTCGGGAAGAACCTGAAGGTGAAGGATCTCGGTTCGGCCGAGGTGCAGAAGCTCACCGACGCCGAGATCACCAAAGTCCTCACCGACGGCAAGGGAAAGATGCCGGCCAGCAAGCTCGGCGCCGACGACATCAAAGCGGTCATCGGTTTTGTGCGCAGTCTGAAGAAGTAACTATCGGAGCGCTGGCGCAGCGGAGCGCTGGCGTCCCGCCGGCTGGCTCGGCGAGCGTCTCGCCGCCGCGCGCAGACGAAGGATCTTGCCCTGAGGGGTTACCGGTGTTTGGCTCGGCGGCGAGACGCCGCCGATCCAGCCGGCAAGGACGCCAGCGCTCCGCTGCGCCAGCGCTCCGTTACCTCACGCGCGTCCTTGCGATCGCCAGCATCGCGCTGCCGTAGATGGCCAGGGCGATGAACATCATGGCGGCGGAGCCGG
>Ga0307470_10000455_pt1 | contig 20445 bp, 19 predicted proteins | sample atmos_gasesAM3C__FD_204565 | JGI IMG/M metagenome (GOLD analysis project Ga0307470, IMG submission 204565) | Hardwood forest soil microbial communities from Morgan-Monroe State Forest, Indiana, United States - atmos_gasesAM3C_05 | ecosystem: Environmental > Terrestrial > Soil > Temperate forest... | reverse complement strand
AAATATCCTCCGGATGCATCATCGTTTGAGTCGTCCTCGATGTCCCCGGTTAGTGTCCTCGATGTCCTCGGTTCATACACCCCCACGGTTTTTTGTGGGGGAGAAGGTGCTCGATTCAAGGGAGTCGCTGAATAGTGTGAGTGGGAGATGCGAACCTCAGAACCCTTTCGCGCCCTTCACTGCCAGTTCAGCACGATGTCCGGGAACTTTGTTCGTCCGCCGCGGCCGTCGATCACTTCAATCTGGACGTCGGTCCCTTGCGGCACGCCACGCGGGCGTTTCGGGAACGTGAGCGTGAAGCCGCCGTGCTTGTCTTTCGGGTACCAGGGGTATTTCGCCTGCACGTCGTAGCGCACGGTGGGAACCGCGCGATAGCGGTACTTGCCGTTGTCCAGAATCACGTCGACGGCAGCGACGCCGTTGGGCGAGAGCGCCCAGCCGTTGACGATCATCGGTCCTTTGACGGTCGAGTCGTAACGCGGCGAGTCGACGACGCCAAATGTGTGATTCATGTAGGTCGCCTCGCCCCGCAGCGCGCGCTGCAACTCCAACTCCTCGGTGAAGCCGGCGGCGTCGCCACTCTCCGGAGGCCGCAGACCGCGCCAGTTCGGGACGTTCGACGTCACCGCGAAGATGTAGTCGCCGCCGCCGCGGTGATCGAATCGCCGCACGAAGTCGATGCGCCCGAGTGCGAGCTCGCGCGTGAGCCAGAGGTGCGTCGGCTCGGATGCGCCGCGCAGCCAGTCGTCGTGGACGAGCAGGAAGTGGCAATCGTTGCGCGCCAGCAGCGGCAGGAGCTCGGCTGGAATGATCTTCTTGCCGGCCATCCCGGCGATCTTCAGGTGCAGCGGCGGCTCGAAGCCGGAGGTCCCGTTCATCAGCGGCTTGTGATGAATCGTCGCTCCGAATTGATAGAGATACTGAGCGATCCCCTCGGACACCGGCATCTCCAGCGTGCCGCCGGAGAATTTCGTGTCGCGCATCCAGACGTAGGCGGGATCGGTGATCTCGAGCGCGTGCTCCCATCGAACGATGGGGAGCACGTCGTGGATCGCCAGCGCGATGAGGAGCACGGCCACCGACCCGCGCGCGATCTTCGTCCGGCGCCTGTCGATCCATGCCGCGGCGCCGCACGCGCTGGCGCCGGCGAGGCCGACGTAGGCATCGGTGGCCCAGCGCGCCGGCACGCGCATGCTGCGAAACATCGTCAGGTGATCGTAGAGAAAGGTGTGCACGAACGTGTGCAGCCCGAGCGAGCCGAGTACGCCGAGGACGATCCAGAGCAGCGTCACCCAGATCTCGATCGGCATGCGCGAGCGTGCCGCGGCGGTGCGTAGCGATTGCAGCGTCTCGCCCGAGAAGCCCTTCGGCAGTTGAAGTGAGAGCCGCACCATGACGATTACGATCAGGATGACGAGCGGCACGTCGGAGGATGCCGGCTTGGATGTGGTGTGGAAAGCGACGATGGTGTGCCCGAGGAGCCGCCACTCATAGTTCTTCGTCGCCGCGCCGATGTAGGTTCCGATGGCCATCGCCACGATGATGGCGTCGAGAAGATGCAGGAGCCATCGCGGGACGGGACGGGCATCGAGCACGACCGGCAGTTTGCGCCGGTCGATCAGCAATGCGCTGGCAGTGAGGAACAGCATCATCAGCCCAGGAAAGAGCACTGCCTCGGGGCGCACATTCGCCGGATCGGCGATGTCCCCGTAGGCGCGGTTCCTTTCGTTTGCGGAGAGCCAGTCGGTCCAGATCGCGGAGCCCAACATCGCTGTGTTGCGGTCACGCACCATTCCGTAGAGCTCGGAGACTTCCTTGTACGGCAGGAGCACAGGAACCATCAGCGCCGCAGCCAGGATCGTTGCCAGCGCCGCGCCGATCAGCGTACGCCACTTGAACCGCGTCGTCAGCAGCGCGAGCAACGCGATCGATAAGACGATGGCCGTCGTGCCGAAGAGGAACTGATGAATGTTCGTCAGCCCGTTCATCAGGACGCAGAGACCGAAGAGGATGGCGTTGCGCGTCGTCGGCCGCCGCCAGTAGTGCAGCAACGCGGCGAGCATCATCGGCATCCATCCGCCCCAGACGAACTGGAGGTGCGCGAGATGGTCGGTGCGGAAGTTGACAAACGAATAGAGGATGCCGGCGACGAGGCCGGCCGGGACGGAGCGCGTCAGCACGCGCCCGAGAACGTAGGCGCCGTAACCGCAAAAGGCGAAGCCGAGGAGGATAGCGATGTTGTAGATGGCGAGCGGCGTGAAGCCGAGGAGGTAAAAGGGCAGCGCGACGATGGCGATGCCGAAGAGGTTCTCGCTGTACGCCAGCGGGTATTTGCTGGGATAGAAGATGTTGGCGTCGTAGATGTGCGTCGGCGCGTTCGTGATGCTGTAAAGATCCCAATCGAGGATCCAGGTGTTGAGCAACGGATCGCCGAGGTCGGGGACGGTGGTGTTGAGATGACTGGCGACGGGCCAGATCAGGATGACGGTGAAAAGCAGGAAGAAGCCGAAGGCACCCACCTCGCGAAGCAGGCGCATCCAGAACGGGTGGACGTCGTCCGCGCGATAGCCGAATGGCTCGGATGTCATCGGAAGTGAGAGTAGCAGACGGGGGACGCACCGCAGCGGACCGCGCAACCCCCCGTAACCCCGCCCTACCGCACTCTTCCTCCCCGAAAGAACCGGATCGACTTGTACCGGATGTCGAAGTAGTTCGCTGCGGCGCGGAGCGCGCTGGCTACCACCCATTCTTCGCGCGTGGCGATTCCTTCCAGTGGCAGCCGCATGTGCGGCGGCAGTTTGAACCGGCACCGCCGGCAGAGCGCATTTCCCTCGGTTTTTTCCAGACTGCAGCGCGGACAGTTCCTTCGTTTCGCAAGCTTCGCGATCTGTTGCCCCGACATCATCGCAACCCCTCCCTCCCGAAATTCGTGCAAAGACAAAAAGGCCGGGGAGCACCCGGCCTTTCGTACTGCACATGCTGCTGTGCAGCGAATAGTAGCGGTCTCGAGTGTTGAATGCAACATCCAGGGTTGGCGATCGATCGTTGGCGGATCACCGGGCGCCGAGAAAGCGCGTCACCTCGCGCACGAGGATCTCCTGCTCGCAGGAGGTGGCGAGATGGCCGCAGTCGCCGGTGAGCGTTAGCAAGGGAGACTTCGTGACCCGCGCCAGCTCGCGTGCAGGCGCCGGATTCACCATCTGATCCTGCAGCGATACGACAATGAACATTTTCGCGTGGATCGCATCCGGCGGGCCGATGTCGATTCCGATCATGGCTCGCAGCAGCGCGGCATAGTCGAACGGATCGAGTTTCTGAAGCGCCTGCTCATGCGACTGCATCACTTTGTCGACGTCCTCCAGATGGCTGGCAATCCAGGCAGGCGTGTGCAGGTGCATTTCATTAATGTCGGCCGCGGCCTTCAATCCCTGCGGCTTGTCGATCAGGGCGAGCTCCGTTTTCCAGAGGAGCAGGTCGTACGCCGTCTGCTTCGGCGTGCCGACGATCGGGATCAACTTGTCCATGAAGTCGGGAAACGTCACCGCCCATTGAAACGCCTGCATTCCTCCCATCGAGAGGCCACTCACGGCGTAAACATGATCGAGCCCGAGCTCGTGCGTCAGTAGCTGATGCTGCGAACGAACCAGGTCGCGCATCGTGATGAGCGGAAAGTCCGCCCCATGCTGCGCGCCGCTGTTCGACGGCGACGACGAAACCCCGTCGCCGAGGGCGTCGATCGCGACGATGTAGTACTTCGAAGAGTCGTACAGCTTGCCCGGCCCGATCCAGCCAATAAGTCCCGCCGTCGTCCCTCCGAACCAGGTGGTGACCACGATGACATTGGAGCGATCCGCCTTGAGCGTGCCATACGTACGATAACCGACGCGGCACTCGCGAATGACCTGCCCGCCGTCGAGTTTGAAATCGCCGAGACTCGCCATCTGCAGCGTGCCATCGGCCGCAAAGGCAGCGGATGCGTAGAGGAAAAGGAGAGGAAGGAGTCGCTTCACGGTGGCGATTCTACGATCACCGGCCGTTGTGGATGCGGCTCCGCGGAGCCGCGGAGTGTTCTCTCCGCGCCTCCGCGTGAAACGGTTTTGATCCCGGGGAACGGCATCACTGCGCTTGCCACGGTCCGCCCGGTGGCCATCTGCCATCGCAAGAGAGGTTACCGCGCACATCGTCGAGGATCGGTAGAAGAAATGATCGGATCAGAGAGAGGATCTCGCCGCCGGTCTCCACGGAAGCGGCGAGCCCCGAACGTCGCGCGAACGCGCGTACCTGCGCTGGCCGCATCGGGTTCTCCCAGTAAGCCGCGGTCATGCCGATCGGATCCTCCACGGGGATAGGCGTTGCTCTCCGTGAAAGCGTCGAGCGAATGGCATCGCGGAGGACTCGGCGATCGAACTCGAACGTCTCAGCGAGATAGCGAATGTCGAAGAAGTCCTTAATACGGCTGTTCCGCTCGCCCAGGACGATCATCGCTTCGAGCTTCTCGGCGACCACGGTCTCGCGCGCGTAGGTGTAGATCTCGGGCTCTTCCATGCCGAGGATCGTCGCGTAGCGGCTAAGTTGTGGCGGCGGAAAGACGGCGTCTCCGATGCCGATATCGATTTGAATCGGGATTCGCACCTTGCCGCAGTACACACGCATCGTGGCGCGGGTGCCGCCGTACTCGTCCTCGATCCGGATCGGTTCGAGAACCAGCGAATCGAGATCGAACTCCAATCCGTCCGGTTCGACCCGCGCTGCGCTGATCGTCTCGATGTCGTGACGGATCGCATCGACGCCGGCATCGCCGCGACGGAGGAAATCGAGGTCACGTGTCGAGCGGTATGGATGATCCGACCAGGTTCGAAGCAGCATGGCTCCTTTGAGCACGAAGCGTTCGATGACCGTCGAGTGGGCAAGCCGCGCCAGAAAACGCTCATACGCGTATGCGGCCAGTATCAGTTGGTTGTCGGTGCCAGTCTTTCGCGACTCCGCCAGTAAACGCGCCAGAATCGATGCCGGGAGGTTGGTCTTCACCTTGCTCGTCACGCGATCGCATCCAGGTACGGTTGCATGACGCGGCTTACGCGGCAGATGCGCGCAAAATGCGCGAGCTTGTTGGCACCGCCCCGGTGGAGACGCGTGAAGTCCTTCAGCGCTTCCACGGCGACATCGATCCCGATCTTGTTGCGGAACTTGAAGCAGTCGGCGACGGTCTTGGCCGCGCTGTAGACGCGGATGCGAACACCGCCGGCGTCATGCTCTTCTATGCCCTCGTCGAATGCTTGACCCGAGAAGTGAACGAGGCGAACGTTCACCGATCGCCGCGTTGGCCGCCAAGCCTTCGACTCGATGGCCATCCACACTTCGAATGGATTCTGCGTGGTCAGACCGTGGAACCGGAGCGCGGTTAGAAGGCAGATCACTCCGCCGGGAACCAGCCGGCTAGCCTCAGCCAGACTGTGGTGCTCCGACACGACCACGCCCGGCAGTGCGTAGATGCCGCGGGCAACGCGCTCGACGACACCTCGTTGCGCGAGCCGGCCCAGCTGGCTGCGCGTGACTCCCTTCTTCTCCAGCTCGCCGGAGGTCGCGAATCCCTTACGTTTCAGGATCGATGCAGCATTCCGTGCGCGAGCCATAGTCAACAAACCCTCGGTGATTCCATACAAGTACCGAGACTTTGTAACATATGCTGGCGGCGATCACCAAGCGAATGATGAGGCACGCAGAGGGTCAAGGCTTGCCTTGTGCGAAAGTGTCCACACTTATTCGGAAGTGGCAGCGGTTTCACAGATAAGGCTGCATGACCCGGCTCGCGATCGGTCCCCGCGAAGCGCGTTCTTATCGAACGCTCCGAGAGTGGTACCTCAAATCCAGTATGCGCGTATACACTGAGAGTAGATGACCTATCGAGTCTGCCCGGTACCGTGGAAGAAGCGCTCGTCCGTTCGCTACGACAGGTAGAAGAATGCTGCGTAAACTCGCGATTTGAGACACTTACTATGTGCAGCTGCCGATCGACACGAGCAAGCGCCTGCGGCCGAGTGGCGGGTATCGCAAACTGCGGTCGTTTCAGGTGACCACGATCATTTACGACGCGACGGTGTCCTTCTGCGCCCGCTTCGTCGACAAGCGCTCACGCACGGTTGACCAGATGGTGCAGGCGGCGCGCAGCGGACGGCAGAACATCGCGGAGGGCAGCCGCGCCTCGGCCACCTCGACCCAGACGGAATTGCGCCTGGTGAACGTGGCGCGTGCAAGTTTGGATGAGCTGCTGCTCGACTATGAGGACTTCCTGCGGCAGCGGGGTCTCAGGCAGTGGGGAAAAGACGACCGGCAGGCTCAGGCGGTGCGTGAGGTTGGGAGGCGGAATCGGACCGATCAGTCTGATCAGCCTGATCAGTCGGATCAGTCCGATGCTGCGAGGTACGCAGCATGGCTGAGCCACACTGACCCTGCCGTGGTCGCTAACGCCGTGATCTGCCTGATCCACCAGGCTAACTATCTTCTTGATCGTCAGATCGCCGCATTGGAGCGCGACTTTATCCACGAGGGTGGCTACAGCGAACGACTCGCAGCGGCGCGGTTGACGGAACGGGCAAGACAGAGAGGGACCGATCCGGGCGAAAGTGCGCCTGCTTGCCCTTCTTGCGATAAGCGTATGGAGCTGCGCACTGCTCGCAAAGGTCCCCGCGCCGGGTCGCGGTTCTGGGGCTGTGCTGGCTATCCCGATTGCAAAGGAACGAGGCCTTTCGAAGCCAGTGCGTCGGACCGATCGGTCGGATCTGTCTGATCCGTCTGATAGGGAACATCCCTCCCGGCATTGCCGATATTCTTACGAGACGATGCGTACACGAGAACCCGATAACACCCGAGCCGACCCCGACGATCCCCGCTATCTCGCGGTGATCGACAAGCGGTTCAACAAGCGCTTCAAAGCCAGTCCGGACTACGTTCGTATCGTTCGCTCGACCGGCGATGTGGTCGCTGCTGTCGACGAGGCTGTGAGGGAGGGGCGGCGGCTGGTGGTGACCAGTGGTGGGCATTGCCTTGAGGGGTTCGTATCGGATACTGAAGTGCGCGTGATCGTGGATATGGCAGCGATGAAGAAGGTGTACTACGACGGGGAGATGCGCGCGATCGCCGTCGAGGCTGGCGCCACGGTCGGCGAAACATTTCGCGCGTTGTTCGAGACTTGGGGAGTCGTCGTTCCACTCGGGGAGTATCCGGGGATTGGGATGGGCGGGCATGTGTCTGGCGGCGCGTTTGGATTTCTCTGCCGGCAGCTGGGGCTGGCGGCCGATTATCTCTATGGCGTCGAGGTGGTCACGGTCGATCAGTCAGGGAGAGCGTCGAGTGTGGTGGCGACACGGGAGACGTCCGATCCGAATCGCGAGCTCTGGTGGGCGCATACCGGCGGGGGCGCGGGCAACTTCGGCATCGTCACGCGGTACTGGTTCCGGTCGCCTGACGCTGACGGCGACGATCCCGCAGCGCTATTGCCTCGGGCGCCGGAGTCGATCACTACGTTCAAGGCCGAATGGAACTGGAGTGACATCGACGAGCAGTCGTTCCTGCGGCTGGTCAGAAATCACGGGATGTGGTGCGAGCGAAACAGCGACGCCGATTCTCCGAACGCTTCGCTCTTTACGCTGCTCGAAGTCCATCGCAAGCAGTTCGGGAAGATCATCGCCCGTGGTGTCAGCACGGCAGGCGAGTCCGCCTTGCGACAGGCTGATGAGCATCTGGCGGCGCTCAGTGAGGGGATCCTCTCGCCGGGTGGGCGGGAGCTGACGCGGATGTCGTGGCTCGAGTTCGCCCTGAATCCGTTTCCCGATCTATTCGCGATGCCGCCCGGCGGGGTGAGCATGAAGGTGAAGGACGCGCTCCTCAGGAAACGGTTCACCGATCGTCAGATTGGCGTTGCGTACGACTACCTGACCAGCGCCGACCACGACATCATGGGCGGCATGCTGGGGCTGGCAACGTATGGGGGCCGAATCAACACCATCGCGCCCGATGCCACGGCGTCCGCGCAACGCGGTTCGATCCTCGATATCGCATGCACGACCGGCTGGATCGATCCGCAGGAGGAGGCGAAGAATCTGACGTGGGTCCGGGCGTTCTACCGCGATCTGTTCGCGGAGAGCGGCGGCGTGCCGGTCCCGGGAGACGCGTACGACGGCGCGTTCATCAATCATCCCGACACCGATCTCGCCGACCCTTCCCTGAACACCTCGGGTGTGCCCTGGCCCACGCTGTATTACCAGGCGAACTACCCGCGGCTGCAGCGCGTTAAGGCTCGTTGGGACCCGCTCAATGTGTTCCGGCACGCGTTGTCGATTCGGATGCCGAACCAAGACAACCACAGAGGCACACGGAAACCTCAGTGATCCGACGCCCCGAACGGTGCACGCGGGTAGCTCTTGCGAAGCGTCTCCATGACCGCCTTCACGGTTGCGTTTGACCCTGTCGCGCGGCTTACGTCGGCGAAGGAGTAGCGGGGGCCTTTTACGATCTGGAAGTTGATCTGGTAGCAGACGTCATCGCCGGAGGGCTGGGACTGGCAGGTGTACCAGATCTTTTCGAGGCCGGGCACCTGGAAGTCGACGTTCTCTTTCGGGTCCTTTCCGTCGATCCAGGAGAAGGTGTCGCCCTTCAGGACCAAGCGGCCCGGGCGCTCTTTGCGCAGCGGGCCCCAGCCGTGGACCATGAGGAGCTCGTTGAATACGGTCTCGGCGGGAGGGGCGGCTGCCAGCTTCGCAGCCGCTTCCTTTGTTGCCAGGAGCGCGGAGATGACCGAGTCCTGTACGCCGTTCTGCTTGAGGTAGAGGAGGTCGTTCATCGAGAGCTTGTAGGCGAGGCCGGACTGCTTGATCTGCTCGGCGATGAGCGATTCGGAGATCCCTGATTTGACGATCTTGACGACGTCGGCGAGGCGCGGATCATCCGGTACGGCCGGAGGTGGGGCGGCCGCGGCAGGCTGGACCGCAATCCGCTGCTGGATCGCGGCGATCACCGTCTCCGGGACGCCGCCGCTGCGCAACGTGGCAATGTCGTCGGCTCTGATGGCGAGCGTGTTCGCGGGATCGTTGACCGACGCGAGGAGGGCGTCGGCCGAGGCTCCTGCTTTCTGTCTCGCGAGAATGGTGCTCAGGTCCAACTGTTCCGCGAACGCGGATGCGGCGAGCAGAAGCAGTGCGGCGGTAAGAGCAAGGCGACGGATCATGATTTTCTCCTCGTGCGTTACGGCTGATTCCGGCCGGACAATTGATGTGTTCGGCGAAATATAGCGGATTGCGCGACGGGGGGATCTACAGCCTATCCGCAGATGGCGCAGATGAGCGCAGATGAGGCCCCATGGATCTGCGCCCATCTGCGTCATCTGCAGACGGCTTCTTCGACCCGGCTCCGCACACCGCTCACACGGAAGGCCGCGAGTCCTCCATCGTTTCCCGCTCCCAGCGGCCACGAAAGCACTGGTTGTACTTTTCGCGCTCTTCGGGCGTCATCTTGTCCCAGCGCTCGGCCACGCGGCGGCGTATGCGGGAGCGCGCGACGTCGCGGCCGCCGCGCATGCCGAAACCTCCGAACAGGATGCGGCACAAAGCCAGCAGCGCGAGCGCTTGCCAGAAGGTGAGCTGCTTCCATCCGAACAGACCGGGCAGCAGCCAGTTCCAGAGGTAATGCACCACTTCGCCGCCGATGAAGGCAAACAGCACCATCCCGGCGATGGCTGCTGGCGCGATCCACAAAAGTCTTTTCCTTCTCATGTTGTGCTCCTCACTCGTTCTTGAATTCGTCGTAAATGCTCTGCAGGCGCTCGCGCAGATGAAGCACTGCGTAGCGCTTGCGCGAGAGCAGGGTGTTGATTTTGATTCCGGTCTCTGCCGACAACTCTTTGAAGCTGCGCCCTTCCAGTTCATGGGCGATGAAGACGTCGCGCTGTTCGTCGGGGAGCTCGTTCAGCGCGAGCTCCACCTCGTCGAGCAGCACGTGGCGGATGTAGAGCGCTTCCGGTCCGGCGTCGGGCGAAGGCAGGAGATCGTCGATCTGCAGCATTTCGCCGTCTTCCCCTTCGACCGTCGATTCTGAGAAGCTCTCCGGCTCGTTCTTCCGGAAGAGATCAATGATGCGATTGCGAGCCACGCGAAAGAGCCAGCCTGTGACGTGCTCGATCGGCATCAGAAGGCGGTTCGCTTCGACGAGCTCGTAGAAGACCTCCTGCACGATGTCTTCGACGTCCGAGGTGTCGGGCACGCGCCGTCGGATAAAGGCGCGCAATCGCGATCGCTCCGTCGCGATGATCTCGGAGATTCGAGTGTCGTCCTCGCTCATCGCAGTTACGCTCGCCAGGTCAGTCATCCACTGAGGTAGACGGATGACGGCGTCGGATATTGTGATTGTTTTCTCACGCGAAGACGCGAAGACACGAAGGGTTTGAGGTTGCAATACCCTCCTTCGCGGTCTTCGCGCCTTCGCGTGCGGCGGTGATAAGGTTTTGCGGTCTTGGAATTCGATCTTCAGCCCACGCTCACGGGAACGCTGCTTGAGCTTCGCCCCTTGCAGCCGGACGACTTTGACGCGCTCTTTGCCGCCGCGAGCGACCCGCTCATCTGGGAGCAGCATCCGGAGAGCGACCGGTACGAACGAGCGGTCTTCCAGCGCTACTTCGACGGTGCCATCGAGTCGCGCGGCGCGTTTGCGATCATCGAGCGCGCCACTGGCAGGGTCATCGGCAGCTCCCGCTATTGGAACCTGAAGCCGGACGAGAGCGAGGTCGAGATCGGCTGGACGTTTCTGGAGCGCGCATTCTGGGGCGGGCGCTACAACGCCGAACTGAAGGCGCTCATGCTCGACCACGCGTTTCGATTCGTGGAGCGCGTCGTCTTCGTGGTCGGCGAGAACAATCTTCGATCGCAGCAGGCGGTGCGCAAGCTGGGCGCGGATCTTGTGGCGTCCGAGGAGCGCGCCGGGCCGGACGGGACGATGCGGCGCAACGTCATCTTCGCTCTCACGCGCCCGGCTTCGTAGCGTAAATCAGTGCCTCGCGGCGCGGTGTTTCGTCGGTGCGCAAGGGCCGTGGTTGATGATGACCGACACGGTGTGATCGTCGTTTGCGGTCACGAGGTCAGGATAACCATCGCCGTTGACATCGCCAATGTCGAACGCGTTGACGGGCCCGTCGGCATCGACGGCCACTCCTTCCTCGAAATCGCCTGCACCATTGCGGCGATAGAAGTAGAGGTGGTTCGTCTGGAAGTCGCTCACGACGAGGTCGGCGTGGCCGTCGCCGTCAAGATCGCGCACGCGGACTTGAGCGGGGATTGTGGTCTTTCGCGAGCGTGCGAGCTGCCGCCGCTCGCGAAAGCTGCCATCGGCATTCGCCAGCGTGACGTAAATCGGTTCGCTGATGCCGCTGTCATCGAGATCGGTGTCGATGATGTCGGCAATCCCATCGCCGTTTACGTCGCCGAAGGTGCTGCTCAGATCGAATTGGGGACCTGCGATAACCCTCGAGACGGAGAGTGCACCGTTCGCGAAGTGCAGAAGGCCGAGGTGTCCGGAGCGCTCGCCGGCGAGGATCTCGAGCGCGCCGTTGATCGTGCGCATCGATGGCCATTCGCCGTTCGCCAGACCGGTCTCGAACGTCGTCTTCGGCCCCAGCGCGCCGTTCCCCAGCCCGTGAAAGAGATGCATCCGAACCGGATTTCCCGAACCGAACGAGAGGCTGATGACGTCGGCGGTCCCATCGTGATCGTAGTCGGCGATCAGGGAAGGACCACCGTGCGTGGCGGTGTCATAGCGAGTGCCGCCATCGAACTGGAGTCCGCCGCTGCCGAGGTAGACGACGATGCCATTCGCGAAGTAGTCGGAGACGAGAAGGTCCGGAACGCTGTCGTGGTTCAAGTCGCCCACGTCCTGCAGCATCTCTCCGAAGCCGCTCGTTACCAGTTTTTCGGGAGCGAACGTGCCGTCACGACGGTTCGCCAGAATCGAGAACGTCCCCAGCTCGTCGACGTGATTGCCGGACGCAATGATCTCGGGCGCGCCATCGCCATTAAGATCACGCACGAGCACGGCTTTGTCCGCCGAGGAGACGTAACGCACGGGCGCCTGAGCTCCCGCCCATCCGTTGCACTGCGCGACCAGTCCCTCGGCTGCACCGATCGAGAGAACGAAAGCGAGAATACGGAGAGTGTTCATGTCGAAGCTCGCGTCGCGCCGGCAATGTACGACCGCGATGGGAACAGTTCGATGACCGTTTGGTGAGAGTTCGATGCCGAGGTGAAACGCCCGCGCGAAACCGCCCGAGGCGTGAAGATGAGAGGTCAGATTTGCTCACACACTTCTTTGACCTCTTTTCGTTCTTGCAGTTTCTTCCCCTCGAGCGCCTTCTCCCCCCGCGCTTTTCGCGGGGGGAGAAGGTGCCGAAGGCGGATGAGGGGGGCGCAAATAGCGCAAAGAAGACCAATCGCGCGTCGTCCGAGCCTGCCTGAGAACGTCCCAAGTCATGCTCGTCCCACGCCCCCTCATCCGGCCTTCGGCCACCTTCTCCCCCACAAAAGCGTGGGGGAGAAGGCGCTCGATTGGAGAGTCTGGACTCGAAGCTCGCAGCACCACAATTGTTCGGAACCGCCTCCAGAGACGGTAAGATCGATCCGCTTGGTGACCGAATATCAACTGAAGCAGGCCATCGTGCGCGTGGCGCGGCGTCTCGATCAGAAGGGGATCCTCACTTCGACGGACGGTAATCTCTCGGCCCGGCTGGACGACGGCGGAACGCTGATCACGCCGAGCGGTTGCTGCAAGGGCGAGTTAGAGGCGGACAAGATCGTGCGGCTGTTTCGCGATGGCTCGGTGCGGCACGGGCGTCCATCGTCGGAGATCGCGCTGCACCGGATGATTTACGATCGCCGGCCCGATGTTCGCGCGATCGTCCACGCGCATCCGCCTTATGCGACGGCGTACGCGGTGGCGGGCATCGCGCTCGATCAGCCTATTCTTTCCGAAGCCATTCTGTCGCTGGGACGCGTGCCGGTGGCGGTGTACGCGATGCCGACCGCCGAGGAGCTCGCGCGAAGCGTTGAGCCGCTGGTGGCGCACCATGATGCCGTGCTGCTCCGCTTTCACGGCGCGGTCTGTTTCGCGCGCGACATCGAGCAGGCCGGCTATCTCATGGAGACGCTCGAGCACGTCGCACGTATCGACTTCATTCGCCGCGCCCTCGGGTCGAACGAGGTCATCCCGCAGAATGAAGTGCAACGGCTGGAAGACCTGCGTGCCGCGATGCGCGCGTCGCGCTGATTGTTTCTGGTGAAGAAACCACATGACCGTCGTCAACATCGCTGACCTGAGGCGCGCTGCGAAGAAGCGCCTCCCGCGCGTCGTGTTCGACTACATCGACGGAGGCGCGGACGCCGAGTGGACGATGCGCGAGAACGCGCGCGTGTTCGACGATGTGATGTTGCGCCCGCGTTCTGCCGTGGCCACCCACAGCGTCGACATGCAGACGACCGTCCTTGGCGCCACCATCGACTTTCCCTTTCTTCTCGCGCCGGTCGGGAGTTCCAGGCTCTTCTTTCCGCGCGGCGAAGAAGTGGCTGCGCGCGCCGCGGGCGAAGCCGGCACGATCTATACACTCTCGACGCTGTCGGGCTGCGCGGTTCGCGACGTCAAGGCGGCTACGCGCGGTCCGGTCTGGTACCAGCTTTATGTGATCGGCGGCCGCGAGGTGGCCGAGGCCGGAATCGATCGCGCGAAAACCGCCGGCTGCTCGGCGCTGGTCGTCACGGTCGACACGCCCGTCGCTGGAAATCGGGAGCGCGATGTACGCAATGGAACGAAAGAACTGGTGTCGGGCGCGCCGTTCACGATGTTTCCCTACCTCTTTCAATTCCTCGCACGCCCGCGCTGGCTTGCCGCCTTCCTCCTCGACGGCGGTCTGATGAAGTTTCCGAACATCGTGCTGAAAAACGGACCGATGCCGTACGCGGATGTCGGCGCGGCCCTGGAACAGTCGATGGTGTCGTGGGCTGATCTCAAGTGGATTCGCGATGCCTGGCAGGGTCCCATCGTGGTGAAGGGCGTTCACACGGCGGACGATGCGCGCCGCGCCATCGATCATGGCGCCGCCGCGGTCATCGTCTCGAACCACGGCGGGCGCCAACTCGACGGCGTCGCGCCGACTCTGCGCGTGCTGCCCGAGGTAATCGCGGCGACGAATGGACGGGCCGAGGTACTGATTGACGGGGGCATTCGAAGGGGGAGCGATGTAGTGAAAGCGCTCTGTATCGGCGCGCGTGCAGTCCTCATCGGACGCGCCTACGCCTACGGCCTTGGCGCGGCAGGCGGAGCCGGTGTCGCGCGCTCGATCGATATTCTCCGCTCCGGCATTGTCCGAACGATGAAGCTCCTCGGCGTCGCCTCGATCCGCGATCTCGATCGCTCGTTCGTGCAGATGCCCGGTGCGTGGCTCGACTTCTGAAAGGCGATCACCACAAAGACACAGCGAGCACAGAGAGTGACTTTCTCTGTGACCTCTGTGTCTCTGTGGTTCAATCGTCACCCGATACAATCCGCGAATGCACCGTGTTGCTGTAGTCGCGCTCCTCATCCTACTCACCACCTCCGCCTACGCCCAGTCCGACGCCGTTGCCGCGCGCGTTGATCGCATCCTTCGCGAGGTGCCGCTGATCGACGGGCACAACGATCTGGCGGAGCAATACTCGGAGCGCGTGAAGGATCACCTCGGCCAGATCGACATCAGGCAGGATCAGAGCAAGCTCACGCCGCCGTTGCATACGGACATCGCCCGGCTGCGTCAGGGGAGGATCGGCGGTCAGTTCTGGTCCGTCTACGTTCCGACGACGCTCAAGGGGGCGGATGCCGTGCGCGCGGTGCTCGAGCAGATCGACGTCGTGCATCGCCTGGCCGCGCTCTATCCCGACACGTTCGAAATGGCAGGTACCGCTGACGACATCGTGCGCATTCATCGGAGCGGGAAGATCGCGTCGCTCATCGGAGTCGAAGGGGGCCACTCGATCGGCAACTCGCTGGCCGTGCTCCGCCAGCTCTACGCCCTCGGCGCGCGTTACATGACCATCACACACAGCGACAACGACGATTTCGCCGATTCCGCGACCGCCGATCCGGTTCACGGCGGGCTCACGCCGTTCGGCAAACTCGTCATCGCCGAGATGAACCGTCTGGGCATGCTCGTCGATCTCTCGCACGTCGCACCGAAGACGATGAACGATGTGCTCGACGTCGCCGCCGCGCCGGTGATCTTTTCGCATTCGTCCGCGCGGGCGATCACGGATCACGCGCGCAACGTCCCCGACGACGTGCTGCGCCGCGTGAAGGAAAACGACGGCGTGGTGATGGCCACGTGGGTTCCGACATTTGTCTCAGAGAAGGCGCGCGCTCGCGATGCCGCGAAAGATGCGGAAGAAGCGCGCCTCAAAGCGCTCTACCGCGGCCAGCCGGAGAAGGTGAAAGCGATGCTCGCGGATTGGGGAATCGCCAATCCGGCGCCGCGCGCGACGGTGAAGGATGTTGCCGATCACATCGACCACATCGTGCAGATCGCCGGGGCGGAACACGTCGGACTCGGAGCGGATCTCGATGGCATCACCTCAACGCCGGAAGGCCTGGAGAGCGTGGCCGCCTATCCAGTCGTCTTCGCGGAGTTGATCCGGCGCGGTTACAGCGACGAGCAACTCAAAGGCATCGCCGGATTGAACGTGCTCCGCGTGATGCGAAAAGCCGAGGCGGTCGCCGCGCGTCTGCAGAAAGAAAAGCCTCCCTCGGACGTTCGCATCGAAGAGGTGGACAAGCCTGTCGTCGCACACTGAATGGGGCACGAAGGAAGGCATTCACCACGGAGACGCAGAGGTCACTGAGAGTTTTCTGTGTCCTCTGTGGCTCTGCGGTTGGACCGTCCGCCAGTCTGCTACGCTCTCCGAATGCGTATACGTGCTCTTGCGGCTTTCGCTTTCTCCCTAATCCTTTCCACCGTTTCCGTCTTCGCCCAGGCCAAACCGGCCGGCTCCGTCGAGGCCCGTCTCGCCGCGCAGAACGCGCTCTTCGAAGAGGCGTGGCAGACCAACCTCAAGCTCGCGCCGACGCTGGCTACGGCAGTCGGCGACTATCGCTACAACGACAAGCTGGGCGACAACTCGCTGGCCGCGGTCGCGCAACGGCACGAGATCGACGCTGGATTCCTGGCGAAGATCAAGGCGATCTCGCCGGAGGGATTCAGCGAGGAAGACCGCACGTCGCACGATCTCTTCCTTCGCGGTCTGCAGGAGCGGATGGATGACTACGATCTGAAAGACTACGAGATGCCGGTCACCGCACAGGGCGGCATTCATACGGGGCTGGCCGACCTGCCGAACTCGGTGCCGCTCGACTCCGTGAAGCATTACGAGGATTACATCGCGCGCCTTCACCAGATCCCGAAGGCGATGCTGCAGACCGAAGACGTCCTGCGCGCAGGCGTCAAGGATCATCTGGTGATCGTCAAATTCGTGGCGGAGAAGATTCCGGGGCAATGCGCCGGCGTCATCGCCGCGGATCCGTTTCTCATCCCCATCAAGAAGATGCCGGCGACCTTTTCGGACGACGACAAGAAGCGCCTGACGGATGCGATCACGACGACTGTGAACGCCGAGGTGCTGCCGGCGTACAAACAGTTCGCGGCGTTCGTCACGACGGATTACATTCCTGCCGGCCGATCTACTCTTTCCATAGAGAGTCTGCCCGACGGCAAGCGCCGCTACCAGGCCGCTATCCGCCGCCTGACCACGACCAACCTCACGCCCACTGAGATTCACAAGATCGGACTGAGCGAGTTCGATCGCATCGTCGGCGAGATGACGGCGCTGGCCAAGGCGAATGGTTACGCCGATCTGGCCAGCTTCCGCGATCACGTGGAGAACGATCCGAAGTACAAGCCGTCGTCGGAGCAGGCGATCGTCGATGACTTCGACCGTTACATCAAACAGATGCGGCCCAAGCTTCCGCAGCTCTTCAACGTGATTCCGTCGGCGCCGGTGACGGTCGAGGCGATCCCCGACTTTCAGAAAGCTGCGGCCACGCACTACCAGACCGGCACGCCTGACGGCAAGCGCCCGGGTCGCGTCTCCGTCGCGGTCTCCGACTACAAGAACCGCTCGTTCATCAACGATGAAGCGGTTGCGTATCACGAGGGCATTCCTGGTCACCACATGCAGCTCTCGATTCAGCAGACGCTCAAGGGGCTGCCTGAGTTCCGCAAGCACGGCGGCAACTCTGCGTATGCCGAGGGATGGGCGTTGTATGCGGAGCAACTCGGGAAAGAGATCGGCTTCTATCAGGATCCCGGCTCCGACTACGGGCGTCTCCGCTCCGAGCTTTTCCGCGCGGTGCGTCTGGTCGTCGACACCGGCATCCACGACATGGGATGGAGCCGCGATCAGGTGGTCGAGTACATGCGCAACTCGCACGCGGTCGATGAGCCGACGATCCAATCGGAAACCGATCGCTACATCTCCTGGCCGGCACAGGCGTGCAGCTACAAGCTCGGCCAGCTCAAGATTCGCGAGCTTCGCACGCGCGCCGAGAAGCAACTCGGCGGTGCGTTCGACATCCGCAAGTTTCACGACGAAGTGCTCGCCGGCGGCAGTCTCCCGCTCGATCTGCTCGATGCGCGGATCACGCGCTGGATCAGCGCACAGAAGAAATAGTTTTTTTCACCACGGAGACACAGAGGACACAGAGATCAACTCTGTGCTCTCAGTGTCTCTGTGGTTGATTGCTTTATCCCACCAATCGAAGAAACTCAGCGACCTCGACACACTTCGGATTGTTGGTGACTCTCGCAGACACTTCGGCCCACTGCAGCGGGGTGCCTTGGTGCTCCTGATCGAGCAGCGAAGGGTTCGCACCTGCCGCGATGAGGAGTTCGGCCATGCGCAGGTCCCCGTTCCATGCCGCGGAGTGAAGCGGGGTGTGGCGTGACTGAGTCTCGCTTCGCGCGTTGACGTTGGCACCGTGCGCGAGCAGCCATTCGACGAGCGCGTAGTGACGGAAGTCGACGGCACCCATCATCACGCCGTCCGCGTTGATGACTTCGGGATCGTTCGCGGCCATTGCGGCGAGCGCTTTCAAATCGCCGAGGCGCGCGTACTCCTTCGGCGAGGCGGGGATCCCGCGCGCGATCATGTGGCTCACTAGCGGCGTGCCGCGTGCGCCGAGGCGGCTCATCGCGTCGAGTGGCGTCGAGCCCCAGCGGTCTTTTGTGTCAGTGCTTGCGCCGAGCGCGATCAGGCGATCGATCGCGTGCGGGGTCCGCGCGAAGGCCAGAATCGAGCCGCCATTCGGGGTGATGGCGGGGAGTCCGCTAGTGTCGAGGATCGCGTCGACGCGGGCATCGTCGGCCATCATCAACGCCTCGATCAGACCGATGCGCGCAGCGCGCCGCAGCAGTTCGTCTCGCATGGCGGCGCGTTCCCGGTTCATGGCCAGCATGAGCGGCGACCAGTGATCGTATTGATCGTTGCTGCCGTTGACGTCGGCGCCGCGGTCGAGCAGCAGATCGAATAGATCGCGGCGTCCCCCTTCGATCGCCAGATGCAGCGCCTGCGGGCGGCCGCCCCAGAAGGGATGCGGACCGACGGCGTTGACCACCTGCGGAGTGGCATCGAGGATGGCGCGAACGTCGTCGATGCGTCCGGCGCCGACGAGTCCGAAAAAGGCTTTCACGATCTCGTCGGCTGTCGGTTGTGGAGACGGTGCCGGCTGCGATGCGGCTGCCTCGACGTGCGCCTTCAATTTGCGCCAGCTCGGGAAGCCGTGATCGCGGGCGACGGCGCGTTGCGCGTCAGCGAGCTTTGCGGACGGATCCGCCGCACGCAGTTCAGACAGCCGTTGCTTTGCGGTCTTGCGAAGCCACTCGAGGTTGGGGTGGGAGGGAAGCGGCGATGACATCAAAACCTTCCTTTCTAGATGCCCGTTGTCCGCGTGATCGGGCGAAAAGAAGGTGATGCGTGTCGGGTAAGCAGGCGGGTTCAACCCTTTTCGCGGACCGATGGCCACCTGTACGGCCGCGAATACTCTACCAGAGAAACCCTCGGCCAAATCATCCAGCGTTTCGCAAATGCCAGCGGAACGCCGCCGTCCCGGCGGCTGGCGCGGCGGCGTCTCGCCGCCGAGACGAATCCGAAATCCTCACGCCGCCGCCGTCTTGTATCTCTTCGAAAGCTTGACCTTGAACAGCCAGAAGATCGTCAGCACTGCGACGATGAGCACCGGCACCAGTGGCAGGCGTGTCTTACGCACTTCCGCGGTGAAAAGCGTGGCGCGCAGTCCGACTCGCCGCGCCACCGGATCGCCGGCCATGCCCAGGAAGAAGGAGCCGGTGGCGACGAAGAGGGCCAGGCCCATGCGCCACACATGCCGCACGATGCGCTGGGCACCGGCGACTCCTCCGCGAATGATCAGGCGGATGTCGCCGGAAGCGGATAAGAAGGTGATCAACCCAAAGACCACGTAGGGCGCCGGGCCTCCGCGCTTTGCCATGTGCGAGGCTTGCCAGGCAAGGAACGCGGCGCCGGCGCAGGCCGATAATGCCAGCAGCAACAAGCCAACCTCCATGCGGCCGGTTTCGTTCGCCTTGCGCCTGACAGTCAGCCACGCCGAGGCGACCAGGTAGAACGTGAACGTTCCGGCTATGACATTCACCGGTTGGGACTTGATTACTGCGGCATAGGCGCCGGCTGCGGCCATGATCAGCATCGCGATGACGAAGACGCCGCCGGACTTACGATGTACGCGGCCGCCTTTCCGGACGAACAGCGCGATGAAGCCGGCCACAATGGCGGTGAGACCGCCGGCAATGTGAAGCATGAGGATGGGGGAGTAGGTCATTGGCGTGATCCTTTTCGGGGGGCCGTTAGATCGGTGCTCGTATGCCTTTGATGAGCAGCCAGAGGCCGAGGCCGACTTCGTAGAAGAACATTGGCGCCATGTAGGTCAGCCCGAGGGCTTCGCCCAGACGCGGAAACAGCATGACGGCGAGCGTGACGATTGCCATCACGAGCGACGCAAAGATCCCCCACCCGGCCAGTAGCTTCGGGATGTAGCTCGATCGCAGCCACAAATAGCTGAAAACCGTCGATCCCAATCCAAGAAATACAAAGCCGATCTGAAAGCCGGCCCCTTCGACGCTGTAGAACAATCGCGCCAGCGCCTGCAACTGCTTCAGGTCGAACACTTTCAGATAGGCGGCACCGCTCAGCAGCCGCAGTACGACAAAGTCGTTCTACAAGTTCACCGAGAGATTGGCGCAGTCGACGAGCCGCCATGTGGCCGCAAGCAGCGCCAGATTCCTGTTGACCGGCCTCAGTACGACATAAAGGGCCACGGCCAGCATGGCATCGCTGGCGAAGGTAATCAGATGGATGACGC
>Ga0307470_10000454_pt1 | contig 20479 bp, 16 predicted proteins | sample atmos_gasesAM3C__FD_204565 | JGI IMG/M metagenome (GOLD analysis project Ga0307470, IMG submission 204565) | Hardwood forest soil microbial communities from Morgan-Monroe State Forest, Indiana, United States - atmos_gasesAM3C_05 | ecosystem: Environmental > Terrestrial > Soil > Temperate forest... | reverse complement strand
CCCTGTTCATGCGCAGAGACGAACTCGACGCGGCCTGGGGGTGGATCGACCCCATTCGCGCCGGCTGGGAACAATACGACGAACGGCCGAAGACCTACATCGCCGGCAGCTGGGGACCTGCGGCTTCCAGCGCGATGATCGGGCGCGACGGATTCGGGTGGCATGATGAACTCTGAACTACCGGCACGGCGCTATGCCGACATCGAAACCGCGTCGCACGAACTCGCGGCGCGCATCGCCGCAAGCCTCGACGCGGCGATCGGCGCACGGGGACTCGCGAGTTTGGTGGTGTCGGGCGGCCGATCGCCGGTGAAACTGTTCGAGATTCTGCGTGCGCAGCCGCTCGATTGGGAGCGCGTATGCGTGGCGCTGGCCGACGAGCGCTGGGTGAGCCCGGAGGATGCCGAGAGCAACGAGCATCTGGTGCGCGAGGTGCTGCTGAAGGATCGGGCCGCTGCGGCGCGTTTTCTCGGCCTGAAGAACGGCGCACCCACCCCCGATCTCGGCGCAGTATCCGCTTGGGAGACATTCGCACGAGTGCCCCGGCCGTTCGACGCGGTCGTGTTGGGGATGGGCGATGACGGACACACGGCTTCCCTGTTCCCGGGCTCGCCGAACCTGCCCCGCGCCTTGAATCAGGCGGCCGCGGCCGGATGCGTCGGCATGTGGGCTCCGGCGGCTCCCCACCCGCGCCTCAGCTTGAACTTGACGGCGCTGCTCGATTCGCGGCGCATCGCGGTGCTGATCACCGGCGAGTCGAAGTGGCGCACCTATACGGCCGCGTGCGCGGCCGGACCCGTGGAGGACATGCCGATACGCGCGGTGCTGCGTCAGCCGCGCACGCCGGTCGACGTCATATGGTCGCCGTAGGGCTGGCGCCATGAGTTCGCTGCAAATCGAAGACGACCGCACGGCGCTCAGCAAGGAGGCGCTCAAGAACGCCTTCCTCGACGATCTGTTCTACGTGCAGGGCAAATTTCCGGCGCTTGCCACCCAGAACGACTACTACATGGCGCTCGCCTTCGCCGTGCGCGACCGCATGCTGCAGCGCTGGATCAGCACGGCGGCTGCGTACACCAAGCAGGCGTCGCGAACCGTGGCGTATCTGTCGGCCGAGTTCCTGGTGGGGCCGCACCTCGGCAACAACCTCATCAATCTCGGCATCTTCGATCGGGCCGAGCAATGCATGGGCGAACTGGGATACGACTTGGCGGAACTGCTGCGGCAGGAAGCAGAACCCGGACTCGGCAACGGCGGCCTGGGGCGTCTGGCCGCCTGCTTCATCGATTCCTTGGCGACTCTCGAAGTGCCGGCGGTGGGCTACGGCATCCGCTACGAATTCGGCATCTTCGATCAGGACATCGTCGACGGTTGGCAGGTCGAGAAAACCGACAAATGGCTGCGCTTCGGCAACCCCTGGGAACTGGTGCGGCCCGAATGGGCCGTGGAAGTGAAGTTCGGCGGCGCGACCGAGCAGTACACCGACGAACACAACCGGCTGCGGGTGCGATGGGTGCCGCACAAGACCGTCATCGGCGTGCCTTACGATACGCCCATCCTCGGCTACCACACCAACACGGCGAATACGCTGCGGCTGTGGCGGTCGGAAGCTCCCGAATCCTTCGACTTCGCGATCTTCAACAGCGGCGACTACTACGGCGCCGTCAACCAGAAAGTCGCGTCCGAGAATCTGAGCAAGGTGCTCTATCCGAACGATGAACAGCTGCGCGGCAAGGAACTGCGGCTCGAACAGCAGTACTTCTTCGTGTCGTGTTCCTTGCAGGACATGATGCGCATCCTGCGCACGCAGAAGGTGCCGGTGGAACAGTTTCACGTGAAGTTCGCCGTGCAGCTGAACGATACGCACCCTGCGATAGCCATCGCGGAATTGATGCGGCTTCTCGTCGACGACGCTCTGCTGCCCTGGGCCGCGGCGTGGCAGGTCACCATCCGCACCTTTGCCTATACCAATCACACCCTGCTGCCGGAGGCTCTGGAGCGCTGGCCGCTGCAGGTGTTCGGCCGGGTCCTGCCGCGGCATCTGCAGATCATCCAGGAAATCAACTCGCAATTCCTCGAGGAAGTACGCATGCGCTTTCTCGGCGACGAGGCGCGCATCGCCCGTCTGTCGCTGATCGACGAAACCGGCGAGCGCTACGTGCGCATGGCGCACCTCGCCTGCGTCGGCAGCCACGCCATCAACGGCGTCGCCGAATTGCATTCGGAACTGCTCAAGCGCGATGTGCTGAAGGACTTCTACGAACTGTGGCCGCACAAATTCAGCAACAAGACCAATGGCGTGACGCCGCGGCGCTGGATGGTGCTGTCGAATCCGCGGCTCTCGGAGCTCATTTGCGAGCACATCGGCACGGACTGGATCAAGGATCTGGCGCAGCTGCGGAGGCTGGAGCCGCTGGCGGACGATCCCGAATTCCGCGCCCGCTGGCGCGCGATCAAGCAGTACAACAAACAGGAATTTGCCGCCCTCGCCCTGCAGCGCACCGGCATCGTCATCGATCCCAAGTCCATGTTCGACGTCCTGGTGAAGCGGATCCACGAATACAAGCGCCAGCACTTGAAAGTGCTGCACATCGTGTCGCTGTATCACGGCATCAAATCGAATCCGGCGCTCGAAGTGCAGCCGCGCACCTTCATCTTCGGCGGCAAGGCGGCGCCCGGCTATCATCTCGCGAAGCTCATGATCAAGCTGATCACCGCCGTCGGCGACGTCGTCAACCGGGATCCGGACGTGCGGGGCCGATTGAGGGTGGTGTTCCTGCCCAACTTCAATGTCACCAACGGCCAGCGGGTGTATCCGGCGGCGGATCTGTCCGAACAGATCTCCACGGCCGGCAAGGAGGCGTCCGGAACCGGCAACATGAAGTTCTCGATGAACGGCGCGCTCACCGTGGGCACGCTGGACGGGGCCAACATCGAGATCCGCGAGGAGGTCGGCGCCGAGAATTTCTTCCTGTTCGGATTGAGCGCGCCGGAAGTCTATGCCCTTAAGACTCAGGGCTACGATCCGATGGCCTATTACCTCGCGAATCAGGGATTGCGCGACGTGATCGATCTGATCCGCAGCGGCTTCTTTTCACGCGGCGATACGCAGCTGTTTCGCCCGCTGATCGACGGCCTGCTGCACCAAGATCCCTATCTCTTGCTGGCGGACTTTCAATCCTATGTCGAATGCCAGGCCCTAGTGTCCGAGGTCTACGGCGACGCCGAGCGCTGGACGCGCATGTCCATTCTCAATACCGCGCGCAGCGGGAAGTTCTCATCGGACCGCACCATTCGCGAATACTGCGCCGACATCTGGGGCGTCAAGCCGGTGCCGATTCACCTGCTCACGCATGCGGAAGCAGGAATCGCATAGTCCTGCGCAGCGGCTCCGCCGCGCCCCACAGCAGCTGATCGCCCACGGTGAAGGCGGATAGATATTCCCCGCCCATTGCGAGTTTGCGCAGGCGGCCGATGGGTATGTTCAAACCGCCGCTCACCGCCGCGGGCGAGAGTTCGCGGATCGAGGATTCGCGGTCGTTGGGCACCACGCGCACCCACGGGTTGCCGCCCGCGATCAGGCGCTCGACCTCCTCGAGCGGCAAATCCCGCTTCAGTTTGATCGTCAGCGCCTGCGAGTGGCAGCGCATCGCGCTCACGCGCACGCAGATACCTTCCATCGGTATCGGATGCGCTTCGGTTCCCAGTATCTTGTTCGCTTCGGCGCCCGCCTTCCATTCCTCGCGGCTCTGGCCGGTGCCCAGATCCTTGTCGATCCAGGGAATCAGACTCGCGGCGAGAGGCACGCCGAATTGCGCGCGCGGGAACTCGGAGCCCTTGAGCGCCGCGCTCACGGCGCGATCGATATCGAGAATTCCGGAAGCGGGATCGTGCAACAGAGAAGAGGCCGAGCGATGCAGGGCGCCCATCTGTTCCAGCAGTTCGCGCATATGCTTCGCGCCGGCACCGGACGCCGACTGGTAGGTCATCGCGGTGATCCAATCGACGGCGCCCGCCCGCAGCAATCCGCCCACCGCCATCAGCATCAGCGACACCGTGCAATTGCCGCCGATGAAGTCCTTCACGCCCGCGGTCGTAGCCGCCTGCATCACCGGCAGGTTCACGGGATCCAAGACGATGACGGCGTTTTCCCGCATGCGCAGGCTGGACGCGGCGTCGATCCAATAACCCTGCCAGCCCGCGGCGCGCAGGCGCGGATGGATGTTCTCGGTGTAGTCGCCGCCCTGGGCGCTGATGAGCATGGGCAGCTTCGCAAGCGCCGCAATGTCGTTCGCGTCCTGCACCGTGGGCTTGTGCGCCCCGGCGCCCCGTGCCGCCGCTGCGGCGCCGACCTCGGGAGCGGCCTCGCCGGCCTGCGAGGTGCTGAAGAACGTCGGCGCGACGTGATCGAAATCCTTCTCCTCGCGCATTCTGTCGAGAAGCACCGACCCGACCATGCCGCGCCAACCGATGATGCCAACTTGTTTCATGATTCTATGATGAACTCTGCCGCCGGAGGACGCCGATTATAGTTCGAAGCCATGGCATAGCCGTAGGCGCCGCAATTCGCGATGAGAAGCACGTCTCCCTCCTGGGTCTGCGGCAACCAACGATCGGCCCCCAATTGGTCCGCGGTCTCGCAGATCGGACCGACCACAGTGACTCGATGGCTCAAGGGATCGCCGAGGCGCGTCAAATTGCGGATATCGTGATGCGCCCCGTACAGCGCCGGCCTGATCAGGGAATTCATGCCGGTCGCGATGCCCACGTACCGGACGTCGCCCTTGCCCTTCAGCTGGGTGACGACGGCCACCAGCACTCCCGCCTTGGCCGCCAGGAACCGGCCGGGCTCCATCCAAAACTCGAGGCTCGGAAAGTTCTTCGCCAGTTCGGCGACTCCGAGATCGAGCTTCCCCAGGTCGATTTCGCCGTGACCCAGTTGCTCGGGCACGCCGATTCCGCCCCCCAAATCGACCACCCTGACCTCCGGGAACCGCGCAGCCAGATCCGCGAGCAGCGCGCCCGTCTCGGTCCAATTGGCCACGTCGAAAATGCCGCTGCCGGTGTGCGCGTGCAGTCCCGTCACCCGAACCCCGGCCGCCTCGGTCAGCGCAACCAATTCATCCGCCTCGTTCAGCGGCACGCCGAATTTCGAATGCACTCCGCCGGTGCGCACATGGCTGTGGTGGCCGCGCCCGAAGCCGGGGTCGATGCGCAGAAAAATTTCTCTGCCGCGAAACAGGTCCGGCCACATCTTGAGCGGATAGAGATTGTCCAAGGTGACGCGCACGCCCTTGGCGAAGCCGAATTGGTATTCGGCACGCGGCGCGAAATTGGGAGTGAACAACACCCGCTCGGGATCGAGAGCGGGAACGGAGGCGAACGCATGTTCGAGCTCACCCTGCGATACGCACTCCAGGGTCAACCCGGCGGCGTACACCCGGCGCAGAATCTCCGGATGCCAATTGGCTTTCATCGCATAGGCCCAGCGCTTCACCGACCGCACGCGCTGCACGGCCGCGATGGCCTGCCCCAGAGTCTCCGCGTCGTACACGAACGCCGCCGACTCGCGGGCGGCGATGTCGAGCAGGCGGCGGCGCTTGTGCGGCTCCTCCCACCAATTCGCCGGCGGCGCGGCTCCCCTGTCGTCCGAGAACAACTCCTGCCAAGTGGGTCCCAAGACCCTGTCCGAACCGATGCCCTGCATGAGACGCTCATGCAGCTGCTGCACCAGACGATCGCCTTGAGATTCATCGATCACGAAGGTGAAGTTCAAATCGTTCGCAGCCTGGGTCACCAGGTAGATCTTCTGGTCCTGGAACAATTCGAAGGCCGACCCCAGCTCGTGCAGGATGCCGCGAATGTTGTGGCCCAACAGGCTCAAAGAAGCGCACGGCCCCAGAATTTCGACGCGGCACAGGCTCTCCAGCGCCGACGTCAGGCGGTCGAGCGCGGCCGAGTCCAAGGTGTTGGCCGTGGGATCCAACGATACGGTGACATTCGTTTCCGAAGTCGACACCAGGTCGACCGATAAGCCTTCTCGTTTGAAGATCTGGAACGCATCCGCCAGAAATCCGACTTGATGCCACATGCCCGGACTCTCCATGGAGACCAGGGTAATGCCCTTTTTGATCGCAATCGCTTTGACCTGCGCGGCGCTGTCGGCAACGTTCGCGGACACGATCGTGCCCTCGAGTCCCGGCGCCTGCGTGGCATATACATGCAGCGGAATCTTGTACTGCCGGACCGGCAGGATGCAGCGCGGATGGAGAACTTTCGCGCCGTTGCTGGCGATCTCCTGAGCCTCGTCGTAGTGCAGGGCGCGCAGCAGCCTCGCCGTCGGCACCGCACGGGGATTGGCGCTGAACATGCCGGGCACGTCGGTCCAGATCTCCAGGCGCGCGGCCTCGAGTTTGGCCGCAAAATACGCCGCCGACGTATCCGATCCGCCGCGCCCCAGCAGCACCGTCTCTCCGGCATCGTTCGCCGCGATGAAGCCCTGAGTAATCACCACCTGATCGAGCGCCCGCCAGCGTGCCTGCAACTCCGGATCCGGCGCGAAATCGCATGTCGCCGACAACAGGCTGGCCTTTTGGGTGGCGCCGGGGCGCGTCTCGGCGCGCAGCACCCGGCGTGCATCCGCCCATGCGGTATCGATCCCCTGGGCGTTCAAGAACGCCGCTCCCAAGGTGGTCGCCAGCAATTCACCCATTGCCATTACGCGTGCGCGAAGGTCATCGCGGAGCTCGCGGCTGCGCGCGAGCGCATCGGCCATTTGCCGCAACTCCTGAATGGACTGTTCGAATTGCGGGCCCGGCGTCACACCCAGGGTGCGCGCCAGATCGCGGTGTCTGACCTCGATTTGCTCGAGCACGCCCGAATGGGTTCCGCACAGGGCGGCGGCCAACAAGGACTCCAGACGATCGGTGATGCCGGACAGCGCGGAATGAACGATCACCGGTCGAAAGCTTGCAGCGATGCGGGCCCGTACCACGGCGGCGACATTGTGCCAATTGGCCACGGTGGACACGCTGGTGCCGCCGAATTTGAGCACAACCCAGGCTTGACTATTTTCCAACACAGCAGTGATCGCACATGTGATTTCAATTCCGCGACGCCCAACCGCGAGCTGCCCCGATCAGGCGGGGCAGGCGATCAGCGCCGGTTCTCGCCTAGTCGTCTTCGAAAATGTCGCGCAGTTCTTTTTCTAACTGGCGCTCGGCGAGTACGTCTTCGACTCGGCTCCAGGCCGCTTTGCCGCGTTTGCCTACTGCAACGGCCTTGGGGCGCCGTTCGGTACGCTCCAGCAGGGGATCGAAGTCGTGCGATTCTTCGGCCTCCCCGAGAAATTCATCGTCGATATCAAAATGTTCGTCTTCGCGTTCACTCATTGTTCGAGAAAAGCCCTTGAAATCAATAGGATCGATTAGCCCACCCGGTGAAGCTGCGCACTATAGCCGATTCTGTCCGCCATTCAACTAGCACGTTAAAAACAGCCCGTTCGGCGCCGCCGGTGCCCTTAGGACCGCCCGGCGCGATCCTAAGCACGTTTCAAGTGCCCGTGCGGGCCGTATCGGCTCGATCGGGCAGCGCCCCCTGGGCAACCGCTCGGTTCACAGCCGAGAAAATCGCCAACAACGACGCAGTAACGATATTGGGGTGCATACCGGCACCAAACAAGGTGCGCCGCGATCGGGTGGTAATCTCGATGTATGACACCGCCTTGGCGGCGCTTCCCTGGCCGCGGGAGTGCTCTTCGTAAGACAGCACATCGAACGGCAATGCGATGGCTTTGACCATGGCGTCGATGGGTCCGGAACCCTGGCCATGCCAGGTCTCGACACGCCCGTCGCGTTCGACCTGCACCGTGATGCGCTCGCTGTCGGCGCCGTCCGTCGAAGCCGCCAGCTGATGGGAGCGGTATACATAGGGCGTGCGCGGTGTGAGGTATTCGCTGTCGAACAGATCCCATAACTCTCGTGAAGTCAGTTCCTTACCGGTGATATCTGCAGCTGTTTGTACAACCTGACTGAACTCGATCTGCAGCCGCCGCGGCATCACCAGCTGGTAGTCGCGCTCCAACAGATAGGCCACCCCGCCCTTGCCGGACTGGCTGTTGACTCGAATGATCGAGTCATAGGAGCGTCCAAGGTCCGAGGGGTCGATGGGCAGATAGGGTACGTCCCAGATATCCGTCTCGCCTCTGGCAGCCAGACCCTTCTTGATGGCGTCCTGGTGCGAACCCGAAAATGCCGTGAACACCAGATCGCCCACATAGGGGTGGCGCGGATGGATGGGCAATTGATTGCAGGACTCGGCGCAGCGAGCGGCTTCGTTGATATTGGAGAAATCAAGTGCTGGATCAACACCTTGCGAATAAAGATTAAGAGCTAACGTCACCAAATCGACGTTGCCGGTACGCTCCCCGTTGCCGAACAAGGTCCCCTCGATCCGCTCCGCGCCCGCCATGACGGCCAGCTCCGCGGCTGCCACCGCCGTGCCGCGATCGTTGTGCGGGTGCACGCTCAGGATCAGCGAATCACGCCGGCCGATATGCCGCAAGAACCACTCGATCTGATCGGCGTAGACGTTGGGCGTGGCCATTTCGACGGTGGCGGGCAAATTCAGGATGGATCGATGCCGCGGGCTCGGTTCCCATACGGCGTTGACGGCGTCGCAAATCTCGACGGCGAAGTCGAGCTCCGTGCCCGTGAAGCTCTCCGGACTGTATTGAAACACCCACTCGGTTCCGCGATCGCGCAGCGCGTGCTCGCGTACCGCCTCGGCGCCGCGCACGGCGATGTCGATGATGCCGGCGCGATCCAGACGAAAGACCACGCGGCGCTGGGCCGCCGAGGTCGAGTTGTACACGTGAACGATGGCCCGGCGCGCGCCCTTCAGCGACTCATAGGTGCGGGCAATGAGCTCTGGACGGGCCTGAGTGAGCACCTGAATCGTGACATCGTCCGGCACCAGGTCTTGCTCGATGATTTCGCGGACGAAATCGAAATCGGTTTGCGAGGCGGCGGGGAATCCGACTTCGATTTCCTTGAAACCGATCTTCACCAGCATGTCGAACATGCGGCGCTTTCTGGCGCCATCCATGGGCTCGATCAGCGCCTGATTTCCGTCGCGCAGATCGACGCTGCACCAGGTCGGGGGCGCGGAAATGACCCGGCCGGGCCAGGTCCGGTCGGCTAGATCGATGGGGGGAAAGGGACGGTACTTGGTCGACGGATTACTCAACATGGTGTTCTCTCACTCGCTTACGCGCCAGCAACTGAAGCGCCTGCCATTCAAGCGGCGCTTTTGAGGGATTATTCCGGTCTTGTAAGCGCCGACCGATGGCGCGGGGTATGTGGCGCCTAGCGGCGCAGCAGCAGCAGGACGAGCGAACCCGGCAGCGCAAAGCTGCAGGAGGCTGCGAATAACTTGCTGTGGGAAGCGCACATTGACTTCGAATCTAGCATTGGTGCGGTGCTAGGCGCAATAGCGCCCGGGCCGTGGCGGCCCGGGGTTCTGTCCGTTGACGGTGAAATAGCCGAAAATCGGCGAAACTCCCGGAGCGTCGCCATGGAACATATCCCTGCCACACATACCGTGTTCAATCAGACACCCCCGCTCACGCAGTACAATCTGTTCACCACCGACCCGGCGCTGCGGGAGGCGGTGCAGCGTGAGGGTGCGGGCGCAGCCGTCCCCGACCTCAGCGACGCCGGGGCCGCATTGGCCACGGCCGAGAATTTCGAGCATGCGCGCCTCGCCAATCGCCATACCCCGATTTTGCATGGCTTCAATGTGCTGGGAGAGCGCGTCGACTGGGTCGAGTTCCATCCCTCGTGGCACGCGTTGATGCAGGGCATTGCGGCGCGGGGCTATCACACCGGGCCGTGGGCTCGGGTCGAGGGCCGCGCCGTTCCCGGCGCCCATGTGGCCCGGGCTGCGGGTTACCTGATGCAGGCGCAGGTGGAATGCGGCACGCTCTGCCCGACCACCATGACCTACGGCGCGGTTGCCGCGATGCGCCGGGACGCATGGCTGAACGGGGACTGGGTGCCGCGTCTGATCACGCGCGACTACGACGCGCGCGACATCCCCATCGATCGCAAGCGCGGCGGTCTCATCGGCATGGGCATGACCGAAAAGCAAGGCGGCTCGGACGTGCGCGCCAACACCACCCGCGCGGTGCGCGTCGCGGACGGCTCCTATCGCATCACGGGCCACAAGTGGTTTTTCTCGGCACCGCAGTGCGATGCGCACTTGGTGCTCGCGCACACCGGCCGCGGCCTGTCATGCTTTTTCATGCCGCGCCGGCTGGCCGACGGCAGCCGCAATGGCATCTACATCCAGCGCTTGAAGGACAAGCTCGGCAACCGCTCCAATGCGTCGTCCGAAGTCGAGTTCATCGATGCGTGGGCGCATTTGATGGGCGAAGAAGGCCGCGGCGTTCCGACCATCCTCGAAATGGGCACCTATACGCGCCTCGATTGCGTGACCGGTACGGCGGGAATGATGCGGCAGGCGGTCGTGCAGGCCGTGCACCACGCCCGCCACCGCAAGGTATTCGGCGCACTGTTGATCCATCAACCGCTGATGCAAAGCGTCCTTGCGGATCTGGCGATCGAATCGGAAGCGGCGACCGCGTTGGCGATGCGTTTGGCGCGCGCCTTCGACAGCGAAGCCGACGACGAACTCGCGCTGCGCCGCGCGCTCACCTCCGCCGCAAAATTCTGGGTCTGCAAGCGCGGCTGCGAATTGGCCGCCGAAGCAATGGAAGTATTGGGCGGCAACGGCTACACCGAAGAGATGCCCCTTGCACGCATGGCGCGTGAGATGCCGGTCAATTCGATCTGGGAAGGGTCGGGCAACATCATGTGCCTGGATGTGCTGCGGGCCTTCGCCAAGTCCCCCGCCACGCGCGACGCCGTGCTCCACGAACTCGACGGGGCGCGCGGGCGGCATCGCAATTTCGACGCGGCGTTCGAACGCTTCGCCGCCGCCGTCGCAGCGCCCGCCGCGGCCGAGGCGCATGCGCGGCGTTTCACCCAGATGTTCGTCACGCTGATGCAGGGAGGCTTGTTGCTCGGTGCGGCGGCGGACTCCGGCGCGCGCGCGGTGGCGGAGGGCTTTTGCGCGACTCGCCTGGACGCCGATTCCGGTTGGGGTGCGGTATTCGGGGCCGGCGGCGCGGCGCTCGACGTCGGCGCCATCATGGATCGCGCCTGGACCGAGTAGCTCGGGACCTACTTCTTCAGGGTCACCCAGATCAAGTCGATCGGATCCTTTCCGATGTTCCCCGACTCGTGTCCTTCGCTGATGTCGATCGTGGGCATCCAGCCGACCTCGCCGTCGGGCGACGGTGCGGGATAAGCGTGTTCGGGTTCATGCTTCGATCGGGCTGCCCACTGGCCGCCCTTGATGTGGATGTAGAGCATGTCCGGATGGTGCGCGTGCACCCCCTCCCACTGACCGGGATTCACCGTGAAACGCTGGACGATGACCTGGTCGTTCTCGAGCAGGTCTTCGCCTGGAATGTTCGGGTAGTTGAGGTAATGGTACTTCGGCGTGCGGGCAGCGTCGGACGTTGCCGCAATCGCCGGCGCGGCTGCCGGTTTGAGAGTCACCCAAATCATCTCGATCGGCGCCGCACCCGAGTTGGTGCCGACGGCGTCGGCGCCTTCGGCGGCGTCGTGCCAGGCGACGCGGCCATCCCGCCACAGCGTCGAACGCCCTGCCCGGGAGGTCAGAACGCCGCCCTTGATGAACACCAACAGCTGATCGCCCGAGCGTGTGCGGCGGCCCGTAAACTGACCGGGCTGAACGATGAATTTCTGAACCAGGACCCGCGGGTTGTCCAGCAGCACCTCGCCCTGCAGGTTTGCATACATCGGCTCGTGCGGCGCGGATGCTGCCGCCATGGCGCGGCCCGGCAGTCCAATCAGCGCCAGCAACAACGGCGCGAACACCCACGTAGAACCCGGAAGAACATGCATCGGATATCCCCCATGTTTATTGTTATGGCACCACCCAGCCCTGCAGCTGATTTTTCGCGATTGCTGCCAGGACCTGCGCGTGGCGGTCGTCGTCGTTGAGCGCGGGTACCAGCGTCAGCCGCTCGCCGCCCAATTCCAGGAACTCATCCCGGTATTCCATGGCGACTTCTTCCAATGTTTCCAGGCAATCCACCGCAAATGACGGCGACACCACGGTCAGCTTGCGCACGCCGCGCGCGGCCAACGTCTTGAGCGTGTCTTGCGTATACGGCTGCAGCCATTCCACCGACCCGAATCGCGATTGATAGCAGTGCGACCACTGGTCCTGTTGCAGCCCCAGGCGAGACACCACCAACCGAGTGGTTGCCTCCGATTGTGCCTGATAGGGATCGCCGTCGGCGACGTACGCGGCGGGAATTCCATGATAGGAGAACATGAGGTGCGAGCGCTCGCCAACCTCGGCCCAGTGATCGAGAATCCGCGACGTCAACGCCTCGACATAGCCCGCGTCGTGAAAGTAATCGTTGACGAAACGGCTCTCCGGCAGCCAACGCCAACGCTGCAAGGCTCGTGTGGCGCGATCGAACACCGAGCCGGTCGTCGATGAGCAGTATTGCGGGTACAGGGGCAGCACCAGCAGCTTCTTGACGTTCTGCTCGCCCAGGGACTGAAGCGCATGGGCGATGCTCGGATTGCCGTAAGTCATGCCGAGTTCGACGCGGATCCGATCGCCCAGCTGAGCCTGCAGCAGCGTCCCGACTTTCGCACTCAGGCGCGTGGAATACACCGCCAAAGGCGACCCCTCCGGCAGCCAAATCTTGCGGTACTTCCGCGCGGTTCGGAGCGGGCGAAACGGCAGGATCACGCCGAACAGCAGGGGCAGCCAGATCAGGCGGGAGGTATTGATGACGCGGCGGTCGCCCAAGAATTCGCGCAGGTAGCGCTGGACCGCGAAATAGGATGGGGCATCCGGCGTCCCCAAATTGACGAGCAACACGCCGATGCGTTCGGGCGCCGCCGCCGCACTGTCCGCGCGCGCCGCGGCGCGATAATAGGCCATCAATCAGATCCTTAAGCTGAGTCGCCCGCACAGTATACTGCCTCCCGGATGAAGCCCTGCACCGTGAATTGCCCATCGTGATATGGCTGAGCCCCAGCGAAGGCGAGGCCCTGCACTTGAGCCTGAGCGTGGCCGCGCGCAGCATCGTGCTGAGCCTGCCCGTGAGCGTTCTGACGGCATGGCTGCTGACCCGGCGCCGGTTCGTGGGGCGCGCCCTTCTCGACGCATTCGTACACCTTCCCTTGGTGTTGCCGCCGGTGGTGGTCGGTTACCTGCTGCTGGTGTTGTTCGGTACACGCGGTCCGATCGGCTCGTGGCTCGAGCGGCTGTTCGGCATCCAACTCATCTTCACGCGCAACGGCGCCGCGCTCGCCACCGCGGTGATGTCATTCCCGCTGATGGTTCGCGCCATGCGCATCTCTCTCGAGAACGTCGACCGCGGACTCGAGGAGGCGGCGCGCACCTTGGGCGCCGGCGCCATCGACCGGTTCGCAACCGTCACGCTGCCGCTGATGCTGCCGGGGGTGCTGGCAGGAGCCATCACCGGCTTCTCGGCGGCATTGGGAGAATTCGGCGCGGTGATCACCTTCGTGTCGAACATCCCCGGGGAGACGCGCACCCTGCCCCTCGCGCTATATACGGCTCTGCAGACTCCGGGCGGCGACACCGCGGCGGCGCGCTTGGCCGGCGTCTCATTCGGCTTGGGTCTCGGCGGACTGTTGCTGTCGGAGTGGTTGGCACGCCGCGTGCGGCGAATGTTGGGCCGCTGATGCTCACCGTAACGGTCAAAAAACGCCGCGGCTCCTTTTCGCTGGACGCACGCTTCGAGCTGCCGACACCCGGGGTGGTGGCGCTGTTCGGCCGCTCGGGCTGCGGCAAGACCACTCTGGTGAACGCCATCGCCGGACTGCTCGATGCAGACTCCGGCCGGGTGGCGCTCGATGACATGCTGCTGCTGGATACCGAGCAGCGCCTCAATGTGCCGCCTGAACGCCGCCGTATCGGCTACGTGTTCCAGGATGCTCGATTGTTCCCGCACTTGAGGGTCGCCGCGAATCTCAAGTACGGAGAGAGACGCGCACCGGCGCAGCGCTTCGTGACCCTCGATGACGTCGCCGGGCTGCTGGATCTTGGCCCGCTGATGGATCGGCGCACCCACCAATTGTCGGGCGGCGAACGGCAGCGCGTCGCCATCGGTCGAGCCCTGTTGTCGCAGCCGCGCCTGCTGCTCTTGGATGAGCCGTTGGCGTCGCTCGATGCGGCGCGGCGCGGCGAAGTACTGCCCTATTTGGAGACTCTGCGGGATCAATTGGCGATCCCCATGGTGTACGTCAGCCATGACTTCGATGAGGTCTTGCGGCTTGCGACCTACGTCGTGCTGATGGAATCCGGCAACACCATCGCGCAAGGCGGAGTCGGCGAGATGAGCTTGAACAGGGGCCTGCGGTCGATCATCGGCGCGGACGCCGCGGGCGCCATCGTGGACGGCACGGTGCTCGGCGTGGACCCCTCGAGCGGATTGCTGCGCGTCAGGCTGGGACACGGCGAACTGCGGGTGGAAGCAGCGAATGTCGCGGCGGGCGCGACATTGCGCGTGCAGCTGCTGGCCCGGGATGTGATCGTGGCCACCCAGGAGCCGCGGCATTTGAGCGTGCGCAACAGCCTGACCGGCGTGATCATGGCGGTGACCAGCGACGACGCGGATTCGGATTTGGTCGCCATCGATGTCGGCGGGACCATGATCATGGCACGAGTCACCAAGGCGGCTACGCGCGATCTTGCCCTCGAGCCGGGATTGCCCGCCTGGGCGCTGGTGAAGGCCGTCTCGCTGCGCGGCCATTCGTTTGCCGCGCCGTCCGCTATGTCAGGCGCGCGCCGAGATGCATGATGGCGATGATGTGGTCATCGGCCCGCAGGCCCACCGTCGCCTTGACGGCCGGATCGTAGGCCGCGGCGCCGGTTTTCCACATGACCCCATAGCCCAAATCGTGGGCCGCGAGAAATAAGTTTTGCGCGGCGGCGCCCACCGCCACCACCTGCTCGATCTCCGGTATCTTGGTTTGGCTGCGATTGACCGCGCAGCCGACGACCACGATCGTCGGCGAGCGGTTGAATTTCTCGCGCTCGGCGGCAAGCTGCTCCGCGGTCATCGCCGGCAACCGCGCTCGTTTGGCCTCCGCCGCCGCGGCCGTGAACGCCTCGCGGGCGGCGCCGCCGAGCACGATGAAGCGCCACGGCTTGAGGCGGCCGTGATCCGGGGCGCGCGCCGCCGCCTCCAACAGCATGCTGAGATGCTCAGGATTCGGCCCCGGCTCCGCCAGGCGCGCGGCGGAAGAGCGTGTTTGAACGGCGGCAAATAGTTCCATTATGCGGTCCCTAAACGTGAAAAATCCGAGATAAAACTTGAAATGCGGCAATATCGGCTATGATTTGGGCCCGAGATCGCCGGATCGCGGCACTCGAAATTATACCCAGAGTCTTCAAGGAGCCTTCAATGAACCGTATCGTTTTGGCGTCGATGGCCGCGCTGCTGAGCGCGAGCGCGTTCGCAGTGCCGGTCACCTACATCCTCGATCCCTCGCACACCTATCCGAGCTTTGCGGCGGACCACATGGGCGGTTTGTCCGTATGGCGCGGCAAATTCACCAGCAGTTCGGGCAAGGTAGTGTACGACAAGGATGCGAAGGCCGGCTCCATCGACGTGACGGTGGACATGAGCTCGGTCGACTTCGGCATGCCGAAATTGAACGAGCACGCCAAATCAGCGGAAATCTTCGACGCGGCGAAATTCCCCAAGGCCACGTTCACCGGCAAGTTCACCAAGTTCAACGGCGCTTCGCCCGCGGAAGCCCAGGGCACTCTGACCCTGCACGGTGTGACCAAACCCCTGACGCTGACGATCAATTCCTTTCTCTGCAAACCGAATCCGATGACGAAGAAGGAAGTGTGCGGCGCGGATGCGTCGGCCACCTTCAATCGCAGCGATTTCGGCGTTAATTTCGGCGACAAGTACGGTTTCAAGCAGGAAGTGACGCTGCAGATCCAAGTGGAGGGCAGCCCGGCGGCCTAGGCTTCGTTCTGCGGAATCGGCCCGCCGCGCGTTGCTGCGCGCGGGCGGGCCCTTGCCGAAAAAAAGACCGCTAAAGGATCGTTCGATACGACGCCGTTCCGGGCGTTCGATTCGAACAGCTCATCTGGGCTCGATCTTTTTGATCTTCGAGCCTTTCAGCGACAGGTCGCCGATCAACCCCTTCTCGTCGAACACGAAGCCGAGGATCGGCTTCTGCAGAGTCTCGCTGTCGTATGCGCCGCCGGCGCCCTGCGACACCAGGGCGACTTGCGCATCCACCCCGACTTTGAAGGAACCGCTGACCTCGAATTTTTCGAGCGCCTCGCGGGTCATGAACAATAGGATCTCGCTGCGCTGTCCCGCACCGAGAGTCAGGCCCAGGGATGCGGAGCTCAAACTATAGTAGTTGACGGTTTGCCCGTGTTTCATCAGGGCTCCGTCGCCGTGTTCGCCGCCGATACCGGCGCCGGCTTTGGTGATGCGAGGAAATACCAGAACGCCCGCGGCCTTGCGCAGCAATTCGGAATGGGCGGGGTTCGCACTGGTGAATCGCTGCAGCGTGTCAGCCACCGACACGTCGATTTCTTGTTTGGAATCGGCGCGCGCCGCCACGGTGGCGCCGAGCGTCAGAACGAATAACCCGATCAATGAGATTACGGCACTCTTGCGCAGCATATAGTTGTTCCTTGAGTTGATTGCGCCAGCCGCCATTGTTCTCGGGATGGCCGCGTAAAGCTGTCGCCGCTGTGCCTACGATGACGTAAGACGATTCTTATAGGTCCAACGGGCGCCCCGGCTCGAGCTCGCGCCCCGGCAGCCGCTCCCGGAGTTCCTCCACCAGTACACGGGTGTTCTCGGAATAGTCGATCGGCACGGCAATCAAGTGCACTCCGCCGGCGGCGAAGGCTTCTTCCAGCGTCGGTATGAACTCGTCGATGGCATCCACCCGGGTTCCCCTGGCGCCATAGGACTCGGCGTACTTGACGAAATCCGGATTGTTGAAGGTCATGCCGAAGTCCGGGAATTGATCCACGGCCTGCTTCCAGCGAATCATGCCGTACGCACCGTCCTCGATCACCAGAACCACCAAATTCAATTTCAACCGCACGGCCGTTTCCATCTCTTGGCTGTTCATCATGAAGCCGCCGTCGCCGCAGACGGCCAGTACGCGGCGTTGGGGATACAGCATCGCGGCCGCCATCGCCGAAGGCAGCCCCGCGCCCATGGTGGCGAGCGCGTTATCGAGCAGCAGCGTGTTGGCGACCCGAGTCCGGTAATTGCGGGCGAACCAAATTTTATACATGCCGTTGTCGAGCGCGACGATGCCGTCCGGGGGAATGACGTGCCGGATGTCGTGCACCAGCCGCTGCGGCGTGAAGCGCTCCTCGGTGGCGCGGGCGCCGATGCGGTTGAGGATGCCTTCGCGCAGAGGCAACAGTGCGGCGGCATGCGGGATGCGGCCCTCGACACGGTCGGCCAGGATCCGCAGCGAACGGCCGATATCGCCGATCACCTCGGTTTGCGGGAAATAGATCTGCTCCACGTTGGCCGGTTGATATCCGACGTGCACCACCTGCGGACCGTGCGGTCCCATGATGAAAGGAGGCTTCTCGACGGTGTCGTGGCCGATGGTGACGATGAGGTCGGCACGATCGATGGCCTCGTGCACATAGTCGCGCTCCGACAGCGCCGCGGTACCCATGTACAGCTCCGTGCCGCCGGCCACGGTACCCTTGCCCATCTGCGTCGTGAAATAGGGAATTCCCGTGCGCAATACGAACCGCGACAGATCGGACGTCGACCGCGGACGCGACGCGGCGGCACCCAGCATCAGCAGCGGCCGCTCGGCCGCCATGATCAACCGAGCGGCGCGCTCCACCGCCTCCGCCGCCGCCAGGGGCAGCTCGACCGGGTGCGGCAGAATCAGCGCGAGGTCTTCGCACTTCTCCGCGGCAATGTCTTCCGGGAGTTCGAGGTGCACGGGGCCCGGGCGCTCTTCCTGCGCGACGCGAAAAGCCTCGCGCACGAGAGTGGGAATCATTCTGGGCGAGACGATCTGGCGCGACAGCTTGGTCAGCGGCTTCATCGCCGCAACGACGTCTACGATCTGGAAGCGCCCCTGGCGCGACGACAGAATGCCCTTCTGGCCGGTAATCACGATCATGGGCATGGCGCCGAGCAGAGCATACGCCGCGCCGGTCGTGAGGTTCAATGCGCCGGGTCCCAGAGTCGCGATGCACACACCAGGCCTGCCGGTGAGACGGCCGTGGGTGGCTGCCATGAAGGCGGCGGCCTGTTCATGGCGGGTCAGTACCAGTTCGATGGATGAGCGGCGGATGGCGTCGACGACGTCGAGATTCTCCTCGCCCGGTATGCCGTAGATCCGCGACACCCCCTCGTTCTCGAGCGCCGCCACCAGCAAGTCGGATCCTTTGGTCATTTCGCCTCCTTCATCGACGCCGCGCCTTCCAAGTGTAGCGTGCGAGGAGGCGCTCGATCAGAACTTTGCCGTGAATGCCACGAAAAGGCGCCGCCCGCCGCGGCTCACGCCACTTTCATCTGGGTCGAATTCTCCTGGCGACGAACAATCGTTTGCATCACTACGAAGTCCAATCCGTTTCGAGCAACTCTTCTCCGCTGCCGAGCGGCTGAGGTGCACACGCGCTGCATGACCATCGGCACCGCGCGTCTGATGTATTACGTATCAGCGTCGGAGAATCGGCAGTGAGTACCGCAAAACGCCTTCGACGGTCGTACGCACTTTCAGACCGTTCACTACAGACTTCTCGCGCTGGTGTTCGCATCTTGCAGTGATAAACATATGACACAAAGTTTTGAAGGGGTGCTCGCGCAATGATTGCGTTCACAACAGTTCACGGCATGTCGATCGATGAGCAGCGACCATGACGAGGTTATGTCAAGCGCCCGGCCGAGGCCTACGCATCGCAATCCTGCTCGCGTCGATTGGCGCCGGCCTGTTGTCGACCACCCGGCCTGCAATCGCCATACCGAGCTTTGCCCGCCAGACCGGCTTTGCGTGCGCACGGTGCCATACGGTTGCCTACGGTCCCGCACTCACCGCTTACGGCCGCCAATTCAAGTTGAACGGCTACGTCTGGGGCGATGCGAAAGAAGTGATTCCGCCAATCGCGATCATGGTCCAGGGCGGCTTTACTCATACGGCCAAGGACCAGAGCGAGCCGCCGGCGAACCACTTCGCCACGAATGACAACCTGTCCGTCGATCAGGTAAGCCTCTTTTACGGCGGGCGTATAACTCAACACATCGGCGCGTTCGTGCAAGTCACTTACAGCGGAGAGGACCGCCACACCTCGTGGGATAACCTGGATGTGCGTTTCGCCCACGCCGCCACCATCGGCGATAAGAGCGTGGTGTTCGGCGTATCGGTCAACAACAATCCGACGGTCCAAGATTTGTGGAATTCCACGCCGGGTTGGGGATTTCCGTACATCACTTCCGGGCTGGCGCCTGGCCCCGCCGCCGCGCCGATGATCGCGGGCGGTTTGGGCCAGCTGGTGCTCGGAGCAACGGCCTACGCCATGGTCGACGATCATTTGTACTTGGAGGCCGGTGCCTATCGCGGACTGTCCGACCGGTGGCTGCGCAACGTCGGCCTTACCGCCGACGACAATCCGCATGTGAACGGCCTCGCCCCCTACTGGCGCGCGGCTTGGCAGGTGGACAAAAAGGAGAACTATTTCTCCGTCGGAGTATTCGGCCTCAACACCAAGCTGCAACCCGATGCCTCGGTACCGCAGGAGGATCGTTTCAACGACGTCGGCGTGGATGCCACCTATCAGTTCACCGACGGCAGCCGCAACAACCTCTCCGCGAATCTGTCGCTGATTCACGAGAAACAGACCTTGGATGCGAGTTTCGGCGCCGGCAGCTCGGCATCCAATTCCAATCATTTGAACACGCTCGAACTGGACCTCACCTACGCCTACAACCAAACCTGGGTGGCCAGCACCGGATTTTTCAATTCCAGCGGGAGCAGCGACACGGGCCTCTATGCCCCGGGACCCGATTCCGGCAGCAACAACGGCTCGCCGAACAGCCGCGGCTACGTGCTCGGGCTCGAGTATGTACCGTTCGGGAAGCTCAATTCCTTCGGAAGCCCGTGGCTCAACATACGCGTTGGCCTGCAGTACACAGGCTATCTCCGCTACAACGGCGGCACCAGCAACTATGACGGTTTCGGACGCTCCGCCGGCGACAACAACACCCTGTTTGGGTTCTTCTGGCTAGCAATGTGAGATCGCCATCATGAAATTTCTAATTACAGCGGCTCTCTTGTCCCTTGCCCGAATGGCGACAGCGGATGTCTGTCCACTT